>Ga0335072_10004825_pt1 | contig 19923 bp, 15 predicted proteins | sample Lox_Sample_21_FD_206725 | JGI IMG/M metagenome (GOLD analysis project Ga0335072, IMG submission 206725) | Soil microbial communities from Loxahatchee National Wildlife Refuge, Florida, United States - Lox_Sample_2.1 | ecosystem: Environmental > Terrestrial > Soil > Wetlands | place: USA...
CGCTGCCGCCGCAGCAAGCCACAGCCATTGGGGCCCAGGTCGCGCCATATTGATCCTTGCGTCCCATTCTACGCGGTCGCCGATTCTCCTGAACTACATTGAATCGAGCTTCGCCGCCGGCAGACCTGCGTTCCCAGCACCCGTAGCTGTATATTGGGTTGCATTGCCGCAGAACGCGCGGGCTTGTTCCCCGCGGCGCGATTAACGGCCGCGCTCGCCCATTGCTGCATGCCGGCACGCCGCGCTAATTGGATTGGCGGCGTCATTCCTGCCCTTGGAGATCACAGATGCTTGAGCTCACCCCGCCTCGCAAGGTCTACGACGTATGCATCATTGGCTCCGGAGCCGGCGGCGGCACCGCCGCCAAGGTGCTTACCGAAGGCGGCCTTGAGGTAGTGATGCTCGAGGCCGGACCGCGCCTCGAGCCCTACAAGGATTTCAAGGAGCATGTCTGGCCTTATCAACTCGCGCATCGCGGCGCCGGCATCGGCGGCCGCGCGCGATCCGGTTTCACCGACGAGTTCCTCGCGCCCAACGGCTTCTGGGAGATCGAGGGCGAACCCTATACTACGGCGCCAGGATCCTCGTTCCGCTGGTTCCGCTCGCGCATCGAAGGCGGCCGCACCAATCACTGGGGGCGCATTGCGCTGCGCTTCGGCCCCGCCGACTTCAAGCCGCACTCCACCGACGGCGTGGGCGACGACTGGCCTATCACCTACGCAGAGCTTGCTCCCTACTACGACAAGGTCGAGTCCTACATCGGCGTCTTCGGCTCAAGGGAAAACGTTCCCAACGCGCCCGACGGCATCTTCCAGCCGCCGCCGAAGCCCCGCTGCACCGAGACCATCATCAAGAAGACCTGCGACAAGCTCAATATCACTTGCATCCCTTCGCGCATGGCCATCCTGACGAAGCCGCTGAACGGCCGCCCCGCCTGCCATTATTGCGCGCAGTGTGGCCGCGGTTGCCTGGCCCGCTCCAACTTCAGCTCCAGCCAGGTCATGATTCCGCCGGCGGCCGAGACGGGCCGCTTCACCATGATCGCCAATGCCATGGCCCGCGAACTCGTCCTGGGTAAAGACGGCAGGGTCGAAGCCGCATCCTACATCGACAAAACCTCGCGCACTGAGCAGCGCGTTTACGCCAAGGCCTTTGTGGTCGCGGCCAGCGCCTGCGAGAGCGCGCGCCTGCTGCTCAACTCGCGCTCGACCTCGTTTCCCAACGGCATCGCCAACTCGTCGGGCGCTGTTGGCCACTATCTCACTGACACCGTGGGCAGCAGCCTCGCCGGCTATTTTCCACGACTTGAAAACTTTCCCGCACACAACCACGACGGCGTCGGCGGCATGCACCTCTACATGCCGTGGTGGCGTTTCGGCAAGAGAAACGAATTTCTGCGCGGCTATCACATCGAATTCGGCGGCGGCCGGGACATGCCAGGCGTGGGCGGCTTCGACGGCGTCTGTGAGCGGCATGAAGGCTACGGCGCCTCGCTCAAGCAGCAATGCCGCACCTCCTACGGCGCCTTCATCGGTTTCGCCGGGCGCGGCGAGATGATTCCCAATGCCAACTGCTACTGCGAACCCGATCCCGACGTCGCCGATAAGTGGGGCATTCCCGTTCTGCGCTTCCACTGGCAGTGGAGCGAGAACGAGCTGAAGATGGCCGAGGACATGCAGCAAACCTTCCGCTCCATCATCGAATCTGCCGGCGGCACCGTCGTTGCCGGTACGCGCCGCCATCCGCGCCTGGGGGCAATCGAGGCGCAGGAGCACCGGCAGAGCATCTCAACCGGCGGCGAGATCATTCACGAAGTCGGGACGGTGCGCATGGGCAATGACCCCAAGACTTCCGCGCTCAATCACAACTGCCAGGCACACGACGTGAAAAATCTCTTCGTCGCCGATGGAGCACCCTTCGTCTCAAACCCCGACAAGAACCCCACGCTCTCGATCATGGCGCTTTCATGGCGAACGTCGGAATTCATCCTCAATCAGGCGAACAAAGGAGCGATCTAATATGGATCCGGTTTCGCGCCGTAACATTCTCAAATCGCTTGCGACCACGGCCGTCGCCGGCTCCGTACTGCGCGCCATCCCGCTCGAGGCCGCCGAATATGCCCACAACCTGATCGCCGCCGAAAAGGCCGATTCCGATGGCGGCGCGTACACGCCGAAGTTCTTCGATGCGGATCAGTACAAGACCCTGCGCTCGCTCTGCGAGACCATCCTTCCCACTGACACCGACTCGCCTGGCGCCATCGAAGCCGGCGCTCCCGAGTTCATTGACCTGCTCACCAGCGAGAATCCCGACTACCAGCGCCGTCTCGGCGGCGGGCTCATCTGGCTCGACGCGACGTGCATCGAACGCTACAGCACCGCGTATCTCGAATCCGAGCCCGCGCAGCAGAAAGAGATTCTTGACCTCATCGCCTATCAAAAAAACGCCGACAGCAACGAGTCGCTCAGTCCCGGCGTGGAGTTCTTCTCGTTCCTCCGCAATCTGACTGCGGACGGCTTCTTCACCAGCAAAATCGGTATCAAGTATCTCGGCTACATTGGCAACGCATTCCTGACCGAATTCCCCGGCTGCCCGCCTGTGCCGGGTATTTGATCTCAAGCGCGTGTTTGAGTTGCCACATCGTGTCGGCCGTGACACGCAGCCGCCCAAGCGCACAAGCCGAATCCTCAATGTCTTCGCGCCATTCGCGATTGGCGAACCAACTGCATAACCCGAGGCATCGCAACTTCGCCTCGGGGTCCTATGCTCTTTCCCACAGTCGAATTCGGGCTCTTCTTCCTGGCCGTTCTGGTGGTGGCGTGGAGCGCCTACCGCGTCAACTGGCTGCACAAGCTCTTCCTGCTCGCCGCCAGTTACTTCTTCTACGGCTTCTGGGACTGGCACTACGTCCCGCTGCTCTTCGCCATCTCGCTCGCCAGCGCCGTCATCGCACAGCGCATCCAGGCAAGCGAAGGATTGAGAGCGAGAAAGCTCTGGCTTGTGCTCGGCGTCATGCTCTGCCTGGCCACGCTCGCGTATTACAAATACACGGTCTTCGCCTTCACCACCGCGCTCGATCTCTGGTCGCGCTTGGGCCGCGCGCCGCGCATTCGCATTCCGTCGCCGCTGCTGCCGCTCGGCGTCTCGTTCTTCGTCTTCCACGCCATCTCGCTCCTGATGGACGCCTACCGCGGCAAGCTGAAGGAGCGTGTGCGCATTCACGACGCGCTGCTCTACGTGGCGTTTTTCCCGCAGCTCATCGCCGGGCCCATCCTGCGCGCATCAAGTTTTCTCCCGCAGCTTCGCGCCCACCGCAACCCGGCGAAGATCCGCATCAACCGCGCGCTGCTGCTCATCGCGGCCGGGCTTTTCAAGAAAGTCGTCGTCTCCAACCTGCTGGCCACGCGGCTGGTTGAGCAGGTCTTCGCCGCGCCGCAGGCCTACGCTCGCGGCGACATTCTGCTCGCCGTCTACGGCTACGCCGCGCAGATCTACTGCGATTTTTCCGGCTACACCGATATCGCCATCGGCTGCGCCATGCTGCTCGGCTACCGCTTCCCGCGCAACTTCAACGCGCCGTACACGGCCACCTCGCCGCAGGATTTCTGGCGGCGCTGGCACATCTCCCTTTCAAGCTGGCTGCGCGACTATCTCTACATTCCGCTCGGGGGCTCCCGCGGCACCGCCCTGCGCACCGCGGCCAATCTCATGATCACCATGCTGCTCGGCGGTCTGTGGCACGGCGCTGCGTGGACCTTCGTCGCCTGGGGCGCGCTGCACGGCTTCTACCTCGTCGTCCATCGCGCCTGGACCTCGATCCGCTGGTGGCCGCTGGCGCTCCTGCGCTGTACGGCGATGTGGCGCTGGGCGTCGCGCCTGCTCGTGTTTCACGCTGTATGCCTGGGTTGGGTCTTCTTCCGCGCCCCTTCGTTCGCGATCGCGTTTACGATACTGCGCCGGCTTGCAGTTCCCGGCCTGTGCACGCTGGCCACCGTTCCCGTATCAATGGCGCTGTTCGCGGGTCTCGTCGGACAATTCCAACCGCTGCGCTGGCGCAGGGCTCTTGAATTCGAGCTGAATGGCTGGCCAGCCTTCGCTTGCGGCGCCGCCTTCGCCGCTGCTCTCTTCGTTATCGAACTGCTCGGCCCCTCGGGTGTCGCGCCGTTCATTTACTTCCGGTTTTGACCACCATGAGAGCGCAGAGATACAAATCGCTTTCTCAGCTCGCCGGCGCGATGGCAGGCTTCGCCATCGCCATCCTGCTGCTCGAGTCCGAAGCCCTGCTGGTCTGGGCCGAGCGCCTGGAGATCGGACCGGCTCGAGCCGAGGCGCTGAAAGCCGCAACTTTCGTGCACAAAAAGCTCGAGCCCATCGGCGCCGAAACAGTCCGTCAGCAAAGCCTCGCTGCACTCGACCGTCTCGGATGGAGCGACGACCCGGCCCGTCTGGCTGCAGCGCGCAACCGCATCGCGGCCATTCATTCGCCCGACATGCCGTTCATCCCCACAATGGCCAAGCAATCGCGTTCGACTCCGGCGCCCGCCAATTCCGCGCCACCTCGCGGGGCCGCGGTTCCCATACTCGCCGCCCTCCCGGCAAACACGCCGCTGGCGCAGTTGCCCGCTCTTCAAGGGAACCAGCCGCGCGTCGTCGCCCTCGTCGGCGACTCGATGATGGCCGTCGGCTTGAGCAACGTTCTATTGCGCGAAGCCGCAGACAACAAAAACCTGCGTGTGATCAAGGCATTTCGCTCGGGCACCGGACTCGCACGCCCTGACGTCTTCGACTGGATGGAAGAGTATCCCGCGATGCTCGGCTCCGATAAACCCGACGCCATCATCGTCGCCATAGGCGCCAATGACGGCCAGGGCTTTGTGGATAACGGAAAAGTTCTGCCCTTCGGCAGCGCCGAATGGATCAAGGTCTACCAGCAGCGCACCGCGGCATTTCTGGACCTGCTCACGCAGAACGGCGCACGCGTGGTCTGGGTTGGTCTCCCGCCGATGAAGTCGAGCCAGTACGACGCGCGAATCGCCGAGATCAACCGCATCGCTTACTCCGTCGTCAGCCAGGTTCCGCAGGCCACGTGGTGGAACCCCGATTTCCTCGTCGGCGATTCATCCGGCAAATATCGCGAATTCGAATCTAGCTCTGACGGCAGAACCATCCGCCTGCGCCAGCCCGACAGCATTCACCTTTCCGATGAGGGCGCGGCGCTGCTCGCACCCACTCTGATGAACTGGCTGAACGCCCGGCCGCTTCACATCGCGGAATTGGAGACGCCAAAGACCCTTCGCGCGGCCGAACGCGCAAAGACGGCAAAGCGAAGCCACTGACGCGCTCTATGATCGAAACGAGCAAAGTCAGCATTGTGCTGCGCAGCCGGAGGGACCCATGCCGTCGACGAGAAACGAATTGGAGCAGGTCATCGCGGGCGACAGCGCGGCTGCCCCGCCCGCGCACATTTTGCAGCACCTTTCCGCCGCGGCTGCCAACCGCGCCATCGATGGCGCTCCGCACACCATTTATGAAGAGCTGTGGCACATCGTCTTCTGGCAGCAGATAACGCTGGACTGGATCGCCGAAATCGAGACTCCCTATCCGCTCCACGCCTCCGATGGGTTTCCGCCGGGCGATGCGTCGGCCCGCGAAAGCTGGGAGAGCCTCTGCGAGCGCTTCTACCTCGGCAACCGTATTGCCGCCGCAGCGGCCTGCGATGAGATCCGTCTCGACGCTCCCGTCCGCTGCCCGTCACCGCCCGGTCGCACGGTTCGCGTGATGACTGTACGCGAGCAGCTCGAGAGTCTTGGCGCACACAATGCCTATCATTTTGGCCGAATCGTCCTGCTGCGCCAGCTCCTTAGCCTGTGGCCGCCTCCCAATGGCGGATACACCTGGTGAGGTCCGCCATCTCTCCCTCCTCACCCTCGCATCACCGGTGAGGCGAGTCACATTCCCGGCCTGCCATCCGAGCCTAGATTCAGAGCCGCGGGGAATCATGCGCGCCCAGGATCCACTTCTTTCGCTGCCGACGGCCCCCCTCGCGGACATCCTCCTTGGGCCCGTCTTCCTGTTCGTCGGTTTGGCCGCCTGCGGCGCCGCGGCTCTTCGCCGCCGCAGCGAATTTCGTCTTCTTGTCTGGTTCGGGTTGTTCATCGCGCTGTTTGGCGTTCGCATGCTGGCATATCTGGCCATGATTCTGCAGCCGGCCGCCGGTTGGCGTTGGCCGGTCTGGATCGAAACCGGCGTGAATTATCTGCTGATTCTCCCTTCCCTCCTTTTCTGGATTGAGTCGAGCACCGGTGCCCTGCGCCGGTTCACTCAATTCATCCTCGTTGCTTGTTCCCTGTCCGCCGCGCTTGGAATCGCCTGGTATCTCATCTGGGGAGATCGCCTTACTGAATTCCTCCGCTTCAACAACCTGGTCGCTATCTCCGCTGTCCTTGTCTATGCGTCGTTCATCTCCATTCCGCGGCTGGCCCGGAAGTATTTCCTCACCCGGAGCCGTGCGCTGCGCGTTGTCATGCCGGTCGTTGCTGGGATCATCATCGTCACCAACTCCATGTATTTACTTCGCCGCCCGCCTCCTGCATGGGTTGAGCCGATTGCATTTGCCGGGTTTGTCATCGCTATCGGATTCGAGACGGTGAAGAATTCCTTCGACAACGAGCGGAGACTTCTTTCCATCGAAAACGAACTGGAAACCGCGCGCCAGATCCAGTCCTCGATTCTCCCCGACAGCATCCCCGAGGTGCCCGGTCTGCGCATCGCCGCACTCTATAGGCCTATGTCTGCAGTGGCCGGGGACTTCTATCATTTCCTGCACCCGGACGACGGGAGAATCGGTATTCTGGTGGCGGATGTCTCCGGCCACGGGGTTCCGGCCGCGCTCATCGCTTCCATGATCAAGGTCGCAATGCAGTCCGCGGCGGGCTGCGCTTCGCGCCCTGCCGATGTGATCGCGAGCCTGAACCGGATTCTCACGCCGGAGCTGCGCGGAAGCCTCACTTCCGCGGCCTATACATGGATCGACAGCGAGGCCAGGCGCATCCTCTACGCAGCCGCCGGCCATCCCCCCATGTTGCACTGGAAGTACGCGCAGCGTGCACTGGCGAAGATCGAGAGCAACGGCCTGCTGTTCGGCGTCAGACGGGATGCCCAATATGCCGAGTGCGAACTGGCGCTCGAGGCCGGCGATCGCTTCCTTCTCTATACCGATGGCCTGATCGAGCCGGAAAATGGCTCCGGCGAGGCCTTTGGCGAGCAGCGGCTCGAGCGGATGATCGCCGCAAGCACGACTCTGCCGGCCGCGGAGCTCTCATGCCAGTTGCTCGCTGCACTGCGCTCCTGGCAGCCCGCATCGGCCGCGCAGCAGGACGACATCACCCTCGTCATTGTCGACGTGTTGTAAGGATGCCGCCGCCTGTTTGTGATCGCCCTTCGCAGCCAGTTATCATTGAGTCTCAATGGCAGCTCCGCTCGAAGTCGATCTCGGCATCCTGGGATGGTCCGATTCCCTCATCCTCATGGTGCTGGCGCTGGTGGTGTTTGGGCCCCGCCGCCTGCCCCAGATCGGCCGCCAGATCGGCAAGCTGATGTACGAGTTCCGCAAGGCCTCCAACGACTTCAAATTCCAGATGGAAGAGGAGCTTCGTGCGGCCGAAGAGGCCGACCGGCGCAAAAAGGAAGAGGAGCGTCTGCGTGCGCTGGCCGCTCAAGCTGCAGCTACGCCGGCACCAGCGGCGACACCCGCGCTCTCCACCGGCAGCCCTTATGACGAAGGGGCTGTCTACCCGCCTGCCTCGCCGCCGGAGGAATCATCGGCCGGCCCGTCAGAGGCCTCCGACGCCACTCCGCACGAGGCATCCTCCGCCGATTCCTCGCCGGAATCGCCCGCCGAACTGAAGGGTGACGAAACGCATCCCCGTATTCAGCCGCCCTCGTCGGGCGAGCCGGTTGCGGCAGCCCGTCCATTTCAACCGGTTGAGGAATCCGCGGCCGCCGCGGCATCGCGCAACGGCGCCGGCGGGCACGCAGAGCGCGAACACCCTGCCTCCCAAGACAACGTCGACAGCGAGCCGGCCGCGACCGCTGGCAAGGCAGAGCAGCCGCCGACAGAGCAGGCCATCCGCCATGGTTGATCCCGGCGACGCAATCAGCAAGGCGCGCGCAGCCGTCAGTGAACGCGCTGAGCTCCCGGGCATGAGCCTGATGGAGCACCTGGACGAGTTGCGCCGCCGCATCATTCACTCGGCCGCTTATCTTGCCGCGGGCTTCTTCGTGGTCTGGTTTCTACACGACCGGCTGGTCCAATTCATCCAGGCGCCTCTGAACAAGATCGGCAAGAACCTGGTCATGACGCATCCTATGGACGCGCTGAACCTCGATCTTCAGGTATCGCTGATCGGCGGCGCGATCCTCGCCTCGCCGTTCATCCTGTTTCAGGTGTGGCTCTTCATCGCGCCGGGGCTTTACCAGCGTGAAAAGCGGTTCGTCGTACCCTTCATGCTTTCTACGGTCGGACTGTTCCTCGGCGGAGCCTCTTTCGGCTATTTCTGGGTGCTCCCCGGCGCGCTCAAAATCCTTATCGTCGGCTTCGGGAAGAACTTCACGCCCATGGTCACCATCGAGGAATACTCGAGCTTCTTCCTCTCCATCATTCTTGGTCTTGGCATCAGCTTTGAGATGCCCGTGCTCATCTTCTTTCTGGCCATGTTCGGCATCGTGAGCCCGCGCTTTTTGTGGAATAACATCCGCTACGCGATACTGGCCGTCTTTGTCGTGGCAGCCATCATCTGTCCCACTCCCGACCCGTGGACCATGTGCCTTTACGCGGTGCCCATGCTTACCCTGTATGTGATCGGTATCGTGGTGGCGTGGTGGGTACACCCCTCGCGCAAACGGGCAAGGGAGGCCGCGGCATGAGCGAGTTGCTTTTCGGGCTCGGTCGTTCGGGCGCCATGCCGGGTGCCCCATCCTTCGCGTTCTTTGCGAAGGGTGGGAAAGCACGGACCATTATCGCTGCGATCCTCGCAATCCTACCCTTCGCCGCCCCGCCCGCCCGCGCCCAGCACTTCAACGGCGCCAAAGCGCTCGAATACGCGCGCCAGTTCGTCGCCATCGGCCCGCGTTGGGTAGGCAGCCCCGGCCACGCGCAAGCCGAGCAGTTCCTGCGCTCCCACTTCCAGCACGACCAGCTTGAAGAGGACGCCTTCGCCGCCAACACGCCCATCGGCATGGTGAATCTGCGCAACTTCATCGTGCGCTTCCCCGGCAAGAAGGAAGGCGTGATCGTCTTGGGCACCCACTACGAGACCAACTACCCTTTGCGCAACATCAATTTCGTCGGCGCCAACGACGGCGGCTCCACCACGGGCCTGCTGATGGCCATCGCGGACGACCTCCGCGCCGAGGTCGCACGCAACAAGGCGCTCAACGGCTACTCTGTCTGGCTCGTCTTCTTTGATGGCGAAGAAGCCTTCCAGTCATGGTCTGCATCGGACTCCACCTACGGCAGCCGCCATCTCGCCGCCCGTTGGGGACGCGACGGCACGCTCAACAAGATTCGCGCTTTCATGCTTGCCGACATGATCGGTGACAAGGACCTCGACATCCAGCGCGAAACCCGTTCCACTGGCTGGCTCGTCGACCTCGTCCGCCAAGCCGCGAAAAAATACGGCTACGAGAAGTATTTCTTCCAGCGCGAGGAGCCGGTCGACGACGATCACTTGCCCTTCGTCGAGCGCGGCGTCCCTTCCATCGACGTCATCGATCTCGACTACGGACCCAACAACAGCTATCATCACACCGCGCAGGACACCATGGACAAGATCAGTGCCAAGAGCCTCACCATTGATGGCGACGTATTTCTGGAAACGATCCGGCTGGTCGATCAACGATGAGAGTTCGGCCCTGAACAGGCGCGAGCGCTACACCGTCGCTGGCGACTCCTCGCTCTGCACACTCCTGCCGGGCGAACGCAAGGTGTCAAGCACCAGCTGATACAACAAATTGCGCCGCTCGAACCGGCTGCTCGCCCGCGTCACATAACGAATCACCAGGTCCACGCCACCGCCGGAAGGCCGCAGATTAGCTCCCGGCTCTGCCGAAAACTGCGCCAAGTTATAGGAGTTCGAGGCCCTCCGCCACTCCCGCTCGGCTTGCGCCGAGTCGTCCTCAGTCGCCGCCGCTACTGCTGCCCGTACCCGCTCGCCGGCCCGGTACGCATCTTCCTCCGGCGGAAGCGTCACTCTCAGCTCGTCCCACATCCACTGGCTCGAGGTCGTGAAGTTGAAGAACTTCCCGCTGATCGCGTACTTGTTGTTGAATGCCACGCGGCGCCCCGTCGGATGCCCATTCGCGGTCCAGTTCCCCGTCTCCAGCAGCGTCGTGCGAAACAGTCCGATCTCGTCCACTTCGCCAGCTACGCCGTCGATCTCCACCACGTCGCCGACACCGACGCCGCTCTTGCCCATCAGGAAAAACCAGCCGATGAAAGCCAGAATGAAGTCTTGCAGCGCCACCGTCAAACCCGCAGTCGCCAGGCCAATCACTGTCGAGATCTGGCTCGGCGGCCCGAAAACAACCAGCAGAATACAAAGCAGCGCCAGTAGCTGAATCGCCAGGCGCAGAATCCGGCTCAGCGTGCGCATCCGGCGCGCATCCAGCAACTCATGCTCGGTGATTCGCCGCACTACGGCATTCAAAAGAATCGCGCCGACCAGGATTAGCGCAACCCAGATGACCTGGATCAGGATCAGGTGCCCGGCAATGCGATGCTGCAGGACCACCTGCGCGCCCCATTTGCCGTACACATCGGCCAGTCTTGTTTCGGTATCTGCGCGGTCGTTGTAAATACTCATCAACTGCCGCTCCAGACTGCTGCGCCTCATCCCGGCCATGCGGTCGGCATCTGCCGCAATCTTTAGCGCGGCGCCCGGCGCGCCGGCTTCGGCCTCCATCTTGTCGTGTTCCGCCTGAAACGTCTGCGCAATCGCGTGCGAACGATCGCTTGCATTTACCAGCAGAGAATGCCGCTGGTTTTGCCGCTGCCACGCACCGATCAACCCCGCCAGCGTTCGATTCCGCTTCACCGAGATCACGGCCATCTCGCCATTGGCCTGGGCGGAGTCGAATTTCTTCATCTCCGCCTGCCGGGCCGTCAGCTCCTGCTGAATCTCTCCACGCTCGTCTCCTGAAGCTCTCGCCAGATCCTCGCGGGCGTCGGCTAGGTCGTCCTGGTCCAGGCTCAACTGCGCCTGCGCAATCTCCAGGTCGTCGCCGCCTTTCGCCGTCAGATTCTTCACCGCAGCCTGATCCTGCACCACTGCCGCTTCCAGGCCAGTGACGCGTTGTTGCTGCTTGACCGCGTCGCCGGTCAACGACTTCAGATCAAGCGTCGCCGTGCGTAGCGCGGCGGCGAATGCCTGATCCACGTCGTGATCGGCGAGCCGTTCCGCTTCATGCGCAAACTCCTGCTCTTCCTGCGTCACCGCCAGCGCAGCCAGCGTCTGCGCCGTTGTCCACGGCGTTTGGTCGACGAGCGTTTTTTGACCTCGGGGCTGAATACCGAGGCCGTTCTTCGCCTGCAAAAAAGGCAGATTGGCCATCACATCGCGCGACTGCCACGCCATGAACGCGAGAAGCGCAATCAATGCGCAGAGCACGAGAAGCGACACCGCGGCCCATCGGCTAACCAGCGGATGGGGTCCAGAATGCGGCCTCTTCAAGGCGTCGCTTGCGGTACAGGGGGAATCGGCCATGTCTGATTTTCTCACTATCCCCGCGACAGCTTCGCAGATGTGTTCTTCGACGAATCGCCGCTGAGTGATCGGTAACCGATGATCAGTGGGCGGATGCGGCAGGTCGGTGGCTGATGCAATTCACCGTTGCATGACGAGGCCGCGGGTCAACCACTACGCTTCGATCTCCGACGTGCGGCCACCGCCGACCGCTGGATGCTTTAGCATCCAGCTATGCTCGCCGGCGCTTCGTGGACATGGTGGATAGGCTTTCACGCAGCAGTCGTTGCGCTGGTGTTTGCCGATTCCCTTCTTCCCGGCCATCGCAGGGAGTCGCGTCACGCACAATCGATCGCCTGGCTGTGGACGGCATTTCTTCTTGCCGCCTCGGCCGCCTTCGCTGCCTGGCTCTGGATCAACGACGGCCATCACCAGGCACTCGAATTCGTTGCCGGATACGCCATCGAGAGCTCGCTCAGCGTCGACAATCTCTTCGTCTTCCTCATCCTTTTCCAGGGATTTCAAATCGGCCCGGCACGCCAGCACCGAGCGCTGCTCTGGGGAGTGGGCGGCGCCGTCGCGCTGCGCGCCGTCTTCATCATCGCGGGCGTCGCCTTGATCCAGCGCTTCGAGTGGGTCACGTGGGCCTTTGGTCTTCTCCTGCTCTATGCCGCATTCCGCCTGCTCCGCGGCAGCTCGGCCAAAGCTGTCATCCCCGAGTGGATCCGCAAACTGCAGCCGGCAAAGGGCTCCCTGTTCCCCGTCATTCTTGCTGTCGAAGTCACAGACTTCCTCTTCGCTACAGACTCCATCCCCGCCGTGCTCGCTGTCTCTCACGATCCCTTCATCGTCTACACGTCGAACATCGCAGCCGTCCTCGGCCTGCGCTCGCTCTATTTCGCGCTGGCATCGCTACTAGACCGCTTTCGCTATCTGCACTATGGCCTCGGTGCCCTGCTCGCCTTCGTAGCGCTCAAGATGCTCTTCGCGCACTGGATCGCCGTGCCTATCGAACTTTCTCTTTTGATCATGGGCGCCATCCTGGCCATCTGCGGAGTCGTGTCGTGGATCGCCGACCCCGCGCAAACGCCACCCACGGAGGAGCAGACGAAGCAAATCTAAAGCCAGGTGGAAAGGCTGTGTTTCTCAGTTCTCAGGACCGTGGCCTCTGATCCCTCGTCCATCGAAATCTGCACCAAGTTTTCCTGCCGTTGCGCCGCTGGCTGCTGGCGCTCGCGCCACGCGGGCATGGCCGCGCGCTGCAACCGCGCCATGGCGTTGCCCACGCGCATCGATCCCAGAAGAACGTGCCGCGCCTTCAGCGGGCCAGCCAGCTTCTGTTCGCTGATCCAGTGCGCCGCGGCGCTTGCCGAGCAACCGCACTGCGAGCAGTCGGGATCGCCGCCGAAGACGCATGGCTCGACATGCGTCTTCAGGTCCGCCGAGTAGTTCTTCGAGAGCCGCGAGAAGGCGCACCGCTCCGGCGACGCTGGCGGATGCAGCAGCGCGTCCGCGTACCCCTGCGCGGTGAGCAGCTTGGGATAGAACCCGCGAATGCGCGGCAGCTCCCAAGCCACCCGCTCGCGCTGCTCCGCGCTCAGCCGCTCGGCACTCTGCTCGCCGCGCTGCGGCGTATACAGGCTCACCCAGATGCTGCGCACCTCCGGCCGGCCGCTCCAGAAGCGTACATATTCTTCGAGATAGCCTTCGCGCTCCAGCATCGGCGCCGTGATCGTCCAATGAATGTTGACCGTCCGCCCGGCAATATTCGCCAGAATCCGCTCGTATGTAGCCGGATGCCGGCGAACGTTGTGATGCTCGTGCAGGCCGTCGACCGAGATGGCCACGACGAAGCGCGGCAAGCTCATCCATTCGGTGGGAATCGGAATCACGCCGCTGGTGACAACCATCGAGAAGATACCGCGTCGCGCAATCTCCGGCAAAATTCGGCTCAATTCGCGATGCCGGACCATCGGCTCGCCGCCCACCAGCGTAATGTGCAAAGGCTTGTGGCGATCGGCCAGCTCCAGCACGCCGTTCACCAACTCTTCGCCGCGCTTGTCGCTCAGCTCGCGCAGCGTTACGTCGCCGCCCAGGTGATTCGAGCCGTAAGCGTAGCAACCCGGACAGTGCAGCGGGCACTCGCGCGTAATCTCGATGGAGAGCATCGGGGTATGACCGAGAAGGATCTTACCCCAGGATTGGAAAATGTTTTTCGCCCGCAATCTGCCACCTCATGGGGAATCTGAGAATGAGCAGCTTTCAGACTTGCGTCTGTTGCATTAGATGGTTCTCGACACCATAAGGTGTACATTTATCTCGGCTGAAACGGCATCCGCCACTGCCTCATACCCGGATATCTCAGGGCACTGCGGCGCTCGGCCTGGTGCGCGCCTCGTCCGCTCGCACTGAAGTCTATTGCGCATAACTTCAGTTAACAGCTGCTAGCCGAAGGTGTTGCAATGCCGCAGCTTGTCGTTGCGCGCGCCTCACTTCTCCGGAACCGTCAACTGGGGGTCCGCCGGCGAAAGGATATCGCGACCCCGAGTCGCGACTCTGAAGTATCGACGAGATTCCCGAGCCGATCATCCAATCCGGGTTCGTGATCTCGTGTGCTTCCATGATCCCGTCGCGATCTTGCACGAATGTGAGCAATCCGCTATCCGGCAGCACAAATGTCTACCCCACGCACGACTTGGCGATGATCGCCTTGCGCTTCGATCCCACGCCCGGATCGATGACCACAACACACACCGCATCCTTGGGAAAACACGGCGCCGAGCCGGACAGGAACCGCGCACCCATGGCGATGTTGTAAGGCTCCGACTGGTGCGTGATGTCGATGACGCGCACCCCTGGCGCTACAAATTCCATCACGGCTTTGCAGATGCCCACGGCATCGTCCTTCACATCGAAGTCGGTCGTGAAGCGGATCACCTTCATTGGCGGCGCGGCCGCGGGCTTGGCTCCGCCGCAGCCGTTGATCAAAGCGGCCGACAGCATGGCCGCGAAGAGGACAATCGTCGATCTGATTCGCACGGGCTCGCTCGGCTGTTTCCGGTTTCTCAACATCCTATCGTTTTGCCGCACGCCGAGTCTCCGATACCATCGCAGTCAATGACCTCCCTTGTTCGGTATTTCTCCGCCATTGCCCTTCTCGTGGAGCTCACGCCTGCGGCGTTCGCTCGCCCCAAACCCATCCCCGTCAAAGTCGTCGTGGTGGCCATGTTCGAGGTCGGTAACGACACCGGCGACCAGCCCGGCGAACTGCAGTTCTGGGTGGAGCGCGACCACCTCGACCGCGTCTTTCCGCTCGCCGCCGCCTATCACCCCGTACGCATGAACGGTGATGGCGAGATGGCCGTGCTCACCGGCCAGGGAACGGCGCACGCCGCGGCCACCATCATGGCGCTGGGACTCGATCCGCGCTTCGACCTTACCCACGCCTACTGGCTTATCGCCGGCATTGCCGGCGGCAGCCCCGATCGCGTCTCGCTGGGCTCGGCTGCGTGGGCGCGCTACGTGGTCGATGGCGACCTGGGCTACGAGATCGACCCCCGCGAGACGCCTTCCGACTGGACCACCGGCTACGTGCCCCTGCGCAAAATGCGACCCTTCGAGCCGCCCGCTACGCCGCTCGACGGCCAGGTCTACGCGCTCAATGTTCCGCTCGCCGAATGGGCGTTCAACCTCACTCGCTCAATCCCGCTCGCCGACACCGACAGGCTGCGCGAGATCCGCACCCACTTCGACGGCGCCTCTGCGCAGCGCCCGCCCTTTGTCACCCTGGGCGACGAGATCTCTTCCTCGACTTACTGGCACGGCAAACTCTTCGACGAATGGGCCGCGGAGTGGGTGCCTTACTTCACCGGAGGCAAAGGCGTATTCGCAACCACCGCGATGGAAGACACCGGCACCGCTGCAATCGCTCCGCAATCTCGCGGCCGCCGGCCGGGCCGACTTTCAGCGCGTCCTGGTCCTGCGCACGGTAAGCAACTTCGACCGCCAGCCGGAAGGCATGTCCGCCGCCGACTCGCTTGCCAGCCAGCGCATCGGCAAGTACTCGGGCTATCTGCCCTCGCTCGAAGCCGCCTACACCATCGGCCACGCCGTGGTAGGCGAGATACTATCGCGGTGGCAAACATTCAAGCAGGCTAAGCCCACATCAGACGTGCACTTCAACTGATTCCTTGATTGCCGGGGCCGGCCAAGTTAGGATGAGCTATTCCCCTTTCACCCGCGAGGCCTACTCGACTGCCGCCTCGCGGCGAGCCTGCTGTAGCCATGTGTTACGCAACCGTGAATGTGAGGTATCTCGCATGAGGACTCTGCGCCGTCGCGTTCTTCTGCCTGCGGTCCTTGCCGCCGCCTGCCTTCCGCCGGTCAATGCGAATGCGCAGAGCAACCTCGGCTCCGTGAAGGTCGGCGACAGTGGGATCGACACCGTCACCGTAACAATGATTGCCGCCGGTACCCTGGGCAAAATATCGGCGCGCACCATGGGCGCGGAAGGCCTCGACTTCGCGAACGCCGGCGGAGGCACCTGCGCGGTGGGCACAATCTACGCAAAAGGGTCCTTCTGCACCGTGCGAGTCGAATTCAAGCCGCACCTCGCCGGGCAGCGTCGCGGCGCGGTAGTGCTGCTCGACAAGAGCGGCAACATGCTCGGCACTGAATATGTGCAGGGAACGGGCGACGGCCCGCAGGCGATCATCCTGGCTGGAGCTGGCGTGAGGACGGGAATTCCATCGGAAGCAGCCGATGCGTTCCACTACGGCTTGGCTGTCGACGGAAATGGTACGGTCTGGCAGGATTCAACAGGAATCCGGGATTGGGTACTTTCTAACAGCTCATACACCGGACCAAATTCCCTCTTGCTTCCGTCGAATGGAGACGGAGCAGAAATTGCCTTCGACGGCGCTGGCTTCATATATTTTGCCGACCCTGCGTATGGTGTCGGACACCTCGTCCAGACGGCTCCCAGCGGCGGTCACAACGGGTCAGGCTATCAGTGGCAGACAGATGCGAGTTGTGGGGGCGCAGATTTTGTCGTGAGCGTAGCTACGGACGGCGCCGGAAACGGTTATGTGCTGAACGGAGATGGTGAGGGTGGAGGAGTCTCTTTTTCTTCCGGCAACTGCGACCTGCTCTCTGCGGGCCCAAATTTTTACGGTTACTGTTTAGCACCTCCAGGCTGTGCGGAGTCTTCAAGCCTGACTGTTGATCCATCCGGAAATTTCATTGCAAGCATCCCTGATATAACTGGCTATTTAACTACAACGACGACAAACTTGTATAAGGAAAGTACCACAGGCACAGCACAGATTATTGCGGAAATAGCACTACCTGCAAGTCCGGTCTCCGACGGAGCAGGAAACATCTTTGTCGCCGATGGAGGACTGGGCGGGCAGTTTCCCAAGGGAACCCAGAGCACCTATCTTGCGCTGCTCCAATCGGATGGAACCTACAAGCTCAATCCGGTGGCGGGAAGCCACACTGGCCCTCTGGCACTGGACGGCAACGGCAATCTCTTCACCGATGGCGGCGCCTATAGGTTCGACTTACTCAATCCGTCTCCGGTTTCGCTGGGCAAGTTGGGCATCGGCCAGTCGAGTTCGAACTGGCTCATCACAGTCGCCAACACTGGCAACTCTCCGCTGGAGATTCACTCTGTCACCTACCCCAGGGACTTCCCCGAGGCCAAGGGCATCCTCGGTGAGTGCGCCGCCGGGCAGACGGTCGCCGTGGGCGGCTTCTGCACGATCACCGTGGTCTTCAGCCCCGACGCGCCGCTCGATGGCGCAGAATCGGAGACCCTCGCTGAAGAAATCAAGCTGATCAGTAATTCCCTCAACGGCTCCGCCACCGAACAGGACATTCCTGTGACCGGAACGGAAACCCTCCCCGTGCCGGACGTCATGCTCAAGTCGTCTTCCAACCCGAGTCTCACCGGGCATGCGCTCGAGGTGGTCGCCACGGTCACCGGCGTCGCCGGCTTGCCCGTGCCAGCCGGCAACGTAGCCTTCGCTTACGGCGATATTCCCCTCGGCCGCGCAGTGCTCGAGCACGGTAAAGCGAGTTTCTCCACCAGCACGCTCTCGGCAGGTTCGCACACGCTCACCGCGCTGTACTCTGGAGACCAGGACTACGCCCCCTCATCGGATGGCATCCCGCAAACGATCGGCAAAGGCGTGCCGAAGATCACCCTCGCCACGTCGGCGAACCCGGCTGTCGCCGGCGCAGCAGTTACCTTTACCGCCACCGTCACCGGAGTGAACGGCGGAGTTGCGCCCACTGGAACCGTGACCTTCTACAACGGCACTGCGCCAATCGGAACGGCGACACTCAGCAGCGGCAAGGCGAGACTCTCCACCGCCAAGCTTGCCGCGGGCAAGCCCTCCATCCTCGCCAGCTACAACGGAAACGCGCTCTACGACGCCGCCGTAGGGTCGCCGCTGACGGAGACGATTGATCCTAGATAGAACACAGGTAAACCGTCGTCACCTCAGCGCCGCACTTCATCCTTGACCTTCCACAGTTAGTCTTGTCACAATGGCAACCCATCCCCTACTAAATTGGGGAATGTCATCGGCCCCATCTAGAAATGAAATAAGGAGATCCAGTGATGAGAAGAATTGGTCTGTGTCTGCTCACGGCGATGGCCGTCCTGTCTGCGGCGAGCGTTGCCGCCCGCGCGGACTCGGCGTCTGTGCTCACCCACCATGTGCGCGAAGCGGTATTGAACGGCCAGGCTCCGCCCATCGGCCGCCTGCCCGGCGACCAGGTCATGCAGCTCGACCTCGTCCTTCCTGTCCGCGACCAGGCAGGCCTGGAGCACTTCCTTGAAGACCTCTACAACCCGAACAATGACTCCTATCGCCACTTCCTCACCCCGCAAGAGTTCACGGCCCGCTTTGGCCCCACGCAAAAGGATTACGACACCGCACTGACCTGGGCCAAAGCCAACGGCCTGAAGGTTGTGGGCGGCACGCGCGACGGGATGGACGTGCAGGTTCGCGGCTCCGTCGCCGCCATAGAATCCGCCTTCCACCTCGTGATGCGCACGTACAAGCATCCCACCGAGAACCGCACTTTCTACGGCCCCGATCGCGAACCGGTCACCAGCCTGCCTTTCGCGCTCTGGCATGTCTCGGGTCTCGACAATTTTTCCATTCCGCACCCCATGTTCGTTAAGAAAAGCGACTATGCCAAGGCGCGCGGCATCAGCCCCGATGCGGTCGTAAAGCACGCGACGACCGGCTCAGGCCCATCGGCTTCGTTCCTGGGCAGCGACATGCGCGCCGCCTACTACGGCAATGGCCCGCTCACCGGCGCCGGCCAAAACCTCGGCCTCTTCGAATACGAGGGCACCGACCTCGCCGATTTCAACACCTACTACGAGAACGTCGGCCAGACCGCCGGCATCACGCCGCAACTGCTCTCGGTCGACGGCACCAGCACCAGCTGCGTCGACTCGCGCGCCGGCGGCGACTGCGACGATACCGAACAGACACTCGACATGACCCAGGCCCTCGGCATGGCGCCCGGCCTTTCGAGCCTCGTCGTTTACATCGGATCGACCGACACGGCGATCATCAGCGCCATGACCACGCACAGCCCGCTGCCCACCACCATAGGTTGCTCGTGGGGATGGACCCCGGCCGATGCGAGCACGCTCGACCCCTACTTTGAAAAGATGGCCGCGCAGGGCCAGAACTTCTTCGCCGCCTCCGGTGACAGCTCCACCTGGTCTTCGCGCAACGAAGCCTGGCCCGCCGACGACGCCAACGTCGTCTCGGTCGGTGGCACCGATCTGAGCACATCGAGCGCCGCCGGACCGTGGGCCTCCGAGACAGCATGGTCCGACTCAGGCGGCGGCATCTCGCCCGACAAGATCGCCATTCCGTCGTGGCAGCAGCTTTCCGGCGTCATCAACTCCAGCAACAAGGGATCGACCACTTACCGCAACGGCCCGGATGTCGCGGCAAACGCTAATTTCACATTCTATGTCTGCGCCGACCAGACCACCTGCACGGCCAACGAGTATGGCGGCACCAGCTTCGCCGCGCCCATGTGGGCGGGCTACATCGCGCTCGTCAACCAGCAGCTGGCAGAGAACGGCAAAACCACCATCGGCTTCATCAACCCCACCATCTACGCCGATAACGTCACATCCAGCTAC
>Ga0335072_10004826_pt1 | contig 19916 bp, 18 predicted proteins | sample Lox_Sample_21_FD_206725 | JGI IMG/M metagenome (GOLD analysis project Ga0335072, IMG submission 206725) | Soil microbial communities from Loxahatchee National Wildlife Refuge, Florida, United States - Lox_Sample_2.1 | ecosystem: Environmental > Terrestrial > Soil > Wetlands | place: USA...
CAGCCGCAGCGCGGCACCGGCCACGCCATGCAGGTGGCGCGGCGGGCGATTCGCAAGAGCGCGAAGCTCGCGATGGTGCTGCCCGGAGACGCGCCGCTGCTGCGCCCCGAAACGCTCGCGGCGCTTGAGGAGACGCACCGCCGCGGCGAGGCTGCCGCCACGATTCTCAGCGCCGAACTTGCGGATCCCTCGGGATACGGGCGCATCGTGCGGGATTCCGAAGGCCGCGTGCAAGCGATCGTCGAGGACAATGCGCTCGCCCCCGAGCAGCGCGACATTCGCGAGGTGAACTCCAGCATCTACTGCTTCACGCTCGAAAAGCTGTGGCCGTGCCTGGCCGCGCTGCGCCCCGAAAATGCGCACCGTGAGCTGTATCTGACGGACGCGATCGCTCTGCTGCGGCAGCGCAACGAGCGCGTCCTCGCCTACGTTGCCGCCGATCCCAACGAGGTAGTCGGCTGCAACACGCGAGCGCATCTCGCCGACGCCGACCGCGTTTTTCGCGCGCGCAAGGCCGCCGAGCTGATGGATGCGGGCGTCACGATCTATCTGCCGGAAACGGTGACGATCGATCCCGATGTGACTGCGGGGCCGGACACCGTGGTCGAACCCGGCGTGCAGCTGCTCGGAAAGACGCACATCGGCACCCGGTGCCGGATTGGCGCGGGTTGCGTGCTGATCGACATGCGCGTGGACGACGACGCTGTCATCCTGCCGCAGTCGCATCTCGTGTCGTCGCGGATCGGCGCGGGCGCGCATGTGGGGCCGTTTTCGCGGTTGCGCCATGGCTGCGACGTGCGAGCGGGCGCGCATGTGGGCACTTTCGTCGAGATGAAAAAAACCACGCTGCACGAGCACGCCAAGGCGCCGCACCTGAGCTACCTTGGCGACGCCACGGTCGGCGCGGAAACCAACATCGGCGCCGGCACCATTACCTGCAACTACGACGGTTTCGGGAAGTATGAGACGAAAATCGGGAGGCGCGTTTTCGTGGGCAGCGATTCGGCGCTCGTCGCGCCGGTGCGGATCGGAGACGGCGCGTACGTGGCCGCCGGATCGGTGATTACTGAAAATGTTCCGCCGGACGCTCTTGCGATCGCGCGCGGCCGCCAGGCCAACAAGCCCGGCTGGGCCCGCCAGCGGCGCGCCGCGATGAAAAAAGGTGCGCAGCCGAAGTCGCGCACGAAGGCGCGTTCGAAGCCTCGGCCGAAGCGCGCCGCCCGCAAGAAATCCCGCCGCCGCTAGCGCTCATTCCGTCGCATTGCGCGACTGGCAATCTGCTGATAGCGCGCGTGAAATCACATCCTATGATAATCGACCCGCCGCGGCCGACTCGGCTCCTTTTCCCGAGCCTTGGTCTTCTCACAGCAACCAAGTCTACTCGGACGAAGGAGCCGATAACGTCATCTAATCAGCCGGTAGTACGAAAGCTTCCACCTCTCTGGCATTGACGTTAGAATTACATAATGTACAGTCTACTCGTAAAACAACCGCCAAGCATCCCATGCCTTGTTCGCAGCTCTATTGCGGTCGTTTGTTCGGCCCTGCTCGGCGGCGTGCTGCTGTGCGTTTCGGGTCCGGTTCTAGCTCAGATGGGTAACGGCGGAACGATTCGAAGCAAATCCGACGAGGTGCTGGTTCCGGTGCTGGTGCTAGACAAGCAGCGTGTGGCGGAGCTTCAACACATACGGCGCTCCGTCCTCGCAGCGCAGTTCACGGATGGAGACTTCCATTCCTTGGACCGCGTGGTCGTGCGCAGCCTTACCGCCGGCGAGTTCAGGGTATTCGAAGACGGGCAGCAGCAAGAAATCGAAAACGTTACGCCCGAAGGGCAGAACGAGTCGCCCATTATTACCGACAACGTGGGTAAGTATAGGGAATTCGTCGATATTGGAGGCGGGACTTGGGCAATACCGCTGTGGGAGAACATCTACCCAGGTAGGAAAGTTGCTGAATTGCCCCCTTTGTGGGGATACGAGATTGGGTATAAGCCCCCGCCCTCTCCCGATGGGACCTGCCATAAAGTGCGAGTTGTAGTTGATCGCCCGAACTCGCTCGTGTTCGCCCGAGATCAATACTGCGAGGCCGCGCGCTATGGAGCGGCCGATCCACTGAAAGGAACGACACTTGAGAAGCGAATAGAGTCTGATCTGCAAAACAAGAGGCCCAGTCAACTTTCGTTGGATATGGCCGCAATTCCTCTGCTAGCTGGTGACGGCACGGCGCCAGTGCGGATTGTCGTGGACTACACGTCAAGCCCTGTGATCGAGGGCTGCAAATCGACACCCGCAACTATCGGCATAATAGGAATGTTTTTGGGGGATGATGGACGAGAAGTGCTGCGTTTCAGTGACGAAGCCGCACGGGCCGGGGGCGATGACTTCGCCGTCGGGCAGGTTGCGATCACGCTACTACTAGGGCACTACTGGATTGGGCCCTGTCTCTTTACAGCGCCCTTTCGCTATGAGAAACAGATCCAGATAGCCCCTGGCAATTACCACCTTCAGATCGGCTTTATGGACGGCAACAACTTTGGCTCCGCAGAGGTGCCGGTAACTGTGCCGAGCTACCGTGGCGATCGACTACGCATCAGCGGAATCGCACTCGCCAGGAGATTTCGTGACATCCAAATGGAGGTGCCGGAATCTCCGACTGCCGCATCTGCCCGGAAGTTTGATGAATTCCCAATGCAAACGGCAGAATCTTCAACCTCCCTACCTGAGAGTTACGCCCCGCTCCTCGCCGATGGCGCTGAAATCACGCCCACCGCGAACACGCGTTTCGACAAGAACAGCCCCGTTTGTTTCTATTTCCAAATTTACGCGCCGTTATGGTCAGAGCAGCCCCAGGCCAAAGTGGAAGCGCAATTACGAATCGTTGACGCAAAGACAGGTAGACTTATGGCACAAATCAAGCCTGTCGACGCCACTTCGTACGCTCAAGCGGGAAACCCGCTGATCTCGATTGGCCGCAGAATTGACGTCAGCGCTTTGCCAACGGGCTCCTATCAGCTCCGGGCAAAAGCGACCGATTCCACGGGCGCGAGCACGGAATGGCGTTCCGTTACATTTGTTATTGAGTAGTCGATTCGTTCACTCTGGCCAGAAGCCATCGTTCTCGATGCAGGTCGGCCGGAGCGCGCCGCCCGCAAGAGATCCCGCCGCCGCTAGCTGATTCCGCCGCAGTGCGCGACTGGCCGAAGACCACCGCCGCTGCGCGAAAACCACCACCGAACCTGAAGGCCGCGTTCATTTGCGACCGGCTCATATCCTCTGCATCCCATTGATAAAAAGCACGTTGCGACAAAAAGCAGTGGAGGCGCCCAGTTTGGCACGGCCTGTGCATATTCAGGGCTGGAAGTCACGAATGGAACGGAGAGCGTGACCCGAGTTTTTGAGATCGGTTTTGTGGATCTCGGGAGGAGCGGAAATGCGATACCTCAGAGTTCTTGCAGTGCTCAGCGTTCTTTGCCTGGTTCCGGTGGGCCTGGCGCAGGCGCAGCACGTCTCGGTGGGCATCGGAGTTGGCGTTGGTCCTGTGTACGGCGGATATGTCGGTCCAGCGCCGGTGTGCGCCTACGGCTACTACCCATATTATCCGTATGCGTGCGCGCCTTACGGATATTACGGACCGAGCTGGTTCTCAGGCGGCGTATTTATCGGAGCTGGCCCGTGGTATCACGGCGGCTACTGGGGCCATGGGTATTGGGGCGGCCATCCAGGCTATTGGGGTCGCCCAGGATACGGCTACCACGGCTTCGCTCGTGGGCCGGTCGGCGGATTCCACGGCGGACCTGCTCCCGCGGTTCGCGGAGGCGGCGGGTTCCACGGAGGCGGCGGCTTCCATGGCGGCGGAGGGTCTCACGGCGGCGGGCGCCGGTAAGTTTCATACTTAACTTCATACCCGCGGAACGGACGGCCGGCAGCGCAAACTGCCGGCCGTTTTTTTTGCGTGCGCTGCGATTGAGACGCTCGAAGCGCTGTCCATCGACCGGAGCAAAGCTGCCCGCGTGTGATAGAATCGCCTTTCGGAGACTCCCGCGATGAAATTCGGAGTTGTGGTGTTTCCCGGGTCGAATTGCGATGACGACGCCTACCATGCCATCGCGTCCGTAATCAAACAGCCTGTCGAATTCATCTGGCACCAGTCGGAGCAGCTTGCGGGCTTCGACGCGATCCTGCTTCCGGGCGGCTTCGCTTTTGGCGACTATCTGCGCACGGGTGCGATCGCGCGGTTTTCTCCCGTGATGAAAGCGGTGAGCCGGTTCGCGCGGTCGGGCGGGCTGGTGCTCGGCGTCTGCAACGGATTCCAGATTTTGCTCGAGGCGGGGCTGCTGCCGGGCGCGATGCTGCGCAATCAGCGGCTGCGGTTTTTGTGCCGGCAGGTGCACGTGCGCGTCGAAAACGCGGAGACGCCGTTTACATGCGCGGCGCGTCCGGGACAGATCTTGAAAATGCCGATCGCGCACATGGAAGGGAACTATTTTTGCGATGCGGCGACGCTGGCGGAGCTCGAGCGCAACCGGCAGATTGTGTTTCGCTACGTCCACGCGGACGGGCGCGCGGCGGGCGTCGACGATTTCGAGGCGAATCCGAATGGCGCGCTCGCGGCGATTGCGGGACTGTGCAATCGCGAGCGCAATGTGGTCGGGCTGATGCCGCATCCGGAGCGCGCGGTGGAAGCGGCGCTCGGATCGACCGACGGGCTCGTCATTTTCCGCTCGATGGTCGAGAGCTTGACGCGCGCGGAGAGCAAGGCGAAAGCGGCGCCTGCCGTCGAACGCGTCCCGGCGTGACCCTCTAGCGAAACGTCGTGAGCGAAAATCATGAGCTTCTGGTCACCTTCGGGGTTGTTCTCGCGCTGGAAATTTTCGAATCGACCATTGCCCGCAAGGAAGCTACACACGTTTTCTACCCCAAGCTTGGCTGGCGGCTGTTTTGGTTCATAATGATTGGGACTTCCGTTTTCCTCTTGGTTCTGCGTCTGTCCGGCGAGCGAGAGCCTTCAGATCAATCGTTGTTGTGGATTTGCGTGGTACTTCTTTGTTCGCTGCTCGTTCGTCCAAAAACGCTGGTAACAAACGCTGCAGGCCTTACCTCCTTCGGCCTCTATGGATTTCGAAGACGGTTCATTGAATGGAACGCGGTGTCAATTGTGACGTCCGATTGGCAGGAGGGTGGCGGCGGGATCTTTCAATGGTTCTATCGAGGATATTGCGTTGCGGTCGTCGGCCGCGACGGTACGCATGTGGACCACTCTGTGCTACAGGGTCGACAGGGAAGGTTTCTTGACGATCTGCGTGCGCACCTGGGCAAAGAGGTGTTCGCCCCCGGTCTCTACGACTGGCATCTCTGATAGGTGGGCTTGCAGGAATGCGAGTTTGCTGCGAAAATTTTCGCTCCGATTCGGTTCTCTGTCTCGATGATCGACGCCGACATTAAAATTACGCCGCAGGTCGCGGCCGAGCACGGCCTTACGCCCGACGAATACGCGCGCATCCAGAAAATTCTGGGCCGCGATCCGAATATCACCGAGCTGGGCATCTTCAGCGTGATGTGGAGCGAGCACTGCTCGTATAAATCCTCGCGCGTCCATTTGAAGAAGCTGCCGACGCGCGGCGCGCGCGTGGTGCAGGGGCCGGGCGAAAACGCGGGCGTGGTCGATATCGGCGACGGGCTCGTGGCGGTGTTCAAGATCGAGTCGCACAATCATCCGAGCTTTGTCGAGCCGTTTCAGGGCGCGGCGACGGGCGTGGGCGGAATTCTGCGCGACATTTTCACGATGGGCGCGCGGCCCATTGCGGTCCTCGATTCGCTGCGATTCGGGCCGATCGAGCCGGGCCCGTCCGCCGGGAACGCGACCGACGAAGAGATTGCCCGCAACCGGCGGATTCTCGATGGCGTGATTCGCGGCATCGGATTTTACGGGAATTGCTTTGGCGTGCCGACCGTCGGCGGCGAAGTGATTTTCGAGCCGTGCTATTCGAATAATCCGCTGGTGAACGCCCTGGCGCTCGGGATCGCGCGGCGCGAAGAGCTTTTTTTTGCGCGCGCGAGCGGCGTTGGCAATCCCGTGATTTACGTTGGCGCGAAAACGGGGCGCGACGGGATTCACGGCGCATCGCTGCTCGCGTCGGCGGAATTCAGCGAGGAGTCGCAGCAGAAGCGCCCGAACGTGCAGGTGGGCGACCCGTTCATGGAAAAGCTGCTGCTCGAGGCGTGCCTCGAAGCGATGCGTACGGGCGCGGTGGTCGCGATTCAGGATATGGGCGCGGCGGGACTGACGAGCTCGAGCTCGGAGATGGCCTCGCGCGGCGGCCTCGGCATCGAGATCGATCTGGCGCGCGTGCCGCAACGCGAGACAAACATGACCGCGTACGACATCATGCTGAGCGAGTCCCAGGAGCGGATGCTGCTCGTCGCCGAGCGCGGCCGCGAAGTCTTCGACGTGTTCCACAAATGGGGGCTGGATGCGGTCGAGGTGGGGCGCGTGACGGATGATGGCAAGCTGCGCGTGCTGATTCACGGGCGCGTGGCCGCGGAAATTCCCGCGCACGCCCTCGCGGAAGAAGGGCCGCGCTACGAACGTCCGATTGCGGCGCCCGCGGCTGCCGCGGCGGCAGCTGCGGATGCGAGGCCGCTGAAATTCGCGCCTGAAGGAGCCGATCTGACTGGGAACTTCCGACGGCTGCTTGCGTCGCCCGATATTGCGTCAAAGGAATGGATCACCGAGCAGTACGACTCGATGGTGCGGACGAACACGCGCGTCGGGCCGGGCGCGGGCGATGCAGCGGTGCTACGCCTCAAGGAAACGAAGCGCGCGCTGGCGATCAAGACCGACGGCAACGGACGCTGGAGCCAGCTTGCGCCGCGGCTCGGCGCGATGCATGCAGTGGCGGAGGCGGCGCGCAACGTGGCTTGCACGGGCGCGCGTCCCATAGCGGCGACGAATTGCCTGAATTTCGGCAATCCGGAAAAGCCCGAGGTGATGTGGCAGTTCACCGAGGCGATCGATGGCATCGCGGAAGCGTGCCGCGCGCTGGACACGCCGATCACGGGCGGGAACGTCAGCTTCTACAACGAGACTTTGGGCAAGGCGATCTATCCGACGCCGATTCTCGGCGTGCTCGGGCTGATGGAGGATGCGGACTGCGCGGTGGATTCGGCGTTCAAAACTGAAGGCGACGCGATTGTGCTGCTGGATGGAGGATCGGCTGGCGCTACGAACACCGGCGCTTTCGGATCGTCCGAGTATGCGAAGACGATTCAAGGCGTGGTGGCCGGCGTGCCGCCGGCGATCGATCTCGGTGCCGAGAAGCGGCTGATCGAGTGCCTTGTTAAGCTTGCGAGCGCGAAGGCCATCGCCTCCGCGCATGACATCAGCGATGGCGGGCTGGCCGTGACGCTCGCGGAATCGTGCTTCGATAGCAACGGGCTTTCGGCGGATGTCGATGCGAGTGCCGCAGCGGCGCGTGGCGAAGCTGCTGAGATTGCGCTGTTCGGCGAGCGCGGCGCGCGCGTCGTTGTGTCGCTGCCTGGGGCGTCGCTGGCGCGGCTGGAAGCGATCGCCACCGAGTGTGGGGTGCATGCCACGCGCATCGGAACGGTCTCGCGCGGCGAATTCCGCATCCAATACAAGGGTGCGGCTGTCGTACGCGGCGCCATTGATTCCTTCCGCCGCGCGTGGACTGGATCGCTCGAGAAAGCCGTTGAGGCGACGGCGTGAGCCGGGTTGCCAACTGGGGGCATTGGCTGGTGGCGGCATTTTTCGCGTTCAAAGGCTTTCTTTTTATCTACGAGAATGTTCCGCACTTCACGCACGCGCTGCGCAACCACATTCCGTTGACGTACCAGGATTATCTCCTTCTTGTACCCTGGGCGGCGTATCCCGCGTGCGCGTGGGGAATCCTGAAGTGGCGGCAATGGGGCCAGATTGGCGCGATCGCGCTTTCGAGCCTTGAGCTTGCCGTGATTGTCTCGATGGTGGCCATGTACGGGCCGCTCTCGCTCGATCGAAATATTATTTTGTGGTCGGCGCTGAACGCGGGCGTCGTAATATGGTTTGTGCTGCCGCCGGTGCGCGCGGGATACTGGCAGAGGCATCGAATAGCGTGAGCGACGTGAGCAAACTGATCCAAATCGACGACGATCATTTCCACGATCACTGCGGCGTGTTCGGCATCTTCGGGCATCCCGAAGCGTCGAAGCTGACGTACCTCGGGCTCTACGCGCTGCAGCACCGCGGACAGGAATCGGCGGGGATCGCTTCCTCTGACGGCTCGGATGTTCACATCCACAAATCGCTCGGGCATGTGCAGGAGATTTTCACCCCCGAAGTAATCGGGCATCTTCCCGGCACCGCAGCGATCGGGCACACGCGCTACTCGACCGCGGGCGACACCACGCTGATCAACGCGCAGCCGATCGTGATCGACTGCAACAAGGGCAAAGTGGCGCTGGGGCACAACGGCAACTTGACGAACGCGCTCGAATTGCGGCGCAAGCTCGAACATCGCGGCTCGATCTTCCAGACGACGAGCGACACGGAAGTGATCGTCCATCTGGTGGCGCGGAGCGCGGCGCGGAATTTGCCGGGCGCGCTGGCCGATGCGCTGAGCCAGGTGGAAGGCGCTTATTCGCTGCTGGTGCTGACGCGCGATGAGATGTACGCGATCCGCGATCCGCGCGGCTTCCGTCCACTGGTGCTGGGGCGCTTTGACGGCGCGTGGGCGGTTGGCTCGGAAACGTGCGCTTTCGATCTGATCGACGCGGAATACGTCCGCGAGGTCGAGCCCGGCGAGATGCTGCGCATTTCGCGCAGCGGCGTGGAATCGATTCATTTCGCCGCAGAAAAACAGCACCAGCACTGCATCTTCGAGCACGTCTATTTTTCGCGGCCGGATAGCCTGATCTTCGGCCGCCCGGTAAACGAAAGCCGCGAACGCCTGGGCCGTTTGCTGGCGCGCGAGCATCCCGTGGAGGCCGATATCGTGACGCCGGTGCCCGATTCGGGCGTGCCGGCGGCCGTCGGCTACGCGGCGGAATCCGGCATACCGTTTCGCATGGGGCTGATCCGCAATCATTACGTGGGGCGGACGTTCATCGAGCCCGAGCAGGCGATTCGTGACTTCGGCGTAAAGCTGAAGTTGAATCCGATCCGCCGCATGCTGGAAGGGCAGCGCGTGATTCTCGTGGATGATTCTCTCGTGCGCGGCACCACGAGCCGCAAAATCGTCCGCCTGGTGCGCGATGCGGGCGCAACGGAAGTCCATGTGCGCGTGAGTTGCCCGCCGACGATTTCGCCGTGCTATTACGGCATCGACACGCCGCGGCGCGAGGAGCTGATCGCGGCGCAGCATTCCGTCGAAGAGATCCGCCAATTTCTCGGCGCGGATTCGCTCGGTTACCTGTCGCTCGATTCGCTGCGCGCGGCCGTCGAAGACACCGAGGGAAATTTCTGCACAGCTTGCTACACCGGCACCTACCCGACGGAGCTTGTGCAACTCGAGGTGGAGGCTCATCGTGAGGGCTAGGACTGCGAAGCGCGAACCGGGCGCTCAGGCCGGCCGCATCCGTCGCGAGCTAGTGCGTAGGATAAGGAATTCGAGGAAAGAGGCACAATTGTGAAGGCTGAAGTGGACGATGCGGTAGCGGTCGAAAAGCCCGGCAAAAAGCCGGCGAAGACGGCCGCGAACAATCGCGTATGGAACGAAGTCGTTTCGTGGTTCTGGGTGATTGTGGCGTTCCTGGTGATCGAAGGCGCGCTGGTGCAGGCGCGCGTGATTCCCAGCGGCTCGATGGAACCGACGGTCTTGATCGGCGATCATTTGATCGTGAGCCGCATCGGCTACGACGCGGGCATTCCGTTCACGCAATGGCACGTGCCGCTTTGGCGCGAGCCGAAGCGCCAGCAGATCATGGTGTTTCGCGCGCCGCTCGCCGATCAGGATTACCCCGACTTCATCAAGCGCGTGATCGGCGTTCCCGGCGACCACATCAAAATCGTGCAAGGCACGGTATTCGTGAATGGCGTTGCGCTGAAGGAGCCGTATACCGAGCATGCTCCGGATTATGCCGACCTGCCCCAGGAAAACTATCCGGCGCGGGCCGGCGAATTGCAGTTCGCCGATCGACCCGAATGGGCCAGCGAACTGGCGCAGGACACGGTGAACGGCGAGCTGGTCGTTCCGAAAGACGACTACTTCATGATGGGCGATAACCGCGACGATTCGAACGACAGCCGCTTCTGGGGCTTCGTCCCGCGCGAGGATTTTATCGGGACGCCCCTGATCATCTACATGTCGATCGATGCGCCCGAAGAGGTATGGAATCCCGGGCATTTGGGCGAGCGCTTTGCGACGTACTTTGAGGCGATCATTCATCCCAGCATGATTCGTTGGCGCCGGTTGTTTCACACGTTCTAAATTGCGAGCCATCCCAGCCCCCTCCAGAAAACGAGCCGCCTCGATGCGTTATTCCGACGCAGGCGTGGATATTTCGGTCGCGGATGAAGCCAAGCGGCGGATCGCCGCGATGGCGGGAAAGACTTTCCGGCACGGTGTGATCGCGCCGATCGGCGGATTTGGTTCGCTCTTTGCGCTCGACCGCAAGCGCTGGCGCGAGCCGGTACTCGTCGGCAGCTGCGACGGCGTCGGAACGAAGCTGAAAGTGGCCGTCGCGACGGGAATCCATTCGAGCGTGGGCGCTGACATCATCAACCACTGCGTGAACGACATTCTGACGCAGGGTGCGGAGCCGCTCTTTTTCCTCGACTACATCGCGATGGGCAAGCTCGACCCGAAAGTGATCGAGCAGGTGATCGAAGGCATGAGTCGGGCCGCGAAACAAGCGGGATGCTCGCTGATTGGCGGCGAGACCGCGGAGATGCCGGACCTGTACTCCAATGGCGACTACGATCTCGCGGGATTCATCGTCGGCGCAGTCGAGCGCAAAAGAGTTCTGGATTCGCGGCGGGTGAGGCCCGGCGACGTCCTGCTGGCGCTGCCCTCGAGCGGCCTGCACACGAACGGCTATTCGCTCGCCAGGAAACTGTGTTTTGGCGTAGCGAAGCTCGAGGCTGATACGTACGTAGCCGACGTGGGGAACAAAATCGGCGCGGAGCTGCTGAAGCCGCACCGAGCCTACTGGCCGCTGCTGAAAAACATCCTGGCGAAGGGCTGGGTTTCCTCGATCGCGCATATCACCGGTGGCGGCATCACGGGAAATCTGCCGCGCGCCTTGCCTCCCAATGTAAAGGCGACCGTCGAGCTGGGATCCTGGCCGGTGCTGCCGATTTTTCGTTACCTTGCGCGCGTGGGACGGATCGAGCGAGATGAGCTTCTGCAAACATTCAATTTGGGCGTGGGGATGATCCTCGTGGTCCCGGCGAAATTCGTCGGGCGCGTGGAAGCGGAACTTAAGCGGCGGCGCGAGAAATTCTATTTGATCGGGCGAATCGAGCGGGCGGCGCGCGGCAAGCAGCGCGTGAGCTACACGGGCGAACTGCCGATTTGAAAGGGCGATATGTCCGGCGAGGGCAAAACTCCGGCTGTCGGTGAAATCGCTCCGGATTTCGAGCTGCCGGATTCGACCGGCGCGCCGCGAAGCCTCTCCGCGCTCGTCGCGACGGGCCCGAGAATTCTCATCTTCTATCGCGGCCACTGGTGAGTGTTTTGTCTGCGCCAGTTGGCGGAGTATCGCGACCTCTGGGCCAAGGTTCGCGGCGCGGGCGCCGACGTCGCGGCCGTGGTAGTCGATCCGCCCGAGCGCGCCGAAGCGGTGCGCCGGCAGCTCGGATTATCCTTCCCCATCCTCTGTGATACGAAACGCGAACTGGTGCGCGAATGGGGAGTCTTCGAGCCCGAGCAGTTCGGTGGCATCGCGAAACCGGCCGTGTTCGTCGTAGACCGCGACCGACGCGTGCGATTTGCCTCGATCGACCGCGAGGCAACCAGAGTCCCGGCTGCGAGCGTGGTGGATTTTGTGGCGTCCGGCATGCCCGTCGACGGCGCGGAGCCGCAGCGAAAATTCGCGCTGCCGGGCTTGCACGATTTCGCGCGCGCGACGCGAAATGCCTTGCGCTTCGGCATGCGTGCGCCGAAAGGCTAAGCTCGCGCGGCTGCGCCTACTTGTCGTTGGCGCTGGTATCCGCGGCGACCTTCCACGAACCGTCGGCCTGCTTTTTCCAAACGAGCACGTAGTGGCCGTCCACCGTAGTCGTTTTGCCCTTCTTGTCCGTCGTCGTGGATTGATAGGTGCCGCGGTCTTCGGCGAGGTCGCCGGATTTTGCGACGTCGATGCCGGCGATCGTGATCGCGAATTGTGCGGCATTGGGCGCGGAGAAGGCGCGCACGAAAAAGGTCCGAATGTTGTCCCTGCCGATCACGGCGGGTACGCCGGGCGCGAACAGCACCGCGTCGTCCATGTAGTAGGCCGCGCACTTGTCGAACTCCTTCGCCGCGGCCAGCTTGCCGAAGCTATCGTCCAGGGCGCGGATCGCGGCCGCATTGGCGGCGCGCGTGTCAGGTGGTTGTTGAATGGCTTGTTGCCGGGCGCACGCGGCCAGGCAAATCGCGAGGGCGGCCAGCATGGCAAATCGGGCGGAGGGCATCGTATTTCTCCTCTTGTTGGGTAGAGACGGCCCACGATGCCTCGCAGATATCGCATGCGTCAAGTTAGTAGATATACTATACGTGTATTCCGCAAAGGCGCCGGCGGCCGCTGCCGTCCTTCGCCGGCCCCGGTTCGACGGGATTCGCCCCGTCCCCGCCGGTTTTCGCCTTCCCGCCCTTACGCTGCGCGAATGATTTGTGATAATTTCGCTTGCTCATGAAAAAATGCATCGGTGTGCTGATTTCGGGGCGCGGATCGAATTTCGAGGCCCTGGCCGCGAGCGTCGATGCCGGGCGAATTCCGAACGCTGAAATTGCGATCGTCCTCAGCCATCGCGAGGACGCACCCGGGCTCGATCGGGCGCGCCAGCGCCGGATTCCGGCGCGCGCCATCGCATCCAAGGGTCTGGAACGCGAGGCGTTTGACCGGCAGGTTGTCGCGGCACTGCAGGAGAAAAACGTCGATCTCGTGTGCCTCGCCGGATACATGCGGCTGCTTTCGCCTTACTTCGTGCGCGCCTTCCCGAATCGTATTCTGAATATTCATCCGTCCCTGCTGCCGGCCTTTCCCGGGCTTGAGGCGCAGCGGCAGGCGCTCGAACATGGCGTGAAATTTACCGGCGCGACGGTGCATTTTGTCGACGAACAGCTCGATGCGGGGCCGATCATCGTGCAAGCAGTGGTGCCGATTGAAGACGCGGACACGGTCGACACGCTTTCGGCGCGGATTTTGCGCGAGGAGCACCGGATTTACACCGATGCCGTGAATATTGTCCTGGAAGGGCGATATCGCATCGAGGGCCGCCGCGTGCTGGTGAAGGCGTAACGATTTCCTCTTGTGGATCGGAGAACGAAGTGATGAGCGGGAAATTCAAGCCGGTGATCGAGCAGCTCGCGCTGCTCACAAAAGGCGTCGCGGAAGTGATTCGCGAAGAAGAGCTAAAGGCGAAGCTCGAAAAATCCATCGCCACGGGCAAGCCGCTGCGCGTCTATCTGGGCGTCGACCCCACCGCTCCGGATATTCATCTCGGGCACACCGTCGTCCTGCGAAAGCTGAAACACTTTCAGGATATGGGACATACGGCAATTTTCCTGATCGGCGATTTCTCGGCCATGATTGGCGACCCAACGGGACAATCCGAAACGCGCCCTCCGCTCACGCGCGAGCAAGTCGATGCAAACGCCAAGACCTACCTTGCGCAAGTCTACAAAATCCTCGATCCCGCCAAGACGGAAGTCCGTTACAACAGCGAATGGCTGGCCAAAATGACCAGCTACGACACGGTGCGCCTCTGCGGCCATTACCGGCTCGCCCGCATGCTCGAGCGCGAGGACTTTCGTTCGCGGCTTGACGGCGGCTTGCCTATCTCCGTCCACGAGATCCTCTATCCGTTGCTCACCGCGTACGACGCAGTTGCGCTGGATTCGGACGTCGAGATCGGCGCCACGGAACAGAAATTCAATCTGCTGGTCCATCGCGACATCCAGCGCGAATACGGGCAGCCGTCCGAAGTGGCCGTCACGATGCCGATTCTCGTGGGCCTCGATGGCGAACGGAAAATGTCGAAAAGCCTCGGGAATTACATCGGAATTACCGACACTCCCGGCGAGATGTTCGGCAAGCTGATGTCGATTTCCGACGACGTGATGTGGTCATACTACGAGTTGCTCACCGACTTCCCGTCTCCGGTCGTCGTGCGCCTGCGTGAGGAAGTCCGCACCGGCGTCCTGCACCCGAAAAAGGCCAAGATGGAGCTGGCGCACAACATCGTGGCGGGGTTTCACGGCGAAGACGCGGCGCGGAAGGCCGGCGAGGAGTTTGAACGGATCTACAGCAAGCGCCAGTTGCCTTCTGAAATGATCGTCGTCCCGGTCCAACTTCGGGGAAACTCGAAATTGACGACCGCCGTCGGGTTGGCAATAGCAGGCACGTCTCGCGCCAGTGCCGAGAGGCTTATCAAGCAGGGCGCGGTCGAATGGGACGGGAATCGCATTACCGATCCCGCGTACACTTTCCCAGACACTCCCGGCGATCACACCTTGCGAGTGGGCAAGAAGCCTACCGTCATAATTCGGATCGAGGCGCCTGGCCGCAACGCAGATTAGCTAGGAGCTAACGCGCGGATTGACCGGCGGAGCGGATCGGGATCGTTACGGGTCTCGCCGCTTCGGTCGAGGCGAGCATGTGGCACTGGCCGTCGAAAATGGCGCCCGGTTCGATCACCAGGCACGGCGTTTGCACTTCGCCTGTCACGATCGCCTGTGGCTGGATTTCTACTTTGCCTCTGGCCTGAATCGTCCCGTTAAAGCGCCCGCCGACCACGACTCGGTTGCCGATAATTTCGCCCTCGATCACCGCATGCTCGCCCAGAATCAGCGTGTCCTCGGAGGTGATAGTCCCCTTCATGGCGGAATCGATGCGGAACGTCCCTGCGGTTTCGAGCCGGCCGTCGAGCTTCACGCCTTGCTCGAGAAAGCCTGTCCATTCGGAGGAACCCTGCTGTTTGCGGTCGAACCAACGCCAAGCCATGCCCCTACCCCCAGAACCGATGAGCCCCGCGCTCGTGGCTGATTGCGGCGAGTTCCCTATTCTCTCATCAGTTGGTCGTAGATGCGGGCCAAATCACTAGGGTCGTAGTATTCAAAAGCTAACGTGCCGGCATGGCCGGGGCGCGGCGCGTGGATCACGACGCGGGTACCGTAGCGGTGCTGCAATGCTTCGAGCGCCGCCCGCGTGTTTGGATCGGCCGCCGGAACAGAACGAGCCGGTCGAGGCTTGGCACTGCGTGCAGCCAATCGTTCCACCTGGCGGACGCTCATGCCCCCGCGCGCGATCCGGCGCGCAAGTTCGAGGCGTTCCTTGGAATCGGGAATTGCCAGCAGCGCCCGACCGTGGCCGCCCGAAAGACGCCCCTCTTCGATCATGTCCTGGATCACAGACTCGAGCTTCAAGAGACGTACGGCGTTGGCGATCGTCGCGCGATCCTTCCCCGTGCGCTCGGCGACGTTCTCCTGCGTAAGGTTGAATTCGTCGGTGAGCCGCTGGAAGGCCCGTGCCTGTTCCATGGCGTTTAGATCTTCTCGTTGAAGGTTCTCGACGAGAGTCATCTCGAGCGCGACTTCTTCTGGCACCTCGCGAACGACGACCGGCACTCGTGGCAGAGCGGACCTCTGCGCGGCGCGCCAGCGCCGTTCGCCGGCGATCAGCTGGTAGCGAAGCCCGATCCTGCGGACCACGAGCGGCTGAACGATCCCGCTCGCCCGGATCGAGCGGGCCAGTTCCTCGAGCGCCTCCTCGCGAAAGCGAGTGCGAGGCTGGTAGGGGCTCGGATCGATTAGGTCGATATCGACCTGCAGCAGAACGTCATTCGGTGTCGGGGCCAGGGCTGGGGCCGCCGCCGCCGCTGTTCCCGACGTCCCCGGCACCGGCTGCTGCTGCGGATGCTGCTGCTGGAGCGGTGGTTCCGGCTCCCGGATCAGGGCGCTCAGCCCCCGTCCCAAGGCGTTTCTGGGCATTGACCATAACCTCCTTCGTGAGTTGCATATAGCTCTCGGCGCCTCTACTATTTATGTCGTAGAAAATAACGGGCATCCCGTGGCTCGGCGCCTCTGCAAGGCGCACGTTTCGAGGAATCACGGTCTCGAATATCTGATTTCCGAAGAAGCTACGGAGATCGGCGGCGACTTGCTTCGAAAGCGTGGTCCGGTCGTCGTACATCGTCAGGAGCACGCCCTCGATTTCGAGGCTCGGATTGATTGTGCGGCGTATGCGCATGTGCGTATCCAGGAGTTCCGAGACACCCTCAATCGCAAGATACTCGCACTGGATGGGGATGAGGATCGAATCAGCCGCTGCGAGCGCGTTGAGCGTGAGCAGATCAAGCGAAGGAGGGCAGTCGATGATCACGAACGAGTATCTGCCAAGGATTGGCCGGATCGCCGCCTTGAGCCGATACTCGCGATTGTCCATCGAAACGAGCTCTACTGCGGCACCAACCAGATTCTTGTCGGATGGGATAATGTCCAGACCGTCGATTTTCGCGTCGATCACGATGCGTTCGATCGGCTCGTTCAGTGCGATGGATTGGTAAAGCGTGCGGCGGGCAGGATCCTTGGAGAATCCGAGGGAACTTGTGGCGTTGGCCTGGGGGTCGCAATCGATAATCAGAGTGCGTTGTTCGGCGGCGGCCAGAGAAGCGGCCAGGTTGACGGATGTAGTGGTTTTTCCGACGCCACCCTTCTGGTTGGCGACGGCAATTACGCGAGCCAAGTTTTGTCCCCCAGCTTCAGCGCGAATGTATCAGAGATTTTGCCGGATGCAAGATGTTTCACGTTTCACGTGGAACAATCGCCCGAGAACCTCTGGGCATCTCGATCTCTCTACCAGAAACGCGCGTCTCATGCGGACATTGGGACAGGTTGGTTCCACGTGGAACAAACACGCGCGGCCTCAGCCTTGTCGAGCTCCCACCAGAATGAATCGCTTCTTGGACCCGGGAATTCGAGCAGGGGCAGCCCACGTCCAGTCTTGGGTACACGAGATGGAAGCGACGTCCTCTTCCCCGAGCCATAAGACAATCTTTCCCGATCGGGCGAGGTGCGCGTGGGACCATTTCAGAAGATCCTCAAAGTGACCCAGCGCCCTTGCAGTGACGTACTCGAATGGCACCTCAGATTCTCCGATCTTAAGTTCCTCCATGCGTCCGTGGAAGACTCGGACATCGCGGATCCCCAATCGTCGAATGGCTTCCTCGAGAAAGGCGGCCTTCTTCGCATTCGACTCGATCAAAGTGAGGCCCAAGGCCGGAACGAGCATTTTCAGCGGCAAACCTGGAAAGCCGGCACCTGAGCCAACGTCGGCGAGCCGACCATGCGTGATGGGCAGCACCGAAGCGGCGAATAGGCTCTCGCCAAAGTGAAAGCGCACAATTTCGCTTGGATCGGTCACCGTCGTCAACGAAATCGACTGATTCCATTGAAGTAACAGTAAGATATATGTCTGGATTGCACCGACCAGGTCTGAATTCGCTTCAGCCGCGACAGAGTAGTCCCTGAGGATGGCCTCAATCCGCGAACGCGAAATGGTGTCCATTAACTATCTATGTAGTTTTAGAGGTCAACTCACTGGCTGTCGAAGCCTCGCCCATGCGCGAAAGTCCCTGACGCAGGCTCCCCGGTGCCAGGAAGCCGGCGATAATATCTGCAATGAAATGAGCCACCGACGCCGGGACGATGCTACCGGTAAACGCACGCACAGTCGAAAACAGAAGGCCAACTACAAACGTAGATACAAGCCCGCGACGCCCCTGATATAGGTGCGCGAGCGAGAACATCACCGCAGCACCTATGACGCCGATTACAACCGCAGCTCCGGTCCCAAGGACGCCGGCCCAGTCCTGAAATACCCGCTGTGTGAAACCCCGATAGATCACTTCCTCGCAGATCGCCACCGTTGACACCAGTGCTGTAAAGCCCAGCTTCTCGATCGCGTCCTGCGGAAAGACCTTCAGCGCGAGATGCGGCAAGATTCCGTGGGTGGCGCTGTGAGGGTCTTCTCTCAGCCTTCGCAGCGCGACGATCTGATTCACGAGGATAAGAGCTGACAGCAGGATCGTGGTAATCAGCGCCAATCCAGGCTTGGGAATAGCAAGCCCCAGGTCGGTGGGAGAAAGATCGTGCGCGCGCGTCCGCCACAGGATGATCGCAACGGCGATCCACTGAAACGCGATCGTCGACGCGTAGAGCACGAGCCGGTCGGCCTTCGTGGTGCTTTCAGCTTCCATCAATCGGCGAATCCGCCGCCTGCCGAGCAGCGGCACCAGCGTCGCCAGAACGAGCAAGATAAGCGCAAAGTCCCAGTGCATCAGCTGAATAAGAACATTTTTGCCGCGCGCGAGCAAGCGAGGCGTGCAGCAGCTCCGCCAGTCGCGGGGGAATCGAGGTTGACACTATCCGAGCCCCCGCCGTATCGTTCTTGATTCTCTTCGGAACGCAAACATGAAGATTCTGGTGATCGGTGGCGGTGGACGCGAGCACGCGATCGTGTGGAAGCTCGTTCGCAGCGCGTCGGTCGAAAAAGTTTGGTGCGCGCCGGGGAATGCGGGGATCGCGCGCGACGCCGAATGCGTTTCGCTCGACGTGAAGAGCCCAAAAGCCGCCGCCGATCTTGCGGTAAAGCTTGGCGCCGACCTGACGATCGTGGGCCCCGAATTGCCGCTCGTGGCCGGCATCGCGGACGAATTCGCCGATCGGGGCCTGGCGCTGCTAGGTCCGCGAAAGGCCGCCGCGCAACTCGAAGGCAGCAAAATTTTCGCGAAGGAATTCATGGAACGCCATGCGATCCCGACCGCAGGGATCTACGGACTTTGCGAATCGGCGATTGATGCCCATGCAGCCCTGAAGCGAGTGAAATGGCCGGTGGTCATCAAGGCGGACGGCCTATGCGCGGGCAAAGGAGTGCTCGTCACTTCTTCGCCAGGCGACGCGCATGCCTTCATCGATCGCGTGATGGAGCGGCACGAATTCGGCGACGCCGGCGCAAGGGTCTTGCTTGAGGAAGGGCTCGCGGGCGAGGAACTGTCGTACATCATTCTCACCGACGGGACGGATTTCATTCGCATGGCGCCCGCGCGGGACCACAAGCGCGCCTTCGACAATGACGAGGGACCAAACACGGGCGGCATGGGCGTTTATTCGACCGACGAAATCTTGCCGCCCTCGCTCGAACAACGGATTATCGCCACCATCGTCCGCCCGACGCTCGACGCGCTGAAGGCAGATGGCATTCCCTATCGAGGATTCCTCTATTTCGGTCTGATGCTCACCGTCGAAGGTCCGCAGGTGCTCGAATACAATTGCCGCCTTGGCGATCCGGAAACGGAGGCGGTTCTGCTGCGCGCCGATTTCGATTTCGGCCAGGCCTGCCTGCAGGCCGCCACGGCCAGCCTGCGCGGATTCGATGCGAATTGGGCGCGCGGCGCGAGCGTCTGCGTGGTAATCGCATCGAAGGGCTATCCCGGTGATCCGCAGATAGGTGTCGCGATCGAAGGGCTCGATGATGCCGCCAAAGTTCCGGGAGCGGTAGTATTTCACGCCGGCACAAAGCGCGAGGGCGCCACGTTGCGCACGAACGGCGGTCGCGTGCTCGTAGTAAGCGCCGCCGGCGACAATCTCGCAGCTGCGCGCGAGACCGCCTATGAAGCTGCAAGCCGCATCGAGATTGCCGGCGCACACTATCGCCGCGATATCGGACTCAAAGAAATCGGGCGGCGAGACAAGACGACGAAGGATATCAACAGTGCGAAGA
>Ga0335072_10004827_pt1 | contig 19915 bp, 19 predicted proteins | sample Lox_Sample_21_FD_206725 | JGI IMG/M metagenome (GOLD analysis project Ga0335072, IMG submission 206725) | Soil microbial communities from Loxahatchee National Wildlife Refuge, Florida, United States - Lox_Sample_2.1 | ecosystem: Environmental > Terrestrial > Soil > Wetlands | place: USA...
GCCACTTCGAGCGGCGAGCAGACGACGCCGTCAAGGCCGCACGCCTTGGCGAGGAGGGCGAGGCGCTTCACTTGCTCCGCGGCAGGACCGCGCTGACCGATCGCGGTGAGGTCGTCGTCATCGAGGCTGGTGAGCACGGTGACGCCGAGAAGCTTCATGCGCTGCCGCTCCGGCGCGGCCTTCGCCGCCGCCTCGGCCGCGGCGCGCATCATCGCCGCGCCGCCGCCGCAATGGATGGTGAGCAGCATCGGCCGCAGCGGCGCCGCGGCGCGCACGGCGCCCGCCACCGTATTCGGGATGTCGTGCAGCTTGAGGTCGAGGAAGAGCGGCGCCTTGCCCGCGACCTCGCGCACCCCGGCGGGTCCGTGGGCGACGAAGAATTCGAGGCCGAGCTTCAGGTTGACGGTGCTGCGCACCGCCTGCGCCAGCGCCCGCGCCGGAGCAAGCTCGGGCGTGTCGATGGCGCAGAAGATGGGGCTTTGCTGCATGCGTACCTCGGTCGTCCAACGACGGGGCGGCGCGGCTCGTCGCCCCGTCAAATCGTCGAGTGCTCGCTCGAGTTCCGGAGATGGTCGAGCGCCAGCCTCGCGCCGGCAAGGTCCTCGATCGCCGTACCTACCGATTTGAACAGTGTGATCTGGTCGTGATAGCGCCGCCCGGCGCGGCTGCCGCGTGTCAAATCGAAGAGATCGCCGGCGATGTCGTCCTCGTGCAGCACGCCCGCCCGCAAGGGCTGGACGATGTCGCCCGCCTCTTCGAGCGCGCCGGCGCGCGTATCGACGAAGACGCGCGCGCGGCGCAGGCAGTCATCGTCCGCCTCGCGCATATCCGGCCGGTAGCCGCCGACGAGATCGAGATGGACGCCGAGCGGCAGCCAATGCCCCTCAATCAGCGGCGCTTCGCTCAGCGTGGCGCAGCAGACGATATCGGCGCCGCGCACCGCATTGGCGAGGTCGGTGGTGTGGGCGACGCGAAGGCTGCGGCGATCGAGCCGATGCGCCAGCTTCGCCGCCTTCTCGGCATGGCGGCCCCAGACCAGCACATTGACGATCGGCCGGACGCTGGCATGCGCCTCGACGAGATGCGCCGCGAGCGCGCCGGTGCCGACGACGAGCAGGCGGTGGCAATCGGGCCGCGCCAGATAGCTCGCCGCCAGCGCCGAGGCCGCTGCGGTGCGCCGCAGGGTGAGCGCCGGCGCGTCGAGCAGCGCCAGCGGCTTGCCGGTCGCGCCATCGAGCAGCAGATAGGCGCCGAGGCGCGCGGGCTCGCCGCGCGCGGGATTGTCGGGAAAGATCGTCGCCAGCTTGACGCCGATATGGCGTCCGCCTTGCCAGGCCGGCGTCAGTTCCAGGCTGGCATCGGCTCCGCCGGGCACCGGGACGGCGTGGCGTTGCGGGGCCGGGGCCGAAGCGCCGGCGCGGAAGACCTGCCGCAGCGCCTCGACCAGCGCGGGAAAATCGAGCGCGGCGACCACTTCGGAATAGCCGAGGATCCGCATGGGGCGGAGGTAGCTGCGGGGGGCGGGCAAGTCAATCGCGGCGCGGGCCGGCCGCCGGCAGGCCGCCCGCCTCGTGCCGCGGCAGCTGCGCCTGGGTCTGTGCCAGCTCGCGCTCCAGCGCCTCGATTCGCCGCTGCCGCCGCCGCGCCTCGCGCCGCCAGCGCCCGCCATTGAGCCAGGCGACGAGCTCCCCGGCGAGGAAGCCGAAGGCCAGCGCGCCCAGCACCAGGAGATAGAGCGGCATGATCAGCACGTCCGAGAAGGGCCAGAGCCCGACCGGGATCTTAGCGTAATTGGAGACGGCGAAGACGATGGCGATGAGTGCTATCGGCAGCGTCACCAGCCAGCGGACGATCCTCACATCCCCTCGTTGAGCCGCTCGCGCAGCTGCTTCCCGGTCTTGAAGAAGGGAATATGCTTCTGCTCGACATGCACGCTGTCGCCGGTGCGCGGGTTCCGGCCGAGCCGCGCGTCGCGCCGCTTGACCGAAAAGGCGCCGAAACCCCGGAGCTCGACCCGGTCGCCCCGCGCGAGCGCCGCCGCGATCTCGTCGAAGATGGCCGTGACGATGCGCTCGACATCCCGCTGGTAGAGGTGCGGGTTGCGTTCGGCCAAGTGCTGAATGAGCTCTGATTTGGTCATGACCAGCTCTCGTCCGCGGCTTCCCCAAGCCCGAAGCGTGCCAAACCCTTGAGCCAGCGTCAAGATTCAGCTATCAGCTGACAGCTTTCAGCCGTCAGCCCGAGTCATCAGTCTTCAGTTATCGGTTCTCAGTTGGGCGGTGTTGCGCCCACTGAAAACTGACAACTGAAAACTGAGAACTTGCTGACGGCTGACAGCTGACAGCTACTTCTCTTCCTTCTCCTTCTCGCCGCGGCGAGAGAGCGCGGCGCCGAGGATGTCGCCGAGGCTCGCGCCGCTGTCGGAAGAGCCGTACTCGGCCATCGCTTTTTTCTCTTCCTCGACCTCGCGCGCCTTGATCGAGAGGCTGAGCTTGCGTGTGGCGCGGTCGAGCGCGGTGATCTTGGCGTCGACCTTCTCGCCGACGGCGAAGCGGTCGGGGCGCTGCTCGGCGCGGTCGCGCGATAGCTCGGCCTTGCGAATGAAGCCGGGCAGCCCGTCGCCGACCGTGACCTCGATGCCGCTATCGGTCAGCGCGGTCACCGTGGTGGTGACGACATCGCCCTTCTTCAGGCTGGCAAGGCTGGACTCGAAGGGATCGCTGGCCAGCTGTTTGATGCCAAGGCTGATGCGCTCCTTCTCGACATCCACGTCGAGCACGCGCACCTTCACCATATCGCCCTTGTTGTAGTCCTTGATCGCTTCCTCGCCGGCACGGTTCCAGTCGAGGTCGGAGAGATGCACCATGCCGTCGATATCGCCGGGCAGGCCCACGAAGAGGCCGAACTCGGTGATGTTCTTGACCTCGCCCTCGAGCTCGGTGCCGACCGGGTACTTCTCGACGAAGCTCTCCCAGGGATTGGCGAGGCATTGCTTCAAGCCCAAGGAGATGCGGCGCTTCTGCGGATCGACGTCGAGCACCATCACCTCGACCTCCTGGCTGGTCGAGACGATCTTGCCGGGATGCACGTTCTTCTTGGTCCAGCTCATCTCCGAGACATGGACGAGGCCCTCGACACCGGGCTCCAGCTCGACGAAGGCGCCGTAATCGGTGATGTTGGTGACGCGGCCCTTGAAGCGTGCGCTGGACGGATATTTGAGCTCGACGCCCTCCCACGGATCGGCTTCGAGCTGCTTCATGCCGAGCGAGATGCGCTGCGTCTCGGGGTTGAAGCGGATGACCTGCACCTTGACGGTCTGGCCGATATGCAGCGCCTCCGAGGGATGGTTGATGCGCCGCCAGGCGATGTCGGTGACGTGCAGCAGGCCGTCGACGCCGCCCAGATCGACGAAGGCGCCGTAATCGGTGATGTTCTTGACCACGCCCGTCAGGATCTGGCCTTCCTTGAGGCTCGCCACCAGCTCGGAGCGCGCTTCGGCGCGGCTCTCTTCGAGCACGGCGCGGCGCGACACGACGATATTGCCGCGCGAGCGGTCCATCTTGAGGATCTGGAAGGGCTGCGGGCTGCCCAGCAGCGGGGTGATGTCGCGCACCGGCCGGATATCGACCTGGCTGCCCGGCAGGAAGGCGACGGCGCCGTTGAGATCGACGGTGAAGCCGCCCTTGACGCGGCCGAAGATGACGCCGGTGACGCGCTCATTCGCCTGGAAGCTCCGCTCGAGCTGGGTCCAGGCCTCCTCGCGCCGCGCCTTCTCGCGCGACAGCTGCGCCTCGCCGTTCTTGTCTTCCATCCGCTCGAGATAGACCTCGACGGTATCGCCCGGCTTGATCTCGGCCGGTCGGCCCGGCGCGGCGAATTCCTTGAGCGGGACGCGGCCCTCGGATTTGAGCCCGACATCGATCAGCGCGGTGTCGTTCTCGATAGCGACCACGAGGCCCTTGATGACGGTGCCCTCGAGCCCCGAGGTGGCGCCGAGTGATTGGTCGAGCAGCGCGGCGAAGCTCTCTTTGCCGGCATCGGTCTTCGTTCTGGTAGCGACGGCCATTGCGTCTCCAACTGTTCCCTGGTTTCGCCGCCGCGCTGCCGGGAAGCGGGCGAAGCGCGGCGGACCGCCGGCGAGCGGGGGCGCGGCGGCGTGGACCCCTGTCCTGCGTCAGTCGCGAAGAAGCGCTGCTCTAGCCCTTGGCGGGCGCGGCGGCGAGCTTCCGGCCGATGAAATCGAGCGCCGCGGCAAAGGCGGCATCGGCATCGAGCGCGGTCGTGTCGAGAACAAAGGCATCGTCAGCCGGCACCATAGGCGCCGCCCGACGCTGACTGTCGCGCGCGTCACGATCCTTCATGTCCTGCAGGACAGCCTCGTATATAGCCGCCTTGCCGCGGTCCCGCAACTCCTTGAAGCGGCGGGCCGCCCTGGCCTCGATTCCGGCCGTGATGAAGAGCTTGGCGTCGGCATCGGGGCAGATCACGGTGCCGATGTCACGGCCGTCGAGAACCGCGCCGGCGGCACCCCCCGGGGGATGCCGGACGAAATCGCGCTGGAAGGCAAAGAGCGCCTGGCGGACGGCCGGAATCGCCGCCACCACCGAGGCGCCCCGGGCGACCGCCTCGTCGGCGAGGCGGGGATCGCCGAGATCGGCTGCGCGCACCGCTTTCGCCGCGGCTTCGGCCAGCGCCGGATCGGCCGGGTCGCCGCCACTTGCAAGCGCGCGCAGCGCCGCCGCGCGGTACAGCTTCCCGGTGTCGAGATGGCCGAGGTTGAAATGTTGCGCCAAGCGGCGGGCGAGCGTGCCTTTGCCCGAGGCCGCGGGACCGTCGACGGCGATGATCATGGGGCGGGCGCGATGCTCGCGCCAAGGCCGTTCATCGCCTCGACGAAGCCGGGGAAGCTGGTGGCGATGGTGGCGCCGTCATCGATGCGCACCGGCCGGCGCGCCGCCAGGCCGAGCACGAGAAACGCCATGGCGATGCGGTGGTCGAGCTTGGCGGCGATCTCCGCGCCGCCTGCGGGCGGCGCGCCCAGCCCGTCGACGGCGAGGGTGTCTCCGTCGACGGCGACCGAAACGCCGCAGGCGGTCAGTCCCTGCGCGATCGCGCTGAGCCGGTCGCTCTCCTTGACCCTGAGCTCGCCGAGCCCGTGCATGACGGTGCGGCCTTTGGCAAAGGCGGCGGCGACAGCGAGCACGGGATACTCGTCGATCATGCGCGGCGCCCGCTCGGCTGGCACCTCGACGCCGCGGAGCGCGCTGCTGCGCAGCCGCAGATCGGCGACGGGCTCGCCGCCCTCGATCCGCTCCTGCAGGAGCGAAAGCTCGGCGCCCATCTCGGTCAGCGTGTCGAGGAGGCCGGTCCGCAGCGGGTTGACGCCGACGCCCTCGATCACCACCTCGGAGCCCGGCACCAGGAGCGCGGCAATGGCGGGGAAAGCGGCCGAGGACGGATCGCCGGGAACGGCAAGGTCGGCGGCTTTCAGCTCGGGCTGGCCCTTGAGCGCGATGCGCCGGCCCTCCGGCCCGTCGTGGATGGCGAGCGCTGCGCCGAAATGGCGCAGCATACGCTCGCTGTGATCGCGCGTCGGCTGCGGCTCGATGACGATGGTCTCGCCGGGCGCGTTCAGCCCCGCGAGCAGTACGGCCGATTTGACTTGCGCCGAGGGGACGGGAAGGCGGTAAGTGATGGGGAGCGGCGAGGCGGCGCCGATGACCGCGAGCGGCAAGCGTCCGCCGTCACGCGCCAGGATGCGCGTGCCCATGCGCTGCAGCGGCTCGGCGACGCGCGCCATCGGCCGCCGGCGCAGCGAGGCGTCGCCGGTGAAAAAGGTGGTGATGCCGTGGCTCGCGACCACGCCCATGAGGAGGCGCGCGCCGGTGCCGGAATTGCCGAGATCGAGCACGTCCTCGGCCTCGGCGAGCCCGCCAATGCCGACGCCGTCGATGAGCCACGCGCCGTCATCGCCGCGGCGGATGGCGGCGCCGAGCGCGCCCATGGCGGCGGCGGTCCGCAGGACGTCCTCGCCTTCGAGCAGGCCGGTGACGCGCGTGCGCCCGACCGCGAGCGCGGCCAGGATCAGCGCGCGGTGCGACACCGATTTGTCGCCGGGCGCGCGCAATCGGCCGTTGAGCGCGGCGGCCGTGCCGGAGCTGAGGGGCGTCACGCGTTTCTCGCCATCTGTGGGGCAGTCTCTAGCACAAAGGGGCCGCGCCAGAAATGGCGAGGCAAAGACGGGTAGTCGATGATTTTGCTTTTGACAGCGGTGGCGCGATCGTGGCAATTGGCCGGCCACCGCGGGAGCACGGAGGCGGTCCATGGTTAAACCGGAATGGGGAATGAAGCGCATCTGCCCGAGTTGCGGCACGCGCTATTACGATCTGCATCGCGACCCGATCACCTGTCCAAAATGCGGTGCCGCTTTTGATGTCGAGACCAATCAGAAGACGCGGCGCACCAAGGCGCCGGCGGCGCCCGAAGTGCCGATGGAGCCGATCGCCGAAGAGGAATTGGAGTCCGATCTCGCCACCGAGGAGAGCGAGGGCGAGGAGGAGGGCGAAGAGGTCGCGGTCGAAGGCGGCGAAGAGGCCGAGGGCGAGGAGGAAGAAGAGGAAGAGGTGATCGAGGACGCCTCGGAGCTCGGCGAGGACGAGGACGACATGGCCGAGGTGATCGAGAACGTCGAGGACGAAGAGGAACGCTGAGGCCGGTGATTTTCCGCTTGCAGGCGAGCCCGGCCGCTCGCTAATTTGCCGCTCCCGCGGCGGCCGGCTAGGCGCTAGACTGCCGGTCCGCGACCTTCTGGGGTCATAGCTCAGTTGGGAGAGCGCCGCAATGGCATTGCGGAGGTCGGGGGTTCGAATCCCCCTGGCTCCACCAGTTTCCCCAGCCCCGCTGGGCGGTCAGTAAAGGACTGATCGTTCTACCGCTTTCACTTCCTCCCGGTGCGCCGGGAGGAGTGAAAGCCGGGCCGCGCATGCTAGGCGCACCTGCCGCCGCCGCCGGCGTCTCCCCGTATTGTCGTGTGATGAGGCGCACAACCAAGCCGGCAGTCGCGGCGCTAGGGAGGCCTACCGCGTCCAAGGCGGAGGGGAGCACATGCAGAGGCTGCGATCATTCTTGCCGTGGTGCGTGGCCGCCGCATTTCTGCTCTGGGCGGCGGGCGCCAGCGCCGCCGACGTGCTGATCGGTACCGTCATCGGCGTGCGCGGCGCGGTCTTCCGCGAGCACGGCAGCGAGCGCCAGGCGCTGACGCCGCGCCAGCCGGTTCATCTCGGCGATACCATCATCGCCGAGGACGGCAAGGCCGAGATCCTGCTGAATGACGGCTCCATCGTTTCCGTCGGCGAGAAGAGCCGCCTCGTGCTGTCGCAATACAAGAGCGTCAGCAACGGGCTGACGACCCGGTTCCGGTTGCTCCAGGGCGTGTTGCGGCTGTTCGTCAATCGCGCGACCTCGGGCGGCGAGTTCGAGATCGAGACCGAGACCGCGGTCGCCGCGGTGCGCGGCACGGACTGGCTGATGGAAGCGGTGCCGGGCCGCACCAGCGTCGCGATCCTGCACGGCATCATCGCCGTGTCCGGCGTCGGCGCGCATCAAAACGCCGTCGTCCTGCTCGAGAAGCCGGGCGACGGCGTCGATGTCTCGATGGGCGAGGCGCCGGGCCCTGTCCATCCCTGGGGTCGTGAGCGTCTTGCCGCGGTCTTGGCACGCGCCAGCTTCAACTGAGCGCGCCGCGCAGCGGCGGCGCGACGCCACGCTCTGCGGCGTGGCGCTGCTGGCGATGCTTGTCTTCGCCGCGCTTCATGTGATGGCGCCGGACCTGCCTTGGCTGCGCCGGCTCGAGCTGTTTGCGCTCGATACGCGCTTTCGTTTGCGCGGCCCGCTCGCGCCCGGGAAGGAGATCGTCCTCGTCGTCATCGATGACGACACCATTGCAAAGTTCGGCCGCTGGCCGCTGCCGCGGCAGCGCTTCGCCAATGCGGTGAATTTCCTCGGCGCTGCCGGCGCACGCGTCATCGGCATCGATCTGCTCTTCACCGAGCCCGACGAGGCCGGCGGAAGCGGCGATCGCGCGCTGGCCGACGCCCTGCGGCGCGCCGGAACCGTCGTGCTGCCCTTCGCGTTTCGCTTCGACCGCGACGGCGCCGGTCCGGTGCCGGACGACGTCGCCCGATCCGCATTTGTGTCGCTTCGGCGCGGCGCGTTCTTCGAGCCTCCGCCGCTGCGTCCCACCGGGGTGCTGGCGCCGTTGACGCCGTTGGGCGACGCCGCGGCCGCGCTGGGCCATGTCACCCTCGCCTATGACGTCGATGGCGCGCCGCGCTACGAGTATCCGGTGCTCGGCGACGATCTCGATTATTACCCGTCGATGGCGCTGCGCGTGGTGCAGCTGTATCGACGCCTCGCCTGGTCCGATGTCACCGCGGATCTCGGACGCGGCGTGTGGCTCGGCGATCATCTGCTGGCGACCGATCCGTCGATGCGCCTGCTGGTGAATTATCTCGGGCCGCCCGGCAGGTTCCCCACCGTCTCTTTCGCCGATGTCGCGGCGGGCGCGGTGTCGCCGGCGATGTTCAAGGACCGCATCGTGCTCGTCGGCACGCGGATCACCGGCGTTCCCGATGCCGTTCGCACGCCCTTCTCCGCCGTGCTCCCGGGGGTCGAGCGTCTTGCCACCGTGGTCGATTCGATGCTGCGCGGGCGCTCGCTGCATCGTCCGGTCTACGCGCCCTGGGTCGAGGCCGCGTGGATGATCGGCTTCGCGCTCGTCGTTGCCTTGGCGCTGTCGCGTCTCTCGATCGCGCGCGCCGCGCTGCTCGCCGCCGTGCTGTTGGCGCTCTGGCTGGTGCTTGGCCAATTCGCGCTGGTGCGGTTCGGCATCTGGTCCGCGGCGGCGGTGCCGACCCTCGCGAGCCTTCTCGTCTTCACGCTGCTGGCGACCTATCGCTACGGGTTGCTCGACCGCGAGCATCGCCGCATCCGCTCCGCCTTTCAGCGCTACCTCGCTCCCGGCATGGTCGAGCAGCTGGCGCAAAGCTCGCTGCCGCCCCAGCTCGGCGGCGAGCAGCGCGAGCTCACCGTCATGTTCTGCGATCTGCGCGGCTTCAGCGGCATCTCCGAGCGGCTCGATCCGCGCGCGCTGACGCGGCTCGTCAACGCCTTTTTCGCCATGGTCACCGAAGCGGTGCTGGCGCAAGGCGGCACGGTCGACAAGTATATGGGCGATGCCGTGATGGCGTTCTGGAACGCGCCGCTGGAGCAGCCCGACCACGCCCGCCGCGCCTGCCGGGCTGCGCTCGCCATTCGCGCCGGACTGGCGCGGCTCGCCGCGGCGGGCGTGACCGACGACCTCGCTCTCGATTGCGGCATCGGCATCAATACCGGCCCGTGCACGGTGGGAAATTTCGGCTCGCGCCATCGCTTCGATTATTCCGCCGTCGGCGACACCGTGAACATCGCCGCGCGGCTCGAAAGCGAGACGAAGACTTTCGGCATCGGCATTGCGCTCGGCGCGGCGACGGCGGCGCGCGTGCCGGAGCTGGCGACGCTGCCGCTCGAGGCGATTCAGCTGCGCGGGCGCGATCGGTCGGTCGAGCTCTTCGCCCTGGTCGGCGACGAGACGCGCCGCGAGAGCCCCGCTTTCCTCGCGCTGCGCGAGCGCCATTGCCGCTTCGCCGAGGCGGTGCAGGCGGCGGATCGGCAGACCGCGGCGGCGCTCCTGGCGGAGCTCGAACGCGCGGCGCCCGCCGATCTCGCTGCGGTCTATCGCCGCCTTGCCGACCGGCTCCCCGCGTGAGCCCCGCGCTCAGAAGAAATGATACGACGCGCCGAGCAGCAGCCGCGTCTCATGCGTGGTGCTGTCCGGCTCGTAATAGCCGTTGGCGTCGGTCTCACTGGCGCCGAAACCAAAGCTCTGATAGCCGCCGGTCGCGGTGAGCTCGATGCGGTCGGTGATGCGGTAACCGAGCTTCGCCTGCGTCCGCCAGATGAGCGCGTCGCCGAGCGTGAAGGTCTCGCCCTGCGTGCGCATCGAAGCGCCGAAGGTCGAGCCCGCGCTGCCCGACACCGACACCACCCAGCGCTCGGCTGGCGAATATTGCAGCAGCAGTCCGCCCATGCCCTCCCAATTGTAATAGTCCTCGCCGTAGCCGCCGATGCCCTCGAGATCGCGCGACCAATAGCGGTAGCCGATCTCCGCGTAAGGCGTGAGCATGATGTTGCGATTCAAGGAAAACGCGCGGCCCAGCCGGGCCGCCGTAGCAATGATGGTGTCGTTCGTGGTGCTCTGATAGGGCGTGCAGTCGCCGAATTGGTCGCACAGCGCGCCATTGTAGTTGGTCGAGCCGGTGCTGCCGGTGACGTCGATATGGAAGTAGAGATTGGGAATCGGCGCCCAGGGGTAGGCGAGCAAATCGAAGCCGAGCGTGGCGGTTGGCAGCCAGCCTTTGTCGGTGTCGAGCGTGGACCCGCCCGCGGTCTCGGTGTAGTCGAGATAGGTGGCGCCGAGATCGAGCGAGAGGCCGTTATCGGCTTTGCGAATATCCGTCTCGTCGGCGGCAGCGCCGCGCGGGGTGACGGTTGCGGCCAGCGCCAGCGCGAGGATGGCGAGCCGGGAAGAGCGAAGGTTCATGCGCCGGCACTATAGAACGGCCTCTGCCGGCGATGCGAGCGGCGCCTGAAAAGACGGCTCGGCCGCCGCTTCGGCCGAGCCGCCTGCGGTGCAGCCTTATTTCGGCCGGCCGTAGGTGCCGGTGATCGTCGCCTTTGCCAGCGTGTGGAAATGGATGTTGAAGCCGACGAAGGCCGCCGAAGCGTTGGCGTCGGCGTCGAGGTGATCGACGTCGAGGGCATAGAGCGTGAAGATGTAATGGTGCGGCTTGTCGCCCTTCGGCGGGCATGGGCCGCCATAGCCCGGCGCGCCGAAATCGGTCCGTCCCTGCACCACGCCGGGCGGCATCAGATTGGCCTTCAGGTCGCCGGCATTCTTGGGAAAGCCGGTGGCGGTGGGCGGAATGTTGAACACCACCCAATGCCACCAGCCGCTGCCGGTCGGTGCGTTCGGGTCGTAGACGGTGAGCGCGAAGCTTTTGGTGCCGGCCGGGGCGCCGCTCCAATTGAGCGCCGGCGATATGTTCTGGCCGGTGCAGCTGAAGGTGTTGAGGACTTGCTCCTCCTTGATCGTCGCCCCGTTCTTGACCTCGGGGCTCGACAAGGTGAGCGCCTCGGCCGTCCCCGTGGCCGACAGCCCGAGCGCCGCGACCGCGGCGATCGCCGTTATTCTCCCGATCATGTCTTCCCTCCCTTTATGGCGAAGCCGGGCCATCCCGAGTTAGTGGCAAGGTTCAGGCCCGTCACCCCCGGTAGCAGAAGCATAAAGGCGGCGCCGAACCGGCGTCAATCCGTCGCGCCCGGAAGGCGGCAAATCCGCTAGAGTTTCCGGGGGCTTCCGTCGGACTTGATGGGTGTGGCATGGCACCCCACATAGGGCCGTGGCGATGCCGACGGGATCGCCGAGGTGGTTAATGGGTGCCGTCAGGGCCCGCTGGACTCGCTCGCCGGAGGAGATCAGATGTCGCGCTTATCGCTGTTCAACTCGCCGCTTCTCCTGGGCTTCGATCATTTCGAGCGGGTGATCGACCGCGTCAACAAGGCGGCGGCCGACGGCTATCCCCCCTACAACGTCGAGCAGACCGGCGAGAACAGCCTACGAATCACGCTGGCCGTGGCCGGCTTTTCCATGGCCGATCTCGCCGTGCAGATCGAGGACAATCAGCTCGTCGTGCGCGGCAAGCAGGTCGACGACAAGGATCGCGTCTATCTCCACCGCGGTATCGCCGCGCGGCAGTTTCAGCGCTCTTTCGTGCTCGCCGACGGCATCGAGGTCGCCGGCGCCTGGCTCGACAATGGGCTGCTCAACGTCGATCTCGTGCGCCGCGTCGTCGAACCGTTGGTGCGGACCGTCGAAATCAGGAATGTCGGCAAGCCGCGTCAGGCCGTCGCGCAAACGACGGCCAAGGATCCGGCCTGAAAAAAACAGAACCACGGGGAGGAGCAGGAAAGGACGGCGACCGGTCCCAACAGGCCGCGCCGGCGACAGGTGATGGAATGATGATCGAGATCGAGAAGCTTCGCCATATCACGCCCAAGGAGTTCGCTCTCCTCGGCATGCAGGATGTGGCCTATATCCGTCGCGTCACCCTCGACGAGGGTGTCGCCTACGCCATTCACGCGGCCGACGGCACTCAGGTTGCTCTCCTCCCCGACCGCGCGACCGCTTTCGCGACCGTGCGCCAGAACGATTTGGAGCCGGTCAGCGTGCACTGAGCGAGACGGCGCGGCGCCCGGCGGCGCCGCGCCGCGCTTCGCCCTACCCCCCGTATCTAGTCCGGGTTCGCCGAACGTCCCGCGTCCGACTCGGGCCGCGGCTCTACATCTTGATTCTCTGTGCTTTCTGACCGTGCGACTCGCCCGCGGGACACAGCATCTAGCGCGAGTCGCGGAACGTCCCGGGGCCGACTCGGGCGGCGCCACTAGGTATATGGGCAGGCGGAGGAGGGTGCCGCTCAGGCGGCGTGGCTGGCGGCGCGATCGGTCAAGAGGGCGTAGAGCGCGTCGGCGCGGTCGGTGCCGCGCAGCTTCTCGCAGATCGTCTTGTCGCGCAGCAGCCGCGAGATCCGCGCCAGCGCCTTGAGGTGATCGGCGCCCGAGGTCGCGGGCGTCAGCAGCAGGAAGATGAGATCGACCGGCTGCCCGTCTATCGCCTCGAAATCAATGGGCTTTTCCAGCCGGGCAAAGAGCGCGTGGAGCTGCAGCAGGTCGGGCATCCGGCCATGCGGAATGGCGGTGCCATGGCCGATGCCGGTGGTGCCGAGCCGCTCGCGCTCGAGCAGCACCTCGAAGATGGTGCGCTCATGCTTGCCGGTGAGCTGCGCCGCGCGCTTGGCCAGCTCCTGCAGCGCCTGGCGCTTGTTGGCGGCGCGCAGATTGGCGATGACGCCCGCAGGCGTAAGTATATCGGCGATTTCCATCAGGACGTTTTGCCTCGTTCGGCTCGCTTAGTGCCAGCGGCAAGATCGGGATCGATCCAGCCGATATTGCCGTCGCGGCGGCGATAGACGAGATTGAGGTTGCCATGCGCGCTGTTGCGGAAGAGTAGCGCCGGAAGATCGGCAAGGTCGAGCCGCATCACCGCCTCGCTTACCGAAAGGCGCGGTATGCTCGTGCGCATCTCGGCGACCACCAGCGGCTCCTGGGCGGCGTCGCCGTCCTCGGCGGTTTCGGGCGGCTCGGCGGCGAGAACGTAATCGGTGGCCGGTTCCGGCGGCGCCGCGGCTTCCTCGCCGGCTTTGCCACCCTTGTGGCGTGCGCGCAGCCGCCGCTTGTAGCGGCGCAGCTGCTTTTCGAGTCGCAAGGCGGCATCGTCGAAGGCGGCATAAGCGTCGGCCGCCTCGCCGTGACACTGCACGGTGAGGCCACGCCAGGCGTGGAGCGAGATATCCGAGAGGAAGAGGTGCCGTTCGCGGCCGAACACCACATGCGCCTCGATCGCCCGGCCGAGATACTTGTCGGCAATCGCCGACGTCGCCGCCTCGGCATGGCTGCGCAGGGAGTCACCGACATCCAATTGCTTGCCCGTCACCGTGACTTGCATGGGCTCCTACCGGAACCGAGCTACCGTCTCTAAGGAACGCCTGAAATACGCCGGCCCCTCCGCGGGCGGACCCTTATGGGCCCGGTCCCGCCGGGGTGTCAAGCCGATCCTAATTCTAAAGGGTCAGGGTGCGGGCGCGCCGGCGTTGCACCGAAGAGGGAATGCGCATCGCCTCGCGATACTTGGCGACGGTGCGCCGGGCAATGTCGATTCCCTCCTTGAGCAGGATCTCGACGACGCGGTCGTCCGAGAGCACGTCATCGCCTTCGCCTTCGATCAGCGCCTTGATGCGATAGCGCACCGCCTCGGCGGACAGCGACTCGCCGCCGCTCGCCGCGGCGATGGCGGAGGTGAAGAAGTATTTGAGCTCATAGATGCCGCGCGGGCTCGCCATGTATTTGTTCGAGGTGACGCGGCTCACCGTGCTCTCATGCATCTCGATCGCCTCGGCGATGTCGCGCAGCACCAGCGGCCGCAGATGCTGCACGCCGTGGCGGAAGAAGCCCTCCTGCTGGCGCACGATCTCGGTGGCGACCTTGAGGATGGTGGTGGCGCGCTGATGCAGCGCCTTCACCAGCCAATTCGCCTGCTGATAGCGCTCGGCGAGATAGTCCTTCTCGGCCTTGCTGCGCGCCGCGCCTTGCACCTCGGCGTAATAGCGGTTGTTGACCAGAACGCGCGGCAGCGTGTCGCTGTTGAGCTCGATGGCAAAGCCGCCGCCCTGCGGCCGCACCAGCACGTCCGGCACGACCGGCTCGGCCGCGGCGGTGTCGAAAGCGAGGCCCGGCTTGGGATTGAGCGCCTTGAGCTCGGCCACCATCTCGGCGAGATCCTCGGCATCGACGCCGCACAGCTTCATCAGCATCGGCGCGTCGCGGCTCGCCAGCAGCGGCAGGTTGTCGACCAGCGCTTTCATCGCCGGGTCGAGCCGGTCGCGGTCGTGAAGCTGCAAGGCGAGGCATTCCGCCAGATCGCGCGCGAAGACGCCGGCCGGATCGAAGCGCTGCAGCTGCTTCAAGGTCGCCTCGACTCGCTCGACGCCGCAGCCCAAGCGCTCGGCGACTTCGCCGAGATCGCCTTGGAGATATCCGGCATCGTCGACCATGTCGACGAGATGCGTGCCGATGACGCGGTCGGCGGGATCGGCGAGATCGACGGAAAGCTGCGCCAGCAGATGGTCGCGCAAGGTGGTCGGCCGGGTCAGCGTCTGATCCAATCCCGGCAGGGTTTCGCTCGATTGCGGCCGCGGCGCCGGGCTTTGCCAGGCCGAGGGGTCGCCGGCGAGATCGATGCTGCCTTCGCCCTCGGTTCCCGCCACCGCATCCCAGGCGGCGACGTCCTCGCCCTCCTCGACGGCGACGGCCGGCTCGCTCTCGACGGCGCCTTCGGCCGGCGCGTCGTCGCGTTCGAGCAGCGGATTCTGCTCGAGCTCGCCTTCGATATAAACCGAGAGCTCCATGTTGGAGAGCTGCAGCAGCTTTATCGCCTGCTGCAGCTGCGGCGTCATGACCAGTGCCTGGGTCTGACGGAGATCGAGCCTCTGGGAAAGCGCCATGATGAAGGCTTATAGCCCGAAGCCGGTCATGGCTGCAAATATCGGGCCAACTCCTTGACGCGGGGTTAAGTGGGCAGTGGGTCAGTTTGATCAAACTGACCCACTATCGGTTAAGTGTTTGAGCGCAATCTCGCTTCTGCGTTGGGCGAAAGCGGCGTGGCCAACCGATAAATTACGCGAGTTCAAGGGTTTTTAACCAGATCGCGCTAAGCCGGTAGCGGGCGGAGGCAGCGGCGCCGCCGCCGGGCGGAGACGGTCGGCCATCATGGAGAGCGGCGTAAGCGGCGGCGAGGGCGGATTGGCGACGCCGATCGGTGTCGCCCGGCTGTCGAAGATGATGTTCGACGGCCAGGACCTGACGCCACTTTGGCGCGAGCTTATCGGCCGATATGTCTATAAGCGCGACGATGTCGCGGCGCTCATGGATCTCGCCGTCGTCGAGCAGCTCTTCGGCAATTTGGAGGACGGGCTCGCCCGGCAGGCCGAGGCGCTCGAGCTGTGCCGCGTCTATGCCTCGCCGCATGCCGGCGCGGCGCCGCGGCTCCGGCTGCTGGCGCTTGCCGCCGCCGGCGACATCGGCACCAACACGCCGCTCGAGTTTCTGCTCGAGGGCTCCGATATCGCGCTCACCACGCTCTTCATCGTGCCCGGCCTGCCGCTGCCGGAGCCGCTTCCCGAGCATGACCTCGCTTTCGTCGCCGTCGGCGAATCCGATGGCAACAGCTCGGTTCTCGCCGAGATCGAGCAGTTGCTCATGCGCTGGCCACGCCCGGTGCTGAACCGCCCCGACCGCATCCGGCAGCTCTCGCGCGAGCGCCTTTGCGCCCACCTCGACGGCGCCCCGGGCCTGGTCATGCCGATGACCTTGCGCGTCGATCGCACCAGCCTGCAGCGGCTCGGCGCCGGTACCGTCGCGATCGCCGATGTGCTGCCGGACGGCGCCTTTCCCGTGATCGTGCGGCCGGTCGATTCGCATGCCGGCCGCGGCCTTGCCAAGCTCGACACGCCGGCGGCGATGACGGCCTATCTCGAAGAGCGGCGCGAGATGGAGTTCTACCTGTCGTGCTTCGTCGATTACAGCGGCGGCGACGAGCTCTTCCGCAAATACCGCGTCGTCTTCATCGGCGGCAGGCCCTATGCCTGCCATATGGCGATCGCCGATCAGTGGATGATCTACTACCTCAACGCCGATATGAAAGGCAGCGCGGCCAAGCGCGAAGAAGAAGCGCGCTTCATGGCCGAGTTCGACGACGGCTTCGCGCGCCGCCACCGCGCCGCGCTCGACGCCATCGCCGCGCGCATCGGCCTCGACTATTTCGGCATCGACTGCGCCGAGACGAAAGAAGGGCGCTTGCTGCTCTTCGAGGCTGACATCGCCATGATCGTCCACGCCATGGATAGTCCGGTGATCTTTCCCTACAAGCCGGCGCAGATGCGCAAGGTGTTCGACGCCTTCTGCGCCATGCTGCGCCGGAAAAGCGGGCGCGCGCTCGCCGCTTCCGCATGAGAAGCCGCGACGTTCTCCCGCAAGCGCACGAGGGCGAGACGCTCGACCCCGCCGATTGGGATGCGCTGAAGCAAAGCTTTCATGCCGCCATCGACCAGGCCATCGACCGCCTGCGCGACAGCCGCGAGGCGCCGGTCTGGCGGCCGACGCCCGATGCGGTGAAGGCGCGGCTGCAAGCGCCGCTGCCGCGCCGCCCCGAAGCGCTGGACGCCGTGCTACAGCGCTTTGCCGCCGACATCCTGCCGTTCGGCACCGGCAATAGTCACCCGCGCTTCTTCGGCTGGGTGCATGGCGCCGGCAATGTCGCGGGCGCGCTCGGCGAAGCACTGGCGGCGCTGATGAACTGCAATGTCGGCGGCCGCGATCACGTCGCGGTTTATGTCGAGCGGCAGATCGTCGATTGGTGCAAGGCGATCTTCTCCTTCCCCGCCGCCAGCAGCGGCCTCCTTACCAGCGGTACCTCGATGGGCAATGTCATCGCCCTTGCCGCCGCGCGCAGCGCGCGCGCCGAGATCGATGTGCGGCGCCTCGGCATGGCAGCGTCGCCGCGGCCGCTCGTCGGCTATGCCTCGAGCGAGGCGCACAGCTCCGTCGCCAAGGCCTTCGAGCTGTTGGGCTTCGGCCGCGACGGGCTGCGCCGCGTTCCGGTCGATGCCGCGTTCCGCCTGTCGCTGCCGGATCTCGCGCGCATGATCGCTGCCGATCGCGCTGCGGGCCGTCATCCCGTCGCGGTCGTGGCCTCGGCCGGTACCGTCAACACCGGCGCCATCGATGATATCGCCGGCATCGCCGCGCTCTGCCGCAAAGAGGGGCTGTGGCTTCATGTCGACGGCGCTTTCGGCGGCCTTGCCGTGCTGGTGCCGGAATTTGCGCCGCGCCTCGCCGCCATCGCCGACGCCGATTCGATCGCCTTCGATTTCCATAAATGGCTGCAGGTGCCGTACGATTCCGGCTGCGTCCTGGTGAAGGACGAGCGCGCGCATCGCGCCGCCTTCGCCGATCGGCCCGATTATCTCGCCCCGGCAAAGCGCGGCCTCGCCGGTGGCGAGCCGTGGTTCTGCGAATACGGGCCGGAGCTGTCGCGCGGCTTCCGCGCGCTCAAGATCTGGTTCACGGTCATGACGCATGGCATCGACCGCCTCGCCGCGGTGATCGCGCGCAATTGCCGCCAGGCCGATCGGCTTGGACAAAACGTTTGCGCCGCGCGCGAGCTCGAGCTGCTGGCGCCGGTGAACCTCAACATCGTCTGCTTCCGCTTCGTGGCACAGGGGCTCGACGAGGCCGCGCTCGACCGCCTCAACGAGGCGATCGTCGTCGAGCTGCAGCTGGCCGGCATTGCCGCGCCCTCGACCACCAAGATCCGCGGCCGCACCGCCATCCGCGCTGCGCTCACCAATCACCGCACCAGCGACGACGATCTTGCGCTGCTGGTCAGCGCGGTGCGCGAGATCGGCCGCGAATTGTCCTCCCTATCGGCCGCCGGGTCGCCTGCTCTCGTCGCCGCGGAGGAGCCATGAGCGCCATCGCCTTCGAACGCCTCTCCGAGATGTTCGCGCCGGTCGAGCATCTTCTCGCCTCGGGCGGCGACACGCGGCTCCATCTCGATCCCGACACCCGGCTCAATTTCTACGGCTGCCGGCCGTTTCCGCGGCCCGAGGCCTTCACCTTTGCGTCCTCGACCGCGACCTCGATCTCCGAGCGCGCCTTTGCCGCCGCCTCCGCCGCGCGCGACGATCTCATCCGCGCCGCTCTGCAGTTGGGGCTCGGCCCCGCCTTCGAGGCCGGCATCGAAGCGCTGCGCGCCGAGCTGCTGGCGCTGCTCGGCCTCGCGGGGAGCGGCACGGAGATCGTCTTCTCGCCCTCGGGCACCGATAGCGAGCTGCATGCCGTCTTTGTCGCGCGCGCGCTTCTCGGCACGCCGATGATCAGCATCGTCGCCGCCTCCGACGAGACCGGCAGCGGCGTCTCGCATGCGAGCTGGGGCCGGCATTTCAGCACCCTCACCGCACAGGGCGCGCCGGTCGCGAAAGGCGATCCGATCGCCGGGCTTGCCGAGGGCGTGACCAGCCTCGGCCTGCCGCTGCGCGAGAATGGCCGCTTGCGCCCGCCGGAAGAAATGGACGCGGCGGTGCTGCGCGCCGTGGCGGAAGCGGTCGGCGCCGGTCGACGGGTTCTGCTGCATGTCATGGATCACTCGAAGCTCGGCGCGCGCTGCCCGAGCCTTGCCGCGCTCGACGAGATCGCGCGACGCTGGGGGGATGGCGTGCAGATCGTGATCGATGCGTGCCAGCTGCGGCTCGGCCGCCGGCGCCTCGCCTGGCATTTGGCGCAGGGACATATGGTGCTGATCACCGGCTCGAAATTCTTCACCGGGCCGCCTTTCAGCGGCGCGCTGCTGGTGCCGGGCGCGCTCGCGCCGCGGCTCGCCACCGCGACCGACTTCCCGGCCGGGCTCGGCGATTACACCAGCCGCAGCGACTGGCCCGCGTCCTGGCAGGGCGTGCGCGCCGGGCTCGGCGAGCGCGCCAATTTCGGGCAGCTGCTGCGCTGGGTCGCGGCGCTGCGCGAGATGCGCGACTACTTTGCTGTGCCGGACGCCTTCCGCCGCATGGCGCTCCGCCGCTTCGCCGAGATCGTGCCGGGATTGATCGCGAGCGAAGAGACACTCGAGCTGCTGCCGGACGCGCCACACGACAGCATGGGCGAGGATGACGAGATGGCGGTGCGCACCATCTTTCCTTTCCTGGTGCGCCGCGCCGGAAAGCTGCTCGCGCCGGCGCACTGCGCGGTGCTCTACCGTGCGCTCAACGAGGATGTTTCCGACGTCTTGCCCGCGTGCTTGCCGGCGGCGCAGCGCGCCATCGCGGCGCAGCTCTGCCATATCGGCCAGCCCGTGCCGCTCGCGCTCCCCGGCGGCGGCACCGTTGCCGCGCTCCGCATCAGCGCCGGCGCGCGCGTCGTCTCGGAGAGCTGGGCGAACGCGGGCGAGGCCGCGTCGCTCGCCAATCTCGCGCGCGAATTCGAGCAGGTGCGCACCATCCTCAAAAAACTCGACCTGCTGCTGCGCCACCTCGACACCATCGAATGCGCCTTCGCCGAAAAGACAGTCGCCGCCGCTTGAGCTCGGGGCCTGGTGGAAAGCGCCCATTGCTGCGGCGATGCCTCAACGACCGGATGGATTCCCGCTCTCGCG
>Ga0335072_10004829_pt1 | contig 19909 bp, 17 predicted proteins | sample Lox_Sample_21_FD_206725 | JGI IMG/M metagenome (GOLD analysis project Ga0335072, IMG submission 206725) | Soil microbial communities from Loxahatchee National Wildlife Refuge, Florida, United States - Lox_Sample_2.1 | ecosystem: Environmental > Terrestrial > Soil > Wetlands | place: USA...
TTCGTGAGCCACAGGGCGCGCAGGGCTACGGGATTGGCAGCGTTCCAGAGGGTGACCTGGGCGGCCTGCACGCTGGTCTGCAGGAAGGGAACCAGAGCGGACTGGTTGCGATGGATGGTGACGGGCTGGGCGAGGGTGTACTCGAAGAAATCATCGAAGCCGGTGGACGACGTTGCCTGCGACTCGTCCTGCAGAGGCGCGCCGTCGACGGTGTGCATGTAACCGCCGCCATATCCGCCCCCGGAGCCGCTGCCGAAACCGGCGCGGAGTTTCGGCGCCATGGTGGGCAACTCGTTGAGTGCTCCATTGACCATGACGGTCTGGGCGGTAGCGCTGGGCAAAGGCGCGGCTTCGCCACTCTCGTGGAGGGTGGGGGCGACGTTTTCGGCTTCGGGGACGGGGACGACGGGGCGCTGGGTGTAGATAGGCTGGGAGAGCGGTTCGATGAAACTCTGGGGCGCGCCGGCGACGAGCGAGAGCTGGACGTTATCCCAGTCCGAGCCGCCGGTGTTGTCGACGACGGCCCATCCTTGCAATATGGCTGACTGTTCGGTTCCCGGCGCGGCGGGGCCGCTCGCGTCAGAGCTGGGCGGAAAGACGATGCGGTAGGTGCTCTTCCAGACGGGGACCTCGCTGATGTAGCTGACGCGAATGTCGCGCGTGCCGGCTCCCTCGGCTTCGAGGGTGAGATGGCGGACCTGGCGGCTCTGGGTCGAGGCGAGAAGGGCGAGATAGTCGTCGAGGTCGCGGCGCAGATCGCCGTCGAGAATCTGCACGCTGACTGCGGGGGTGATGGCGAGGGAGCGAATGTCTCCGGCGTCGGTGACGATGGTGAGAATGCGCTCCTTCTCCGCTCCGCCCTGCGCCGTCGTCTTATCCGCGCGCACCTCGTAGTGGACGATGCGCCCAGATACCGGAGGTTCGCCGCCGCCGCTGACTTCGACGCGCGCGCCGCGGAGTGCGGCATAGAGCTCCATGGTGGTGGGCTTTTCGCCGAGGCCAAGGGGGATATTTTTGAGCTGCTGATCGAGCGGGGTGGCGGAGTTGTAATCGACGCTGGCGATGCGGCCGCCGCCGAGATCGAGCGCGGTGAGCGACTGCAGGACGTCGTCGAGCTGCGACGAGGTGAAGTCGATGGTGACGGGCTCATTGCCGGTGACGCGGCCGGTGTGCTCGAAGTATCCAACGCCGTTTTTGTAGAGAACGACGCGACGGATGGGGAGCTGCGCAGCGGTGGTCTGCGGCTGCGGCGCGGAGTGGGTCGTGGTTCCGGGATTTTGCGCGAGGAGAGAAGCAGACAGAAGAAACAGGAACGCAGGTACACGCCGGTTCACGAGCATGCGGAGCCCTCCGCTGATGATTACGTCTGAGCTTTGGGATATAGACGCAGAAAGATTGGAAAGGTTCCCGGGGGATGGGTGCAGGGTACAGGGTGCAGGGAACAGGTTACAGGTTGCAGGTTACAGGTTGCACCGGTCGGAGGACTCAACGCGACATGATTTGAAGGCGACTAAAGGTATTCGTTCATCATGCGGGCCCAGGTGGGCCAGGCCGGACACGAGGGCTAACGCTTCGCTATCGCCCTCGCGCTCAGCTCGCGCGAGCCAGCGCTCGCTTCGCGCTCACCCGCACGACTGGCCTTTCAAAGATATTCGTTCATCATGCGGGCCCAGGTCGGCCAGTCGTGACTATTCCACGAGTCCCAGATGAAGAGGTGGTGGGGGATGGATTTGGAGCCGAGGATGCGGGCGAGGTTCCGATTGTCGCCGAGGCACTGGTCGTCCCAGCCGGTGGCGAGCACATAGTTTGCGCTGCGATAGCGGTCGAGGTACCAGGGATCGCCGAGATTGGGGAGATAGTGGGGCGGGAGATTGAAGTAGACGTCCTGGTCGTAGTACCCGCGGAAGAAATCGGAGAGGTCGAAGGCGCCGCTCATGGAGAGGAATCCGGTGAAGCGGTCGGGATGGCGCAGCGCGATGTTGACGGCGTGATAGCCGCCGAAGCTGCAACCGAGCGAGGCCAGGCGCGGGTTGGTATTCAGGGTGCGGATGAAGGGCAGCACCTCTTCGAGGATGTAGTTCTCGTACTGCAGGTGGCGGACGATGCGCTGGCGCGGGCCGGCGGCGCGGTTATACCAGCTTTCGGCGTCGACCGAGTCGAGGCAACAGAGCTGGATCTCGCCCGCGTCGAGTTTGCCGGCGACGGCGGCGATGAGGCCGCGATCTTCCAGCTCGTAAAAGCGGCCCTGGGAGGTGGGGAAGGCGACCAGCGGCAGGCCGGCGTGGCCGAAGACGAGCAACTCCATCTCGCGCCCGAGGCGCTGGGACCACCACTTGCGATAATCGCGGCGCATGTTCAGGTATCGTAAAGCATCGGACAGGTTGTGAGGGCCGCAGTGCGGCGTAAGAGGACGAGGTTGGGAACACAGATTCAAAGCCCCGCGGGGAACCTTCCGCCGCTGAACCAACCACCGCATCCACGCGTGCGGAAGCATGCGGAATTCACCAGCCGAATTCTGCCCGGGGCACGCGAACTGACGGTGTACGTGCCGCCGGGATATGAGGAAGACGGCACGCGCGAGTATCCGCTGCTGGTGCTGCAGGACGGGCAAAACCTATTCGATCCGGAGACGTCGTTTGTGCGCGGGCAGACGTGGCGCGTGGCGGAGTCGGCGGACGATGCGATTGGAGCGGGCGAGGCGGAGCCGCTGGTGATTGCCGGCATTGCCCACGCGGGCGAGCGGCGGCTGGCCGAATACACGCCCAGCCGCGACTGGAAGCTGGGCGGCGGCGAGGCGGGGAGATACGGCGAGATGGTGACGCGCGAGGTGCTGCCGTTCCTGCGCAGGCGGTATCGCGTGCGGCGGGAGCGCGAGGCGACGGGAGTGGGCGGATCGTCGCTGGGCGGACTGGTTTCGCTGTGGATGGGGCTGCAGTTCCCGGAGATTTTCGGAAAGCTGGCGGTGCTGTCGCCTTCGGTGTGGTGGAATCACCGGTACATTGTGAGCTACGTGAACGAGCGGGCCGCGGAGCTGAAGGAGCGTCCGCGGATCTGGCTGGATGTGGGCGATGCGGAGGGGCGGCGCACGCTGGGCGATGCCGAGCTGCTGGATGCGCGTTTGCGGGCGCATGGCTGGCGCGAGGGCGCCGACCTGCACTTCGAGCGCGTGCGCGGGGCCGGGCACAACGAGGCTGCCTGGGCCGAACGGGTGCGGCCGTTGCTGCGGTTTTTGTTTCCGGCGGAGGGCGGGCGATGAGCGAATCGCCGATGGAGCTGATCAGGAAGCTCGATCAGGCGGCGGCGGCGCTGCTGGAGCTGGCGCGGCACGTTCGCGCGGCTGCGCCGGAAGTTGCGGATGCGGAGCTGCGCCAGGAGATGCTGGAGAGCGCCGAGGGACTGGAGCAGCGCGCCCAGGAGATGGCGGAGGCGATCGCGAAGCTGCGCGTGAAGATCAACTGAAGAGCGGGCCCGGCAGCCGGGCAGGTTGCCATGGACAGAGGTCGGGGCAACCCCGGGCAAACCCGGTATACTCAGTATTCAGAGGAAGTTCCGGAAGGAGAGGACCCCAGGCAAGCGGGGTCTTTTTTGATTCGGAGACGTCAGGGCGCGCTGCCGCGAGTTTTGGCGTGCGACCCCTCTGGATTTTTCATGGGCACATTACTCGATACGATTCATTCCCCTGCCGATCTGAAGAAGCTTTCCGTCCCGCAACTGGAAACCCTGGCGCAGGAGATCCGCGAACGGCTGATCGCCACGCTTTCGAAGACGGGTGGGCATCTGGGGCCGAATCTCGGGGTGGTGGAGCTGACGCTGGCGCTGCACTACGTATTCGACACGCCGAAGGACAAGTTCGTATTCGACGTGAGCCACCAGGCGTACGTGCACAAGATGCTGACCGGGCGCAGCGAGCGCATGGAGACGATGCGGCAGCCGGGCGGGCTGAACGGCTTTATGCTGCGCACGGAAAGCCAGCATGACTGCTATGGCGCGGGGCACGCGGGGACGGCGCTCTCGGCGGCGCTGGGGATGGCAGTGGCGCGCGACATGAGCGGCGGGCGGGAGCATGTGGTAGCGCTGGCCGGGGACGCGGCCTTCACCAACGGGATTTCGTTCGAGGCGCTGAACAACATTGCCGACCAGACGAAGCGGCTGATCGTGGTGCTGAACGACAACGAGTGGTCGATCGACCGGAATGTGGGCGCGATCGCGAAGTATCTGCACAAGATCGTGACCAATCAGCACCTGAGCCAGCTGCACGAAAGCGCAGCGCGGCTGCTGGAGCGCATCGGCGGCAAGGGCGCGGTACACGTGGTGCGGCGCGCCGAAGAAGCGGCCAAGGGCATGCTGTGGCCGTCGTTCCTGTTTGAGGAGTTCGGGCTGACGTACTACGGGCCGGTGGACGGCCACAACGTGGGACTGCTGATCGAGACGTTCAAGTTCCTGCGCCAGCAGGAGCGCCCGGTGCTGCTGCATGCGATCACGCAGAAGGGGCGAGGGTTCCAGCCGGCGCTGGACAAGCAGAAGAAATTCCACGGCCTGGGGCCGTACGATCCGGAAACCGGCGACACGAAGACCGCGGGGCAGCGCACGTATTCGGAGATTTTTGCCGAGACGCTGGTGAAGCTGGCCAATGAGAACGACAAGATTGTGGCCATCACCGCGGCCATGCCCAACGGCACCGCGCTGGATCTGTTCCGCCCGCATCATCCGAAGAAGTATTTCGATGTGGGAATCGCCGAGGAGCACGCGGTGATTTTCGCGGCGGGGATGGCGACACAGGGGTTCAAGCCGTTCTGCGCGATTTACTCGACCTTCCTGCAGCGTGCCTTCGATCCCATCGTTCACGACGTATGCCTGCAGGATCTCCCCGTGGTTTTTTGCATGGATCGCGCGGGGCTGAGCGGGGACGACGGTCCGACGCATCACGGGCTGTTCGACATCGCGTATCTGCGCGGGGTTCCGAACATGGTGCAGATGGCGCCCACGAACGAAGACGAACTGGCCGACATGATGATGACGGCGATGCTGCACAACGGCCCGAGCGCGATTCGTTATCCGCGCGGGACGGGGCCGGGCGCAAGGGTGAAGGAGCATCCGCAGGCGCTGGCCATCGGCAAAGGCGAGGCGATCCAGGACGGCGACGAGTTCGCCATCCTCGGGCTGGGGGCGATGCTGCCCATGGCGAAGGAGCTGGCGGCGCGGCTGGAGCTGCAGGGCTACTCGGCGGCGGTGATCAATCCGCGCTTTATCAAGCCGCTGGACCGGGAGCTGATCGAGCGCTACGCGCGGCGGGCGACGGCGGTGGTGACGCTGGAGGATCACGTGCTGATGGGGGGCTTCGGCAGCTCGGTGCTGGAGGCGCTGAGCGAGGCGGGGATCGAAGTTCCGGTGATCCGCATCGGATGGCCGGACCGGTTTATCGAGCACGGGAAAGTGGATCAGCTGCGGGCGCGGCACAGCGTGAGCGTGGAGGCGGCGCTGGAGAAGCTGGCGCCTTATCTGAAGCGGCACGCGCGGCGCCTGGTGGCGCGGTAGGGGCCCGTTGACCAGGGATCGCAGGGAATGTGGGAAGATGCGGGGAGAGCCCCTGCCGCCGGCGCCATGACCGCTTCCTCCGTTCAGCTTCGGACCGACCGCTCGCAGCACAATCGGTGGATTATTGCGATCGGGCTCTTCAAGCTGATCCAGGCGGTGCTGTTTGTGCTGCTGGGCATCGGGGCAATCCGGCTGCTGCATAAGGATCTGGTGGTGGAGACGGAGCGTTTCATTCTGGCGATGCGCTTCAATCCCGAGGGGCACTTCGTGAACCTGCTGCTGGAGCGGGTGGCGATGATCGATCCGCACCGGCTGAAGCAGATCAGCGCCGCGATCTTTGCCATCGCCGCGCTGGACGCGATCGAAGGCACGGGGCTGGTGCTGGAGAAGGCGTGGGCGGAGTTTGTGACGCTGATCCTGACGGCGTCGTTCCTGCCCTGGGAGGTGGTGGAGATTATTCGCCACGACACCTGGATCCGCATCGCGCTGACGGTTATCAATTTTGCCGTGGTGGTTTACCTGCTGGAATTCGCGAGGATGCGGATGCGCGAGCGGCGGCTGCGGCGCGCGGGGAGGGTGTGATGGCGCGTGCCGCGGTCATCGGATCGGGTCCGAACGGCCTGGCGGCGGCGCTGGTGCTGGCAGGCGCCGGGGTTGCGGTGGACGTGTATGAGGCGGAAGCGCAGGCGGGCGGCGCGGCGCGGACGATGGAGCTGACGCTGCCCGGATTCCGGCATGATTTTGGATCGGCGGTGCATCCGCTGGCGGCGGGCTCGCCGTTCTTCACGAAGCTGCCGCTGGGCGAGCGGGGACTGCAGTGGATTCACGGAACGGCGCCGCTCGCGCATCCATTTGAGGACGGCAGCGCGGTGACGCTGGAGGCCAGCCTGCACGATCAGGACCGGGCGCTGGGCGAGGACGGGCGCGCCTGGCGCGAGCTGATGGAGCCGCTGGCTGAGCACTGGGCGGATTTTGCCGCCGACGCGCTGGCACCGGTGGCACGCATTCCGCGGCGGCCGTGGCTGATGGCGCGCTTCGGGCGAGTGGCCACGCAGCCGGCGCGCAAGGTGGCGCAGCGCTATTTTCGCGGCGAGAGAGCGCGAGCGCTGTTTGCAGGATTGTCGGCACATTCCTTCCTGAGCCTGGACGATTCGCTCAGCGCGGCGTTTGGGCTGGTACTGGGCGCGGCGGCGCACGCGGTGGGATGGCCGGTGCCGCGCGGGGGATCGCAGGCCATCACCGATACGCTGATTGCGGAGCTGCGCGCGCGGGGCGGCCAGGTACACACGGGGCAGCGGATCGGGTCGCTGGACGAACTGGATCTGGAAGCCGGCCCGGTGCTGTGCGATCTGACACCGCGACAGTTGCTGGGCGTGGCGGGCGAGCGGCTGCAGAAGACTTATCGGGAGGCGATGCAGGAATTTCGCTACGGTCCGGGAGCGTTCAAGATCGACTATGCGCTGTCGGATCCGATTCCGTGGCGGGCGCGGGAGTGCCAGCGCTCGATCACGGTGCACGTGGGCGGCACGCTCGAAGAGATCGCGCGCGCAGAGCAGGCGGTCTCGCGCGGCTACAACGCAGAGCGGCCGTTTCTGCTGGTGGCGCAGCCTTCGCTGTTCGACAAGAGCCGCGCGCCCGAGGGGAGGCATGTGGCATGGGTCTACTGCCACGTGCCCAATGGCTCGACGGAGGATATGGCGGAGCGCATCGAGGCGCAGCTGGAGCGTTTCGCGCCGGGGTTCCGCGACTGCATTCTGGCCCGCAGCATTCTCACGCCGATGCGGCTGGAACGGATGGACGCGAACCTGGTGGGCGGGGATGTGAACGGCGGGGAGCTGTCGATGCGGCAGTTCGTCTTTCGGCCGGCGCTGGGGCACTACTACACGGGGACGAAAAATCTCTACATCTGCTCGGCGTCGACACCGCCAGGCGGCGGCGTTCACGGGATGTGCGGCTATCATGCGGCGCGGATGGCGCTGCGGCGGCTACGCTGATCCGGCCGGGGCGTTCGCGGCAACGGCAGCGACGGCACGATCGGTCAAATCCTGCTTCACGGAATCCATTTCGCTCCAGGGATCGCGGCGGAGGCGCGCCTTCCATTCGGAGAAAGTGGCGACGGTGAACTTCGTGGGATCGGTTTTCTTCAGCGCGGCCCATGTGAGCGGCATGGCGACGCGGGCGCCTGGGCGAGCGCGTGGCGAGTACGGAGCGACGGCGGTTGCGCCACGCTCGTTGCGCAGATAATCGAGAAAGATTTTTCCGGTGCGGGCGGATTTCGTCATTTTGGTGAGATAGAGCGCGGGGTTGGCGCGCTCCATCATGAGCACAAACCGGTGCGCGAACTCCCTGACCGCCGGCCACTGGAGGCGCGGCGCGATGGGAGCGACGACGTGGATGCCCTTGCCGCCGGTGGACTTGACGAAGGTCTCGAGCCCGAGCTGCTGGAAGAGGTCCCGCACCTCGATGGCGCTCTCGACAAGGCGCGACCAGGGCAGGGCGGGATCGGGATCGAGGTCGATGACGATGCGGTCGGGGGTTTCCAGGGTTTGGTTGCGCGAGCCCCAGGGATGGATCTCGAGTACGCCCATCTGCGCGAGGCCGACGAGGCCCTCGACGGTGGCGAGGGTCAGATACTGCTCCGGCGAGCCGCCCTTCTTTGAGCGGATGGGGACGCTGCCGATGCCTTTGGGAACGCCCATGCCGATGTGCTTCTGGAAGAAGCAGGGCTTGCCGGAGCCCTCGGGGCAGCGCACCAGGCTGAGCGGGCGGTCCGCAATGTGGGGCAGCATATTTTCGGCGACGGCCGCGTAGTACTCAGCGAGCTGGCGCTTGGTGAGCCCGGACTGCGTGTCGAGGATTTTGTCCGGATGCGTGAGGCGCACGCCGGCGACTTCGGCCTGGCCGCTCTGCGCGGATGATCTTGCCTTTGCGGCAATGGGCGCGGCGGCGTGGTGGGATGCGGACTTCGAGGGGCGAGACGGCGGCGAGGATTTCTGCGAAGCTGCCTTTGGCTTGTGCCCGGCCTGCTCGCGAACCACTTCCTTCGGATCCTTATCTTCGCGGATGCCGAGAAATGCGGCCTGGCGCACATTGCCTCCGGCGGTCCAGGTAGCGAAGCGGGCTTCGACGACGAGCTCGGGCCGGACCCAGATCGCGTCCTTTTTCGCTTCGGCCGGCGGGGCGTGGAAGGGCGTTTTTGCCTGGCGCAGTTTTGCGAGGCGCCGGCGCAGGGTTTCGCGCATTGTGCTGGAGAAGCCGGTGCCGGCGCGGCCGGCGTACGTTAGTTCGCCGTTGCGGTAATAGCCGAGGAGGAGCGAGCCGATGGCGTGCGCGTCCTTCGTGTGGGGAGTGAAGCCGCCGACGACCAGCTCCTGCTGGAGAACGCACTTGGATTTCACCCAGTCGCGGGAACGCTCGGAGCGATACGGCGCCGACGCCAGTTTGGAGACGACGCCCTCGGCGCCCATGCGGCAGGCGCGGCGGAACATCTCCGATCCGCTGGCGCGGATGTGGCTGCTGAAGCGCAGGCTCGGGTCGTCGTCGCGCTCCTGCAGCAATCCTTCGAGAATCGTCTTGCGGCGCTCCAGCGGGAGGCCGCGGAGATTGTGGCCGTCGAGGTGCAGGAGGTCGAAAGCAAAGTAGGTGAGCGGATGGGGTGCGCCTTCATCGAAGGCGGCCTGCAGATCGGCAAAACTGGTGCTGCCGTCTTCCTTCAGCACCACGACTTCTCCGTCGAGGATGGCAGCGTGGACGGGGAGCTGGGCTGCGGCCTGAGCCACGGATTTCATGCGGTGGGTCCAGTCGAGGCCCTTGCGGGTAAAAAGGCGCACGCGAGGCGCCGATTTGGTGCGGTCGATGTGAATCTGGATGCGGTAGCCGTCGAGCTTGAGCTCGTGCAGCCAATCGCCACCCTCCGGAGGCTCGCTGACCGAGAGGGCGAGCTCAGGCGGGAGGAAGTGAGGCAGCTTCTCTTTGGGCGTTGCCGCCAGGACCGAGGTGCGATCGGGGATAGCGGATGCAGCTTTCGATTTTGGCGCAGGCTTCTTTTGCGTGAGGCGCGAGGGGTTGGGCGGGGATTTTGACGGCTTTTCGGGCCGGTTCGAGTTCCAGACGTGGTCTTCGGCGGCGGCGATCTCGTCGAGACTGCGGCCGGTGACCGCGCTGTTTGGGGCTTCATCGGTGATGGCGGGAGCGCCGGCATCGCGCGCGAACTCATCGCGCTCCTTGATGAGCAGCCAGCTGGGCTTGTCGCTGCTGCCGAAGCGGTTGCCGTGCATGCGCACGAGAACCCAGCGGCCGCGCAGCTTCTTCCCATGCAGCTCAAATTTAAGATTGCCCTTGCGGAGGCCTTCGTCGGCATCGTCGAGCGGTTCCCAGGTTCCCTGATCCCAGACCATGACGGTGCCGCCGCCGTACTGGCCTTTGGGGATAGCGCCTTCGAAACCGCCGTACTCGATGGGGTGATCCTCGACTTCGACGGCGAGGCGCTTGTCGGCGGGGTTGAAGCTGGGGCCTTTGGCGACGGCCCAGCTTTTAAGGACTCCGCGCCAGCCGAGGCGAAAGTCGTAGTGCAGGCGGGTCGCGGCGTGCTTCTGGATGACGAAGGGCAGCTCCGCGGCGGCCTTTGCCTTAGGGGACTTTGAGCCGCCACGGGGCTCGGCGGTCGTGGCAAAGTCGCGCATGGCGCGGTAACGGGCGAGCTGGCGGTCCACGGCGTCCGACGGGGATTTCGATTTGGAGGCGCGTTTGGGCATCACTCGATTGGAATCGCTGCGGGGCAGACGGGCTGCCAGAGATGCGGCGACCTGCGCAGACATTAGCCCATCTGGAGGGCGCCGGTCATGCGCAGATCCTGGTCGAGGACGACGGAGACCTCGGGCTTGTCCGCCTGATAACGGACCTGGATATGGCGGCCGCGGAGGGCGTCGGCGAAGGCTTCAGCGTCCTTTTTGCGGCGGAAGTGGCGCGCGTATTTGCCATAGCGATACTGCGACTGGGCGAAGTAGCGGTACTGGATGACGGCGTTATAGCCGCGCCCGCTGCGCACGGAGACGGACTGGACTTCGCCGTCAGCGCTGGGCCACGCCGCGGCTTTGCGCTGGCGCCACTTTTGCCAGAGCGTGGAGCCGCCGGCCGCGCCGCCGCCGCCAATGATCCAGGGCAGGAAGTTGTGGATCGCACCCCAGAAAGGCGCGAGGAAATGCCACCAGGAATGATGCACGGGCGAATCTCCGCGTCGGATCGACGCTGCCGCCAGCATACGACGCGGGGGCATGAAACTTTGAGGAAAATCCGCCGAGGCGGCGACGCGGGGAGGGGGAAAATCGTCTTTTCTTTATATGGAAGCCCCGCTGGACCACGGTGGCCGCGGGGGTTTATTGTAATCAGTCGCTTGCGCCCAGGACGGCTTTTCCGGAGGGAAGAGCCGGCATGGGCGAGACGCACAGCGCACAAGGAGTTGGTTCACTATGTCGACCGTTCTGCAAACGCCTGAAGTTGCTGCCCCGAAGGATTTTCTGCCTCTGAACGGCACCGACCACGTGGAATTTTACGTGGGCAACGCGCGCCAGGCGGCCTATTTTTACCGTCTGGCTTTCGGCATGAAGCTGGTTGCCTATGCGGGCCCTGAAACCGGGGTTCGCGACCGCAGCTCGTACGTGGTGCAGCAGGGAAAGATCCGATTTGTGCTGACGACGCCGCTGCGCGCCGACGGGGAGATTGCGGAGCATGTGCGCGTGCACGGCGACGGGGTGCGCGATGTAGCGCTGTGGGTGGATGATGCGCGGCAGTCGTGGAAAGAGACGACGAAGCGCGGGGCGCGGAGCATCCGGGAGACCTTCGAACTGAAGGACGAGTACGGCACAGTGCGCATGGCATCGATTGCCGCCTATGGCGACACCATGCATACGTTTGTGGAGCGCAACGCGTACAACGGTCCGTTTCTGCCGGGTTATCGCGCTGAGCCGGAAGACAAGCTGGCGCGGCCGACGGGACTGCTGCACATCGACCACATGGTGGGCAACGTGGGCTGGAACGAGATGAACCGGTGGGTGGACTTCTACGCCCAGGTGATGGGCTTCTCGCTGTACCAGCACTTCGACGATAAGGATATTTCGACGGAGTACTCGGCGCTGATGTCGAAGGTGATGGCCAACGGGAACGGGAGGGTGAAATTTCCCATCAACGAGCCGGCCGAGGGGCGGAGGAAATCGCAGATCGAGGAGTATCTGGAGTTCTACCATGGGCCGGGCGTGCAGCACATCGCGCTGGCGACGGGCGACATTCTGCAGACGGTGGCGAAGCTGCAGGAGCAGGGGGTGCCGTTCCTGACCGTGCCGCACACGTATTACACGGAGCTGGAAGGACGCGTGGGGAAGATCGACGAGCCGATCGGGGAGCTGGAGAAGCTGGGCGTCCTGGTGGATCGCGACGACGAAGGCTACATGCTGCAGATCTTCACCAAGCCGGTGGAGGACCGGCCGACGCTGTTCTTCGAGATCATTCAGCGGAAGGGCAGCCGGAGCTTCGGCAAGGGCAACTTCAAGGCGCTGTTCGAAGCGATCGAGCGCGAGCAGGCGGCGCGGGGCAATCTATAGCGGCGCGTTAAACGTGACGGCGGGAGCGCACCGGGCGGAAGAGCCTGACGAGGCCCTCGCCGTGCGGGTGCATCTCGCCGACCATGTGGGCGAGGGTCCAGAGCAGAAAGCCGATGCCGAAGGCCACGACGACGGCGAGGCCGATCAGCGGTAATTCGTCCAGAGAAAGCATGCGAAATCCTCTGAATGGATTTCAGAGGAGCGGGCGCAAACAGGGCACAAGGGGTTTGTAAGGCTTTTGTAAAGCCTGGATCGCGGATCAGTCAGCGACCATCAGCTCGCCGGGAAGGATGGGGCGGGTGCGGGGCAGGACGCCGAAGGCGGCGAGGGCGCCCATCAGGATGAGGACGGCGCAGTAGACGACGAGCTTGACGATGTCGGTCGAGTGCGATTTCGGCAGGGCTTTCCAGAGGATGAGGAGCACTGTCTGGCCGGCGGTGACGGACCAGACCGCTCCGTAGAAATAGCGGCGCTCCCAGCCTTCGCCTTTAGTGGAACGACGCACCCGCGGCAGCACGCCCGCGGCGCCCAGCGCCACAATCGCAAACAGCAGCGGCGTGTACCCGTGCTCGTAGATCTGTTTCAGCCGCCACACGCCGGTCGCCGCCGCCCACGCCAGTCCTGCCAGATTCAGCAGCGCGAAGTTCAGCAGCGCATTCCAGGCGAAGGTGTAGCAAATTACCCGATACAGCGGATTCGGCCGATCCTCGGTGAAGCGGAGGATGTAGGGCGCGGGCTCCGCGCCGGGCAGCTTGCCGCGCAGCGCGGCGATGCCGGTTGCCACAAGGACGACACCCAGCCAGATCAGGTTCGCCACGCTGCCGCCACGCTCGAAGAGCGCAAACGTCAATGGTCCCGGCACCAGAAAAAAGACCCAGATCCAGATGGGCCAGTGCGCGGCGCGATACCTTCGCGTATTGCGGGTGCGCATTTTGCGCTCATGTGCGTACTCGACGCGGACGGGGATGGCCATCGCTGCTCAGTTCCTGGCCGCAGCGGCTGTGGCTACCGGCACAAACCGGACTTCAAGACGATCGTCCCGCACGGCCACGGCGACATCCTCGAGCGAGGGCACGATCCAGCCGGCATCGCGGAGGCTTTCGAGCGCGTGGGAGAAGAGGGTCGCCAGCACCATGCATCCGGCCGCGCGGCCGGCAGTTGCGCCGGCGGAGGAATCTTCAATGACCAGGCACTCGGAGGGTTCGAGGCCGAGCAGCTGCGCGCCCATCCGGTACGGCTCGGGATGGGGCTTGCCCTGGCTGACCATGTCGGCGGAGACGATGGTCTCGGGGACGAGAATTCCGGCGTGGGCGAGGCGGCCTCTCGCGAGGCGCTCGGTGGCTGACGTGACGACGGTCCAGCAGTGCGGCGGGAGCACGTCGAGGATGCGGCGGACACCGGCGAGCATCTCCACGCCGACCTTATCCTCCATTTCCTCGGCTTCGAGCCAGTCGACCTCGGCGGCGGCGTCGAGGTCGGGGCGCAACTGGCGGACGACTTCAATGGCGCGGCAGCCATGGGCGACGCGGATAGCGAGCTGCGGGTCGATGCCGCGAGCCTGCGACCACTTCTCCCAGGTGCGTTCGACCGAGCCGATGGAGCTGACCAGCACGCCATCCATATCGAAGAGAATCCCGCGCGGATGCAGGACGACCGGATTATTCTCCAGCACGTGCGCCATGATTCCAGCGTAACAGGCGTGATGCGCGGTCCCGGTGAGATACTGCCTGGTGAGGTCAGGGATGAACGAGACGCAGCAGCCGATACGCGCACCGCGCGGAAACACGCGCACCGCACGGGGATGGATTCAGGAAGCCGCGAAGCGCATGCTGATGAACAATCTCGATCCGGAAGTGGCGGAGAAACCCGCGGAACTAATCGTCTACGGCGGACGCGGCAAGGCGGCGCGGAACTGGGAGTGCTACCACCGGATCGTGGAGACGCTGGAGCGGCTGGAGAACAACCAGACGCTGCTGATCCAGTCGGGCAAGCCGGTAGCGGTGGTGGAGACGCAGCGGCTGGCGCCGCGGGTGCTGATTGCGAATTCGAATCTGGTGCCGCACTGGGCGACGTGGGAGGAATTCGATCGGCTGGATCGCGCAGGGCTGATGATGTACGGGCAGATGACGGCGGGCTCGTGGATCTATATCGGCACGCAGGGGATTTTGCAGGGGACCTACGAGACGTTTCGAAGCGCGGCGGAACTGCATTTTGGGGGCACGCTGGCGGGGACGATCACGGTGACCGCGGGGCTGGGCGGTATGGGCGGCGCGCAACCGCTGGCGGTGAAGCTGGCGGGCGGGGTGAGCCTGTGCGTGGAGATCGATCCGGCGCGGATCGACCGGCGGCTGGAGACGCGCTATCTGGATCGCGCGACGCATTCGCTGGACGAAGCGCTGAGCATGGCCAGGGAGGCGAAGGCCGCGCGCCAGGCGGTGTCGATCGGTCTGCTGGGCAACGCGGCCGAAGTGCTGCCGGCGATGGTCGCGGGCGGATTTACTCCCGAACTGGTGACGGACCAGACCAGCGCGCACGATCCGATGTGGGGGTATTTGCCGGTGGCGCGCGCGGATGAAGACCTGAACGAGCTGCGGGCGCGGGATGCGGACGAATATCTGAAGCGGGTGCGGGTTTCGATGGCGGCGCACGTTGAGGCGATCCTGAAGATGCGCGAGCGCGGGGCCGTCGCCTTCGACTACGGCAACAACCTGCGCGCGCAGGCGCAGATGGCCGGGGTGAAGGATGCGTTTGCGTATCCCGGGTTCGTGCCTGCGTTTATCCGCGATGCGTTTTGCGAGGGGCGCGGACCGTTCCGCTGGGCGGCGCTGTCGGGCGATGCGGCGGACATTGCGGCAACGGATGCGGCGCTGCTGAAGCTGTTTCCGGAAGATCGACGGCTGCACGACTGGCTGACGTATGCGGCGGACCAGATTGCCTTCCAGGGACTGCCGGCGCGGATTTGCTGGCTCGGCTACGGGCAGCGCGATCGCGCGGGACTGCTGTTTAACGAGATGGTGCGCGATGGGCGGCTGAAGGCGCCGGTGGTGATCGGACGAGATCACCTGGATGCCGGCTCGGTGGCCAGTCCCTATCGCGAAACCGAAGCGATGCGGGATGGGTCCGATGCGGTGTCGGACTGGCCGCTGCTCAACTTTGCGACGGGCATCGCCAGCGGCGCGTCGTGGATGAGCTTTCATCACGGCGGAGGGGTGGGGATGGGGTACAGCCAGCACGCAGGGCTGGTGGCCGTGGCGGACGGCAGCGACGAAGCCGAAGAACGGCTGCGCCTGTGCCTGAGGAACGATCCTGCGCTCGGGGTGGTGCGCCACGCCGATGCCGGATACGAGAAGGCGATGACAACAGCGCGCGAGCGCGGACTGGACATGCCCAGCCTGCTATGAACGCCGACCTGCTGGTTACCGGGATCGCACAGCTTGTGACAGCCGAAGGACCGGGGCCGAAGCGGGGCGCCGAGATGCGCAGGCTGAAGGTGGTGGAGCGGGCGGCGCTGGCTGTCGGACAAGAGAAATTTGTGTGGGTCGGCGCGGAGCGGGAGTGGTCAGGGCAGGCAGCGCAGGTTGTCGATGCGGGCGGACGCGCGGTGGTTCCGGGGCTTGTAGATCCGCACACGCACGCGGTGTGGGCCGGGGACCGGCTGGCGGATTTTGAAGCGCGGACATCAGGCGCGGGGTACGAAGCGATTCTTGCGGCGGGCGGAGGGATTCGCAGCACGATTCGCGCCACGGCAGCCGCCTCCGAGCAGGAACTGGCCGCGCTGGCCGAGCCGCGCATTCGCGCGCTGGCTGGGTCGGGAGCCACGACCATCGAGGTGAAGTCGGGCTACGGGTTTTCGTCCGACGCGGAGATGAAGATGCTGCGGGCGATCCACGCGCTCGCGGAGCGTACGCAGGCGTGGATTGTGCCGACGCTGCTGATTCATATCCCGCCGCCGGACGCGGCGGATCGCGCGGCGTATGTTGCCGAGGTATGTCAGACGCTGATTCCCGCGGTTGCCGGCGAGCGGCTGGCCACAGCTGTCGATGTGTTTGTGGAGAAGGAGGCGTGGAGCGCCGGCGAAGGGGAAGCGATGCTGCTGGCCGCGCGCCGCTACGGGCTGGGCATCAAGCTGCACACGGAACAGTTCCACCGCGTGGGCGGCCTGGAACTGGGGCTGCGCATGGGAGCACTGAGCGTGGATCATCTGGAGGCGTGCAGCGCGGAACAGATCGGCGCGGTCGCTGCGGGCTCGACGATGGCGACCATTCTGCCGGGCGTCTCGCTGCATCTGGGATTGCCAGCCGCGCCGGGGCGAGCGCTGATCGATGCGGGGGCTGCGGTCGCGGTGGGCACGGATCTCAATCCCGGGTCGAGCCCGCTGTTCTCCACATCGATGGCGCTGGCGCTGGCGGTGCGTGTGAACGGGCTGACGGCGCAGGAAGCGCTGGCCGCCGGAACCGTGAATGCGGCGTGGGCGCTGGGTCTGAAGGACGCGGGGCGCATCGAGCCGGGACAGCCGGCGGACTTTCTGGTGCTGCAGTCGCGGGACTGGCGCGATCTTGTGTATACGCTTGGCGCCAATCCTGTGCGCGAGGTCTGGATCGGCGGACGGAGAGTGGTGGAGGGCCATCGATGACGACGTTCTACCGGCCCGAGCTGCTCTTTGCGGATGGAAACTTTACGGCGGATGCGGGTCTGCTGGTCCGGGACGATGGGCGGATTGCCCTTCGCCTTTCGAGGCAAAAGGGCGGGAGACGCCAGAGGGCGGCAGTTCGTCAGGCCGTGACGCCCTCCAAATCACGCAGCCGCAGCCGCGCCTGATGGATAAACGCATCCTGAGGCGCGTCCTGTTGCATGGATTCGAGATTGATGGCGACATTCGCGCGCGCGCCCTCAACCGCTGCGCGCGCCAGCGCAGCCGCAGTCGTCAGGTCGGAACTCATCCTCGGATTGGTGGTCGTCCTGAGCCGCTCCGCGATTTGCGCCACTTCAGCGGCGTCTTCCGCTACATCCAGCGGCACGCTTGCCGCCTGGCGCAGCGCGGCCGCAACGTCCGCGCGGCTGTCCTCCGATTGCTTGGCCTTCTTATACGCCTGCATCACCAGGTTGTAGGCCTCCGCGTCGGCATCGATAGAGGCCTTCAATTCTTCACGCAGCGTGGCCAGGCGCGCAATCGCCTCGCTGAGTTGCGTTTCATACTGAACGTAAGCCTTCTTACCGCGCGACATGGACGCCACCATGAACGCCAGACCGGCGGCCATGGCGCCGCTGGCTGCCGCTGCGCTGCCACCGCCCGGAGTTGCTGTGGGAGCGGCCAGTTGCTCGATAAAGGGCTCAACACCAGCGCGCAGTCCGCCAACGGCCATCCTGCCGCTGGTCACCGCGGCCAAGCGGTTCTCGAGAATCAGGGAGGAATCGAAGTTCTCCACCTGCAGATACCATTCCGCAGCCTGTTCCAGCGCGGCCCTGGGGATGAGACCGACAATTTCACTGGATACGGGAAGCACACCATGGCGCGCGGCCTCGCGCTTCACGCACTCGAACACGCGATGAACGGGGGTTTGCTCAAAATCGGTCAGGTTCATTGAAACCTGCGCCAGTCCCCGCACCAGGAACCCGGCAGCTTTGACGAAGCGCAATCCGCCCGAGGAGTAGCGCACCGCTTTCGCGATGCGCTTCGCCACGTCCACATCGGGCGTGTTGAGGAAGACGTTGTACGCGATGAGGAATTTGCGTGCGCCCACTACGGTGGCCCCGGCGGTGGGGTGGACGCGCGGCTCGCCGAAATCGGGTTGGCGCGCGGCCACGGTCGCAATCTCGTCGCGAATCCCCTCAAACTGCCCGCGGCGAATGTTTTCGAGATTCTGGCGTTCGGGTGTGGTCGCCGCAGCTTCGTACAGATACACAGGAATCTGGTAGCGCTTCCAGATCTCGGCGCCCACGTGACGCGCCATCGCGATGCAATCGTCCAGCGTGACACCCTCGATGGGGATGAACGGCACCACATCCGCCGCGCCCATGCGCGGATGCGCACCCTGATGCACATTGAGGTCAATCAGCTCCGCGGCCTTACCCACGCCGCGAATGGCCGCTTCCTGGATCGCCTCGCGTTCACCAACGATGGTGATCACCGAGCGATTGTGATCGGCATCCATCTCGCGATCGAGCAGATGGACGCCGGGAATCTTCATTGCCTCAACGATGGCATCGACTTTGGCCGAATCGCGGCCTTCGGAGAAATTGGGAACGCATTCAACGAGAACTGGTCTCATAGGCAGGTCGGTGGCTCCGGTCAAAAGCATGAGCCCCGCATCGATGGCGGGTCTCATACGTGACCTCAACGGGCGGGGAGGGTTTATGAGACCAGTTCGAGCGTGGCAGGCACGCCAAAAGCATACGTTTCGTGCCTGGAACTCGCAACCGGTTCGCGCTCGGGGGCTGCAGGAACCCGTTGTCACGCAGCTCTCGCCTGGACTCGAACACAACGAATCCGGGAGACCTCATCGAAAGCGGGGAGGCGCAGAGAGTGGGAACCAGGAACGATTACTTCTCCGGCTCTTCGTAGCAGGCACGGCCGGGCACGCAGCGCGCCAGATGCACGTAATGATCGTCGGGGCCAGCGGGGCTCATGGTTCGCAGACACCAGTAAGTGGAGGTCGTGTGCACGCCGGGCAGCCAGGACTCGGCATTTTGGGGCGTGGTGCCGTAGGGGTTTTTGGTGCGGAGGCACTGACAAGGGGTGGTTGCATTGGTTGTGCTCATGATGGCCTCCTTAACCCACGGCGCTCGGATCGCGATCGCGCAATCCCGCGGCAAGCAGCACGGTGCGGTAGACGGCGACCGGGAAAAGATCGAGCTTATAGGCGTTCATGGAGAGCGGGCGCGCGCCCTGCACGCTGACCTTACCGGCGGCGCGCGCGGTTTCCTCAGTGATCGGCTGGCCCTGAAGCGCTGCTTCCGCCTCGGCCGAGCGGCGGACGACCGGCGAGGCCGCGCCCATCACGATCACGGCGCGGCGGCACTGGTTCCCGTCCATCTCGAGAACCACGCCGGCGTCGGCGATGGCCCAGTCGAAGCTCTCCTTCTCGCCGTATTTCTGGTAGGCCGAGCGGGTGCCGGGCGCGGGTTTGGGCACCACGATGGCGGTCAGCAGTTCGTCCGGCTCAATGATCGTGAACTTCGTTGGATTCGCCTCGGGGACGATGTAGAGCTCCTGGATTCCGACGGTTCTTTTGCCGCGCTTCGCCGAGGTAAGCTCCACGCCGGCGTTGAGGCCGAGGAGCGCGACGGCAGCGGAGGAGGGCGCGACGGAGGGACAACTGGTGTAGTCCATGATGGCGTGGTACTGGTTCAGACCTTCGAAGGCGAAGCAGAACTCCTTGCCTTTGCGGATGCACTGGAAATCGGCGGAGCGGTAATACCAGCACTGCACGCGCTGGAGCAGGTTGCCGCCGACGGTGGCCATGTTGCGGATGTGGGGCGTGGCGGCGTGACCGCAGGCGTCGGACAGGATGGTGTAGCGCTCGCGGATGAGCGGATGCTCGCTGATTTCGGCGAGGGTGGTGAGCGGGCCGATGGTCAGCCCCTGATCGGTCTCGCGGATGCCGCGCAGCTCGGCGATGTTGCGGATGTTGACCAGTTTCGGAGGGGCTTCATCGCCCTCTTTCATGCGATCGAGCAGGTCCACGCCGCCGGCTTTGACGACGGCGTCGTCGTGGAGTTGCGCGAGGGCCGCATCGATCGAAGTGCATTCGGCCAGGATAAAGCGGTTCATGCCGTCT
>Ga0335072_10004831_pt1 | contig 19908 bp, 17 predicted proteins | sample Lox_Sample_21_FD_206725 | JGI IMG/M metagenome (GOLD analysis project Ga0335072, IMG submission 206725) | Soil microbial communities from Loxahatchee National Wildlife Refuge, Florida, United States - Lox_Sample_2.1 | ecosystem: Environmental > Terrestrial > Soil > Wetlands | place: USA...
CCGGCATGTCTCAGCCCTACCGCAGGAAACGCTCGCACTCTCGGCGCGGCTCGAAGCAGTGGCGATTCGAGAATACGAATACACGGTTCGCGACTGGCTGGAGGCAAAAGCGTGCGGAGCGGATTTGTCTGATGTTGACGGATTGGTATGGCGTCGAAAATCCGGCGAGGTCGTAACCAACCCTCCGCGCACTGCTATCGAAGACCTGGATGAGCTGCCGTTTGTGTCGGAGGTCTACAAGCGCTTTCTCCACACTCCTGATTACTTCTACGGTCACTCGCTTTGGCCGCTGGTAGTTTTCGACACCAGCCGCGGCTGCCCGTATCACTGCTCGTTCTGCGTTTATCCGCAAACTTTCAGCGGACACAAGATGCGCTATCGCTCAGTGGCCAACGTCGCGGACGAGTTTGAGTTCGTCGCCCGGGAAATGCCCGAAATCAAGACCGTCATGTTGGAAGACGACACCTTCATCATCAGCAAGCCGCGGACAATGGAGCTGGCGAAGGAACTGATCCGGCGCGGAAACCGGCTGCCCTTCGATGCCAATTGCCGCGCGGATATCGGGGCGGAAGGCGAGTTGCTCTCGACACTGCACAAAGCGGGCGCGAGATTATTCTGCGTAGGATTTGAAAGCGGCGACGTGGAAGTGATTCACGGAATGAAGAAAAACAATGATGATCGCCGCGATGGCAAGTACCACGAAGAGGCATTTCGCTTCGTGCGCCGCTGCCGTGAGGCCGGAATCATGGTGCACGGTTGCTTCATGGTCGGCAATCTGAACGAGACTCCCGAAAGCATGGAGCGAACTCTCAAGTTCGCGAAGAAACTTCGTCCCGACACGGCGCAGTTTTTCCCCATTATGGTCTATCCGGGGACGACAGCCTACGAGGAAGCGAAGCGGCGGAAATACATTCAAATCGAAGATTGGAGTGCATGGCTGACGAAAGACGGCCTGCACAACAGCGTCGTTAATCTGCCAAACATTACGCACGAACAGTTGGTGAGCTTCTGCGATCGTGCACGTCGAACCTTCTATCTCAGTCCTCCGTATCTGCTTTACAAGCTCAAGCAGTCATTGCGTGACCGGCGCGAACTGCAGCGAAATGTGAAAGGGTTTTTGACTCTCTCAAAATATTTGTTGCAGGGCAGCCGGCATGAGACGGAGACGGAGTCTGGAAACCGCCCTGCGCGCGGCGCATCCGGAGGAACTCCCAGCGCGGAAGTGAGTGTCTAGACAATTGAGCCTTGGCACTCTATCGAAGTTCGCAACTCAACAGCAGCCATCGGCTGCTCGATGGTACCAGGAAGCATGCAGATTCTTCCGAGGTTCTGCTCGGTTTCAATCGTCGTTCCAGCCTTCAACGCCGCTGGGCGGATCGGTTGCTGTCTGAAAGCGTTGTGCGCAGAGGCCAAGCCGTGGAACGCCGAGATTCTTGTGGTCAATGACGGATCTAGCGATAACACGGCGGAAATCGTACGGCGTTATCCGAAGGTCCGGCTCATCCATCAAGCGAATGCTGGTCCAGCGGCCGCGCGCAATCGCGGAGCGTTTGCGGCGAAAGGGGATATCGTTGTTTTTACGGACGATGACTGCGTCCCGACAAAGGGCTGGCTGGATGCGATGCTCAAACCGTTTGATGATCCTGAAGTCGTCGCGGCTAAAGGAGTGTACCGCACGAAGCAAAAGGAGTTGGTCGCGCGTTTTGTGCAGACCGAGTATGAGGATCGATATCGATTGATGGCAGCAATGGACTCGATCGATTTCATCGACACATATTCCGCCGCCTACCGCCGCAATCGTTTTCTCCAGATGAACGGCTTCGATCCGGGATTTCCGCTGGCCTCGGCCGAAGATGCCGAACTTTCGTATCGCATGTCAACGCGCGGATGGAAGATGAAGTTTGCGCCTGACGCTGCGGTCTACCACTCGCATCCCACAACCCTGTCGCAGTACTGCAGGAAGAAGTACAAGTTCGCATGCTGGCGGGTGCTGGCCTTGCGCAGGAATCCGCAAAAAGCGCTGAAAGACAGCCACACCCCCCAGCTCATGAAGTTGCAACTGCTCTTCCTGCCTATGCTTCTGGTTGCGGGGTTAATCGATTTTGCCGAGCGCTGGCCGCTGACTGTTTCTGCGATTGTTTTTGCCGCGTTTCTATTGAGCACGCTGCCCTTTGTCCTAAGGGCGCTGAAAAAAGATTTGCGCGTCGCGCTCGCTGCTCCAGTGTTGTTGGCGGCACGCTCGTGCGCGCAGTTGCTGGGCGTAATCGCGGGTTCCGCTTATTCACACGACAAGCCGATAAAGGTCGCGACGAAGTCGGCCGCCTAAGACCATGAGAGTCAATGACGTGAGCGATACTACGATTGCCGCTGCCACACCCGGATTGCCGGCCGGATGGAGCGCGTTCACCACGACGATCTTCAGCAACATCATGGCCAACCTGGCGCGCGCCGCTGCCGTGTCATTTGTCACTCTGCTGCTTCCTGCCTATCTCACTCATCAATTGCCCGTGGCGGTATACGCCGCATGGGTATTGATACTTCAGCTCGGCGCGTATGTTTCGTATCTGGATCTCGGAATCCAGACCGGCGTTTCCAAATTCGTTGCCCAGTATGTTTCTTTAGGGGATGAAGCCGAAGCAGGGCGCTACGCCAGTGCAGGCTTCCTCCTGATGATTCTGGCGGGATCGTTGGGACTTGGGCTCACCGGGCTTTTGGCATGGCAGGTTCCGCGTCTGTTTGCAGCCATGCCGGCGAGTCTATTCCACGAAGTTCGGGTCGGCCTGCTCCTGGTGGGATCTTCACTCTCGTTCGGCTTGGTCTGCGCGGTCTATTCCGCAGTTTTTCTCGGATTGCAGCGCTACTGGATTCCGACTGCGGTCACGATTGTTAATCGAGTTTCGTTCGTTGCGGTGGTGATTGCCGTGGTCGCGCTCCATGGAACTCTGGCGATCATGGGGCTGGCGGTAGCAATCGTCAACGTGGCGACCGGAATTCTGCAGGTGGCCGCGTGGTGGAAAAAAGCTGCTCATGTGCCGATGGCGCTGAAGCTGGTGCAATTGAACATTCTAAAGAGCGTAGGCCGATACTGCTCCCTGCAATCAATCTCAACGCTCGCCATGTTGTGTATCGCCGGGCTCGACGTGTTGTTGGTCGGGCATTACGACTATGGGCAGACTGCCTATTATTCGATCGCGACTCTGCCAACGAATTTCGTTTTACTGCTGGTTGGATGTGCGCTCAGCCCTTTAATGCCGGCATCCTCGGCGCTGAGCACGAAATGTTCACCGTCCGAAATGAGCGAGTTTCTCGGCAAAATTACTCGCTATACGACAGTACTCCTGCTCGTGACCGGTTTGCCTTTGATCGTTTGGGGGTTCCCGATACTTCGTGTATGGGTTGGGCCGGAATACGCCGCTCACAGCCTGAGATACCTTCGCATTCTCGTGCTGGCCAACATCATCCGGAATTTGTGCGCACCGTATGCAACCATCATCACCGCAACCGGGAGACAAGCAGCGGCGTTGGCGGCGGTGATTTCCGAAGCTGGGGTGAACCTGGGGAGCAGCATCTATCTTGCCCACCGTTTCGGCGCGATTGGCGTCGCGTTCGGCACGTTGATCGGATCATTTGTGAGCATCGCGGTGCACTTTGCCATCACGATGCCCTTCACACGCAATACTCTGGCGATCTCACGGTCGCAACTGTTTCTCAAAGGACTGCTTCGTCCTGCCGTGACCGGGATTCCGACGCTGATCTTGCTTCCGTTCTGGTGGCACGGTCCGGGGGCGCATGGCCCAGAACTAGCAGCGCTTTGGGCGCTCAGCACATTTTTGCTGGCGTGGTTTTTGGGCATCCGTAACCACGAAAGGCGATATCTGGTTCATTCATTCAGGAATCTTTCTGTGGCGTTGTCAGCAGCGATCGGGTCTTGAGAATCGAGTCCGATGCAACTGCGATCTTACGACAGAGGTTCAAGCCGTGACACTTTGGTCTGATTTTCTAACCAACAACGGGAACATCATCCACAAGTGGAAGCACTATTTCCCCATCTACGAGCGACATTTCAAAGATTTCGTGTACAAGCCGGTCACTTTCATCGAAATCGGATGCGGACCGGGCGGCTCGCTGCAGATGTGGAAGCGCCACTTCGGGCCGGACGCTCGCATTGTCGGCGTCGACATCCGGCCCGAATGTAAGAGCTTTGAGGAAGACCAGATCGAGATTTTCATCGGACCTCAGCAAGATCATGATTTTTTGCAAAGCGTTCTCGATCAGGTCGGGGCTCCGGATATCGTTCTCGACGACGGCAGTCACATGATGAGCCACATCCTTTCGAGCTTCGAGTTTCTGTATCCAAGAATGCCCAAGAACGGAATCTACATGGTCGAGGACCTGCACACTGCCTATTGGGAAGAATACGAAGGAGGGCTGCAAAAACCGACGACGTTTATTGAGGTATGCAAGCGTCTCATTGACGAACTGAACGCCGATCATAGCCGGGGGGCGCTGGAGCCGACGGAGTTTACAAAAACTACGATGTCCATGCATTTCTACGATAGCGTTGCCCTGTTTGAGCGCGGCGTACACACGAAAAAACAGGACTTCCTGATCGGCGGGCCGTTTGAGAAGGTTGCGCAGCGAATCAAAGCGAAATTCGGATCAGGCTACCTCGCTTTCCGCCCACCACCCCGGTAATCGATGGACCTTGTGTTGCGATTTCAGGAAAACGGCAACCTTCCGAACCTCGTGCACATCCATAGTTTTCGCGCCTGACTGAGTCCTGTCTGACATTTTTTCGTCGAAGTTCGCCCGATATGGACAGAGCGGAGGAACAAACCTTTCTCGCTTGCGGAGAGACGACCGCGCAATCCGTCTGCGCTGTGATAGTTACCTATCATCCGAATGCGAGCATGATTGCAAATTTAGCAAACATCGCTGCGCAGGTGGACGCGATGGTGGTGGTGGATAACGCGTCCACTCCCGAGGCCCTCGACGCGTTGCACAAGGCAAACAGCAATTTCCGGTTTCATCTGATTGAAAATTCTGAAAACTTCGGCATTGCTGAGGCGCTCAACCAGGGAATCCGCTGGGCGAAGACGAATCACTATGCCTGGGTGATCCTGTTCGATCAGGACAGTCGAATCAAAGGCGGATTTGTGCAGAAGATGTTCGCGACATGGGAATCGCATCCCCAGAAGAATCGCGTCGCATCGGTTCAGCCACGCTACATCAATCCCAGATCAGGTTTAGGACCAGTTGTGCGCAGGGCGCGCGACGGCGGACCGGTTTACTCGATGACTTCGGGAGCGCTGCTTCCGACCTGGATTTTCGACAAGGTCGGATGGTTCGCGTCCGAGTACTTCATTGATTGGGTCGACATCGAATACTGCTTTCGTATGCGAGACGCGGGATACCTGATCGCTGATTCTCAAGACGCCGTACTGCTGCACGCTCCGGGTCATTCGGAACCTTGCTCGCTCTTTGGTTTCACTTTTCGTCCCACTCATCACAGTGCGATGCGACGCTATTACATGTCGCGAAACCGCATTGCCGTATTTCGCAGGTATTTTCTCAGATTTCCGAATTGGATTCTGCAGTCGATGTGTGAGTGTGCGCGGGAGACCATCAAGTGTTTTCTCGCAGAGAACGATCGTCTGAGGAAATTGCGCGCTTTCTTGCTCGGAACATGGGATGGATTGACCGGAAAAATGGGCAAACGCGAAGCCCAGTAACTTTCGTAGACAGGGCGCGCCAATGCTCCGTGGCTTCTCCTCAAGTGTGGTGTGTCGTCCTCAACTGGAATGGCGCCGACAACACCATTGAGTGTCTGACCGCGCTGAAAAAATGCACCTACGCAAATCTCACGGTCGTGCTCGTCGATAACGCTTCAAGCGACGATTCAATCCCGAAAATAAAGCGGTTCCATCCCGACGTTCTACTTCTGGAGAGCAAGGTAAATCTGGGATTTTCCGGAGGCAACAATATCGGTATTCGCTACGCTCTCGCACGCGATGCGGATTACATCTGGCTTTTGAACAACGATACGAAACCAGCTCCGGATGCGCTTTCGGCGCTCCTCGCCAAGGCGGAATCCGATCGTCGCATTGGAGCCGTGGGATCCGTCTGTTACTACGCTCACGATCCATTCAAGGTGCAAGGGTGGGCTGGGGCGCGCATCAATTTGTGGCTGGGTTATGGGCGCCTCAGCACAGTTCCCCGCCCCGATGACTGGTTTCATAGTCTCAATGCCGCCAGTATGCTGATTTCCCGCGCGGCACTAGAAGATGTAGGACTGTTGGACGAAGGATTTTTTCTCTATTGGGAGGACACGGAGTTTTGTTTGCGCTTGCGAAAAAAGGGATGGCAAATTGCCGCGGCTCCCGATTCTCACGTCTTGCACAAGGTAGGCGCAAGCAGCGGGGGGAATAAGAGCTTGCTCGACCGGCTGGAAACGGCATCCGTTCTGCGAATACTGAAACTGCATTCTCCAGTCCCGTCGCTTGCATCGTGTGTCTTCTTGTGTGTTCGGTTCACTCGCCGCCTGCTGCGGCTTGAGTTTGCGCGCTGCCGGAGCGTATTCCAGGGCATTCTGGAGTATCAGCAGAAGCACGCGGGAGCGCCCCAGATCCGATGATGTAATCGAACTCGTATGTCCTTACGTGTCCTATACGGACTGGATCTTTTTGCGATTGCGCTGTTTGCGATTTCTTATTATCGCAACTGCTATCGCCGGGGATACCGCATCGATTTCTGGCACGCGGAATTGTTCCTGCTCTGCGTCTTTCCCAACATGATTATGCTTCCGTTCGCAAAAAGCGGACTGAATGTCATTGTTGTCGGCGCAGACCTGGATGCCGTCGTCGCCGCCGTGCCAACTGTTTTCTTGATTGCCTTGCTGGGATATTTCGCAATACTTCTCGGTGGAAAACTCTGGCAACTGAAGGCCGGCCTTGGGCTTCGTACCGCTGCGGCACACTTGCTTGACCTTGTGCCGCGCTGTTCGATGATGCTCATGTCGTCGCGGGCTGTTCTAGTATTTCAGGCATGTGTATGCCTGCTTCTGCAGTTCATTATTCTTGCCCTGTATTTCTCGGCCAACGGGTTTGCTTTTGATCTCCGGGCTTATACATTCGCCAATCCCACATTGCGGCCGATCGCGCTCATCATCTCCAATTACTCGATTGTGATTGCCTCGCACTGCCTCGCTCGCTACATTGATTTGAGAGAAAGGATTCTTTTGCTCTGCACGCTGGCATTAACTCTCGGACTTGTCTTTTTTGGCGCGCGGGGAAATCTTGTTGCCATCTACATCAGCGTGCTGTTGTGCTACTTCGTCTGGCTACGCGACAGACTCAGCCTCTTGCGAATGGCCGTAGTTATCGGCCTAATCACGATTTTCGGCTTTTATTTGGGAAATGTCCGGTCCGGCGATTATTCGCTGAGCGCTTTTTTCGGAAGTTTCCTCGATGCCGTCTTCTACGGCAATACATTCTCCGACCTGCGTGACTTTGCCTGGGTGTATTCCGCCTGGGACCACGTTTTCTGGGGAGGCAGGACATACCTCTCCGCCGTTCTCTCGTTCGTACCGCGTTTTGCCTCGCATTTTCGCGACACCTGGGCCCTGGGTGCCAAAACGGCGGCGACGGCCGGTTTCGATCCCGAAGTGCACCCCGGCCTACGTCCCGGAATCTTTGGGGAAAGCTTCTTCAACTTTGGAGTGCTGGGAGTATTTGCAATCGGATTGATGCTGGGTACTGTCTTGCGGCACGTAGACTCTGAGGTAAAAGGCGCGCTTGGCTCGTCTCAGCCCTCGATGATGAAAGCCTTTGCCGCGACTATTCTGATAACGGTCGCCACGACTTTAGCTGTTTCCGCAGGATTCTCCGGGCTCTATATTCTGGCCGGAATCTATTTCTTTACATGGTTCTGCATTTTGGTTCAGAGATTCTTCCGCCCCAGGAGGGTTCTGAACGAAATTGCAGAATAACCCTCCGAACAGGTTCTGCATCTGAAGGTTCTGCCCGTGGTCGCACACCGCTTGGGTGAACGTCTGCACCCGGTCGACTTTGAAATGAACACAAGGGAAGTTGCGAAACCGTTGTTTGGCAGCCGAGGAGGGTCGCATCCACTGGGCTGCTTCACCGATCAACAGGAAACCTATGGTCCAGCAGTGGTGGCGGACCTGATCGCCCGACTAAGCGCGTTAGAACTCGTCGTCGATCTGGGTGCGGGATCGGGAAGAGATCTAAGCATCGTCAGACGTCTTCATCCTCGGGCGAGATTGATTGCGGTCGAGGGCGGCCATGAATACGCTAGCGCTCTGGCAGGAAAAGCAGATGAGATTTATGTGAGAAATATCGAGCGCGACAAGCTGCCTCTGGCCGAGCGTGAAGCGGACCTGATCATCGCCAATCAGGTTTTGGAACATACCAAGGAAATTTTCTGGATCTTCCATGAAGTCACGCGATGCCTGAAAATTGGTGGATATTTTCTTTTCGGAGTTCCGAACATTTGCTCGCTGCACAATCGTCTTCTTCTCGCGATCGGCAGGCATCCAACGCAGCACAAAGTCTGCTCCGCGCACGTCCGTCCATTTTCAAAAAAAGACACGCTTGCGTTTTTGAACGCATGTTTTCCTGGCGGCTATGAGCTTACTCATTTCCGTGGCGCACAGTTCTATCCATTTCCTCGGGGAATGGCGCGCATCCTGGCGCGAGCGTTTCCCACGTTCGCATTCACGATCTTTTTTCTGATTCGCAAGAAGAAGGAATACACCGACGAATTCGCCACCTATCCCGCGCGCGCTCAACTGGAAACGAATTTCTGGACGGGAAATGTTCTGACTGTATCGCAGTACTGGGAAGTTCCCCGAGACCGCGATGAGGACACCGCTGTCAGCTGCTGACCCATCCGACGAAATTTTTTAAGCTGTTCTAGCGCCCATCGCGCCGGGCGAATTCCGAGCGCCGGAACTCGCGGCGGCGACCCGCGTCGTCGTAGCGGCGCCGTTGCTCATCCGTTTCCGGAATGACCGCCGGCACCTTCAACCGGTTGCCTTCACGATCGATAGCCACGAACGTGAGATAGGCGGACGCCACATGCTGCGCGGAGTCGGTGATGTAATTCTCCACGAAGACCTTGACGCCAACTTCCATCGAAGTCGTGAATACGCGATTCACCGATGAGCGCAGAATCAGGAGATCCCCAACGCGCACGGGAACGAGAAAGTCGATGTGGTCGACAGAAGCCGTCACGACATGGTTGCGTGAGTGACGGTGAGCCGCGAGCGCGCCGCAGAGGTCGATCCAATGCATCAGCCGGCCACCGAGTAACGCTCCCAGAGGATTGGCATCGTTCGGGAGCACAATTTCATCCATTTCAGACTGCGAATCGCGAACGGGACGGGGTGCAAGCGGATCGTGAGTCATATGGTCGAGTCGGTCTTCCCTTTCAGTGGTTTTTCTCGATGCGAGATTTCAAGAAGCATTCGGCCATTTTCTGCAAGCGCGGATCTGGGTGTGGCTTTACCCAGTTGAGCTGTTGAGCGTCAAACTCCAAGTCGCCGCGTTCGACCGGTAGGTGATTTCGTTCGCAGACATAACAGATACGAATCAAATGACGAGAATCGCACTTTGTCTCACTTCGCCGCGCAGAGACCGCAAAGCGCACGGCATCCCACTTGCGTTCTTGCGGCGCCCAACTACAGCCCGCCGCATAACCGAGATTGCAAAAGGATTCGAGGACATATTGTGGTGGAGTTTCGTTCTCGTGATGAGGAGCGGTGCAGTGCCCGGTCCATCCGCATCCCAAAGGCAGCCGAGCGGGATGCGGCCAGCTTCCGTTCTCCAACTGCTGAAGCGGCATGAAATAGGGGCAGGCCAAGTCTGTTTCCGAAAACTGAATTCTGTTGGGACTGGCAATTGTAATCAGTCGCACGCGCTGTGACCAGAATCTCTTTGAGTTTGTATAATTTCGGGATGAGGTCGCCGAATCTATGGACCGTATTGCTGCATTGAATGAGATCCTGACTGAGCATCCCAAGGATGCCTTCGCGCGATACGGCCTCGCCATGGAATATTCCAAACAAGGCGACTTCGACCGCGCCCTGGCCGAATTTTCAATTCTGCTGGAACATAACCCGGATTACACCGCGGGATATTTCATGGCAGCACAGACGCTGGTTCGCGCCGAGCGGTCGGGTGACGCCAAGAAGATGCTGCATGATGGAATCTCTTCCGCACGCCGCACGGGAAACCTGCATGCGCAGTCGGAGATGGAAACCATGCTGACCGAACTCGGTGGAAATTAATTCACCCTGCCATTTTCTGCATTGCTCGTTCAACCAACCCCGGAAATAGCTGATAGAGCTTCACCGGGATGTGCATAGTCCAGGGAACTATCACTTCGCGTTTCTGCTTGAGATATCCATTCAGTGTCGCGCGCGCTACCCGCTCAGCGCTAATGCCCCGGACTGCAGCCGGCCTCACCTGCTTCAATTCCTTGCCCCGTATGACATTTTGTCCGAACGCGGTTTGCACATAGCCCGGACAAACCGTTAGAACATGAATACCCGTGCCTTTAAGTTCCACGCGTGCACCTTTTCCCATGGCATTTAGCGCAAACTTGGTCGCGCTATATGCCGCGTGAAACGCCAACGGAATGTGTCCGGCCACGCTGGAAATATTGATGATCGTTCCGCCGCCCTGCTGCTGCATCACGCGAATCGCGGCCTGCATGGCTGAGACCGCCCCGAAAAAGTTGGTTTCAAACATGTCATGGCAGGCAGGCATGTCTACTTGGGAAACGGAATCGAGCAAGCCGTGGCCGGCGTTGTTAATCCAGACATCAATCCGTTGAAAATGATGCAGAGTAAGTGCAATCACGCGATCAATCTCTTCCACGTAGCGGACATCGCAAGCCAGAGCGATGGTGCGGTCCATGTGGCCAACACGCGTACGTGCAGCTTCGGCGCGCGCCGCATCGCGCGACAGCAGCACCACGCTCGCACCCTGGTCCGCGAAGGTTTTCGCGATCGCCTCGCCAATGCCCATCGACGCGCCTGTCACCACGACGACTTTCCCTTGCAATTCCATGCTGGCGTTGTATCCGCTGCCCCGCGACAAGTCAAGAGAGCGATCATCCCCTGGCGTACAATCGAGGCTCGGTCGGGTCGCATCCTGGCGATCGTCTTGAAGCTCACGCAGTCAAGGACATGTTTTGACGTTGCTGCCGCTATTCCCGCTTGATGTCGTGCTCCTGCCGGGTACTGCCCTCCCGCTGCACATCTTCGAACCGCGCTATAAGGAAATGATCGGGGAGTGTCTGGCGAATAAGGCGCGATTCGGCGTGGTGCGTGCGGTTGACGAGGGGATTGCGGAAATGGGTTGCACTGCCGAGGTCGGCGAAGTGACGAAGACGTATCCGGACGGACGGCTCGACATCGTCACCCATGGGCGGCAACGATTCGAGGTTCTGCAGCTCGACCGGGAACGTTCTTTCTTGCGCGGTGAGGTCTTAATGGTTCCCGACGAGCCGGGAGATGCCGATGAGCGGGAAAAAGAAAGAGCCATCGCGGCGCACAAAGAAATACTGGCACTGGCCGGAGCTGCCGCACAGATATTCTCCCCCGAACACTCGCCTTCCTTTCAACTCGCAGGATCACTCCCACTCGAACTTGATTTCAAGCAGAAGTTGTTATCAATCCTTTCGGAGCGGGAACGCATGCATGAACTGGCGGCGTACTTGGAAAACATTCTTCCCGGCCTGCGCCGCGCCGCCCGAGCCAGGGAGAAAGCCGGCGGCAACGGTCACGCGCGCTGACGTTGCGAGAGCAGCCAAAACGCCCTCTCTGCGGCGCGAGTATAATCGGGGACAATGTCGGTTCGCTTTGTGGGGGTTCCTCTCATGAGTCTTCCGCGCACCCTCGGAGATCTGCGCCGAAGCGTTTTTTCCGAAGAGCGTTTGCTTACGCGCCGTGTCAAGGATGAACTGCGCGACAATTTGATCACTCGCCTGTGCAAGCACGGCGACCAGCCGGTGTTTGCCGGCATTGTTGGCTACGACGATACGGTCGTGCCGCAGATCATCAATGCCATTCTTTCGCGTCACAACTTCATTTTGCTCGGACTTCGAGGGCAGGCGAAAAGCCGCATCCTGCGGGCTTTGACGACTTTGCTCGATTCGCAGATGCCGTATGTTGCGGGTTGCGAGATTCACGACAATCCCTACGCTCCAATCTGCCGCCGCTGCCGCGAAGAGTTGAAGCGTCTCGGCGATGATGCGCCGATCGCATATCTTTCGCCCAACGATCGCTACGTCGAAAAGCTCGCGACGCCAGACGTTACGATCGCCGATCTGATCGGCGACATCGATCCCATCAAAGCCGCCCGTGGCGGGCACGAGTTATCGAGTGAGTTGACGGTTCACTATGGCCTGCTGCCGCGCGCGAATCGGGGAATTTTCGCCATCAACGAGTTGCCCGATCTGGCCGGAAAAATTCAGGTCGGCTTGTTCAACATCATGCAGGAAGGCGATGTGCAGATTAAGGGATATCCGATTCGCCTGCCCCTCGATGTTGCGCTCGTGTTCAGCGCAAATCCAGAGGATTACACGGCGCGCGGAAAAATCATTACGCCGCTGAAAGATCGCATCGGCTCGGAGATTCGCACGCATTATCCGGCGACGGTGGAGGAAGGCATTGCGATCACTGCGCAGGAGGCATGGACGCAGCGCAACCGGCATGCGCTGCATCTGCCGAATTATGTGCAGGAAGTGATCGAGCGTGTGGCATTCGCGGCGCGCGAAGATAAGAAAATTGATAAGCGGTCGGGCGTGAGTCAGCGACTGCCGATCAGCGCGATGGAGAACGTGATCTCGAACGCGGAGCGGCGGGCCATTCGCAACCAGGAAAAACTTGTCGTCCCGCGCATCAGCGATATTTACGCTGCGCTGCCGGCGATCACTGGCAAGCTCGAACTGGAATACGAGGGCGAAATGAAGGGCGCAGATACAGTCAGCCGCGAACTCATCCGCACCGCTATCGCCAAAACTTACGACGAGTATTACACGGGCGCGAACATGCAGCAGATCGTGCAGTGGTTCGATCTGGGCGGGGAGATTCAGCTGTCGGATTCGATTTCAGCCGGCGAGGCTCTGGAAAATCTTACAGAAATTCAAGGCCTGATCGAAAAACTTGATCCCTTGGGCGTTTCGCAGAAAGAAAGTCCCGAGCAGCAGGTTTCTGCAGCCGAATTCATTCTCGAAGGTCTGCACGCGCACAAACGAATCGGCCGCAGCGAAGAGCGTGTGTTCAAGGCAGGAGAGAAGAAACCCGAGCCGGCGCGTGAAAAATCCTTCGAAATGGACGAGCGCCCGTATCGGCAGAGAAGGCAGTTTAACTAGGGGTCAGGGAGCAGGGGCAGAGGTCAGCGCACTCAGGACTGAGCCCTGGTCCCTGATCTCTGGCCCCTTGCTTTTATGAAACGCATCCGCTATTCCAAATACGTCCCCGATCCGGCGAGCCAGATGAGCCTGGAGGACCTGCTCAACGCACTCTCCGATTATCTGCTGCAGAGCGGCTATCGTGACTCGATGTGGTACGAAATGCCCGATGGCGATCAGACACTGGAGCAATTGAAGCAGGCGATCGAGCAGGCGCTCCTCGATGGCGAGTTGTTCGACGATGAATTGCGCGAGCAGATCGAGCGCATGCAGATGGAAGGCAAGCTCGATGAACTAATCGAAAAGCTCATCCAGCGCATGCAGCAGGAAGATTACATTTCCGTCGACCAGCCTCCTGATCCGGCGCGACAGTCGAGTGTTGGCGGACAAACCGGCGAAGCGCAGCAGGCGCGTTTCGAAATCACTGACAAGAGCCTCGACTTTCTGGGCTTCAAGGCTTTGAGGAATTTGCTCGGCTCGCTGGGCAAATCCAGCTTCGGTCGCCACGACACGCGCGATCTCGCCACCGGCATCGAAACCAGCGGATCGGCGAAGCAGTATGAGTTCGGCGACACGCTTAATCTCGACATCACCGCGACGCTTTCAAGTGCCATCCAGCGCGAAGGACTCACCCTGCCGCTCAACCTCGAATACTCTGACCTCCAGGTGCATCAGTGCGAATACCAGTCATCGTGCGCGACGGTGCTGATGCTCGACTGCTCCCATTCGATGATCCTCTACGGCGAGGATCGCTTTACCCCCGCCAAGAAAGTTGCCATGGCGCTGTCGCATCTGATTCGCACGCAGTATCCGGGAGATTCGCTGTCCCTGGTTTTATTTCACGATTCGGCCGAAGAAGTTCCGTTGTCGCAGCTGGCCCGGGTAAAAGTGGGGCCGTATTACACGAACACGCGCGAAGGACTGCGGATGGCGCAGCGCATCCTGCAGCGACAGCGAAAAGACATGAAGCAGATCGTGATGATCACCGATGGCAAGCCCTCCGCGCTCACGCTCGAAGATGGACGCATCTACAAAAATGCTTTCGGGCTCGACCCGTTGGTGGTCAGCGAGACTCTCGAAGAAGTTTCGAAATGCAAGCGCGCCGACGTGCTGATCAATACATTCATGCTTGCATCGGATTACGGGCTGGTGCAGTTCGTGCAGAAAGTTACGTCCATGTGCCGCGGTAAAGCGTACTTCACCACTCCCTACACGCTTGGCCAATATTTGTTGATGGACTACATGTCGCGGAAAACCAAGACGATTCATTGATGCAATGCGAAGTTCGTGCACGAGCCCCCGTCCAGACTCGTTGCGCAGCGACGAGTGCCGCGCGCATGTGCGTTTCTTACTGACCGGCGCATACCCCGGGACGAATGCTTCGGGGGCTAGATTGCTGATACTCTTCTATACGGTATGGCGAATTGCATTCGATGCGGCCGGAAGCTTCCCGGCCTGACATTCGGAAAAAAGATCTGCCAGTGGTGCGCGCAGCACGAAGCGGCGCAGCGTGGCGAAATTGTCGAGGATACTCCGCAGCCGGTAATGGCGGCGCCATGGGTGCGGAGACGAGAATCTGCAATTTCCCTCACGCAAATTCTGTTGGGCATTAATGTCGCCGTTTACCTTGCCATGGCGTTTGCGTCCGGCTCGCCCGTAGATTTCGCCGGACTCGATCTCCGGCCCTGGGGAGCCAACATCGGGCCGTACACACTCTCGGGCCAGTGGTGGCGCTTGTTCACCTACATGTTTGTGCACGGCGGCATCCTGCACATTGGTTTCAACATGTGGTGTCTGTGGGACCTGGGAGCGCTCTGCGAATCGCTTTACGGCCCGTGGACTTACACTGGCATTTATCTCATCACCGGCGTCGGCGCCGGGGTAGCGAGTGTGGCTTGGAATCCACTGGTCGCCAGCGTGGGTGCATCCGGTGCTATTTTCGGCTTGGCCGGGGCGCTGATCGCATCGTTTTATCTCGGCGAATTCAATCTGCCGACCATCGCCATCAAGGGAACTCTGCGCAGCCTGCTCATCTTCGCGGCATTCAATATCTTCTTTGGAACCGTAATGTCGGGCGTAGACAACGCCGCCCACTTCGGTGGATTAGGTGTGGGGCTGGTTCTTGGAGCGCTTATCGCCACACTCGCTCCCCAGCGCGATCATTCCCTTCGCCGCGTGGCAGTGCTGGCGATCGTCGCTCTTGCCGTAGCAGTCAGCTTCCTTGCCGTGCAAAGCTGGCGTGGATCGCAGTTGTTCCTATACCGCCATTGGTAGTCCGTGTCCAGGTCCAGCGGCGAGGCGGCAAAAGAATACAGCCCACAGCGCAAGCTGTAGTTGTTAGTGGGAAACGAGCGAGCCCCGGAGGGACGGAAGAGAAATAACCCAAGGACGACACATTCTTAAGAGCTGTTATACCCTCTTCGTGATCTCCCCCACCGCACGCCACGCCTGATTGATGGCCTCATCCGTATAGGCGTAAGCGCCGGCATCCGCGTTCGCGATCGCAATTCTCCCGAGCGGCTTGCGCGCGACCTCACACGGCGTAATCCCGCCCTCAAGCCAGAAGGAATCCCACAGCGAGTTGTATTCGTAAGCGTATCCATGCGGCCAGCGATTCACTGTGATAGCCTCGATGTCGCGTGCCGGATCGAAGCCGCCCGCTCCGAGCGTGCGCGCCAGTTGGTCGCGAATATTGCGTTCCATGGTTTCGAATGTCGTCGTGTACAGCTCTATGCGTCCCATGGTGTGCTGCTCTCGCGCCGGCAGCCCGGGATGGCAAGGAGTCTTCATCATGTGAACCACGATCGGTTCCGCTGGTTTGCGCGCACATTCATATCCGCCGATACTCACGGGCAAATCGAGATTGAAGAACGTGTGATACATGCCGGGCGCGTACACCGTATTCGTCCCCAGCTTCTGGAACGAAGTCCAGTTACGCAGAGCGACATTCGTATAGAGCAGGGGAACTTTCTGCGCCGACGCGAGCGCCTGTTTCTGCTTCTCAGGAATTTCGTCCCAGATGTATGGAATCACGACGTGCCAGCAGGCAAGAATCGAATGCTTCGCCCTCGCCGTGTAGACTTTGCCCTCGCGTGCATAAGTCACTTCCACCTCCGCGGCGCTCGCGGAATCCCCAATATGCTTCACGCGAACCGCCGTGCTGTTCAGCCGGATCTGAACGGGCGAAGCCGGGTTTTCGAGTTTCGCATAGTCCGCCTTCGTCAGGATAATGTCGGTCATCTCACGGCCGGGCAAGGCTTCGGGAATCAGCTTGCGCACGAGCAGGCGCGCGATTGAAGCGTTGCCATCCGGAAAATGAAAAAAATACTTTTCCGCCTCCTCGTTCGGAATTGCGTCGCGGTTCATGCCCTTGCCCGGAGTGGGATCGAGCTTCATACCTTTAAAGCCGGCAAAGCCCAGGCCCCATGCGTCTTGCGCTGACACCGCATCAATGCCGACTCCGAACAATCCGTGCGGAAGTGCCTGCTGCATTTTTACGATCTCTTCGTGAACGTGCGCAGTGTCTCGCAGATAGTTGGCATAACTGATCCGCGCCAGCTTGGCTTTTTTCTCGTCTGAGGTGAGGCCAGGAAAATAGTCCTCAGATTCAAGCAAAAGCCGCTGCAGATCACCCTTTGCCTGATCGGAAATCGGCGGATCCTCGGACGTGAATCTCTTCAGCAAAGCAGCGGAGGAACGCTCCGGATCTTCGGCATCGTCGCCGCCGTGAGGGATCGGATTGATCACGAGTTTGTCTGCGCCGAAAGTTTCTTTGTCAAAAAAGAACTTGGGATAAAGTTCAAACGAGCGATAAAGATGCTTGTCGAAATACTTCGAATAGGAGGGAACGTCAATACCCAGTTCCTCGATGACGCCTTTCGCAACGGCGCTGTATGGAGCGGGACTCTCGATTGAAAATGTCCCACCGAAGCCCAGACGAAAAGCGCGATTGATGTGGAATTCGTTGCGCTTCGCGTGCCCGCCGAAATCGTCGTGATTATCGAGAATGAGAATGCGCGCCTTCTCGCCGACGGCTTTGCGATAAAAATGGGCAGCGGCGAGTCCGCTAATGCCGCCACCGACGACGATCAGATCGAAGGTCTCGCCGGTATCTATCGGCTTGCCGGCCGAGTCCCAGAATGTCCCATCGCGCAGGCTGTGGGCGACTTCGAATGATCCCGGATGGCTGCCGCGCATTCCCGTTTTCGCCGGCGGATAGTAGCCCCGCAGTTTCTGCGGGTCGGACTCATCGCCCGCCAGCAGATGCCACGGCATGAACGCCGCCCCTGCGGTCACCGCTACGCCATTAATGAAATCGCGCCGCGTAATTCTGCGATGCATCCCCAGTTCCCGGTCCCGCGAATCGCTCACGATTTCTCTCCGTGCTTACGTCGTCGGTTTCCCCTCGTCCGCTTTCTTCACCGCAAGTTCGGCGCCTTGAAAACCGATGCGGCTGTGGGTTCCATCGCAGAATGGTTTATTGACCGAACCTCCGCAGCGGCACAACGAGAACGCCGTTTTGCCGGTCAGATCATAGGGCGTCCCGTTGGCGTCGACGAGCTCGATCGCGCCCTCGGGCGCTTCGACTCGCAGCGGACCATTCGGACGAACCGTAATCTTCACTTGAGCCATGAAATTGGATCCTCCAAACCTTACTGGTTTCTAGTAGGCATAGAAGATATCACGATTGCTGAGATCTTGGGGAGCGCGTCGATCGCCCCGGTACTGTCCTAAACTCATGAACCACCAAGGACATGAAGGGGCATGAAGCAGGCAACAATTGCTGCTCTCCGTCGTGCCTCCTTCCTGACCTTTGTGGTTAAGATCTTTACTGTTTACGCAGCCGCAATGCGCACCGCAATCAGATTGCGATAAAGGTGCAGGTATTCGTCGATCATGCGCTTGGTGGTGAAGCGTTCGCGGGCGCGGGCGTAGGCGAGTTCGGCATAGGCGCGGCGCGCGCAGCGGTCGTCGTTAAGCTGGCGAATGCTCGCGGCCAGGCTCGACGCATCGTTGGTGCGGAAATACAGAGCGGCATCGCCCCACGTTTCGCGATAGCTGGGAATGTCGTTGGCGACGATCGCGCATCGCGAAAACGCCGCTTCCAGCAGCGGCATCCCGAGCGGTTCATAACGTGCGGTCGCCGCGTAAATCGCGGCTCGACTGTAAAGCGCACGAAGTTGCGCCTCAGTTTGCGGACCGCAAATCGCAACGGACGTTTCTTCAGTCGCAACTTTCACATCCGCTCGTATCGGATTCAAAGGCATCGCCACCGTTTGTTCGCTGCCAACAATGCAGACGGGCAGCGGGTGCGCATGCTGGGTCAGAAGCGAAAGCTGCCGGCTAGCATCGACCAGTCGTCCCACAGCAAGAACACAGTCATCCTTGCTGACGTAGGGATTGAAAAAAATCGGGTTGCGCCCCGGATAAATCACTTCCGCACGCCGCGGATACATGTAGGTGGCAGAAATACGATTCAGCATCCAGGCGGAGGGAGCGACGACGGCATCCGCACACGCGATACCGCGTACGACGAGATCGCGATAGCGCGCCTGCGCCCGGCGTTCCAGCGGATGCGGATGCCGTTGCTCTTCCGGCACCGCCTCACGCCATGTCAACAGGTCGCCATACGCCATCACGATGCGCGGGATATCGACTGGAAGATTTCCGTAGGAAAATTGGTGAAAGTGAAGCACGTCGGGACGCAATTCCTGCGTCAGCGACATGAGAAATGCCGAGGCTTCGGCGCGATCTTCTTCCGCTTCCTGCATCCAGTCCAGTCGAAACGCGGTTGGATGGTAGTCAAGACCGTGCAGGTGATCCATCCAGGAAGTTTGTGCGGGAAGAGGAATGTCGCCGAAGCTGACGAGTGTAACGCGGACGCCTCGGGTTACAAGTCCAGCGACAAGCTCACGGGTATAGACCCACGACCCCGAAAGGGAATCCCCTGTCACCAGAACGTGCACAGAACCTCCGGCAGGACGGTCAATTGGGAGTAACACGGCCTGCCAACGGCACTATTCTAGTTGCAAATCAGTGGCTGTGTCGAAAATTCTACGGCAACAATTCTTCCCCGGTCTTTGCGGTCTCGACTAGCGAATGTTCAAGAATTTTGGAAGGGCGCGCGGCTCACCCGCGTAAGAAACGTGGACGTTAGGCTAGAAGCCACTTCATAAATCGATTTGAAAGGGTGCGGCGCGCCTTTAGGGCGCGAGGTTCGGGCCCAACCACGACCCAGGCTTTAGCTCCTGAGGGAAACCAGTTCGGTCTTTTGGCCTATTATGAGATCGTTGCTAGTCTCTTCAATTTACCTGCAGTCGCAACCGCAATTCGCGCGCCAGCATATCAATGGAGCGAATTCGTTCTGCCGCAGGATTAGGAAGCTCGGGCACCGACATCGCTAATTCACAGGAAAGTAAAAGCGCGGTCAGCGTCTCCCGCATCTCGCATCGCATCTGCTCCGCCACG
>Ga0335072_10004832_pt1 | contig 19908 bp, 22 predicted proteins | sample Lox_Sample_21_FD_206725 | JGI IMG/M metagenome (GOLD analysis project Ga0335072, IMG submission 206725) | Soil microbial communities from Loxahatchee National Wildlife Refuge, Florida, United States - Lox_Sample_2.1 | ecosystem: Environmental > Terrestrial > Soil > Wetlands | place: USA...
AGGAAGCTGGCCAGCAGGATCAGCCCGCCGAAGACGAACAGGTAGTAGCTGAGCAGGTTCAGCCGCGGGAACGCGACGTCGGGCGAGCCGATCTGCAGCGGGATCAGCTCGTTCGCGAACCCGACGAACGTCGGCGTCGCGAACAGCAGCAGCATGATCGCACCGTGCATGGTGAACAGCTGGTTGTACTGCTGGTCGGACAGGTAACTCTTATCGGGGCCGAGCAGCTGGATGCGCATCACCAGCGCCATGATCCCGGCGCAGCAGAAGAAGAAGAACGACGTGATCAGGTACAGGTGCCCGATGATCTTGTGGTCGGTGGACGACAGCCACCCCGCCAGGTTCGGCCCGTTGCGCCGCGGGCGCTGCCCGGTACCCGTGACCGGCGCTTGCCTGAGCGTTGTCACCAGATGCCCCGCTAGGCGGCCGCGCGGCCGATCCGCACCCGCCACACCGCCGGCCCGGACTCCAGGTAGTCCCAGGTGAACTCCCCCGCGTGCTCGGCCTCGAACTGGTACCCGAGCGGCTTGGGGTCATGGTCGTTGACGAGCACGAACCCGGTGCCAGGAAGCAGGGCATCGTAGGCGTCGAAGATGGTCACGTGGCGCTGGGCTGGCGGCAGGTCACGGACATCGAGGTCAGGATCGGCCGCCGGGGATCCGCCGCCGCCACCTTCCGGTATTCCGCCAACGGCCTCCGCATCGACCCTGCGCACCAGGCCGTGCAGCGCGGCGGTCACCCTGGCCGCCAGGTCTGGCCTGGTCTCGTGCAGCGCCGCCCACGCCGCCGCGGCGATCCGGCATGCTCGGTCCGCATCCCCGCCGCGTGCCAGGGCCGACGTTGCCTCCAGGAGCCGGGACAGCACCATCGCCTCGGTATCCCTGCCGTGGCTCTGGTCAGCCGGAGGCTGAGTTGCGGCATGCCCGGCGTGATGCATCTCATCGAGGAGGTCGCCCAGGTCTACGGACCGGTCGGCTAGCAGCGCCGGCAGCAGGACGTCGTTCTCCTTGGCCGCGTGCGCCGCGAAGTGTCCGGCGATCCGCTGGGCCTGCTCCGCGGCTGCGGGCCCGTCAGTCATGACGGCGAGCCGCGAGGCGGCGACCGACAGGTACACGTGCTCGGCGATCATCTCGCCGACCATGCCGCCGAGATCGACGCGCGCCGCGGCGACCGGATAGATCGTCTTCTCTTCGGCCGCGGCGTGGGGCAGCACCTCCTCGGCCAGGTAGGCGATCAAGGCGGCCACGGCGACCTCGTAAGGCCGGTCTGCCGCCACCGCGATGGACACGGCGTCAGCCCTAGCAGTGAGCTCCTCATCGAGCACCTGGTGATGGGTTCTGATGGCTTCGTACGCCTCAGTTGCGGTCGCCGTCATGCCTTCTCCTTCGTCGGTGACATAATTCTCAATCAAGATAGTTTTTATCAAGGAAGTTCTAATAAAAGAAGGCCCGCCGGGAACATGTGAGGAAAGGAACACACCGGGCCGCTGGCCTAGAGTGAGGCTGTGCCCAGCACCTTGTACCGTGACGCCGCGCTGGCCGACGGGCGTTCCCCGCGGCTGCGGGTCGGAGTCAGCCTGCTGACGGAGGACGGTCGGATCCGCTGGATCCGGCCATCCGGCGAGGAGGGCGATCTGCCCGCTGGGTGCGAGGTGGTCGACGCGGGCGGCGCGACGATCGTCCCTGGCCTCGTGGACGGCCACAGTCACCTGACGTTGCCGGGCGGCTCGCACTGGATCGCCCGCGGTGCGGACCCCACGGAAACGCTGGAAGCCGTGGCCGAGTCGAACGGGGATCTGCAGCACAGGTCCGGTGTCCGCTGGGCGCGCGACGTCGGCGCTCCGCGGCGCCTGCAGGACGGCGTCGAGCGCGCGGTCAGCATCGGCGTCAGGGACCGGTGGCGCGGACGGCGTGACCGGCCGTATGTGCGCGCGGCCGGCACCTGGATCACGGTGGCGGGGGCGCTGCCCGGCGGGCTCTCGGTCGAGGCCCATGACGCAGACGAGCTCCTGGCCGCGGCGCTTGGCCAGCTTGACGACGGCGCGGACTTCGTCAAGCTCTACCTGGACGGCCCAGACCCGGAGACCGCGCCGTGGACCGCCGCGGAGGTGGACCGGGTGGTGGCGGCAGTGCACGTGCGCGGCGCCAAGGTGACCGCGCATTCGTCACGGCTGTCGGGTTCCCGGGTGTGCGCCGAGGCGGGCGTGGACTCCATCGAGCACGGGTTCGAGCTCGATGCCGACGTCGCGCGGCTGATGGCGCAGCGCGGCGTCGCGCTGGTCAGCACGCTGACGGTGATGAAGTCGTGGCTCACGTTCACCTCGACCACGGAGATACCCAGATTCGCCGGGCCGGGGGGCCGGATCCGGATCCTGGACCGGCTGGAAATGGCCAAGCACAGCGTGCGCCTCGCGCACGCTGCAGGGGTCGCGATCGTGGGCGGCACCGACTTCGGCGGCGGTTCGGCGCGCGCCAACCAGCTGCCCTGGGAAGTCGAATCCCTGACCGAGGCCGGGCTCGAGCCGTGGGAGGGGCTAGCCGCGGTGACCTGGCGCGGCGGTGAGCTGCTCGGCGAGCCGGAGGCTGGCGTAATCAGGGAGGGCGGGCCCGCGGACTTCTCGCTGGTGCATGGCGACCCGCTCAGTGACCCGACCGCGCTGTGGCGTGTCTGGCGTGTCGCCTGATCCAGCTGGCTAGGGCAGCACGGCCAGGGCGCGGCCTGGGGCACCGGTGCCGCCGGCCAGCCGCAACGGGAGGAACATGAACCACGCGCCGCGGGGCGGCAGGCCGGCCAGGTGGACCGGTATGCCGCCCTCGACCGGTCCCATCGACAGGCCGTCGGTACCGATGCAGGTGACGCCCGGGTCCTTGATCAAGCTGACTGTCTCGGGTATGGGCGCTGGCCAGCCGGGCGCACGCCTGGTGGTGAGGACGTCGGCACCGTAGGCGTCGCCGTCCGGGCCCGGCCGGTACCTGGCATCCCAGCCGGTATGGAACGCCCGCGACGTCGCCGCCGCGAAGCGGCCCGTGCCTGCTCTCGAAGCCTGTCACGTGCTCAGGGGTGATAGCAGGACTCTGACCCGCCGCGGCCTGCCCGTCCAGGCCGCGGACGTCGATCACGGCGGCCGGGCCGCCGGTGGTCAGCAACGGCACGTCACCGGCGCTGATGGCTCCTGCCGGGACGGTCGGCGAACCACGTCCAGACCGTGGCCCGGTAGGGCATGTGCCCGGGCCACGTGCACGGCAGGGTCTCATCCAAGGGCAGCGTCAGGTCGGCCACGTCATGGCTCTGGAAAATGTCGGCCAGCAGCGTACCCACATCAGGGTGAGCGGTTGTCTCGGTCACCGGACCCCTCCTAGCCTGGGGTCATGCCTGTGGCGTCGATACCCGACTGCTGCGCGCCCAAGCCGACGTCTGGCTGCCTGGCCTCGCGGACTGCCCGGCGGAGGGCGTCGCGGAAGGCGCGGATCGCCGGGTGGCGATCGGCGCCGGTACGGATGCCGGTGGTCAGCCGGCGATGCGGCCTGCCGGGCAGCGGCATGATCCGCGCGGCCGGGCGGGGCACGGCGGCGAGCAGCAGGCCGGGGATGACCGCGGCGGCGTGCCCGGTCTCCGCCAGGTGGATCTGCAGCAGCAGGTCCGAGGCCTCGTAGCGGACGTCCGGCTCGAAGCCCGCCTCCCGGCAGGCGTTGCGCGCCCACTGGCCTGGTCCGGTGTCCGCCGGGTCGAAGGTCCACGGGACGCCGGCCAGGTCCGCGAGGCGTACGTGCGTGGCAGGCTCGCTGTTGACCGCGTACCGGCCGTGCGCCGGGAACACGGCGAAGAGCTCGTCGTTCGCCAGCAGCTGGGTGCGGGCTCCGGCCACTCGCGGCCGGGCGTCGCCCGGGTACTCCTCGCCGAGCACGATGTCGAAGTCCTGCGCCAGCAGGCCCGCGAATGCCGGGCCCGCCTCCTCGTGCCCGATCTCGACGCGCAGCCCCGGATGCCGCTCGGCGAGGCGCGTCAGGACCGAGGGGACCAAGGCGAACAGCACTGACTGAAACGAGGCGACCCGCAGGGTGCCGCGGACTTCCGCCAGCGAGGCGCGCAGGTCAGCCTCCGCCTTCTCGAGCTGTTCCAGGATCGCCTCGGTGTGCTCGACCAGGATGCGTGCCTGCGGGGTGAGCCGGACACCACGCCCGGCCGGCTCGAGCAAGGGCACTCCCGTTTCGGTCTCCAGCTGGCTCAGCTGCTGGGAGATCGCCGACGGGCTATAGGACAAGGCCCGTGCCACGGCGGCGAGGGTCCCCCGGCGGTCCAGCTCGCGCAGCAGCCGCAGGCGGTGCACGTCCAGCATGAGCCGCGTCCTCCCCGTTGAACTATTGGTCAGTTTTACTTATCAGTATTGCTCAAAATGATTCGCTGGACGAAAGAGTTCCGATTGGTGACTGTAGATGTATGTCCTCCGCTCCTGCCACGACCCTCTCCCCCGCCATCTCGCCGGTCACGTCCGGGCGGCCTCGGCAGCATCCCGGGCCTGCGATCCTGCTCGTGCTGGGTTCGTGCTCGTCGCTCCAGGTCGGGGCCGCGCTGGCGATGCGCCTGTTCCCGGTTCTCGGCGCGACCGGCGCGACCCTGCTCCGCATCGGGCTGGCCGCGGTCGTGCTGCTCGCCGTGACCCGGCCCCGGGTGCGGAACTGGCGGCGGGTGCAGTGGGAGGCAGTGCTGCTCTACGGCATCAGCATCGCCGGGACAAACGCGTTCTTCTACGCCGCCCTAGCCAGGCTTCCGCTGGGCACGGCGGTGACCATCCAGTTCCTCGGGCCGCTCACCCTGTCCGCCGCGCTGTCCAGGCGGGTGCGTGACCTCGGCTGGGTCCTGCTGGCCGTGATCGGCGTGGCCATCCTTGGCCTCGCCGATCACGGCACCACGGCGGGCGGGCCACTTAACTTGGCCGGCGTCGCGTTCGCGCTGGTCTCCGGCGCGTTCTGGGCCATGTACATCGTGACGGGCGCCCGCGCGAGCGCCGCCGTGCCCGGCCGCGGCGGCCTCGCCGTCGCGTTGGCCGTGGGCGCCCTCGTCCTCGTGCCGTTCGGGGCGCGCGGCGCTTCGCACCTGGTGGGGCAGCCGCACTTGAGCCTGGTGGCCCTCGGCATGGCGATGCTGGCCTCGGTACTGCCCTACTCGCTGGAGCTCGCGGCTATGCGCCGGGCACCGAAGCGCGTCTTCGGCATCCTGCTCAGCCTCGAACCCGCCGTCGCGACGACGGCCGGCTGGCTGCTGCTCGGCCAGCACGCCGCGCCTATCGCGCTCGCGGCGGTCGTCATCGTGGTCGCCGCGAGCACCGGCTCCACCCTGGGCGCCAAGGGCCTGAATCCCCGGAACTAGCGCAAGGCACCGCCGGGATCAACTTCTCATCTGGCCCTCCATATGGTGTCCTAAGCGTCATGGAAGGTGCGGTCACCGCGATCATCGCGGTCTTGGGCACGCTGTTCGGGTCGGCACTCACATATCTATTCCAGCGCAGAGTCTCAGACAGAGCCGAGATGGCTGCTTTCCAGCAGCAACTCAGATCGGAAAGACTGATTGCGTACAGTGACTTCGCTGGCGCTGTTAAGGAATTTCAACGGGGACAGGATAACCGATGGTTTCGAACGAATGAGGATCCCGACGGCTCAATCGCTTTTACGGCCCGGATGGAAGTATATCAGCTTAGCAGCACCGCACACCATGCACTGTTTCGCGTTCAGCTCGTGACAGATACTGAAGAAACGGACGGCCAGGAGCTGGTGAAAGCTGCCCAATACGCCTACCAGCAAACCGCCGATCTTCACCATGCGGCTTCAGAGTCTGAACTGGGCGAGCTCGCCGATGAGGCAGCGAACGCCCTGGAGAACTTCATTAGGCTCGCATCTCATGTTGTCCAGCGAAACCCAGCCGATGGAGAATCACTTAAGGCACAACCTATTGAAAGCTTGCGCAAACGCGAGAAAAATCCGACAGAATAACCTCGTCACTCACCATCGAGCTAATCTTAGTGGCTGTGAATTCGAAGGACCTTAGTAGCTCGCCATCCTCTGATACTCTTCGCAGCAGCGACACCAGCCCGTCTACATCGGGCGCGAATCGATATTCCTCGGGGATGTATTCGGCCGCCCCTACTTGCCGGGAGTCAGGAATCAAGGCGCACAACCCAGACCTCGATGCCTCTAGCGCAGTGAACGGAACCAGATCATAGCGCGACGTACATACGAAAACACCTGAACGCGCCAGGGCTGGAAACAAATTTCCTACAACGGCAGCATGCGAAAGCCGTTTAATGAAGGTGAATCTAGGCCGGAGCGAAGGCGGCACAGAATCGCGCAACCGCGCGCGTTCGGCGTCTGCATCGCCCCCGCCTACGATGATGGCCGCCCCCACGATCCCTTGCCTCATGCCGTGGACGCAGGCATGCACAAGCAGATCTATATTCTTGAAGAAATCCAAACGAGAGACGGCTGTCATAACAGTCAGCATTGAGCTCTTCGATATCGACTGAAGAACACTTGCCAACTCGGCCGGAGGGGCGGCCATAGGTGGATTCCCTCCTATGGGCGGGGACATTCTACTTACCTTACTCGCAGGGACCATAGACTGACGCAAGAACTCTTCCTGCAGACCCGAGACTTCCAGGCACCGGATATTGGCCCGTTCACGCAATATCAGCAGACCTTGCCGTTGCTGCTCACGCAATGAGTCCATCTTGGGGTGATCCCATTCGAAGGCACGACGCGCAGAACTCTCCCCCAGGATATTACACACGGCATCGACAAAAGGTGCGTGATGCGTGATCAGAACATTGAACTCCGGCGGCACAAATGGAAGCAGCACATCTGTTTGAAGGTAAACAATAGGCAACTCATTGCCAGCTCGACCAAGCTTTCGCGATGAGGAGGTAGTGATTGCATGCCGCAACGCTTCCAGAAGACTGGCGTGAGGCATTCGAACGTTATACCGCAACACCGCCGCCTGGTATTTTCGCACCACAGTCGCTTGGCGAACTTCCGGGGCAACGGACGAATCATCACGTTCATAGAGCACAAAGCTGACTCGGAAACCGGCCCTTACAAGGAGGTCCGCCAGGTGCAGGACATGCTGGACCACTCCATAGATGTAAGGCCCATGTTCACGTGCGGGAATGAAGCGCCGGTTGCAAACTATAACCATATGACGAAATCGTCTGGCCGGCATATCTGCCTACGATAACAGGCGCTATTGACTCGGCGCAAATGGCCTAGATACCGCTAGTCGCGTCGTGGTCTGCCCTCTCGCCGGTGCTGATGTGCGGTAGGTCAGGTGAGACCTCCCTTTCCAGGGCACGTCTTGCGTGTGTAACGTCGCTATGGTCGAAGCCGCGTGAGTCATGAGGCGTTGAGGGACGGGTGCCGATGAAGCTGCCTTACGTTGAGTACGAGGCGCCCACGACTTTGACCGAAGCTGTCGACTTGCTGGCCGAGCACCAGGACGAGGCGAGCGTCCTCGCCGGGGGGCAGAGCCTGATCCCGCTGATGGCGCTGCGGCTGGCCCGCCCGGCGGTGCTCATCGACATCAACGGTCTCAGTGAGCTGGCCAGCGTGTCGGTGACAGACGGCACGGTGGCTATCGGCGCGATGACGCGCGAGTACGTGGCCGAGGACTCGGCGACGGTCGCCGATGCCGTGCCGCTGCTGGCGGCCGCATTGCCGCTGATCGGCCATGAGGCGATTCGCAGCCGCGGCACGATCGGCGGCAGCCTGGCGCACGCCGATCCGGCGGCCGAACTGCCGGCGGTCGCGCTGGCCCTCGACGCCGAGTTCGTGATGCGGGGCCGGGCGCGCGGCCGGGTTATCCCGGCGGAGGACTGGTTCCAGGGGTACCTGGCGACGGCCCGCCGGCCCGAAGAGCTCCTCACCGAGGTTCGCTTCCCGGCGGCGGAACCGGGGACCGGTGTCGCCTTCGAGGAGGTCGCCAGGCGTCACGGCGACTTCGCCATCGTCGGGGTGGCCGTGTCGCTGACGCTGGCCGACGGCGTGATCAGCGACACAAGGCTGGCCTTCGCCGGCGTTTCTGACGTGCCGGTCCGGGCGGGAAGCGCGGAGGAGCTCCTCGTCGGCGAGCGGCCGTCGGCGGAGCTGTTCGCGGAGGCGGCGCGCGTGGCGACCGCCGACCTCGATCCGCCTGCCGACCTGAACGGGTCGTCGGAGTACCGGAAGCAGGTTGCGGCCGCACTGGTCCGTCGCGGGTTGCAGGCGGCCGCGGACAACGCCGACGAGAGGCAGTGACCGATGGTGGACATCACCCTGCGGGTGAACGGTGCCCCGCGCACCGGCTCGGTGGAACCGCGCAAGACGCTGGCGGACTTCCTGCGCGATGACCTCGATCTCACCGGCACCCACGTCGGCTGCGAGCACGGGGTCTGCGGGGCGTGCACCGTCATTGTCGACGGCAGGGCGGTGCGCTCCTGCCTGATGCTGGCCGTCCAGGCCGCCGGCAGCGAGGTCACCACGATCGAGGGGCTGGCGATGGACGGCGGCCTTGGCACGCTGCAGCAGGCGATGTGGGACTCGCACAGTTTCCAGTGCGGATTCTGCACGCCGGGGTTCGTGATGTCGGCCACCGCGTACCTCAGCGCCCACCCAGACGCCGGCGAGCAGGAGATCAGGGAAGCGCTGTCCGGCAACATCTGCCGGTGCACCGGGTACCAGAGCATCATCGATGGCGTCCTGCTGGCCGCGCAGCGCAGCAGGGAAGCCTGACACCGAGGGAGCGACGATGGCTCAGATCGCGGCCGAACGGTACACCGGCGCCAGCATCAAGCGCTCGGAAGACCCGCGCATCCTGACGGGCAGAGGGCGCTACGTCGACGACCTCAAGCTGCCTGGGATGCTGCACGCGGCGTTCGTGCGCTCGCCGCTCGCCCACGGGCGGGTGCTCTCGGTGGACGCCTCGGTCGCCAGGGAGCTGCCCGGCGTCGTCCTGGTGCTCACCGGGGCGGACCTGGAGGCGGTCACCATCCCCGGGCAGGATCCGCTGTTCGCGATGATGGGCGGCGGCGGGCCCGCGCCCGAGTACAGCCTGCTGGCGACCGACAAGGTGCGTTTCGTTGGCGATCCGGTGGCGATCGTGGTCGCCGAGAGCCGGTACCTGGCCGAGGACGGGTGCGATCTGGTCGAGGTCGACTATGAGGACCTGCCCCCGGTCGCGAGCGCGGCGGCCGCCCTCGACCCCGGCAGCCCCCCGCTGTTCGCCAACCTGGGTGACAACATCATCGGCCCGCACAAGCGCAGCGAGTTCGGCGACGTCGCCGGCACCTTCGCGGCGGCGGACCGGGTTGCCGAGTTCCGCATCGACGTGCACCGCCACCAGAACGTGCCGATGGAGGGACGCGGGTGCGTGGCGAGTTTCGACGCCGAGTCAGGCGAAATGACCGTGTACGCGGCAACGCAAAGCGTCCACATCACCAAAATAGGTGTCGCCACCCGCCTCGGCATGGAGCCTGACAAGGTGCGGGTGCTGGCCGGCGATATCGGCGGGTCGTTCGGCTTGAAGATCGGCGCGTCCCGTGAGGAACTCGCCGCCGCGGCCGCGTCGCGCGCCCTCGGCAGGCCGGTCAAGTGGGTCGAGGACCGCAGCGAGAACCTCGCCGCGTCCGGGCAGGCGCGCGAGGAGAGCTTCGACGTCCGCGCTGCTGTCAGCAACGACGGTGACCTGCTCGGACTGGACGCCAAGATGGTGCTCGACAACGGCGCCTATCCGGTCATGGGCACGATGGTTCCCGGGATCATCGAGGCGATGCTCCCCGGTCCCTACAAGCTCGCGGCGCTGGGTTTCGAGTCGACCGTGGTGAGCACCAACAAGGCGTCGTACATCGCCTACCGCGGCCCGTGGGCGTCCGAGACGTTCGTGCGGGAACGCGTCCTCGACCTGCTCGCGAAGGACCTCGGCCTCGATCCGCTCGAGATCCGGCTGCGCAACGTCGCCCCGCGCACCGACCCGCCCCTCATGATGGTCACCGGGCGTCCGCTGGCGGGAGTCACCGCGGCGGAGTCGCTGGAGCGGGTCGCCCGGATCGTGGACGTTGCGGCCTTCCGGCGGCGGCAGGCCGCAGAACGCGCCCGGGGTCGTTACCTGGGCATCGGCATGGCGACCTTCATCGAGGCCGCGCCTGGCCCGCGGTCCCCCGAGGGCGGCGCCGGCCTGATGGGCCTGGAGCACATGCGGCTCACGCTCGCGGAAGACGGCATCGTGACGCTGTACACGGGCCAGATGCCACACGGGCAGAGCCACCAGACCACCCTCGCCCAGATCGCCGCCGACGAGTTCGGCGTGCCGTTCGAGCAGGTCCGCGTCGTCGTCGGCGACACCGCCGTGGTCCCGTTCGGGCTGACGGGCGGCAGCCGGTCGGCGACCATGACCGGCGGCGTGGCGCTGCACGGCGCCCGGCAGCTCAAGGCCAAGGTGCTCGATTTCGCGTCGCTCCTGTTCGAGGCCAGCGCCCAGGACCTCGAGATCACCGACGGCGAGGTGTTCGTGCGCGGCGACCCCGACAGTGCGATCCCGGTGGCAGAGGTCGCTCATCAGGCCGCGTCGGGACAGTTCGATGCCGACGTCGACACGAACTTCGAAGTCGAGGCCTCGTTCGACGGCGGTGAGGGCGGGTGGTCCGGCGGCAGCCACTGCGCCATCGTGGAGGTCGACGTCGAGACCGGCATCGTGAAGGTCGAGCGGTACGTCGCGGCCGAGGACTGCGGCGCGCTCATCAACCCCGCGGTCGTCGAAGGCCAGATCCGGGGCGGTATCGCGCAGGGCATCGGCGCTGTGCTGCTCGAGCGGTCGGCTTACGACGCCGACGGCAACTACCAGTCAGCCACGTTCATGGACTACCTGCTGCCGACCGCCTGTGACATTCCGCGGATCGAGATCGAGCACCTCGAGACCGTGCCGCTCGACGCTGACGTCAACTTCCGCGGTGTGGGCGAGGGCGGCATGATCGTCGCGCCGCCGACGGTGGTGAATGCGATAGAAGACGCGCTGGCGCCGTTCGGCGTGCGGATCTACGAGCAGCACCTGCCTCCGGCTCGCATCCTGGAGCTCATCGCCGAGGCGGAGCCGACGGGGGCCTGACATGCGTTACCCGTACTCGGCGCGCGGTCCGGTCGTCGAGACGCTGCACGGCGTCGAGGTCGCCGATCCTTACCGCTGGCTGGAGGATCCCGACTCGGCGCAGACCAAGGAGTGGGTAGCCGCCCAGAACGCCGTCACGGACGAGTACCTGGCTGGCCTAGCCTCCCGGGGCTGGTTCCGCGAGCAGCTCGACGCGATCCTCGGTGTCCCGCGAGCCGGCGTGCCGCGCCCCCGCGGCGGGCGTTACCTGCTCGATCGCAACGACGGTAACCAGGACCAGGACGTGGTCACCGTGGCGGACGACCTGACGACCCTGGCAGCAGGCGGGCGCGCGCTGATCGACCCGGCCGAATTCTCCGCAGACGGGACAGCTTCGCTGCGGACCGCGGTGCTCAGCCCGGACGGCAAGTGGGTCGCGTACAAGGTGAGTGAGGCCGGCAGCGACTGGACACGGCTTCGGGTCCGCGCGGTGGATTCCGGAGCGGACACCGCCGACGTCGTGTCGTATGCGAAGTTCGTGGATCCGGTGTGGTCACCGGACTCCTCAGGGTTCTTCTACTGGGCCTATCCGGAGCACGGCCGCGCCGCGGGTGACGATCCGACTGCGCTCGGCACAGGCCAGCTAATGCTGCACCGGCTCGGCCGCAGCGACGACGAGCTGGTCTACCGGCCGGACAACCCGCGGCTGCTTGCCTGGCCCCACGTCTTCGCGGACTGGTGGCTGATCCTGGTTATTACCGCCGGCGCCGAACACAGGTGCCTCGTGCAGGCCAGGCGGCTGCGCGGCGGCGCCGTGGGACCCGTCGTGCACGTGGTCACCGAGCCGCAGGCCAGCTTCGAACCGGTAGGCGTAAAGGACGACGTGCTGTTCCTGCGCACCGACCACGATGCCCCGCGCGGCAAGGTGGTCAGCGCCGACCTGGCCCGGATGGAATCTGGCGGCGCCGGGATATGGGCGGAGCTGATCCCGGAACGAGACGACGTCCTCGAACGCGCCCACCGGGCCGGAAGCGGCTTCCTCGCGGTCTACTTGCACGACGCCCAGAACCGTGTGCTGAGATTCGACGCCGCCGGCGCCGAACTCGGCGAGGTGGACCTCGGCGAGCCCGGCTCGGTCAGCGAAGTCCACATCGAGGAGAACAGCGAGGAGTGCTTCCTTGGCGTCGAGTCCTTCGTCCGTGGCACGCGTGCGTTCCGGGTCGACCTTTCCACCGGGCGGGCCGATCCGCTGCTCCTCACGGACAGGACGGCGCTGGTGCCGGACGTCGCTGTCGAGCGCCGATCGGCGACTAGCGCCGACGGGACCGCGGTGCCTTACTTCTTGCTGCGCCCCGCCGGCGCCGGGCCGGCGCTGCCCACGCTGCTCTACGGTTATGGCGGGTACAACAAGGCCATGACGCCGGCGTTCAAGGCGGCCTGGCCTGCCTGGCTGGCAGGCGGCGGCGCGCTGGCAGTGGCGAACCTGCGTGGCGGCGGGGAATTCGGCAGGGAGTGGCACGAGGCCGGCCGGCGGGAGCGCAAGCAGAACGTCTTCGACGATTTCATCGCGGTTGGCGAGCACCTCATCTCGAGCGGGGTCACCACACGCGGCCAGCTGGCGCTGCACGGCCGCAGCAACGGCGGCCTGCTCGTCGGAGCGGTGATGACACAGCGGCCGGACCTCGCGGCGGTGGCGCTCCCCATGGTCGCCGTCATGGACAAGCTGCGCTTCCACAAGTTCACCGTCGGCGCCGCGTGGATCGCGGAGAAGGGTGATCCGGACGTGGCAGCGGACTTCGCGTTCCTGTATGCCTATTCGCCCCTGCACGCCCTGCGCCCGGGCACCCGCTATCCGGCGACGCTGATCCTTACCGGTGACCACGACGACCGGGTGGCGCCGGCCCACAGCTACAAGTTCGCCGCCGAGCTACAGCACGACCAGGCAGGCGACGCGCCCGTCCTGCTCAGGATCGAGGCGTCGACCGGGCACGGGCTCGGCAAGCCGAAGCGAATGCTGGCCGCAGAGTTCGCCGACATGCTGTCGTTCGCAGCGGAGCACACCGGCCTCACGCCGGGCGGGTAACCGCGATGATGCGCACGAGGGTGTCCAGGTCGGCGAAGTCGGCCGGGTTGGTGGTGAACAGGGGCAGGTCTTCGGCGATGGCGGTAGCCGCGATCATCAAGTCGGCGATCCTCCAGCGTGGCTTGCGGCCGGTGGCGATTACCGCCGCCGATACCCGGCCGTAGATGCGGGCCGCTTCGGCGTCGAACGGCACCGGATCGAACTCGCTCTCGGCGCGCTGCAAGATCTCCAGGCGGCGGGCCCGCTCGGCGTGCTCGTCATACAGGTCCTGCTCGTCGTTGCCGCGGACCTCGTGAGGGCCGGCGGATAGCTCGGCGAGGGTGATGGCGCTGATTGCCATCTCGTCGGGCAGTTCGGCGGGGTCGATCCACCTCCGCAGGATGAGGATGTTGGTATCGAGCAGACCCTGCCGGGGAAGGTCACCGCTCATACGGGCTTGCCGCCTCGTGCTCGGCGGCGAGATCTTGATCAGCCCGGAACGCGTCCAGATCAACGCCGGGAGCGTTCCGCGACATGGTGGTGAACTCCGCACGGGAGACGAACCGGCGGCGGCGACGCAGCGGGATCAGCTCTCCGATACGGTGACCGTCCCGGGTAACGGTGAAGGAGTGCCCGTGCTCGACCGCGTCCATGATCTCGCGTGACCGCGACCGGAGGTCCCGCTGCGTAATCTCCGGATTGCTCATGCTCAAAGTGTAGCACCTGGTAGCACCCAGTGCCACCACAGGCTTACCGCGATCAAGCGCGCCGACCGAAACGGGCAAGCAGCAGGGTCTGGGCGTCCGCGTCACCGGGCACCGGCGGCCGCGCGGCGATCACGCCCGCACCGCGGTAAGCCTCCTCGGTGGCGTCGAACCAGGTCGCGCAGGACGTGACGAGCTCTTCGTCCAGGTGCTCATCCGCACCGATCGCACGGGCCAGGTCCCACGCGTGGATCAGGTGGTCGGCGAACAGCTGCAGGGTGTACTCCCCGCCGGGGAAGTCGCCGAACGACAGGTGGACAATCCGGTCCATCGCGCCGTCGGCTTCGACGGCGCGCACCGCCTCGGCAGAGGCCAAGGTCCAGGCGGCCTTGGGGTCGGAACCGAGCACGTCGCCCGCGAAACGGTCACCCACCTCGGCGATCGTGGATCCGGCCAGCAGCGGCGGCGCCCACAGGTCCTCACCGACCAGATGGTTCACCAGGTCGCGGACGCACCAGTCCTCGTTCGGGGTCGCGGCCTGCCACTGGCGGTCGCCGATCTGCCGGACACGGGCGTCAAACTCCGCGACGGCGCGGTCGAACATCCCGGGGATATCCATTGTGCCCCTCCCTGCACCTGGACCAATGCCACCACTTTAAGCTCCCGACGGTGGCTGGAAGGATGACCGCATGCACACTGACGATCCCGTCCTTGATCTCATGGACCGCTTCACCGCTGCCCTCAACTCCCACGACCTCGATGCCGTCGCGGCCCTCATCACCGACGACATCGTCTTCGAAGCCACCTCACCGCCACCCGACGGCACCCGCTACGAAGGCCGGGACGCGGTGCTCCAGATCTGGGGAGAGATGCTGGCGGCGACGCCTCAGGCCCGGTTTTCCGTCGAGGAGCAGTTCTCGGCCGGCCCAGGACGCGCCATCGTGCGCTGGCGCTACGAGTGGGGGGACGGGCACGTGCGTGGCGTGGATGTTGTCCGGGTCCGAGATGGCCAGCTCGCAGAAAGCCTGGCCTACGTCAAGGGCTAGTTCGCTCCCGTGACCGTTCGGGCGTCTCATGAGGGTCTGGCATGGCGCTATTTTCAGTACCAGGCTGAGTCGGGGCGGATTCTGGCGGTTGCTTCGGTGCGGCTGGCGACGCCGAGCCTGGCGAATGTGTTCTCCAGGTGCTTGCGGACGGTGTCGGGTGACAGGCCGAGCTGGCGGGCGATTGCCCGGTTATGGTGGCCTGCGGCGACTAGCTGCAGGAGTTCTCGCTGCCGTGCCGTCAGGGCCCGGTCGGCGGCGCGGCGGGCCTGCAGGCGCAGCACGTCGGCGATGTGCGGCTGCAGCAGCGTGGCCGCGGAGCGGTGCCGGTCGGTGAAGGAGGGGCCGGGCCCGCGGAAGAAGACCACCCTGCGGGCGATGCCAGGCGGTCCGGGAAGCGGCATGATCAGGGATTTGTCGATCCCGCCGGGGCCCAGGTAGTCGGTGTACATGCCGGTGGAGTGCCACTGCCGGGCGCTGTAGAAGTCCTCGGTCATCGTGACCTCGTGCCGCAGCCGGGGAATCCGCTCGGTGTAAGAGCAGCTGATCGTGGGCCAGAAGTGCGCCCAGAACGCCGCATCCTCACTCTCGTCGTGGACCTCCTCGCCTTGCGCGTCGCAGGCGGATGCCAGCCCGACTAGCCGGGAACGGCGGTGCCGCCAGTCCAGCTCGCACAAGGTGACCTGCTCGGCGTGGAACAGCCGCGTCAGGCAGTCTTCGACGCAGCGGTCCTCCAGGCCGTCACCGCCGCGCGCCTCCCGCAAGGCTCCCGCGGCCTGTATGACGTCGGCCAGACGCATGCCGCCCTCCCCCTCTTGCCCGATCAGCATACGACGAAGGTCTTATGGCGCCATGAGGCGCAGGCTGCCGAAAATCGGGCCATAGCCGCCGAAAGGAAGAACAGAGGCGAATCACATGCATCCAGATCAGGCCGGTCAGCTTGCCGATGACCGGCGCCGTCAGATGCGCGCGCGGGCCGAGCAGGGATACCTGGCACGCCAGTTCCTCGCCCTGGCCAGGGCGGCGCGGCGCGCCGAGCGTGCCGGGCGGCGCAGCCGCAGGACCCTGCGCAGGGCCTTCCGGCTGCGCGCGCTGTCTTAGGCGGTCGGCTGCTTGGGAGATAGGTAATCCACCTGATGCGGTGCGCTCCGTCTTACGGCAATCCTGGTCACATGCTAGACACCGGGTTCCCGCAGGCGGACGCCGAGAATGACTTCCTGCGGGCCAGGCGGCGCCACTTCAGGGCCGCGCTAGCGCGCCGCCTGCGCGGCCGGCCCGCCGGCAGCGGCCAGCTTGTGCAGCTCGATGAAATCGTCGGCTCGCTCGGCTGGCGCGGCCAGCGGCAGCTGGGGCTGCAGACGATCCGGCTCGACACGATCGTCGGCACCACCGGCGCGCGGCGCGACTTCGACCTCTGCTTCCGGCCTGCCGCCAGCCGGGTGCGATTCCGCTGGGAGCGGCTTGCGCTGGCCCAGCGGCGCGGGCAGGCGCTCCCGCCGATCGAGGTCTACCGCGTTGGCTGCCTGCATTTCGTCGACGACGGTCACCACCGGGTATCGGTAGCTGCCACGACCGGTCAGCGGCTGATCGACGCCTACGTGACCCAGGTGCTGACGACGGCTCCGCCCCCGGCCAAGGCCGCCTGCCCGCCCGGCTGCTAGCGCCTCGTAGTCGCGGTCATACCATCAGAAAACCTTTGAAATGCCCTGGCGTCAGGTGGACGTGTGGTGAGTGTCAGCGACAGCCAACCTTGATGACCGCACACCCGTTCTCGGTATGCGTTCGCTCTTGGTTAACGAACGCCTGCTCAACGCCGGCACCATCCAGTACGAGGGATACGTGCGGGACGGCCAGCAGACGCTCGTGCTGAATCAAGCGCCTGTGTCGGGTCCCGGAGTACGGCCCTAACCGGTCAAGCCTCGGCGAGTGTCTTGATCTGCTCGAGAGTGCCGGTCATGTTGCGCTCGAATTCGCGCATCCGCACGAACACGATCTTCTGCTCCTTGTCCGGCATCCGCTCGATGGTGAGCGACAGGCCCGACCGGCCCGGCCCTAGCTGCACCCACTCAGACAGCTCAGTCCCGCCGTCCTTCGGCTCCAGCCGGAAACGCCACAGCGCGGCTGGCTCGGCGGGATCCTCTATGGCCCACCCGAACACCCGCTCCGGCTCACACTCGACGACGTATGAGGTGCTCTCCCACTCGCCCATCGCCTCGTGCCTGTTGCGCCCCGCGAACCTGGCGCCCGTCGCCGGCCCGGTCGCGCCGTCGAGCCACTCCACCGACTGCAGCTCCGGGCTCATGGCGGGCATCAGCTTGATGTCGGATACGAGTTCCCAGACCCGGGCGGGCACGGCATCGATCCAGATCCGCACCTCCACGGTGGGCTTGTCCGCGTAGCGCGCGCCCGTCCACTCCATGGCCGACCAGCCTCCCTATAGTCCCGGCTCGGGCATCAGAATTGATATCGCCAGATTAGGCTCGTCCGGAACGGCTGGAGGTTCCCATCACGCTTTCGATCGGGCTGTCGGTGAATCCTCAGGACCCGCAGTGGCTCGAACTGGCCCGCGAAGCCGAGCGGGTCGGGGTGGACTCGATATGGGTGCCCGAGTTCTGGGCCTACGACGCGTTCACGCCGCTCGCGGCCATCGCGGCACGCACGGAACGGGTTCGCCTCGCCACCGGTATCGCGCAGCTCGGGGCGAGGACCCCCGCGATGCTGGCCATGTCGGCGATGAGCCTGCAGAACATCTCCGGCGGCCGGTTCGTCCTGGGCATCGGAACCAGCGGCCCCCAGGTGATGGAGGGGTGGCACGGCGTCAGGTTCTCCCGGCCGGTGCGCCGGACCCGGGAGACGATCGAGATCATCCGCAGGATCACCGCGGGTGAACGCCTCACCTATGCCGGCGAGGTGTACCAGCTTCCGCTGCCCGGCAGTGAAGGGGTGGCCATCCGGTCCCGCGCCGGTGCCTGCTTCATCCCGGTCTACGTGGCGGCGCTCGGCCCGGCGAACCTCGCGCTCACCGGCGAGCTGGCTGACGGCTGGATCGGCAACTCGTTCTTCCCCGAGTCGTCGGAGGTGTTCTTCGGCCCGCTCGGGGCCGCGGCCCGGCAGGCCGGGCGGTCGCTGTCAGACCTGGATCTGGTGGTCGCGGTGAGCGTGGAGTTCACCGAAGACACCGAGGCGGCCGGCCGGCGCCACGCCGCCGGGTACGCGTTCACGTTCGGCGCGATGGGATCGCGGGCCAGCAACTTCTACAACAACGCCTTCGCCAGGCAGGGCTTCGGCGATGACGTGGCCGAGGTTCAGCGGCTGTGGGCCGAAGGCGACCGGGAGGCGGCCGCCGCCCGGGTGCCGATCGAGATCGGCCTCGGCACCAACCTGATCGGGCCGCCCGACGCGGTCCGCGACCGGCTAAAGGCATACCGCGATTGCGGCGTCACCACCCTGCGAGTGAACCCGATCGGCAACGACCTCGAGGAGTGCGTCGCGGGCCTGGGGGCCCTGCTCGACCTGGTGAACGACGTGAATGGCGAGACGGAACGCGCCGCCGGATCCTGACGCGGGCTAAGCCAGCCTCAGCCGGCGCGAGCCGCCTTTTCGACCGCGGCCTCGATCGGGCGCGGTTCCGGGCGCACGGCGGAGCCCGCGACCAGGACCGTGGGCGTCGCCTCGACTCCCAGCGCCACGGCGCGCGCGGTCACGTACGGCGGCCAGTCCAGGTAGTGCCCGTCGCCCAGGCAAGCAGTGAACGCCGCGGCTGGCAGGCCCGCGGCCTGGCCGATGGCGGCGAGTTCCGCGTTGTCCAGGCCCGGTCCGCCTTCCGGCGGCTGGTCCACGAAGAGCGCGTGCGCGTACTCAAGGAACCGCCCCTCGTCGGCGGCACAGCCAGAGGCCGCGGCCGCCCGCGTGGAGTAACGCGTCGTCGATGCCTGGTCGAGGAAGTTCATCGGGTGATAGACGAGGCTGACCTGCTCACTGGCGAGCAGGCCGGCCAGCGCCGGGCCAGACGAGAGCTCGAAGCGGCGGCAGAACGGGCACAGGAAGTCGATGAAGGCGTCAATGCGGACCGGGCCGTCCCCGATCACGATCCCGTCGCCTTCCCGGGTCGCCCCGGCCGGAAGGCGGCCGGGGATGGCTGGGTTTGTCACGGGGCCTCCTCGGACCAGCTGGCTCACCACCCACGCCCGCATGGTTGCCGGGCTGCCAACGGTCATGCCCCACTCCTATCATGAGGGTCCGGACAACTCAGCGGGGTGAGCGCGCGATGCAGGACCCGATTGTGATCATCGGCGGCGGCATGGCGGGCGGCAATGCCGCCGCTGCGCTCCGGGACGAGGGCTACTCAGGGCCGGTCGTGCTCATCAGCAGGGAACCCGGTGTCCCGTTCGGACGTCCCCCGCTATCCAAGACGTACCTGCGCTCAGAGGAAGATCTCGCGGGCTGGTACGTCAGGCCGGCCGGCTGGTATGGCGAGCACGATGTCGAGCTTCGCAACGGAGCCGTCGTGGCGGCCGTCGACGCCGCCGCGCATACGGTCACGCTGGATTCTGGTGACGAGCTTCGCTACGAGAAGGTCCTGATCGCGACCGGCGGGCGCAACCGGCGGATCGGGGTCGACGGGGACGGCCTGCCCGGGATCCACTACCTGCGCACGGTGGCCGAATGCGACGCGATCAAGCAGGAGGCCGTGCGCGGCCGCACCGCGGTTGTCGTGGGGATGGGGTTCATCGGCTGTGAGGTGGCGGCCTCGCTGACCCAGCTGGGGGTCAGGGTTACCGCGGTCTTCCCAGGCCGGGACCCGCTCGAGCGGGTTCTCGGCGACCAGGTCGCCGGGGTGATCAGCGCCATCCATCGCGCGAACGGCGTGGAACTGCTGGCTGGCGAGGAGGTCGTGGCCTTCGAGGGCACCAGCCGCGTGGAGGCGGTCGTGACCCGGTCCGGCCGCCGCATCGAGTGCGACTTCGCCGTGGCGGGGGTCGGCATTGAACCCGACATC
>Ga0335072_10004834_pt1 | contig 19900 bp, 16 predicted proteins | sample Lox_Sample_21_FD_206725 | JGI IMG/M metagenome (GOLD analysis project Ga0335072, IMG submission 206725) | Soil microbial communities from Loxahatchee National Wildlife Refuge, Florida, United States - Lox_Sample_2.1 | ecosystem: Environmental > Terrestrial > Soil > Wetlands | place: USA...
ATCGAGGTTAGTGCTTCACTTGGATTCGATCCGGCCCAGCGGGCTGCTGCTTTCCGGCAAGGTCTTTTGCGCTGCCGGCCAGCTGGAATCCTCGATGCCGAGCGCGTGGCGGAGGTAGGCCCAGGTGAGCCGCTGGATCAGGGCCACTCGTTCGGGGTTCTCGTCGGTTGTTTCCCTGGCCTCGTAGCCGGCGATTCCGCCAAGTGACTGTTCTGCTCCGAAAAGGGTCAGCAGGCTCTTGCTGCCGGGGTTCAGGACGTACGGGTCGGTCATCCAGTCCGGCCCCCGGACGCTCAGCGGGAGGTCGTCGTGATCCCCCGCGACCACGAGGGCCGGCGCGGTCATGTCCGCGAAGCTCGGGTTCTTCAGCCACGGAAAGTTCTCGGCCGCGAACGGCGTCAGCTCGGCCCCGCCCCGCCCAGCCGTGGCGAATAGCACGCCCGCTGTGATCCGCGAGTCGGACAGGTTCTCCGGCTCCCCGGTCTCCTGATCCGGGACCCGCAAGCCCAGCAGGATGCCCGCCGTCTGGCCGCCGAAGGAGTGCCCGGCTACGGCGATACGGCTCCGGTCCAGACGGCCGGCGAGGCCGGGAACGGCGGCTTCCAGGAGATCAAGCTGATCGAGGATGCGCTTCATGTCCTCGACGCGGAAACGCCAGATCCGTGGCGTGCGGGGATCGTCGGCAGGAAGGCCCACGGTCCTGGAGTCGAGATGGGTGGGCTGAATGACCGCGAAACCGTGGGCAGCCCAGAAGTCGGCCAGCGGACCATAGCCGTCCAGCGACGAACCGAAGCCGTGAGAGAAGATGATAATGGGCAGTTCCCGCCCGGTCGCCGGAGCTGACACTCGCACCAGGAGGTCTTGACCACGGCCCGGGGCCGGTACCTTTACCGGCTTCACCGAGACGATGGGCGCGGGTGCATCAAGGGCCGCGTCCATCATCGTCATCCCTGTTTCGGTCATTGAAGATCTTCCCTTCGGCGATTTCGCGGTTGATGTGGCGTACGGGCGTGACCCAGGTCATACCGGGGGAGGAATGATGCGCATCGGCGAGCTCGCCGCCAGGACAGGCGTCAGCGTCCGGTCGCTGCGGTACTACGAGACGCAGGACCTGCTCGCCTCCGAACGCAGCACCAGCGGCCAGCGGCACTTCCCGGAGAGCGCGGTCGACCGTGTCGAGCTGATCCAGCAGCTATTCACCGCCGGGCTGCCGAGCAAGTCGATCGTGGATTTGCTGCCGTGCGTCGTGGACGGCCGGGCCACGCCAGAGCTGCTTGGCCGGCTTTCAGCCGAACGGGACCGTATCGACAAGCAGATCGGCGATCTGGTCAGCGCCCGGGACAGGCTCGACACCGTCATCACCAACGCCACCGCGAACTGGCGAACAGGAAAACGCTGCCGACCCTAGTGACCGCATGGCGACCGGCCGACCCCAGGCATGCAGAGATGGAGAGACCGGGCCTGGGTCACGAGCCGAGGCGCGGGAGGATGTGCGGGTTCAGCGTGCCAGCCGGGTCGAGCGCGGTGCGGATCCGGGCGAACAGCGCGCGCTCGGCCTCGCTGCGGGCCAGCCCGAGCCAGCGCGCCTTCAGCGCCCCGATGCCGTGCTCGGCGGAGATGGAGCCGCCGAGCGAGGCGACGAAGGAGAACACGGCGTCCTCATGACGGCCATCAGCCGCGGCCGAGGGGACGATGTTGACGTGCACGTTGCCGTCGGCCACGTGGCCGAAGGTGATGACCAGCGCGCCCGGGTCCGCTTCGGCCACCACGCCGGCTACCTCGGAGGCGAGCTCAACCCAGCGTGCCGCCGGCCCGGAGACGTCAAGCTTGATCGGGGCCCCGAGCAACCCGGCGGCCTCAGGATGGCGCTCCCGGTAAGACCACAGGCGGCGCCGTTCGGCCGCCGATTCGCCGACGGCCGCCTCCCGGGTGCCAATGACGGCGGCCAGGTCATCAAGCGCCCCCTCGCCTGAGGCGTCGAGAAGGAGGTAGGCGGGAAAGCCGCCGGGCAGCGGGGCTATCAGGCCGGCCCGCTCGATGAGGATGTCCAGGCCGCACCGGGTGAAGAACTCGGCCGAGATCAGGCCGGGCACGTCGCTGGCCGCCTGCCGGGCCAGCGTGTGGAGCTCGCCGAGGCTCTCGAGGCCGATGATCACGGTGACGGCGTCGCGCACGCGCGGGACGAGTCGCAGCCGCACCTGGGTGATGAAGGCCAGGGTGCCCTCGCTGCCCGCGAGCAGGGACGGGTAGTCGTAGCCGGTGTTGTCCTTGACCAGCCCGGCCAGGTGTGACACGACGCTGCCGTCGGACAGGACCGCCTCGATACCGCGCAACTGCGCTCGCATGGGGCCGTAGCGCAGTACCCGCACCCCGCCGGCGTTGGTCGCGACCGCGCCGCCGACGGTGGCGCTGGCCCGGCTGGCGATCTGGATGCCAAGGTCCAGCTCGGCGTCGGCCTCCGCGACCTGCTGCAGTGTCACCCCGGCGCCCGCGGTGACCTGGGATGCCTCGTGGTCGACCGACCCCAGCTGGGTGAGCCGGGCCGCGCTCACGACAACCTCGCCGTGCAGCGGGACCCCGCCGCCCACCAGGCCCGTATTCCCTCCCTGGGGGACGACCGGCACGCCGGCCTCAGTGCACAGCGCCAGGACCGCAGCGACCTGCGTGGTGTCAGCAGGCCGCACGACGGCGGCCGCCTGGCCACGGAAGCGCCCGGTCCAGTCGACGGCGAAGCCCGCCGCCGCGTCGCCGGTCAGCACGTGCTGCTCGCCCACGATGGCCGCGAGGGACCTCAGTACCGTGCCAGGAACCGTTTCCACGTGCCGCGACCGCCCTAGATAGTGTGCGAGGACCCCCTGATGGCGATTATCCCAGAGTCCCCTCCCGGTCGGCGCGGCTGCGTCGCACGTCACTGCGGTGAACGGGGACTAGCGGTCTCATGCGTCCCAGAACTACAATGACTTACAGGATTGGTATCACTACGTAAGGTGAGACCAGGCCGAGACGGCCCGGACGCCGCCCGCTTGGCGCCCGGGCCGTTAGCCCCAGGAACTGAGGAGCGGGCGGATCAGCCGGTGATGCTGGGCAGGCCGTTTTCCAGGTGGCCGGTGTACCGGCGTGACCAGGACGCGTCCGTGCTCACCGTGACCGTGAAGTCGTACCAGCCGCTGGGTACGACCGCGGAGGTGAGGTCAGCGGACCAGGTCCCGCCGGCCGTGACTGCCTGCGTTGCCGAGTAGCTGGCGTAGTGATTGGACGTGATCGTGAAGACGGCCGTCGCCGATCCGGAGTTCACCAGGGTCAGCACCAGGTCGGCCGACGGGACCGACGGGCTGTCGGCTACCGTGACAGCCGATGCGACGGACGCGCCCGCCGTCGTGGAGTTGCCCTTGAAGTCCCGGCGGAACCGGTTCGGCCCGATGATCGTGAGGTTGTAGGCGCCCGCGCCGAGGCCCGTGCCGATGTTCACCGTCACGCTGCGCGCGGTGCCGGCGGAGACCGTGTACGGCCACGGCCCGTCGGGGTTACCGGAGTTCGCGAAGATCCAGAAGTGCGCGCCGGCCGTGGCCCAGTGGCCCGTGTTAGCCAGCTCGATCGAGGCCGCGATGTTCGACGTCGCCGAGGCGCCGAAGCCGGTGATGTCGGCGGTGGGCTGGTAGGGCAGCGCCAGGGCCGTCCGGGTGCCGGCTTCCTGCGCGGGCAGCGCGTTGGTCGTGGGGGACGGGTTGAGCATGATGGCGCAGAACGTCATGCCGTAGGTCGAGGACGTCGACGAGGTCGACGGGAGCGTGGCGGGCAGGCCGGCTACCGGGCTGGCGAAGTCGAACGCACCCACCAGGTCCGAGCAGACCTCGCGCCGCCAGGCGCTGATGTTCGGGCAGATGGCCGGCTTGCCGATCGCCGTGGACCATTGCTCGACGAACTGGATGACCGAGGTGTGGTCGGAGACCTCAGAGAACACCTTCCCGCCCCGGGTCCAGGGCGAGACGATCGTCATCGGGACGCGGAAGCCCAGCCCGATTGGCAGGTTCGCCACGGCCGAGTTGGTCGACGGGATGTACTCATCCGCGGTGCCCAGCTCAGGGATGGGCGGCGGCACGTGGTCGAACAGGCCGTCGTTCTCGTCGTAGTTCAGGAACATCACGGTCGAGTTGAGCACGCTCGGGTAGGCGGCCAGCGCGTTCAGGACCAGGTTGACGCAGTGGGCGCCGTCGTTAGGTGCGGCATAGGGGTGCTCGGAGTAGGCCTGGTTGGTGACGATCCAGGAGACCTGCGGGAACGTGCCGGCCTCCAGGTCGGCGGTGATGCCGGCCGCGATCAGCTGGGCGATGTCGCCGCTACCTGACGAGCTGCCAGGGACCTCCTCGACTCCGGGGTACAGCGGTGAGGACGACGACAGGTTCTGGAACTGACTAAAGTACTCAAGGGCGTTGTCGCCATAGTTGTCGTAGGACTGGTAGACCTTCCAGCTGATGCCAGCGCTCTGCAGCGTCTCGGCATAGGTCTGCCAGGACAGCCCGGACTCCGAGCCGTTGTCATAAGCGGGACCGCCGGCCGTTCCGTTCGGGTCAATCCAGCCGGAGAAAAGGTAGGTGCGGTTCGGGCCGGTCGCGGACAGCACCGAGCAGTGGTAGGCGTCGCAGATCGTGTACGCGTCGGCGAGGTCGTAGTGATACCCGATGTCAGAGCGGTTGAGGTAGCCCACCGTGCGGTCGGTGCCCTTGGCCGCGACCCAGGCGTCCATCTTGCCGCCGTCGAAGGCCTGGTGCTGGGTCGCCCAGGAGTGGTCGAGCGAGCCGTTGCACTGGCCGCGATCCTCGCCGAGGAACGAGTCCTGACTTAGCTGCCAGGGATACTGGGTGCCCGAGCCGTTCGGCTGGTCGAACACGGAGTTGCCATTCGGCAACGTGACGGCGGTCCGGTCGGCGAAGCCCCGGACACCCTGCAGGGTTCCGTAGTAGTGGTCGAAGCTGCGGTTTTCCTGCATGAAGATGACGATGTGCTGGACGTCGGCGATCGTTCCCGTGGCCGCGGTGGCGGCGGCCTCAGGAAGCGCGGTCGCAGCGGCAACTGCGGCGGCGGTGGTGGCCGTCCCGGCGATGAAGGAGCGGCGGCTGATCTCCGGCATAGACCTTCCCTTCGGAGGGTTACTGGCGTGGGCGGTGCTTGTCGAACGGGGCGATATGCTCGGCTGGCTCAGCGGGGCTGGATGCCCGGGCTGTGGCGGCAGGTGGCGCCCGCGGCCACCGGGCCCCGGGCGCCACGCCGCTGGTGCGCTTTAGGCGAGGCGTCCCGCGTAGCGGCGGCTGAAGCCATCGGTGGTGTTGGCGGTGATGATCACGTCGTAGTAGCCGGAGCTGTCGGTCGGCCAGTTAACGGTGCTGGAGCCGCCGCCGTTGACGGTGACCGTCTGGGTGGTGCCCTCGTACTCATTCGGTGTCAGCGTGTAGGCGATCGCCGTACTGCCCTGATTGGACAGCGTGATCGTCACCGTCGCGGTCGCCGGGTCCAGCGCGGCGCTGACGGCCGGGATCTGGCCGGTGGCCTGGCTGGCGGGCACGACCGTGCCGGCGAAGGTGGTCAGGAACCCGTCAGGGCCGTAGACAGAGAAGGAGTACTTCCCGCTCGTGCCAGCCGCGTTCCAGACGTAGGAGCCAGTGGAGGACGCGGCCACCGTCACCGGGGTCGGGGCCGCGGCCAGGTAGGCGTCGGGGTAGACGGCGAAGGAGACCCCGACCGAGCCGGTGTTGCTCAAGGTGGCGGAGACCTGGCTGGTGCTGCGGTTGACCGTCACGTCGGCGAAAGGCTGAAGGTTGGACGGGCGGTGCGGCCGGGTGCCGGACTCCTGAACCGGCATGGACTGGTCGCCCTCGGCCGGCGGCGTCGTCGATCCGCCGGTGAGCTGGGTCAGCGCCCAGGTCTGAGCGAGGGTCGGGATGTTGGTGGGGATCGTGAAGTTCGGGTTCTCGAAGTCGAACGCGGCCGTCAGGTTACCGACGACCGACGACCGCCACGAGGTGACGTTGGCCGGCTTCACCCCGGTCCAGGCGGCCAGGAACTGCAGCATCGAGGTGTGGTCGTAGACGTTGGAGTCGACGTAGCCACCGGTCGTCCAGGGCGAGCAGACGAGCATCGGGACCCGGGTACCCGGGCCGATCGGCTCCCCGCTGATGTACTCGGCGCTGACGCTGGACTCGGGGTAGGGCGGGAGCTGGTGGTCGAAGAACCCGTCGTGCTCGTCGTAGGTGATGAACAGGGCGGTGGTGTTGTACACGTCGGGGTTGGAGAACAGTGTCTGCAGCACGGTGTTCACGTAGTGAGCGCCGTAGTCCGGGGTGTAGGAGGGGTGCTCGCAGTAGCCGGCCGGAGCGACGATCCACGACACCTGGGGAAGCGTGTTGTTGTTGACGGCGCTGATGAAGGACGACAGCACGTACGCGGCGTGGGTCTGGCTGAGGGCGGGCGCGCCCGAGGCGCTCTGCCATTTCGTGACGGCTCCGTGAGTGGCCAGCGTGCCCGTGCCGCCCTTGGTGCTGTTGGTGGTGTTGTACTGCTGGTAGAACCACAGCGGGTTGTCGCCGTAGTCGCCCAGGAAGTAGTCGGGGTAGCTGCCGCTGTCGCCCACCTGGTCGTTGGTGTACACCTGCCAGCTGACCCCGGCGTTCTGCAGCAGCTCGGGGTAGGTAGTGACGTCAGCCGTCTTGGCGTCGGAGCCGAAGTCGACCTTGTAGTCGCTCGGATTGGAGGTCCAGCCCGACGACGTGCCGGTCCAGAAGTACATCCGGTTCGGGCTGGTCGGGCCCATGATCGCCTGGTGATAGCCATCGCAGATGGTGAACGCGTCGGCCAGCGCGTACTGGAAGGGGATCTCGGACCGGGTGAAGTAGCCCATGGTTTCCTGGCCCTTGGCCGCGACCCACTGGTTCCACAGCCCGTTGCTCCAGGCCTCGTGGTCGCCGCTCCAGCTGTGGTCGAGATCGCCATCGGTCTGGTCGGTGAGGTTGTAGGGGAGCAGGTACCCGAGGTCGGTACGGGCCGAGTCGGGCTGCTGGAAGACGCTGTTCCCGTTCTGCCAGGTCAGGGCCTGCTTGTCGCCGAAGCCCCGGACCCCGCTGAGCGTACCGAAGTAGTGGTCGAAGGAGCGGTTCTCCTGCATGAGGATCACCACGTGCTTGACGTCCGCGATGGTCCCGGTCCAGCCCGCGGGCAGCGTGCTGGCCGCCGACCGGCTGGCCGTGGCGGCGGCCGCGGTCCCGACTCCGAGGCCCGCGGCCGCGGCCGTCGCGGCACCGAGGCCGGTCGCCTGCAGGAAGCGGCGGCGGGTGACGGCCGGCACGACCGGCCGGCCGGGCTGCCACGGTGATCCGGTTGTGCCGTGCTCGTGCCCAGATGAGTTGGTCACCTTCACTCCATCCTCTCGGCGCAGGCGATGGCTCCGCGGATGGCACCCAGCCGAGCCGGGCCGTCCGGGTGAAGTCGGCCCTGGCACGGGGAGGCCACCTCCTCGCCGTTACCGGCTGGTGAGATGCCTCTCGGCTGGTAGCCAAGAGGGTCCTCCGCGACTAACCTGCGCTGGCATCTCGGCAACTTGTCTATACAAGTCACCATGTCACGACAAATATGAGCGTCATAGGCCACCATGTGATGAACGCGACATGTCGATTTCTGGGCTGAAGGCTGACATGTCCCGAGTGGGCGAAACGCGGCAGGACTGGCGGCTGGCGTGTCACGCGGAGCATGGCCGACGCCGCGTCGGCAGCGCCGGCTGGCGGCCCGCCAGGCGCAGGCCCTAAGATGCGCCCGACTACTGCGTCAAGCTCGCTCCCCAAGACCGCGGAAGGTTCCATGACCTCAGGCTCCATGACTCCCGCCCGTGACCTGGCCGACCGCTTCCACGAGCGGTGGCTGCGCACCAACCCGTTCGCCGCCACTTCCTACGGGATCCCCGGATACGATCACCTGCTCCCCGATGACAGCGAGGCAGGCCAGCAGGCCTGGCGCACGGAGGCCGAGGGGTTCCTGCGCCAGGCGCGGGGGCTGCTGCAGGCGGCCAGCCGGGACGGCGGCCAGCTCACCCCGGCGGAGGCGGTCACGCTTGACTGCCTAGCGCAGGCGGCGAGCCAGGAGGTCGACGTCGTTGACATGGCGAGCGACGAGCACACGGTCACCGCAATGCACTATGGCGGCCCGGCCTTCCTGCTGGCGATCGCGGCGCGGACCGTCCTGGTGGACGTCGACGCGGCCGAGGCGTACCTGACCCGGCTGCGCGATAGCGGAACCTGGCTCGATCAGGTCACCGAGCGGCTGCGCGCCGGCGCGGGCAAGGGAAGGCTGCCGGTTGCCTCCCTCGCCGAGCAGGCAGTGCCCTGGGCGGAGGCAGTGCTGGCCGCCGCGGACGCCAGTCCCGTCTTGTCCCCGCAGCCGCCGGAGGGCTGGGACCGGGCGGCCGACTGGGAGCGGGAGCGCCGGGCCGCGGTGACGGAGGTCATCCACCCGGCCCTGGAGCGATGGCTGGCTGCCGTCCGTGAGATTCTTCCGCAGGCCCGGCCCGACGACCAGGCCGGGCTTCGCTGGCTGCCAGGTGGGGCTGACGACTACGCCCGCGCCATCCGCGTCTACACGACCCTGCCACTGACTGCCGCGCAGCTGCACCAGACCGGGCTGGATCACGTGGCGGCGCTGGAGGCCAGGGCCGTCGAACTGGGTGCCCGGCTTGGGCTGTCAGGGCGCGACGCCGTGTTCGCCGCGCTGCGGGACTCGGCCGGGAAGCTGGACCCGGCCGAGGCTGTCCGCCGCGCCCAGCAGGCAGTACGGCGGGCCGAGGAGCGGGCGCCGGAGTTCTTCCCGGCCCCGCTGCCGCCGCCATGCGCGGTGACGCCGATGCCGGAGGTGGTGGCGGTGAGTGGCGCCGCACCGCATTACACCCCGCCGCGCCTCGACGGCGGCAGGCCCGGCACGTTCTGGTTCAACACCCTGCGCCCCACCGCGGGCACCGGCTGGGATCTCGACGTCGTCGCCTTCCACGAGGCCGTGCCAGGTCACCACCTGCAGCTTTCCCGGCTGCAGCTGCTGAGCGACCTGCCGGCGCTGCAGCGCCAGCGGAGCCTGGCGGTGTTCTCAGAGGGCTGGGGCCTGTACTCCGAGCAGCTAGCCGAGGAGGTCGGCCTGTACGCCGACGAGCGTGGCCTGCTCGGCGCGATCAGCGCCTCGCTGATGCGGGCAGTCCGGCTGGTCGTTGACACGGGCATCCACGCGCTGGGCTGGAGCCGTGAGCAGGCCGCGACGTACGCCGTTGATCACGTGCCCATGCCGCCGGAGTTCATGGCCAGCGAGATCGACAGGTACATCGTCATGCCCGGGCAGGCCCTGGCCTACCTCACTGGCAAGCTGGAGATCGAGCGCCTGCGCGAGCAGGCTCGGCGGCGACTCGGCCCGGCGTTCTCCCTGCCTGCCTTCCACGCGGCCGTCCTTGACCACGGCTCACTGCCGATGCCAACCCTGGACCGTGCCATCACGGGGTGGATCGAGGAGGCCATGGCCCAGCAGCCCTAGCCACGACCAGGCCACGGACGTTAGGCGATCGCGGCCAGGGCCTTGATCGCCGCGGTCAGCGTCTCGGGAGGCTGCGTGAAGGCAAGGCGGACGTGCCGGGCGCCGCTGGAGTCCGCCGTGGTGCTGAGCAGGCGGCCGGGGACCAGGGCGACCCCGTGCCGCAGCGCCGCCTGCGCGAAGGCGCCGGAATCGGCGCTATAGGAGTCGGGCAGCCGGGCCCAGATCGTCAGGCCACCGTCGGGGCGCGTCCACTGCCAGTCCGGCAGGCACGCGCGCAGGGCCGCCGCGATGGCCGCATAGCGCGGGCGCAGCCACGCAGCGCGCCAGCGCAGGATGTCCGCGTCGGCCGAGGCGAGCAGGGCGGCCACGATGGCCTGCTGGTAGGCGGTGCTGCCCAGGTCAGAGGTCGCCTTCGCGGCGGCGAGCCGGGCGATGATGCCCTCGGTGGCGCGGATCCACCCGGTCCGCAGGCCACCCCAGTAGGTCTTGGACAGCGACCCGACCGTGACCAGGTTCGGCAGGCCGGGGTCGAGTGCGGCGAGCGGGGGCGGGGCATCGATCCCGGTGAACGTGACCGACGCCATGACCATGTCCTCGATGATCATCACCTCCGGGTGCGCCTTGGCCACGGTGACCACACGTTGCCGCGTCTCCAGCGGGAGGCTGAGCCCGACCGGGTTGTGGTAGGTGGCGATCAGGTAGGCCAGCCCGGGGCGGTGGGCGATGATCGAGCGCTCGAGGCGGTCCACGTCGCCCGGCGGCACGCCGACGGGGCGGGACCCCGCGCGCTGCACGGCGTCCAGCATGGCGGGGAAGGTCGGGTCCTCGACGAGTGCGGGCTGGCCGGGCACGAGCTCGCATCGGATGAGCAGGTCCAGTGCCTGCTGCGCGCCCGTCGTGACGATGATCTCCTCGGGGCGGGTGGGCAGGCCGTGCCGGGCGGTGAGCATCTGCGCGATGGCGGCCCGCAGGTCGGGGTAGCCGTAGGGAAAGTAGCCGATGCTGGAGGTCACCGCGTTCCGCTGCGCCGCGCTCAGCACGGAGGCGGGGTTGTCCAGGGCCGCTGCCACCTGCGGGGCGCAGTCGACGGTCGCTATCGTCAGGTCAGCGTCAACCGTCGCGGAGCCGAGCAGGCGGGCGAAGTAGCCGTTGGCCCGGTGCACGGCCGCGGGCGTCGTCCGGTGCGGCATGATCCGGGTGGCTGAGCCCTGACGGCTGTCGGCCATCCCCTCGTCGCGCAGCGACTGGTAAGCCATCGCCACCGTGTTGCGGCTGACCGACAGCACGGCGGCCAGCTCACGCTCGGGTGGCAGGCGCAGCCCCGGCGGGAGCTCGGCCGTGTCGGCGAGGCGGCCGATGCGGGTGGCGAGCAGCCGGTACAGCGGCCCATCGGACGCCGACCAGTAGCCAAGCAGGTCGGCGAGGCCCGTGGCGCTGATGCGCTGCGCCGGCAACTGGCCTGCTTCGATCCAGGCCACTTCACCATTAATTGGCTCTGTCATAACAGGTCCAATAATGCCAGATTTTGCTGCTATGGGAACCCTCCTTCTTCCCCTTGGCCTGGTGTGCGGGCTGAGCGGGCTGGCGCTTGCTGGCCTGGCCTGGCTGGTCTGCACGGGCTTTCGCCAGGGCGACCGCCCGCTCGATGCCCGGATCAGCGCTCAGCTGCAGGACGCGGGACAGCCAGACGAGCGGCGCCCCGTGATCGTCGCGGCCGTCGATAACCCGTCAGGCGCCGTCGTGATGGTCGGCCTGGCGGCCCGTCCCTCCAAGATCCCCGCGCTGCTCAGTCCGGGCGGCATCTGCGTCCCGGCGCTGACGTCCCGGCGCGGCCTGCGGGCCGACGCCTACGAGACCGTCGGCGTCGTCCCGGCCCACGGCGGCGCCCGGTTCACCGTCCCGGTCACCGCGACCGGGCGCCGCTACCGGCTGGTGGCCGTGATCGGCCAGTCCGGAGGCAGGCTGCGCCTGCACCGGATCCTCGTCGACACCCGTTCCCGGCTCCGCCATCGGGTCCGCGACCTCGCCGACTGGGGCCTCTGAGCCGGCCAGCTCACGCGGGCCGGGCAGCAGGCAAGGTACTCGTCCCGCGCGACGCCGACAGGCCACGCGGCGCGCACGGCCGCTAGCCCCCGCTCAGGCGGCGGACTCGCTCAATGACCGGGGCGAACACCTCGGCGAAGGGCGCGTGCACGGTGTAGTAGGTGAACCCGTACCTGTCCCGGTTCGCCATGATCTGGTCCGCGATCTCCTCCACCGTGCCGAGCAGGACGAACGGGGTAGCAAGCAGTTCCTCGGCCGACATCGTCTCGCCTTCTTCCGTCACGAACTTCTCGGCGGCGGCGAAGCGGTTGCCGGTTACCTGGACGAGCTGGATGAGGACGTTCCACTCAACGGCGTCCGCGCGATCGCCCGCCTCGGTCCTGGCCAACCTGACCACGTCGTCGGTCTCTTCCGCGGTGCACAACCCGAAGGTGCCTGGCGGCTGTCCCTTGGCCTGCTTCGTCCCGGCGATCCCGATGATGTTGGCGTGCCGCGCGGCGATCCTCAGCACCCGCTGTCCGGTCCCGGCGATCAGCAGCGGTGGCCCGTACCCGCCGAACCCGGCCTTCTGAACCGGCAGCAGTGGCGACAGGCCGAACGCCTCCTCCATCGGGCGGCGCTGCTTGTACCCTCCGGCCGCGAGGATCCGGCTGATCTCCGCGACCGTGGCCGCCAGCCGCTCCGCCCGCGCGCCGAAGCCCTCCCAGCCGATCTTGGCCTCGTCGAACTCCCACTTCATGTGCCCGGCCCCAAGGCCAACCTCGAGCCTGCCGTCGGTCAGGACGTCCGCGGTCGTGATCTCCCGGGCGAGCAGCGCGGGGTTCCAGAAGGGAGCGTTCAGCACCAGCGTCCCGAGCCGCAGCCGGCTGGTGGCCGCCGCGGCCGCGATCAGCATCTGGAACGGAGCGGTGCTCCCCAGATGATCGGCGGCGAAGAGCGTGTCATACCCGAGCTCCTCGACCCGCCGGCAGTGGGCGACGAAGCTCGCCAGCGACGTCAGCCCGAACGTGTTGGTGGAGAACCGGAACGCGTGAGGAGTAGCCATGGGGCCACGCTATAGGAGGCCGGCTACCTGGTGATGATCTCCTCGGCGACCCACCGTGCGGCGTTGGCGGGGTAGGGCGCCGGCAGGGACAAGACAATGTGCCCGAAGCCAGCGGCGATGGCCTGCTCGACCGTCTCGCGGGTGACGGCGGGCTTGTCGTAGGACACCGGCAGCGGGATCGAGCGGGTGATTGAGGCGGGGTCGCGGCCGGCCTCAGCGCAGAGGCGGTCAAGGAGCGCCCCGCGGGCGACGGCGTCGTCGACGCTGCCGCCCGGCATGTTCCAGATGTCGGCGTGCTCGGCGACCACCCGCAGCGTCGCGGCGGACTGGCCGCCAATGATGATCGGCGGATGGGGGCGCTGGATCGGCTTGGGGTTGCAGAACGCTCCGGTGAGGCTGTAATACGACCCGTGAAAGTCGAACGGCTCGGCCTCGTCCCACAGCCGCCGGATCACCGTGCATGCCTCGGCGAGGCTCCCCACCGCCTGGCGAGCGTCGGCGTAGGGCAGGCCGTGCATGTCGTACTCGCGCCGGGCCCAGGGAATGTCGGTTCGCGAGCCCGCCCCGATGCCGAACTGGAGGCGCCCGCCCGACACCACGTCGACTGTCGCGGCGATCTTGGCCAGCACCGCCGGTGGCCGAAAGCGGTTGCTGGTCACCAGCAGCCCCAGGCGCAGCCGCTCGGTCTGCGCGGCCAGGGCCGACAGCAGCGTCCAGCCCTCGAAAATTGGTCCGCTGGGGTCGCCGGCAATCGGCATGAGGTGGTCGAAGAGCCACGCGTGCTCGATCTGGGGGATCGTGTCCGCCTCCCGCCAGACCCGCAGGATGTCGGCGTAGTCGACCTGCATGGGGGCGGTCGCGATCCCGAAACTGGGCCGGGTGGTTTGCGTCATGGGGGCTCCTCCGTCGCGTGGGGCGGCCAGGCCACCAGGCCCTGGGCCGCTGGTCGTCCGTCCTGGCATGATGGCAAAACGGAACATCGCTCCGCCTAGAGTAACGGAACAAGGTTCCGCTTCGCAAGTGTCCGGGAACATCGTGTCGGAAGGCGCGCTATTCCCGCTGCGGGCGTAGAACCAGTGACCATGCGTAACTCATGCCTGCCCGGCCGGCGCCGCCGTGCGCGCGCGGCCGCGGTAGCAGTGGCCCTGCCGCTCCTGGCGGTCCTGCCGTCCGGGCCGGCGGGCGCCGCCAGGCCAGCGGCGAAGCCCGCCGCGCGTGGCGGCTGGATCAGCCAGATCACCTGGACGTCGCGGCCGGTCGCCCCGGGCGTCACGGTACGGACCGGGGTGTCGCGCAGCCCGGCCAACCAGGTCCACGAGGCGATCATCGACCCGAAGCTCGTCCGCATCGCGGTGACCCACCACGGGATCATCGCCCGGCGGCAGGCGACCTCATCCGTCGCCCGCGCCCTGGGCGCCCTGGTGGCAACGAACGCCGGGTTCTTCATCACCGCGGGCAGCTTCGGATTCCCTGGCGTCCCCGACGGCCTGGCTGTCTACGACGGTCAGCTGGAATCGATGAACAATGGCCCGCGGGCCGCGCTGATCATCTCCGGCGGCCGGCCGCGGATCGCGGACGTCGAGGCCTTCGCCGCCGTCTCCCGTGTCCGGCAGTCCTCGTATCAAGTCAACGGCGTCAACCGCATCCCCGGTATCGTCGAGGACTGCGGAAGGCCGGGATCGCAGCCCACGTCAGAGCCAAGGCAGGACGTCACCTGCACGGTGAGGTCAGAGCTGGTCTTGTTCACCAGCCAGTTCGGCGCCTCGACGCCGCGCGGCCACGGGACCCAGGCCGTACTCAACGCCAGGGGCACCGTGCTGTCAGCAGGCCGGCAAGTCGGTGGCAAGGTGCCCGCCGGCGGCTGGGTGATCCAGGGCATCGGGGCCGCCGGGGCCTGGCTGCACCGGTTCGCCATCCGCGGCCGACACCTGTCCGTCTCGGCGCGCATCGCCGATACCGCCGGTCATGCGATCGCGCTGGCACCAGGCGTGAGCGTGGGCAGCGCCGCGCCCATCCTCGTGACCGGTGGCCGCGTCGCGATCGACGCCACCGCCGAGGGCGTGACCGTCCCGGGGGACCCGTCCTTCGGCCATGCCTGGGCCAGCGAGCCCCAGCCTCGCACCAGCGCCGGGATAACCAAGTCAGGAGAGCTGATCCTCGTCACCGTCGATGGCCGCCAGCCGGGGTACAGCGAAGGCGTCACGCTGGCTGAGGAGGCCTGCCTGATGCTGTCGCTTGGCGCGGTAAGCGCGATGAACCTCGACGGCGGCGGGTCCACCGCCATGGCCATCAGGGGCAGGCTGGTCAGCCGCCCATCGGACGGCACCGAGCGGGCCGACGGGGACTTCGTCGTGGTGCTGCCGTAGCAGGCCCGCCCGGACGGCCCGGCCGTTGCCCTGGCCGCGCGGTCCCCGGATCGAAGGCCAGCCGGCGGCGGCCTGACGACGCAGGCCTCGTCTAGGTCGACGCCGCACCAGAATGCTAACACACAGTAGTTATTTGGTCGCTGAGTGATGACAGAGGCATGATGATGGGAACGGCGACCAGGAACCTTCTTGCCCGGGCACGCGGGCCGGCGGACGCTGGAACTGTGGCCGACGTGATGATCCCCGTGCGCGGCGGGGTGCCCGCGTACCTCGCCGTCCCCGCGCGGGGGACCGGGCCGTGGCGCGGGGCCGTGGTCATCCATGACGCGCTCGGCATGACCTCAGACGTCCGCAGCCAGGCGGACTGGCTCGCCGGGGAGGGCTTCCTGGCCGTGGTGCCCGCCTTGTTCCACGGACGGAACGCGATGGCCTGCATGGTCTCCGTCATGCGGGGCGCGCGGGAGCGGCGCGGCGGGCTGTTCACTGACATCGAGGCCAGCCGGGCCTGGCTGGAAGCCAGGCCCGACTGCACGGGCCGAATCGGCGTGATCGGCTTTTGCATGGGCGGGGGTATCGCCCTGCTCCTCGCGCCGGGCGGCGGTTTCGCGGCCTCGAGCGTCAACTACGGCGCCACCTCCAAGGCGGCCTACACACCCGGCTTCCTGGCCGGGGCGTGCCCGATCGTCGGCAGCTTCGGCGGCCGCGACCCGATGCTGCGCGGTGCCGCCGGCCGGCTGGAGAAGGCCCTCACGTCCGCCGGGATCCCGCACGACGTCAAGGAGTACCCGCAGGCCCGGCACGGGTTCCTCAACGACCATGGCGCGGGGGCCGCCGAAGGGCCCGCCCTGTTCGCCGTCATGGCCAGGCTCATGCCGGGCGTCGGGTACAACGAGGCGGCCGCGGCGGACGCTCGGCGCCGCATCACGGAGTTCCTCCGCACGCACCTGGCGGGCTAGCCGGCATCACTTCGGCCGCGGCCAGCCACCCCCTGTCAGTACCCGTACCCGGTTGACGCCCCGCCCAGCATCGCGGTGTTGGCCGCCCGGACGTCCTTGTGGAACCGCCGGTGCAGCCAGTAGCGCCTGCCGTCGAGGTGGAGCGTGGACCACAGCCCTGAGGGATCGTCCATCGGCTGGCGGGGGAGCCTGGCCAGCAGGCTGTGCGGCCGGGTGCTGGTGAGCCAGCCGTTGCGGAGGACGACGATCGCGCGGTCGGTCGCCACGACGGTGACGTAGCCGCGGCTCAGCAAGACGATCCAGCTGCTCAGGAAGGACCAGTAAGGTGAGGCGCCTGACTGGGCGACGAAGATCGCCTGGATCTGCTCGCCAGGCTCAAGGAACGGCACTGCCCGCTGTGTGAGCTTGTCGCGAAGTGCCATGAAAGCTCCTCATGTGTGCGATTTTCTGGGGATGCTACCGCCCAGATAGGAGCCGCTGCACTGCCTGTAGATACGTGTAGGTCGGTGTAATCACGGGAGGCTTGCTGCGGCACTGGTGTCTTCGAGGGCACTGCTGTCCTCGAGCGCACTGCGCATGGGCCGGAGCTTGGACACGGTCTCCGCCAGCTCCGCCGCCGGATCGGAGCCCGCGACGATCCCGGCCCCGGCGAACAGCCGCGCCTGGTTCCCGTTCAGCTGGGCGCAGCGCAGCCCTATGCCCCACTCGCCGTTGCCGTGGGCGTCCATCCAGCCGACCGGCCCGGCGTACCGGGCCCGGTCCATGCTCTCTAGCTCGCGGATGACCTCCACCGCCACCTCGACGGGGTCGCCGCCCACCGCCGCCGTTGGGTGCAGGGCCGCGGCCAGCGCCAGGGCGCTGCGATCCGTGGCCAGCTGCCCCACCACGCTTGTGCCCAGGTGGTGAACGTTGGGCAGCGTGAGCAGCTCAGGCTCGGGGGAGACGTCCAGCGTCCCGCACAACGGCGCGAGCACCCGGCGGACGGAGTCCGCGGCGTAGCGGTGCTCTTCGGCTTCCTTGGCCGAGGCCAGTAGCGCGGCGGCCAGGCGGCTGTCCTCCTCGGCCGAGCTGCCCCTGGGCATCGTCCCGGCGAGGACCAGGGACCGCACCTCGTCGCCAGCCCGCCGGATCAGCAGCTCAGGGGTCGCGCCGACGAACCCGTCGCACGCGAACGTGTAGCACTCCGGGTAGCGTGCCGACAGGCGGCGCAGCAGCGTCCGCGGGTCGATCGGGTGCTGCGCGGTCGCGTACACGTCCCGCGCCAGCACCACCTTGCGCAGGTCGCCCCGGGAGATCCGGCGCACCGCCTCCGCGACCGCCTCTTCCCACCGGGGGCCGGGCAGCGCCCCGTCCCGCCACTCGATGGCCCCCAGGTCCGAAGGCTGTGCCAGCTCGATGTCCTCGCCGTAAGCCTCGCCCGTCCGCCTGATGACGGTGACCCAGGCCAGCCCCGTGCCGTCCCGGCCGAGCACGACCCGGGGCACGCTCATCACCGACCCATCCGAGCAGTCGTCGAACGTGAAGCTGCCGAACGCGATAAGGCCCGTCCCGTAAACGCCTACCTCATCGCGGACCTGGGCCCCGTCGAAGACCTCCCGCAGCCACTTCTCCGCTGCGGTGAACCGGTCGTTCCCGGCGGGGAGCGTCACCTGGGCGGCCTCACCCCAGCCGACCAGGCCCGCCCCATGCCGGACCCACGCGTGAACCGCCCCCGGGCCGGGGATCGCGCCCAGCAGGTCAGCGGGATCGGGAATGGCAGTGGTGCGCACGGAGAGGCGCTCGACGGTCAGTCCCGCCACGGGATCATCCGGGTAAAGGTGCTGACTGCCATGACCATGGAAGGCTATTCTAGTGGCCCGGTCCTCGCGGTCTGCGGCCCGGAACCCCCCGAGGAGTGCGGTAAGCGTCACACCTTGCGGTTAGCCCTCCGGGGCGAGCATCCGTGCCATCGCGGACAGCACGCCGGGGGCCACCCGGCAGTAGACCCAGGTACCACGGCGTTCTGAGGTGATCAGGCCGGCCTCCCGGAGTTTCTTGAGGTGGTGGCTGACCGTGGGCTGGGAGACACCCACGTTCTGGATGTCGCACACGCAGGCTTCCCCGCTCTGGTGCGCCGCGAGCCGTGAGAAGAGCCGGAGCCTGACCGGGTCAGCCAGGGCCTTGAATATGGTGGCCATCCGCTCTGCCTCGGCGCTCGAAAGCTCTGCCGCCCCCAGTGGCGGGCCGGGAAAGTCAACGGCGCTCTCGGCGATGAGTTCCGCTGGAATCGTCATAGGGCAATACTCGCCCGCATGACCGGTAGCCTGCCACCGAACTCGCGATAACGTGACATCACCTATACCTAGCAACTCGATAGGTGATCAAGGTACCCGGCGGTAACCATTTACCGTAGCCCGCTCCGGCGATACCTTCACGTCCCGGACCGCGTGCGGCGCCGGGGTTCCGGCGCCCGTGAAACCAACAGATCGAAAGTTTTCAAACAGGCCTGGCAGGGTGGGCTTCGCCCCGGCGGGCCGAGGGCGTGGCCTGGTCCGCTGTTATTGTTTCCCTGAGTCACTGCTGTAACATCAGCAACAGGGTGAGGCCGCCCGCATCCAATTTGGCGGCCCGTTCGCGGTAATAGCAGGGTCAGCTGCTCGTGCGTCGAGAGAAGCGTTTCAGAAGGCCGAGCCGGCGCCCTGGAGGCAGGCTCGGGCCTAATGCGGCGCGGATTTCCGGCCGCCCGCCCGACTCCGTGCTTGCGCGCCAGTTCCCTGATCTGGCCGGTGATCCGCTCCTGGTACTGCCTGGGAGCGTAGGCGCCCCGCCCGTAGAGCTCGGCGTAGCGCGGCAGCAGCCGGGGATGAGCTTCCCTGAGCCAGCCCATGAACCATTCCCTGGTGCCTGGCCGCAAGTGCAGCACGATCGGGGTCACGTGAGCCGCGCCCGCCGCGGCCACCTGCCGCACCGCCGCCTCCAGTTGGGCGGGGGAGTCCGACAGGTACGGCACGACCGGGCCCATGAGGACCCCGCACCCCAGGCCGCTGTCCGCCAGCGTCGCGCAGGCCTCAAGGCGCCGCTCCGGTGCCGGGGTTCCCGGCTCGATGGCGCGCCACAGGTCCTTGTCGACGAAGCCCGCCGAGACATTCAAGCCGACGTCGGTTACTTCGGCCGACTCGAGGAGCAGGTCAAGATCACGCAGGATAAGGGTCCCCTTGGTGAGGATCGAGAACGGGTTCGCCGCGTCCCGCAGCGCCGCGATGATCCCGCGCATCAGCTGGTAGCGTCCCTCGGCCCGCTGGTAGCAGTCGACGTTCGTGCCCATCGCGATGTGCTCGCCGGCCCACCCGGGCGAGGCGAGCTTGGCCCGCAGCAACTGCGGCGCGTTGACCTTGACGACCACCTTCGAGTCAAAGTCATGCCCTGCGTCCAGGTCTAGGTAATTATGTGATGACCGGGCGAAGCAGTAGGCACAGGCATGCTGGCATCCCCGGTACGGGTTGATTGTCCACGTGAACGGCATGCGGGAGGACCGCGGGACGCGGCTGACGATCGACTTGGCGTGGACCTCGTAGAAGGTCATGCCGCGGAAGCCCGGGGTGTCGAACGTCCGGGTCACCGCGTCGCGCGCGAACAGCGGGACGGCGGCATCCGGCGCGGCGGCGTCGAGGGTCGTCGGCTCGTTCAGCCGCAGGTTGTCCCAGCGCATGACCGACAGTGTAGAACTACCGTTCGAGATATGCAAACACGTGTTCGGTCGCCAGGCCAAGCCGGGGAACCTGTCACTTTGTGATGCTGATGTAAATACAATGAGTAACTGGAACGGGAGTGCTTTAAAAACGGTGAGGAACAATCTCGCGGCGATTGGATAAACCTCCCTCCGTGGGGGATAGTTAGGAGAGTTCCCACTGGCGCGCGGAACGCGGAGGTATGGCGCTATGGCGCTGTCGATGGACGAG
>Ga0335072_10004835_pt1 | contig 19899 bp, 20 predicted proteins | sample Lox_Sample_21_FD_206725 | JGI IMG/M metagenome (GOLD analysis project Ga0335072, IMG submission 206725) | Soil microbial communities from Loxahatchee National Wildlife Refuge, Florida, United States - Lox_Sample_2.1 | ecosystem: Environmental > Terrestrial > Soil > Wetlands | place: USA...
ATGACCGGCGTGATCGTAACGGCCGCCGCGCTCATTCCGGTAAGGCTGTACCTGATTGCGGCCGCATGCCTGGGCCTGCGGCAGTTGCCGGCCAAGTTCGGGCGCATGTTTCCCGTGCTGCTCCTGACGGACCTTCTTTGGGCGCTGGCGCCGTTCCTTCTGGTGCATCACATTGCGATGGGGCTGGCGTTGGGAATGAGCGCGACTTTGGTGTATCTGCCGTTCGCCCAAAGGTCGCTGGTTCTGATGTACGAGCAGGGGCGGTAGGGCTATTTCGGCGCGGGTTCCGGGATCCGACCGAGCCAACGGTAACCGGCCATCATCGCCGCCAAGGCAGTCACCAGGCCCACCAGTGCGGCGTACCACAGCGGCTCGCCGCTGCGGCGCATGACCACGTCACCGATGGCGGTACCGAGCATGAGGGCTCCGAGGATGGTTGGGGCTTCATACCGCCGGCCGATGGCAGCTGTAATGCAGCCGCCGATGATCGCATAGACTATGCGAACGACGGCATAGGCAAGGAAATACGACGGCGGGAGGAGGTCTACATCCATTCCGGGAGCGGTATGAAACAGATACCGCAGCATGGCGATTCGCGTACCGATCGTCAACGCCGAAAGGACCAGGAATCCGGCCGCTACAGCCAAAGTAAATCTCAGCATCTGCGGGTAGGATAACAGGCTTGCCTGTCCTATATGCCGCCGGCGGGGGCCAACCGGTTCACTCGTGGAAAGCCGGTTTTCGCACAAAGCACCGGGGCGAAGAAGACCGCGGACGGCAGACCCTGCCGCGAACCGGCGAGGTGGTCCAAGCATCGGGCGGGGAGCCGTGCCGGCAAGCCCAGGCGGAGCATAGCCGCCGGCTAGAGCGCGCGATGCTCGAAGACACGGCGCCCGGAAGTGCAGCTTTGGAACGCCTCGCGCGCCTCGCGCGCGGTCTGATAGCGCGCGGCGGGGTCCACGGCCATCAGTTTGGCGACAACCGGCGCGATCCCGGCCGGCAGTTCGGCCATCGCTCCGCCCTGGAGAGGCAGGACTCCGGTGGCCAATTCGTACAGCACGACACCCAGCGAGTAGAGGTCGGAGCGGCCGTCCAGAGGCTCACAGCGAATCTGCTCGAGCGACATGTAAGGCAAGGTGCCAATGATGAGACCGCGGCTGGTGGTGCAGATGGCGACGGTAGGGGCATCGGGGCTGATGGCTTGCGGCTGCCGAATTTTCGCCAGGCCGAAATCGAGCACTTTCACCTGTCCGCCAGTGGTGAGGAAGAGATTGGCGGGCTTGAGATCGCGATGAATGATGCCGATGGCGTGGGTGGCCTCGAGCGCGCCAGTGACTCCGATGGCGATCTCGAGGAGGGTGGCGCCGGGGAGCGGTCCGCGGGCCAAGCGGTGGTCGAGGGTCTCTCCCTCGAGCAATTCCATGGAGAGATAGGGCCGTCCCTGCCATTCGCCGCTTTCGTAGACCGTGCAGATATTGGGATGGCGCAGGTTCGATGCGGCGGCGCCTTCGCGCTCGAAGCGGCGCAGCATTTGCGGATCGTCGACCAGCTTTTCGGCGATGATTTTGAGCGCTACCAGGCGTCGATGCGCGGTGTCGCTGGCCTTGAAGACGATGCCCATGGAGCCCCGCCCCAGCTCTTCGAGAATCAGATACCGCGACACCATCTTGCCGATCATGGGAAATTCCATGATAGCTATTCCGGCAGCGGCATGCCCCTGGTTTCGGGGGCGAAGGGCAGCGGCGCGATGCCTAAAAGGAAGACAGCACACATGGCCACGCCGGCATAGCGCATGGGATCGGGGCGCCCGGCGAAGACATCGCTGGTCAGGTAGCCCAAGCCCACGGGGCCGAAGGCGGCGATGAGGCGGCCCATGTTGTAGCAGAAGCTGGTGCCGGTGGACCGCAAACGGGTGGGAAAGAGCTCGGGCAGGTAGATGGCATACCCGCCGAAGAGCGCGAGCTGCGCGAAGCCCATCAGCGGCACCATCCAGAAAATGTCGGCGATGGCGCGCAGGTTCCAGAAGGTGTATGCGGTGATGGCCATGGCCGCCAGAAATCCGATAGCGAAGGCTTTCCGGCGGCCGGTGTAGTGGGTGAGATAGGTGAAGGCGTAGACGCCGCAGAATCCGCCGAAATTCTGAAACATGGAGGTGATGCCGATCCAGGTGGTGGTCTTGCCGGCGAGCGCCGGCCCGCTCAAGCCTTGCGCGCGGAAGGTTCGTTCGAGCACGGGCAGAAACAGATCGTAGCTGAAGAATCCGATTCCCCAGAGCCCAACCACGCCGGCGACCGCGAGGAGCAATCCCACGATGGCATGGCGGCCCCACGGCGGCTGGGAAAACAATTCGCGCCATGAGCCCAAGGGGGTTTTGGCGGCGCGGGCCTTGAGCCAGGCTTCAGGCTCCTTCAATTTGCGGAACACCAAAAGGGCCAGCGGCGCCGGAATCGCGCCGGCGAGGAATTCGTAGCGCCACGCGCCGGCGATGGTGCCGGAGCGCTCGAGGTATCCGAGCAGGATGCCGATGCAGGCGGCGAGCATGTTGCCGACAGTCGAGAATGCCTGCATGGTTCCCAGGGCGTAGGGGCGGGCTCGCGCGGGCACGACTTCGGCCACGAGCGAAACGCCCACCGAGAACAGCCCGCCCACGCCGAGCCCGCACAGGAAGCGATAGAGGTTGAAATCCCAGATGCCGGTGGCGAACATGCTGGCGCCGGTGAAGAGCGAATAAAGCAGGATGGTGAGGGCCATCGTCTTGACGCGTCCGAGGCGGTCGCCGAGGATGCCGAATACGATTCCTCCGATGGCCCATCCGATCATCAGGATGGAGGTGGCGAACCCCGCCTGCCGCGCGACGGCGGCGTCGCTGGCGTGCCCTCCGAGGAGTTCGCGCACGGCCTGCTTGCGCGCCAGGTTGAACAACTGCTGCGCCATTAGGTCGAACATCCAGCCGAAGGAGCAGACCAGGAGCACGAACCACTGGTAACGGTTGAGGTCGCGATACCAGGCGTATTTAGGCATGATTCCGAACCAGCCACCCGACCGGCAAGCGTTCCCGCAGCCGCCCTTCAGGCGGCTTTTTCGAGTCTCCGCAGGCTCTCGTCGGCGTGAAAAGCCGGCTCAAAGGCGGCTGCAGCCAAGATTGGCTGCACGATTTATGCAGGCGGTCGCAAGCAGGCAACCGCGAGTCTGCGCACCGGCTGTCAGCCGGCTGGCGTTCAGGCAGGGTTGGAGACATTTCTCAGCGCGCGATCGAGCGCCTCCACGAAGAAGTAATCGCCCCACATGACCGACTCGTTCACGCCCAATCCTTTGTGCAGATGGTATACGCCGCCCTTGAGAATGCCCTCCCAAGCGGGATCGCCCTCGGCCGAGTGGTGAGCGCAAAGGCTGGTGAGAATGCGCTCCGCCATTTCCTGGTAGTAAGCGCCTTTGGAGCGGTCGTCCGCCAGTGTGGCGAGTTGGAACAGTCCCGATGCCGCGATGGCGGCAGCCGAGGTATCCAACAGATCGCGGCTTGCGGGCGGGGCATCGAAATCCCATAGCGGGACGCCATCCGCGGGAGTGTTGCCCAGATAGTACGCGGCGCAAGCTTGGGCGGTGCGGAGGAAGCGTTGATCGCGGGTATATCCGTAGACGGTGCCGAAACCGTAGATGGCCCAAGCCAGCCCGCGCGACCAACAGGAATCGCCGCGGTATCCCTGCTGGGTGCTCTGGCCGAGGAACTCGCCGGTGTGGGCATCGAAGAGCCCTTCGTGCGCGGTCGATCCATCCCCGCGCACCAGCACGCGGCGCGTGGTGAGTGAGTGGCGCACGGCGACATCGAAAAGCTCGCGATCGCCGGTCTGGCGGGAGGCATAAAAAACGATGCCGACGTTCATCATGATGTCGATGAAGAGGGAGTTCTCGCCGAGGAAAGAGTGCAGGTAGGCGCCTTTTTCGCGAAATCGCATCGCCAGGGTGCGGCCGGCCTGAATCAGCACGGAGTTCAGCGCTGGCTCGTGGGCGAGCGCGTACCAGCGTCCATAAGTGGACATGAAAAGGAAGCCGAGGTCGTGAACGCCGCGGTCGAACTGCCTGGGCGCGAGACGGCGGGTGTAGCGCTCCGCGGGCGCGCGCCAGGAGGAATCGCCGCGCGCGCAGAGTATCCACATGATGCCGGGCAGAAATCCGTCGCACCAACTGGTCCAGGAGGGCAACTCGTGACGCCAGCGGCCGCGATCGGTATACATGGGGTAGAAATCGGGGTCGCGCTCGACGAGGGCGCGCACCTGGCGTGAAGCGAAGTCGAGGGTGCGGTGATAGAGCTGATTCACTTTGGTCCTCTGGCGGCGTCGCGCGCCGCTTTCATGATCCGGCCGTATCCTTCTTTGTCGAAGGGCGGGCAGCCGGTGGGGAATTGGCCGAGCGGGTGATTTTTCTGGCGCATGAGGTAACTGCAATAAGTCAGGGTCTTGCAGACGCGCTGTTCGGAGAGGGTTCCGGTGGCGAGCGCTTCGCGGGCAAAATCGGGGTAGGCGAGGGCATTACGGCCCATGCCGAAGAAGCGGGCGGCGCCGGCCTGGAGATTAAACGCGCCGGCGCTGGCGGCGAATTTCTGTAGCCAGCTGTATCCCGCGCCGAGGACCGGAATCTGGGGGAAGGCGCGCTGAAGCTCGCCGGTGACGTAGAAATGGCGGTCCACTCCGAGCAGGGGGTGCTCCGGCGGTTCGTAATTGCCTTCGTCCGGCTTCTCGAACGGACGTCCGATGTGCGGGTTGAAATATGGCACTCCGAGCGACACGCTCAGCAGTTGCACGCCGTCCTCGATAAACCAGCCGACGGCGCGCTTCACTTCGTCGAGATCGATGGCGTGAGGGTTGGCCGTGTCGACGCCGAATCCATATTCGTAGGGAAGCGGGTACTCCATGGGGATGCCGGTGCCGGCGGCGGCGTCGCGCATGTATGGGAGGCCTTCGAAGCACCCGAGGCGCATGGCGATGACGAGCCGCTTTCCGAACGCGGAGCGGATTTTGCCGAGGATGTTGCGGAGGAAGCGAGCGCGGTTTTCGAGCGGGCCGCCATAAGGTCCGGGCCGCGTCCTGGCGCCGAGCAGTTCGAACGCGAGATATCCGTGGGTGGCTTTTACGTCGATAGAATCGAAGCCTGCCTCGACGGCTTGCCGCGCCGCGTCGACGAACTGGTCTTCCAGACGCTCCAGTTCACCGTCGGAAACGACAGGCAGACTGGAGGGTGTGCCGGTCTTCCGGTCGACCAGGGGATTGTGTACGGCGATGATGCGGTTGGGCCAGGAGAACCGGCCCGAGTGAGTCAATTGGACCGGCATGAGGAGGTCGCTATCGGCGCCCCAAGTCTCGCGGTGGGTACGGCGCACCATGGCGGTGAGACGCGCGAGTTCCGCGACGCTGCCGTCATGGATCCAAAGTTGGCGCGGGTTCGCGCGGCCTTCGCGGCAGACGGCTGTGGCTTCGAACCAGATGAGCTTGGCGCCGCCGCGCGCGAAGCGTTGGTACCGCCTCCAGGTAAGCTCGGACGGCCGGCCTTCGGCATCGCCATCGCAGCCTTCCATGGGATGAATGGCGATGGAGTTCCCCACCTCGGTGCCGGCCACGGCCACCTTGCGAGCCAGCGCGGCGCGAACGGCCGACGGATCGTCCAGGAAATGGACGTGGAGGGCGCCGGCTTCAGCCGCTGCCCGGCGAATCTCGTCCACGGTATCGAAGTGAAAGTGCCGCATGTCCCAGCAAGCACTTTAGAACGGCGGGAATGAGCGGCGCAACACGGGGCGGCAGATGCTCCGGACGAGATTGTGCTATTGCTGGCGTTTCGACTGCTCCAGGCGCGAGCGCCGCCAACCGGAAGCCTGTCCGGAAAGGTTACCGACACCACGGGTGCGGCGGTAGCGAATGCCACCGTTACCGTCACCAACACGGAATCCGGCCGGGCGCGAACGGCCACCGCGGGCGCCGACGGGACCTGGCGGTTCACGGAGTTGTCTCCAGGAAAGCACACGGTGAAGGTCGAGGCTGCCGGCTGCAAGACTCTAGAGCTGACGGCCGCGACCGTGGGCGGGACAGCCGTACGGATGGACGGCATGCTGCAATCCTCCGGGCCGGCCAGTGCAATTTCCTGATCGGCGTGCCGGTGAAATCGTTCGATTCCGGCGATTGCAACCGCGATCCGCACATGCTTCCGGTCACCAAGGGAGCGCCACTTCCGCTGGTGACGGTGCGCGTTTGGCTGCCCGAACCGGCCCTCGGATCGCCGGCATTTCATTGCGATTTGGAGATCGAATTCGCCGGGCAGAAGGCCACCTATGGCGACGTCGCTTTTCAGGCGGCGACCACCGGCGCCGGCACGCACCTTACGGGTACGATTCCGGCCAAGCTCCCGGATTTCAAAATCGAGCCGCCCTGGCTGCTTTCCATTCGCGCGAAGAACGACATGCCGATTGGCGTGGAAATGACCTGGCGCAAGGGACCGTGACGGCGATGCGCGCTATACTGCTCGCATGCCCGCATCCATACAGAAGGATCCTGTTACCTGGCTGTACCCGGGGATCGAACCTTACAACACCGGACGCCTGCCGGTTTCGCCGGTTCACGAGCTGTATTACGAGGAAAGCGGCAACCCTTCCGGCAAGCCGGTAATCTTTCTTCACGGCGGACCGGGCGGCGGCTCAGACGCCAAGCAGCGGCGCTTCTTCCACCCGGAGAAATACCGCATCGTGAATTTCGATCAGCGCGGCTGCGGCAAGAGCACGCCGTACGCATCGCTGGAAGCTAACACCACCTGGGACCTGGTGGCCGACATCGAGAAGATCCGCGAGCACCTGGGGATCGACCGCTGGCAGGTGTTCGGCGGATCGTGGGGATCGACCCTGGCACTGGCATATGCCGAAACGCACCCCGATCGCGTCACGGAACTGGTGCTACGCGGCATTTTCCTCCTTCGCCGCCAGGAGATCGAATGGTTCTACCAGCGGGGCGCGTCGATTCTCTATCCCGATCCGTGGGAGCCGTACCTGGCTCACATTCCGGAGGGGGAACGCGGCGATCTTTTGAGCGCTTATTACCAACGGCTGACGAGCAGCGATCACGCGGTGCAACTCGCGGCGGCGAAAATCTGGAGCGGCTGGGAAGGCGCGACTTCGAAACTGATGCCCGATGCCGATTTCACCGCGCATTACGAGGAAGACGAGTTCGCGCTCGCGTTTGCGCGCATCGAGGTCCACTATTTTTACAACAAAGGATTTATGGACGAGGGTCAGCTCTTGCGCGACGCCCCGCGCATACGCCACATTCCAGGCGTGATTGTGCAAGGCCGGTACGACGTGGTCTGTCCCATGGAAAGCGCCTGGGCGCTGCACCGGGCCTGGCCCGAGGCGGACCTGGTCATCACGCCGGACAGCGGCCACAGCGCGTTCGATCCGCCGAACAGCCGCGCGCTGGTGGCGGCCACCGACAAGTTCGCGGGTTAATGCAAATGTTCCGATGGCGATGGTTTGCCGCCCTGGTTCTGGCGGCGGCATGGTCGGGGTCCGCCGCGACGCCTATCCGGCTGGATTCCAGGAATCCCCACTACTTCGAATTTCGCGGCAAGACCGTGGCGCTCATCACCAGCGGCGAGCATTACGGGGCGGTGATCAACGCTTCGTTCGACTACCGCCGCTATCTGGATGCGCTGGCCAAGGACGGATTGAACCTGACCAGGCTCTTCGGTGGAAGCTACATCGAGGTGCCGGGGCAGTCTTTTGGTATCCGGCGGAACGATCTGGCGCCGGAGCCTAAGAATTTGATCGCGCCGTGGGTCCGCACGGGCGATCGGTTCGATCTGGACAAGTGGAATCCCGAATACTTCCGGCGCTATCGGGATTTTATCGGCGAAGCGGGAAAGCGCGGCATCGTGGTGGAAGTGACGCTGTTCTCCTCGCATTATCAGGAGGCGCATTGGAAGATCAGTCCCTTTAATCCGGCGAACAATGTCAATGGGACGAACGCCATCGATTGGAAAGAACTGAACACTCTGCGGAACGGCAACCTCCTGGCGTGGCAGGAGCGCTACGCGCGCAAGCTGGTGAAGGAGGCGAGCGATTTCGATAACGTCTTTTTCGAAATCCAGAACGAACCATGGTCGGACCGCGGGGAACTGGCATCGGTGGTGAACCCCTATTTACAGGGACCGGCGCGCGACCGGTATCCCAATTCGATCGATGTGGCGGACAAGCTATCGATGGAATGGCAGGCGCGGGTAGCCGAATGGATCGCCAGCGAAGATGGATCGAACGGGCACTTGATCGCGCAGAACTACGCTAATTTCGGGTTTCCGGTGAAGGAACTGGTGCCGGAAGCCAGGATCGTGAACTTCCACTACGCTTACCCTCGGGCGGTGGACGAGAATTACGGCTTGGGCAAAGCGATCGGCTACGACGAGACGGGCTTCCTCGGGCAAGACGACCTGACTTACTTACGGCAGGCGTGGAATTTCATGCTGGCCGGCGGGAGCACGTTCGACGGGTTGGATTATTCGTTCTCGGCCGGCCACGAGGACGGATCGGACGGGGCGCCGAACGGTCCCGGCGGCGGCAGCGCGGCCCTACGGCGGGAATTGGGAATTTTGAGTAAGTTTCTGAATGGGTTCAGGCTGGAGGATCTGGCTCCGGATCATACGGTGGTAAAGCATGCCGCGGGAGTTTATGCCAGGGCTTTATCGTCAGCGAACGGCGAGCACGCGATCTATTGCGATGGCGACGGACCGGTAAATATTGCGCTGAGTCTGCCGGCTGGTAACTACAGCGGGGAGTTCCTCGATATCGTAACCGGGGCGAAGACTCCGGTGGCACTTCGGGCAAACGGCGAGAGCACGCTCCAGTCACCGCCTTTCCACGGCGGTATGGCGCTGCGCTTGAAAAAACACTAGGCAGCGCGTTTATGGACGTGGATGACGCGTTCGATATGCCGCAGCCACTGGCTTTTTGCAGAACGATCATGGCTCTGGGGCCGGACGCGCCAGTCGCTGATGCCGCGCACCTGCTCGTCGTTCACAGGGTCCACGGCCAGTACCTTGAGGTCGGGGCGAGCGCGGCGGAGGCGCTGGACCAGGCGCAGCGCGCCATCAACGGAAGGATTCACGATGAGCAAATCCAAGCGGGGCAGGCGCCGGCTCCGCAGGATGGCGCCGGCTTCGGCAACGTTACACGCGGGCCATGCCTGGTGGCGGGCTTCGGCAAGCGCTTCACCCAGCCAGAACAGGAACCCCAGATTGCTGTCAATGATGAGGATATGCTTCATGTCGTACTCCCCTCGAGCCGGAGGGATTTCCACAAGCGAGCACGCGTGCTGCCAATCGGTCCCTACGCACATTTTCAATGACTTGCGCTGGCGATTGCCACAGGGCAGATCGTTCTTACCATGCGGGAATGAGCGGAATTACACATGTCAGTAGGGTAAACTTTGGGGGTGAAGACCAGTACGGAAGGTGAAAAGCGCGTTGCTCTGGTAACGGGCGCCAGCCGGGGAATCGGTAAAGAGATTGCCATGGAACTGGCGCGCCAAGGCTGGCGCGTGGCCATCAATCATTTTGGGGACCGGCCGCCCCTGGCAGACGGGACACTGGCCGAAATCAAAGACCTGGGTGTAGATGCGATTGCGATCGAGGCGGACATCCGATCGCCGGGGCAGGTGAAGCGGATGTTCGAAGAGGTGGTGGGACGCTTCGACGGGCTCGACCTGCTGGTGAATAATGCCGGTGTGCAGACTTTCAAGCCGCTGCTGGAGGTGACCGAAGAGGAGTGGGACCTGGTGGTCGACACCAACCTCAAAGGATGCTTTCTGTGCACACAGCAGGCGGGGCTTTACATGAAGGACCACGGCGGCGGCGTGATCGTGAATCTGGGGTCGGGGTGCAACAAACTGGCCTTTCCCCGGCTGGTGGGGTACACGGCAAGCAAGGGTGCCATCGAGATGTTCACGAAAATATCGGCGGTGGAATTGGGGCCGTATGGAATTCGCGTGAACTGCCTGGCGCCGGGCGCGATCGAATCGGAGCGAACGCGGCAGGAGGACCCGGATTATGCCGGGACGTGGGCGAAACTGACGCCGCTGGCTCGTGTGGGAGTGTTCGCGGATATCGCGCCGACCGTGGTATTTCTGGCGAGCGAAGGCGCGTCGTTCATCAGCGGGCAGACCATCGGGATCGACGGGGGGTTATTCGCGCGGGCGCCGTGGCCGTATAAAGTTTGAAAAATGGTGCCTTACCGCATGTAGAACAGACTCAGCCGCGGCAGGCCGGTCTGTTCTAACAAGTGCCGCTCGAGATACTGTTTTTCCAGCATCGTAAGCTGGTCGGCGGTCATTTTGCCGCGATAGGGGCGGAGCTGGCGATCGAGTTCGCGGCGCGATTCGAGCGCCTGCTCCTCGGTTTGCTGCGCGCGGGCGGACGCGATCATTTTTTCTTCGAGCACGGTAAGGTGCTGCTCGAGCGCTTCGAGATCGGCGTAGTGCATCCCGGCTTCCGACGCCAGCTTGCGCAGGGATCCGGCGATCGGCCCATGAGCAGGGGCGACCGCGGCGGCGTTGTTTTCCAGGTAGGCCCGCAATTCTTCGACGGTGAAGGGCGGTGCGGCATCACTGCGCGGGCGCGCCGGCGCACCCTCGGCCATAATCTGCGCTTCGGTGAGCACTGCCTGCGCGCAAAAGGCGAGCGAGTTCACCATTTGGGTTTTCACTTTGCGCGCGCGCCATTTTTCGAACGCGGCGTCGATGCCGCGCAGCACGGCCTCCAACGGCACGGCTGAGTTCTTCCAACTCTCGACGAGCGCCCAATCGAGCGGTGAGAGGAGGAACAGACTGGTGCCGCGCGCGCGCTGGAAGTGCTCCTCGATTTCGGTGAAATAGTTGAAGTAATTCAAGACCGGTGATTCCGCTCCCAGATCATCGCCAAGCCTTCGAGGGTGAGATTCTCGTCCACGGTTTGGAGATAGCGCGAGCCGCTGACGATCATCGACGCCTGCCCGCCGGTAGCCACCAACCTGGTATCGGACCCCATTTTGGCGATCATGCGTTCGAGAATGCCATCGATCATGCCGACCGCGCCGTAATACAGGCCGGAGCGCATGCTGTTCACGGTGTTGGTGCCGACGACGTCCGCGGGGGGGCGGAAATCGACCAAGGGCAGGCGCGCGGTCTTGCTGAAGAGCGCCTCTATAGCGATCCCGATGCCCACGGCAATCGCGCCGCCGAGATACTCGCCGGCGGCGGATATGACATCGAAATTAATGGTGGTGCCGAGATCGACGACGATGCATGGGCCGCCGTACTTGGTGAACCCGGCGACGCCATTTACCAGCCGGTCGGCACCGACTTCGAGGGGGTTATCGTACTTGATGGCGATTCCGAGGTCGGTCGAAGGTCCAACGAACACCGGCGTGGTGTGGAAATAGCGCTCGGCCATGAAGGCGAGAGTGGCGTCGATGGGCGGCACGACGCTCGAGATGATGATGCCGTCGACGTCCGCGATGTTCAGTCCGACGGGCGAGAAAAGGTTGTGCAGCAGGATGCCCCACTCGTCGGCCGTCTGCTGCTGGACGGTGCGCAAGCGCCACTGGCAGAGCAGATTTTTCTTATCGAAAGCTCCGATGGTGATATTGCTGTTACCGGCATCAAGAGCGAGCAGCACGTACGCCTCCTGCAACGATTAAAGCATCGGTCCCATCGCTCTTGCGCACGATGAGATAGCCCTCGGGGCTGAGGCCGGCCGTGACGCCCGTCAGAATGCCGTCGGACTGCTCGACTTCGACGCGCCGGCCGGAGGCGTAGCTCGAAAGCTGCGTGAACGAGCCCAGGATAGCCGATTCGTCTTGCGGGACGATGGCGTCGATGGCGGGCAGCAGCGCGAGCAGAATCTCCTCGCGCGGGACGAGACGTCCCGCCGCGATGCGGAGCGAAGTGGCGAGCGCGGCAACGTCGTCGGGGAACGCGGTGTGGTTCACATTGATCCCGATGCCGGCGACGGCGTTTCGTCCGGCCGCTTGAACGAGGATGCCGGCGACCTTGAGGCCGGCGAGCATGAGGTCGTTGGGCCAGCGGAGATCGCAGACAAGCCCGGTGGCTTCGTAGATGGCGGTATGGGTGGCGAGGCCGAGAGCGAGGGTGAGGAGCGGCGATTGCGGCAGGACCAGCGAGCAATAGATGCCATCGCCGGCGGCGGAATGCCAGGAGTGGCCGTGACGGCCCTGTCCGGCGGTCTGTTCTTCGGCGAGAACGACGGCACCGGTGGGCAGGCTGGCGGCAACGGTCATGGTGGAGTCGATGGTGCGATGGTAGCGGAAGATGCGGGCAGGGAAGGCGCGGCGAAGGCGATCGATATCGAGGGGGATCATAAGAGACTCACCGCGGAGACGCAGAGGCTCGGAGAGGAAAAAGGCAAAATCCAAATCGGAGTGCGCAGAGGAAGGCAAGAAGTCATACGAGCTCCAGGCGGAAGCTGATATCCATGGCGCGCGCGGAGTGTGTGATGGCGCCGGCGGAGACGAAATCGGCGCCGGTCTGGGCATAGGCGCGCACGGTTTTCAGATTGATGCCGCCCGAAAGCTCGACGCGGGCGCGGCCGGCGATTTCGCGGACCCATTCGGCGGCCTCGGCGGGTGTGAGATTGTCGAGCAGGAGGTGGTTCGCGCCGGCAGCCAGGGCTTCGCGCAGTTCGGCGCGGGTGCGGACCTCGATTTCGATTTCGCGGCCGGAGGGGCGGGCGCGCGCGATCGCGTCCGTCACGCTTCCGGCAGCGGCGATGTGATTGTTCTTGATGAGAATCGCATCGAATAATCCCATGCGGTGATTGGTAACGCCACCGGCGGCGGCGGCGGCTTTTTCGAGCGCGCGCATGCCGGGAGTGGTTTTGCGGGTATCGAGGACCTGGCAGCCGGTACCTTGAACGGCTTCGGCAAACTGGCGGGCCAAGGTGGCCACGCCACTGAGGCGCTGCAGGAAATTGAGGGCCACGCGCTCGCGCGAGAGGAGCAGGCGCGCGTCTCCCGCCACTTCGGCGACGATCTCGCCTTCCCGGCAGAGGTCCCCATTGTGTTTTTCCAAGGTGAGCGAAGGGTACAACTCGGCGAGCACTTCGAGACCGGCCAGAACGAGGGGTTCCCGTGCAATGAACCATCCTCGGGCCTGTTGCGATGCGGGCACGCAAGCCTGGCTGGTGATGTCGCCGGGGCCGATGTCCTCTTCAAGGGCGAGGCGTACGATGGGACTCATAGCAACTTGTCGCGCTGCGCCTGGTAAGCGGCCAGAGTGGCGCGCATCTTCTCAACGATATGCGGCGGGGCTTTGGCGAGGAAGTTCTCATCCGCGAGCTGCCGCTCCAGGTTGGCGATATTCCTGTTGAGCTGATCAAGCTCCCGGGCGTCGCGTTTGGCTTTCGCCTCTTCCTGCGATTTCGGCACTTCGAGTACCAGATCGATCTCGGCGGTCGACCGCATGACCGCGGATTTCGGCGCCGCCGCCGCCTTGAATTCCAGCTTCACGTTGGCCAGTTTCTGAATCGCGCCGGAGTGCCGTTCGGCCACTTCGAGGGCGTTGCCGCGCGAGTAGACGATGCCGGCGAGCTGCTGCTTGGGATCGAGTTTGCTTTCCGTGCGCAGATTCCGCGCCATGGTGACAATTTCCTGCACGATGCCGATTTCGCGTTCCGCGGCGTAATCGGTGGCCTGTTGCCGGTACTGCGGATAAGGCGCGAGCGCGATAGAGGCGGGACGGGATGCCCGCCCGGCCTCCGGCAGGAATCGCTGCCACAACTCTTCGGTGAGGAACGGCATGGCGGGATGGAGCAGGCGCAGCAGGTTCTCGAATGCGGCGAGGATGTTGCGCCATCCGGCGGTAAGGCCGGATTTCTCCTGAAACCGCAGCTTCTTCAACTCCACGTACCAATCGCAGAACTCGTGCCAGATGAACTGCCACAGCACCTGGGCGGCTTCATGGTAGCGATAGGTCTCGATCGCGCGATTCACCTGCTGGGCGCAATCGTTGAGGCGGCTGAAAATCCAGCGGTCTTCGACGGGAACGCCGCCAATTTCCGCTTCGGGGAGATATTCGGCGAGGCGCTCGGGGACCCACGGCTCGACGCCCGAGCGCTCCATGTTGAGAAACAGGAAACGCGCGGCGTTCCAAATCTTGTTGGCGAAGGCGCGGGAGCTTTCCATGCGCGCTTCGGTGAGGATAATATCGGTGCCCGGCGCGGCGCACTGCAGCATGGCCATGCGGATCGCGTCCGTCCCGTATTTCTCGGTGACTACCAGGGGGTCGATGACGTTGCCCTTGGTCTTCGACATCTTCTGGCCTTCGGGGTCGCGCACCAAGGCGTGAATATAGACTTGGCGGAACGGCACGTCGCCCATGAATTCCAGGCCCATCATGATCATTCGCGCTACCCAGAAAAACAGGATGTCGAAGCCGGTGATGAGCAGCGAAGTGGGATAGTAGGTGGCAAGATCGACCGTCTTTTCCGGCCAGCCCAGGGTGGAGAATGGCCAAAGCGCGGAACTGAACCAGGTATCGAGCACGTCGCTATCCTGCACCAGGTGCTGCGAGTTGCAGCGCGGGCAACCGGTTGGGGCCTGGCGCGCCACGATAATTTCGCGGCACTCCTGGCAGTGCCAGGCGGGAACACGGTGGCCCCACCAGAGCTGGCGCGAGATGCACCAGTCGCGAATGTTGTACATCCACTCGTAGTAAGTTTTGGTCCAGTTGGCGGGAATAAACTCGATGCTGCCGTTTTCCACGACCTCGATGGCCTTTTCGGCGAGCGGCTTCATTTTGACGAACCACTGCGTGGAAACCAGCGGCTCGACCGGGGTTTTGCAGCGCTGGCAGGTGCCGAGGCTGAGGTTATAGGGATCGATTTTCTCCATCGCGCCGATGGAATCGAGATCGGCTACCACGCGCTTGCGGGCTTCGAGACGGTCGAGGCCGGCATATGGGCCGGCGGCGCTGGTCATGCGGGCGTTTTCGTCGATGACCTTAATCTTGGGCAGATTGTGGCGGCGTCCGGCCTCGAAGTCGTTGAGGTCGTGGGCGGGCGTGACTTTGACCACACCGGTGCCGAATTCCGGGTCGGCCAGATCGTCGAGGATGATGGGGATCTCGCGATTCATCAGCGGAAGCTGGACGGTCTTGCCATGGAGATCGAGATAGCGCGCGTCTTTGGCGTTGACGGCCACGGCGGTATCGCCGAGCATGGTTTCGGGACGGGTGGTGGCGACGGTGACGAACCGGCCGGGCAGGCCGTTGACGGGATAGCGGATGTGCCAGAGGTTACCGGCCACGTCGCTGTGGGCCACCTCGAGATCGGAAATGGCCGTCTGGCAGCGCGGGCACCAGTTCACCATGTACTCGCCACGGTAGATGAGCCCCTTTTCGTAGAGGCGGACGAAAACTTCCCGCACCGCGCGCGAAAGACCGGGATCGAGGGTGAAGCGCTCACGGCTCCAATCGCAGGAGGCGCCGAGGCGGATCATCTGATTTTTGATGTTGCCGCCGTACTGTTCTTTCCACTGCCAGACCCGTTTCTCGAATTCTTCGCGGCCCAGGTCGCGGCGATTGATTCCCTGCCTGGCGAGTTCGCGTTCCACCACCATCTGGGTGGCGATGCCGGCGTGATCGGTACCGGGCAGCCAGAGCGTGTTGTGTCCCAGCATGCGGCGCCAGCGGATGGTGGCGTCGATCTCGGTGTGTTCGAGCATGTGGCCGATATGCAAGGACCCGGTCACATTGGGCGGCGGGATGACCAGCGAGAATACGCGCCCGGGGTCCATGGGGTTGGCGCGGAAGATACCGGACTCGATCCAGGTCCGCGCCCAATGCGGTTCGAACCGCTGAGGCTCGTACACTTTGTCGATTTGCATGGGGAATTTTCAGTTTACCAAGAAGACTCTTCGGACGCGCTGCGAGGCCGCGAAATAGACCATCCAGACAACTGGAAAGGCCAGCGAAAGGGTGTCGCGCGCGGCGGCGGCGGGGACGCAATAGTAGTCTACGGGCAGCTTCAGAATGGTGAGAAAAGCATAAGTACCGAGCGCATACTGAAGGGCGACGATCCAGCGCCAGGCGCGAGTCTCGATGGCGACAAAGCAGATGGCGGCGATGGCGGCGAGGAGGACCGTGCGGGAGAAGCTGGAAATGGCGAAAAGCAAGTAACGGCCCGGATCGATCCATTGGGCCGGCAAATAGTTTTTCCAATTGCTGCCGGCGGCGATCAGCGCCAGCCCCAGCGCGACCTGACAGAAGAAATAGAACAGCCAACCGCCAATCGGCCGGTTGCGGCGGGCGACGGCGACGATGGCGCACGCCAAAGCCAGAATGCCGCCGTACGATTCGGGAGCGGGCACGAATACCACTCAGTGTACAAGTTTGTAGTCCAGCCGGCAGGATTGCCCACCGTGGCATTCCCTAATTCTCGATCGGGGTTTTCTCGACATGATCGATGATGAGCTGCTCGACGGGGCCCTTTTTCGGTTCGAGCCTCAAGCCGAGCGCCTGTACGGCATCGGTAATCGAGGTTCCTCCACCCGGGGTTGTGGCCTCGCCGCCGCCGGCAGCGCTCGCGGCTCCGCCGGCACCGGCCGGCACATCCATCCCGGCGGCGCGCGCCATGTTCAGGAGATCGGCCAGCGCGAAGTCGATGCCGACGTCGTAGCTTCCCTTAAGCCCGGTCTCGTCTACGATGTTGCGCCCGCCGGCGCCGCCCATTTGGGAGAACTGGGTGAGCATGTCGCAGAGCCCCTCCATGGTGACGTGGCTGGCTTGCAGGTGAAAGGCCATGGTGGTGCGGTCGACGGAGTAGGTATATTTGCCCTTGGCGCCCATGTCTACGACCGCGCCGCCTGCCTTGGGATCCACCTTCATGCGTATCGGTCCGTCCGGGCCTTCCATCTTGCTTTCGCCGGGACCGAGGGGTGCGTTCTCGTCGATGGGTTTGGCGGGCTCGGATTCCTTCATTTTCGGTCCGCCTTTGCCCACTACCAGCGCCAGGATCGGCCGCTCCTTGGTTTCGCGGCGCACCACAAGCTTGAACCGGTCCTCGAGGAGAGATTGCAGCATGAGGCGGGCGTCATCCTTGGTAGAACCTTCGGGCATCTTAGCCTTGATATCGAATCGCGTATTGGCAATCCAATCCGGGCCGCTAATCTGGTACGGCTTCACCTTATAGGCGATGACGATGAGTTCCTTGAGCGCCATGTAGGTGTATTCGGCCTGGGCGCCATCGACGTGGGGTCCGATTTTCGGCATCTCGCCGCCGGCCATCATCTGTTGCGCGAGTTTTTGCATGTCCAGGGGAGCGGCCGGTTTGATGGAGGCCACTTCGAAGGAGGGCCGGGACGCGGTCTGTGCCGCTGCCAGGCCGGTTCCCACAAACAGGCCGGCGGCGGTGAAGGTGGAAATAAAGCGTCGCATTTGTATTTACTCTGCGTTATATAGACGGCGGAAGCAAGCCGACCTTACAAAGTCCGGTTAATTGTCGGTGGGAGTTTTCTCCACGCGATCGACGATCAACATATCGATGGGCGCCTTGCGCGGTTCGAGTTTCAGTCCGTACTGCTGGATGGCGGAGAATACCGCGGAGCTGCCGGGGTCCATAGCGCTGGGAGGAAGCTGCACGGGAATGCTCATGCCGGCCGCGCGCGCCAAGGCCATCATATCGCCCCAACCGACATCGAGCGTGAAATCGTAGCGGCCCTTGAGGCCGGTGTCATCGATTACGGGGTTCTCCACGAACCGGCCCAGCCAGTCCACCATGCCAGAGCTATTGGTCCGCGTGAAAACGAGGCGCATGCCGTTTTCGCGCGGCTGCATTCGCAGGTCGCCGTTGGGGGTGGTGGTGTTGGTTGTGCCGCCGGTGTCGCTGGTGACGTTCACGCGAACCTGTGCGCTGCCATCGGAGGGCGCCGGCGCCTGTGGGGCGGCGGGTCCGCCGGGAGCGCTTGCGGGAGCGGCGTCTTCGGGCGCGGATTCCTTCATCTTCAGGCCGCTTTTCATGACGGTCAGCGCGTAAACGGATTGTTCCCTGGTCTCGCGATGGAACACGAGCTTAAAACGATCGGCCAGCAGCGCCTGGATCATGGCGGGAACATCATCGCGCCTGGCGCCTTCGGGCATTTTTGCGGTAATGGAATAACGCTCGGCGCTCATCCATTCCGGTCCGGACACCTGGTAGGATTTCACCTTGTAGGCGACCCGCATCAGTTCGGCGATGGACATCGACTTGATGGTTACCTGGGCGTTGTCGATGACCATGCCAAGATGCATCTTTCCCGACATGACGGAGTTGACGCTGAGGGGTTCGGCTTTCTTGATGGACGCCACCTCGAACGAAAGGGGCGTTTGCCCGAATGCCGCAATTGTTACAAATAAAAGACTTGTACTCACCCAAGGAATTTTTGTGAGGATCATACTTATCTCTACTTTGCAGGAAGATACGACGGGCGCGCAAGTCGAGTTCCCGAAATCGGCGGGCAATTGCTTTGGGCAGTGCCGGGCCGGGGCTTTCGGGTACGCTGTGGTTGTAGCGCGGCTTTAGCTTTTGGGAATTTTGCAAGTCCCGCGGGCCGGGCCGCCCGCAGGAATTTCGAACCCGACGTTAAGCGCGTGCGTTGATAAAATTGAAGAGGCTTGCCCATGGACCGAACGCCCGCCAGTTCCGCCACCGCGCGGGACGTGATTCTGGAAATCGTGCGGAATATGAAGGAAGGGCTGGAGCCCCTGCATTACTCCACTCTCCCACCGGCGATTTATCACGTGTACCTGCACCCCGACGACATGGACCGTCTGCGCGGAATCCTGCCGCGAATCGTGGACGAGGCGAAGCGCGCGCTGGATGCCGAAGTGGAGCACATCAATCGCGGCTCGCTGGCGGCATCTTTGGCCGAACGGCTGAAACTGGCGCGGCGAGGCGATCCCAAAATCTCGGCGCCGGAGGGCGGCTGGCAAATTCGCATTCTGGAGAATACCGAAGAGGAGGTGTCGCAGGGCGACGTGGTGATCTATTCAGAACTGGCGCTGCCGGCCAAGATGGAGCTTTCCGATGGGTCGATGACCAAGCGGATCGCGACGCGCAAGCTGGGCGGCGCGCCAACCGCGGCGCAAACTTCCTACGAGACGCGAAAGACGGAGGCGGCGCCCGCGCCCGGAGCGGCGCCTGCCAATTCGCCGCCGGCCGAAGACGGCGCCGTGGCGGTGATCGAATATGACGACCAGGGCGGGCACAAGACGTTTCGCATGACAAAGAACGAAATCGTGGTGGGCCGCGGCGGCCGCGATTACTGGACGGACGTCAAGCTCGACACCCTGGCGGACGTCTCGCGGGAACACTGCCGCCTGCGCCGCGACCCCGAGAGCGGGAGGTTTTTTCTGAAGGATCTGAGCCGGCTGGGGACGACGGTGAATGGCGAGCCGGTGCCATCGAGCGTCGATTTTTCGAGCGGGGAAAAGCGCGATCTCCAGGTGGAAGCCGCGGTGCCGGCACAGGCGCGAATCGGGCTCGCGGGCGTGGTGTTTTTGGAATTCCGCAGTCTCGGTGAATAATTTGATCCCTTTCCGGGTTTCACACAGAGGCATGGAGTATACAGACGAGAATCCTCATTTCCCGCAAAGCCGCAAGGCCGCCCGCCGCCCAGGCAGAAGCCGAGGACGGTGGGCTGGCGGCGCACCGAGAGGCGCGTTCGATTCCTCCGCCGGGAGCGTCGCCCATGCCTGACCACTCCAGGCTGCGGCTGGCCGGAGCCAGCGATCCGGGGCGGGTGCGGAAGAACAACGAAGACGCCCTACACGTCGACGGGGAACGCGGCATATTTCTGGTCGTCGATGGGATTGGCGGTCAGGCGGCCGGCGAGAAGGCGGCGGAGAT
>Ga0335072_10004836_pt1 | contig 19897 bp, 19 predicted proteins | sample Lox_Sample_21_FD_206725 | JGI IMG/M metagenome (GOLD analysis project Ga0335072, IMG submission 206725) | Soil microbial communities from Loxahatchee National Wildlife Refuge, Florida, United States - Lox_Sample_2.1 | ecosystem: Environmental > Terrestrial > Soil > Wetlands | place: USA...
TAGGGAGGCCCGTACCAGCTCGCGATTCCTTTTTCGGTTACGAGCGGTTTGGCGTCAGCGGGAATCGTCGGCTCGGCAAAATCCGGTTCTTCCCGTTTGGCTGCCGGGACGCTTTCATGTGAAGGCACGTTCGCAGATGGCGGAGGTGCGGGCGCCTCGCCGCTCGCTTCAGGCGCAGGCGGAGGAGGAACAACGACCCGCGCCTGCTTGGGATGCCCACAGGCCGACAGCAGCGCGAGCAGCAACACAAGGATAAAGATCATCGCGGCACTGACGAAGTGGAGGCGATGAAGCCAGGCAGATTCTACTTCGGCGTCGGCGGTTGCTCCATGTACTTGGCCAGTTCGGCCAGCTTCTGCGATGCGCCGCGCAAGGCTTTGCTGGAATGCGTGCGCACCGTGGGAACGATGTCGTCGTTCAAATACTTGATGAACTCGGGAATCTCTTTTTCCAGCCGTTCGACGGCCTCGTTGATCGTCTGACTGACGCGCGCCGACGCGTCTTCCACCTTGCGGTTGAAGTCGTTCATACTGCTCCTCGCCTTGATCGAGCGTGAGCGGATTCACGCTTCCATGCGGATGCCAGGCTCCATCATTATTTCGTGAGCGGGCGGCCGGGTCAATGGTGCAACCGCTGATGACATTGGTTCGGCGGGATTTGCGGTCCAGTCGGCTTTCGCGATTGTAATCGCGACTCGACTACAATGCATGCTCGATGAAGCGGGCCGTGGCCAGAGACATTCTGAAAAACGAGGCGAAGGCTTTCCGCGCTCGCCTGCTCGCCTGGTACGACGGGCACGCACGCGATCTCCCCTGGCGCAAAAGCCGCGATCCTTACCGCGTATGGCTTTCGGAAATCATGCTTCAGCAGACCCGCGTCGCGGCCGTGATTGAGCACTATCACGAGTTTCTACGGCGCTTTCCCAGCGTGCGAAAGCTCGCCGCTGCACGCGAGTCCAGCGTTTTAGCTGCCTGGAGCGGCTTGGGATACTATCGCCGAGCGCGCATGCTGCATGAAGCCGCCAAAATGATCACGCGAAAGCTGGACGGCAACTTTCCTCAATCGGCTGAACGCTGGCGCGCATTGCCCGGCATCGGTCGATATAGCGCGGCGGCGATTGCGAGTATCGCCTTTGGTGAGCCGGTCGCGGTCGTCGATGGAAACGTCGAGCGCGTATTGCAGCGTGTGACCGGAAAACCTCTCGCCGGCGCGCAGTTGTGGCAAGCAGCTGAGGAATTACTCGACCGCAGCCGCCCCGGCGATTCCAATCAGGCGATGATGGAACTCGGCGCAACCGTGTGCACTCCGCGCACCCCCACATGTCTCATGTGTCCAGTCGTGGAAGTGTGCGCGACGCGGGGAGAACTCGCCGGGGTGGCGCATCCATCGCACCAGAAAAAACGCGAGATCCATTACGCTTTGGTTTGCCGCAATTCGCGGATACTTCTCGTTCAGCGTCCTCGGCAGGCCTCGCTCATGGCCGCCATGTGGGAGCTGCCGCGGATCGAACCTCCCGCCGATCATGCGGGACCAGCATTCACGGTGAAGCACTCGATCACCACGACGGATTACACCGTGGGCGTCTGGAATCTTCCACCGCTCGAAAGAACCCGCGGAGAATGGGTTTCAAGCGTGCGGCTGCAATACTTTCCGCTCACCGGCCTCGCGCGAAAAATTCTTCGCCGAGCGGGTGTGCTTACCCCCGTTACCTCTAACTCCTAGGCGTGGGCAGATCGCCGCTCTCAGCCGCTATCGCGCAGACTTCAATTTCTCTGATTTGGAGCGGCTCATCCTCGAATATGCCGACGCGATCACCCAAGCTCCCGTGGAAGTGCCGGACGCACTATTCGCCCGCCTGCGCGAGCGTTTCAGCGAGGCCCAACTCGTCGAGCTGACCTCGGCGATCGCGTGGGAAGGGTACCGCGCCCGCTTCTCTCACGCCCTTGGCATTGAATCTGAGAACTTCAGCGCTGGAGCTGTATGTGCGCTTCCGGCGAGGCCGGGCCACTGATCTGGCCGATGCACCACGTTCGACACTCAAACAATTGAAAATCCCCAGCCCGAATCAGACGGTCCCTTTGCCAGTTTTCCCGCTCAGACGCAGAGCGGGAATGACTTAGCTTTGTAGCGACTTGCGGCAACAGTCTCTGGACGCTTTCTGGCTTTTGGGCGAGCAGCAGTTGTTTCCGCAGCTCTTGTCGGAGTCTGATCCGCAGCAGGAAGACGCGACCTTGTCCTGATTATTATCGGAACAGCAACTCGTCTTGTTGTCCTTCATGCATTTTGCGGCTGCGTTCTTGCCGCAGCACGATTTTTCATTCTCACCACCGCAGCAGGAAGCGGTCTGTTTTCCATCCGCCTTTTGCGACATGTGACCCGCGCAGCTCTGGCCGTCTTTGGCAACCGAAGTTGCCATTTTGGCGCAGCAAGAGCACTTGGCCTGCGCTGCCGGTGGAGTACTTTGTTGGGCCGTTTTCGGCGTCGCGGTTTGCGCCCAGGCAACAACGGACAGGGCCAGCATCAGGACGAGCAACTTACATTTCATATCGAGCTCCATATTCGGATTTCACCGAGTCCTGCGCTCAAGACTCGCAGGAGCCGATTTGATCGGATGTGATTTGAATCACACTAGCTCGTGAGGCGCTATGAGCGGAGTTGCACTGAGAGGATTCTGGCTGAGAGACTCTAACCACGCAGCAGATGTTCGAGCGACAGCCGCAGGTCGCTGAAGGCAAACGGATAGCCGGTTCCAACCAGCCGCGCGGGTTCCACCCGCTGGCTGCTCAGCAAGGTGGCTTCTCCCATCTCGCCGAAAACCGCCTTGACAACGAAAGCTGGCAGGGGAAAGATGGCCGGGCGCCGCAAAACGCCGGCCAACGTTTCGGTGAATTCCGCGTTCGTGACAGGCCTGGGAGCGACCATGTTCACCGGGCCTTGCAGCAAGTCGGTTTTTAGGATGTGCAGGATCCCCCCCACCATGTCCTGTACGTCGATCCAACTCATCCACTGGCGACCATCCCCAACGCGGCCACCCAGGCCGAGCCTGAACGGGGTCAGCATCTTGGCCAGCGCACCTCCCTCCACGCTGAGCACGACTCCAGTGCGAATCTGCGCAGTGCGAATGCCGGCATCGATTGCAGGCTTGGTTGCGGCCTCCCAATCGCGGCAAACCAGCGCGAGAAAGTCTTTGCCCGGCTCGCTTGCCTCATTCAGCACTTCGTCGCCGCGATTGCCGTAGTATCCGATCGCCGAACTGCAGATAAACACCCGCGGCTTGCTTTTCGCCTCCGCCAGGGCCAGCGCAAGGTTCTGAGTGCCGTCAACGCGGCTGTTGCGAATCCGGGTTTTCTTCGCCCGCCCCCAGTAGCCAAGGATGGTTTCTCCAGCAAGATGGATAACCGCGTCGAAGCCAGAAACCGCTTCCGCCGAAACTGGTTCGCCGGGATGCCACATAACCTGGTCTTTTCCCGCAACTGGGCCGCGCACCAGCCTGACAACGTCGTATCCGCGGGAATGAAGTAACGGGAGCAGCGCTGTTCCAATCGGCCCGGAAACTCCACTGACAAGAATTCGAGAGAGCATAGCGGACGAATTTTCAATGTAGCAGCTTACGACTTGTTGCGTGAAGAAAGTCTATGCGCGGCTGGCGAATCGCAAGCTGAGGAAGTGGCTCGTTAGTTTCGTTATCTGCATCAAATTCGTTGTACGCGTCGGGCCAACAATCTTCCGCGATTAGCGGTTGAACTAATAACGGTTCAGCGTTATTCTTCTCGGCTGCAAGCCAGTTGCAATCCCCCCAGTTTTTGAAAACGCTCAACTTCTCCGCATCTAAACGGGGCTCGCGGTCTTTGGAACCCTAGGGTTTGTCGCATTGCATTTTATCAGCTCGATTTTCACAGGGCTCTAGGCACGATCAAAACAAGAAGGTGATTGGAGGCATAGGAATATGGCCTGGGTTACGGTTTCATGCCCCGATGGGCTGTTCGAAATGGACGTGGATGGCGTTACTCGCATCATCCGCTCGTATGCCTACGCCGAGGCTCTGAGCGGCAACAGCACGATCACCACGGAATCGCACATCATCGGACCCGACCTTGACACTGTAAGTGTTAACTGGGATCAGGTGGCGAAGGACCGGGATTCAACCGCATCGCAGACCGTCACCGATTTCTATCTAAAGATGTCAACCGGGATGGATGGCCAGGAGGGAATAGAGTATCTCGAAGGATTGATCGATGATCGGGACGACTACACCGACAAGGTCCACGATCTGCAGACGACCGCCGGTAAGAACACAATGGAGAATATCGAACGATCGGTAAAACGCGGCGAGTTTGGCGAAAAGCTGTTTACGGTGATTCGCGATGCCTGTGCAGAGACTGAACTCGTGCTGGCCACCGGCGGTGGTGCGGCCTTAGGAGTGGCCGGAGAAGCGACAGTGCTTGGAGTGGACCTGGGTCTCAGTGCTGAGGCCGTTTCAGGACTGGGAATCACCGCAGGTTCGCTGATGAAGGGCGGCTTTAAATGGCAAGATACCAGGAGCTTTGGACAGGGGCTCGCGGAAGCCTCAATTGAATTGGCCGTAAATCTATTCACGTTTGGTGTCGGCACCCAGATTCCCAAAGGGGCGGTTGGAGAGAAAACCGCCCGGACTTTGATCGCGCTGGTCTTTGGAGGAGAGATGAAAGGAGCGTTGAAGACGGTACCAGCGTCTTTTGCCAATCCCAAAGATCTGTCTGGGCGGCAAAAATCGGCTGGCCAGTTGCTGATCCCTGCCGCCGCCAACATTCCAAGCTCGGTGGCAAGGCCGATGCTGGAAGCGCTGCTGCGGAGCCAAAAGTGGGCAGTACCGGCAACGGTCGTACTTAAGCTGGCGTTGCGCTATGGAGCGGCGGCGCTGGCCAAGCCGTCGAAGGCAGATGTTGGCGGAAAAACTGCACAGCCACTTAAACCACAGAGAGGAGTAATTCGCGATCTCGCCGCTATGGGCAGGACAAGTTTGAACTGCACGATCTCCGATGGCTTTCTCGACTGCTCGAATCTGGAGGAAGAATTCGTAAAACAGTGCGCGTTACGACCCGCTGTCACGGTTTGCCGGTAGAACCACCCTGGATCCCGAAGTCTGGCGGAATCCCTCCCGGGAGTTGCGGGTGCTGTATCGCGCCAACTGCCCGCCATAGCTTGAGAGAATGCTCCATCCCCGCTCTAGTTGTGACCCTGTCCTGAGTGGGAGCTGCTCCCCACTTTGCGGGCTATAATCAAACATGGCGAGCTTGCGCCAGCAGATCGCGACCACCGCTTTAACCCTGACCAAATACCGCGACCTGATGAAGCGGATGCAGGAAAGCCGTCCGCATGACGATCTCACCATCGTCAAGAAAGCCTACGATTACTCGCTGAAGTATCACGACGGCCAGACTCGCGCCTCCGGCGAACCCTATCTCGTCCATCCCTTGGAAGTCGCCCTGGTACTCGCCGAAATGAAAATGGACCCCGTCGCTGTGGCCGCCGGTCTCCTCCATGATTCCGTCGAAGATACCTCCGTGACCATTGTCGATATCCGCAAGGAATTTGGAGAGCAGGTCGCGCATATCGTCGAAGGCGTCACCAAGATCAGCAAAATTGATTTTGCTACGCGCGAGGAGCAGCAGGCCGAAAACCTTCGCAAGATGATGCTGGCGATGGTCGACGACATCCGCGTTGTGCTGATCAAACTCGCCGACCGCCTGCACAATATGCGCACGCTTGAGCATCTTCCTCCGGAGCGCCAGCATAAAATCGCCCAAGAGACCCTCGAGATCTATGCTCCCATCGCGCATCGCCTGGGCATGGGAAAGATTCGCGGCGAGCTTGAAGACCTCGGTTTCCGTTTTCTCGATCCGGTCGGTTATGAACAAGTCGAACAAGCGGTCAATGCGCGCCGCAAGCAGGGTGAAGTCTTTCTCGGCAAGATGGAGCAGATCATCACCGACAAGCTCAAAGAGGCGGGCATCCAGGCCCGCGTGGAAAGCCGCATCAAGCGCGTCTACAGCATTCACAAGAAGCTGCAAAAGCAGCGCATCTCGGTAGATCAGGTCTACGATCTTTACGCCATGCGCGTTATCACGCGCTCGCTGCAGGATTGCTACGCGGTGCTCGGCATCATCCATAACCTGTGGCGCCCGGTTCCCGGGCGGATCAAGGATTTCATCGCGATGCCCCGGCCGAATTTTTACCAGTCACTGCACACTTCGGTGATCACCGACGACGGCACGCCGTTTGAAATCCAGATTCGCACTGAAGAGATGCACAAGATGGCCGAGGAGGGCATCGCCGCGCACTGGAAATACAAAGACGGCCCGGTTTCGGCGCAGGATGAACAGCGACTGGCCTGGCTGCGGCAAGTCGTCGAGTGGCAGCGGGATGTCAGCGACCCAACGGAATTTCTTTCCACGCTGAAAGTCGATCTTTATCCGGAAGAGGTCTACACATTTACGCCAAAAGGCAAGGTCGTAGTGCTGCCGCGCGACTCGACGCCCATCGATTTTGCCTATACGATTCACACCGAGGTCGGCCATACCTGCATCGGCGCGAAGGTGAACGGACGCATGGTGCCGCTGCGGCACAAGCTTCACTCCGGCGACATCGTCGAAATTCTGACGCAGCCGGGCCACAAGCCCAGCCGTGACTGGCTGGCGCTGGTCAAGTCGTCGCGCTCGCGCAACAAGATCAAGCACTGGCTCAATGTTCATCAGCGCGAACGCGCGATTGAAATTGGCAAGAAGCTGATCGAAAAAGAAGCGCGCAAATACCGCATCGCGCTGAAGGAGATCAAAGACGAAGACCTAACAAAAGTCGCGTCTGGCTATGGCCTCGGCCGCGCCGAGGATCTGATGGCTGGCATCGGATACGGGAAATATTCCGCCCGCCAGGTGCTGGCTCGGCTTCTGCCCGCAGGTACGACCCCGACAATTGCGGGGGACATCGAGGCCGAAGGCCTCACCTCGCAGCCCGGAGCGATTGCCAGCGTCGTGCGCCGCGTTTTCGGCGATCACAACGCGATCACAGTCCGCGGACAAGGCGACATGCTTGTCTATCGCGCGCGATGTTGCAATCCGATTCGCGGCGAGGCCATCGTCGGCTACATTACGCGCGGCAAAGGCGTTGCCGTGCATTCCCTCAACTGCCCTAACGTTACGAATCTGCTTTATGAGCCCGAACGACGCATCGATGTCGAATGGGCGCGCGACGACTCCACACCTACGGCGTATCCCGTCAAGCTCACGGTTTATTGCGATGACCGTTTCGGGATGCTGAAAAGTATTACCGGCGTAATCGGAGATGCGAAATCGAATATCCGCAACATCGCCGCCCACACCGCCAACAGTCAGGCCAGCGTCGAGATCGTGCTTGATATCAGCGACTTAAAGCACCTGGAGCAGATCATCGCCGGCCTCAGAAAAATCCCCGGCGTCCACGAAGTGCAAAGGTTACAAAAAATCTAAAACTGGCACCTCGTCGAAGACCACGATCTTTCCGACGCAAAGGGCGAATATGAAGGTGCCGACCAGATTCACGCAGAGGACGATTGCCCACAGCCGCAGCAGCTGCGAATGCACTTGCGCCGAGTGACCCGCCTCACGAATGCGTTCTCTAAGAAGCTCGACAACCTGAAAGCCGCCGTCACTTTGTACTCCGCGTGGTACAACTTCTGCCGCGTCCATCAAACCTTGCGCATTACTCCGGCGATGGAAGCCGGACTTGCGGATCGCGTGTGGGAGATAGGAGAACTTCTTGCGGCTCAGGCTTAATTTCGAGCGTGAAACTACAACCCAGATGTAGACGCGCCACCGTCGCTATCGCTCTTGCCAATGTCTCGAATTCCTCTTTGCTGTCAGACCCATTGGGCATAACTGTCCAATCGCAGCGGCAATTCGGACACTGGCGCAGTGGGCTTGGGCTTTTCTCCAATGCCAGCGATAAGCTGGCGCGGCACCTCCGGCAGTCAAACCGCATCCCGATAATGTCGGCCAGCTCTATGAACTTTCGCGTCTGCGTGGTCATGTCCGACTCCCTAACTGTTTTGAAGATGGTAGAATTATCGGCCCCACGGAGGATCGCATGGCAAGTGAAATCATCATCAAAGGCCAGAAAGCAAGGCCCGGAGAGCGGATGACTGGCGGTGCCGGATGGAGGCTGGCGACAACAAAAGGTAAGAGACGCGTCTTCGCCGCAACCCTGCTAAAAACCTTCAACTTTGGGAAGAACCGACTCGCAGTTTTCAGCGTTCCTAAATAGGAGGCGAGTCAATAGCAGCATCGAATTAGCTCACTACGCAAACTTGGGGACTCAGGACTCGGAACTCCGGCTGTGCTACTCTGTCATTCCCCGTCCGCGGTTACTGGCAAGGGGCCACCCAGATCCGGGAACTGTTCTATGCGCGAGACCATCTCGACCAAACACGCCCCGCAGGCAATCGGGCCATACTCCCAAGCTATCCGGGCCAATGGATTCATCTTCGTTTCCGGCCAGGTCGCGATCGATCCAGCCACACAGCAGGTGATCGCGGGCGATGTCGCGGTGCAGACCGACCGCGTAATCCGCAATCTTTCGCAAATTCTGGAATCGGCCGGGAGCAATCTGGACAAGGTCGTCCGTTCCACGGTTTTCCTGAAGAACATGGATGACTTCCCGGCAATGAATGCCGTCTATGCCAAGTTCTTCAATGCCGCACCGCCCTCGCGTTCCACGGTCGAAGTCTCGCGCCTGCCCAAAGACGTGCTGGTCGAGATCGACGTAATTGCTCTCGCCTAGGCGGCAGCCAGCCTTTCCGACACATCCGTCTGATGCCGCTCGTGGGTGGAGTGCTTCCCAGCACGAAAAAGTTCGACGGTTGCAACTCGGCCTCATTACTCTGGTACCACGCCTCCCGCTTACAAACATTTTCAAAAAAAGTTCAAAAAAGTATTGCATCTGTGGAAATTTTCCGTAATCTCACAAATGCGAACTAACTTCGCCGAAATGCCCGGGAAAACGCATCCAACCTGGGAGCCGCGAACAAAATGTCCTCTTCTCGGGGACTCAAGGGAGACGCGGTGGTGAGAGTGAGTCGCTTGAGGAGGCAGCCATAGAAATTGGCCACAGCTAGCGCACCCAGCCCGCAATCCGGAAATCCCCCAACCCTCGCCGCCGTCCCTAACCGGAAGAGATTCGTCCGCCTCACCCTTTGGCCATTGGTCGCCGCCACATTCTTTATGGTGTCGGGCGGTACTTATGGCACTGAAGACATCGTGCATGGCGCCGGCTACTGGCGTGCGATCCTGATCCTTCTGCTTACACCTCTTCTTTGGAGCTTGCCGACCGCCTTTATGATCGGCGAGCTTTCAAGTGCTTTGCCCTTCGAAGGCGGATATTACGCTTGGGTCCGGCGCGCTATGGGCAATTTCTGGGGATTTCAAGAGGCCTGGCTCTCGCTGGTCGCGTCCATTTTCGACATGGCGATCTATCCCACGCTGTTCGTCGCCTATCTCACCCGAATGTTTCCGTGGTTCCAGGTGAATAATCGCGGATGGTGGGTCGCACTGGCCGTAGTTATCGCCTGCGCCCTTCTGAACATCGCCGGCGTGAAAGTCGTCTCCCTGACCTCGCTCTGGCTGTTTTTGGCTCTATCCGCCCCGTTTGTAGCCATCGTGCTTCTGGCGCCGTTCAAATTTGGAGCGCTGGCCAACGCTGTCACCAAGCCTACAACCTCGACCGTCGACATCCTCGGCGGCCTGCTCATTTGCATGTGGAACTACATGGGATGGGACAACGCCTCGACGATCGCGACCGAAGTGGAACGTCCACAGCGGACCTATCCGCGGGCGATGCTGGTCGCGGTCGGGATCGTTGCCCTGAGCTACGTTCTGCCTTTTGCCGCGATGTGGGCTACTGGCCTTAAGTCCACCGCGTGGGAAACTGGTTCGTGGGCTGATATCGCCGGGCTGGTCGGCGGACCGCTGCTCCGCATCGGCGTGGTCCTCGGAGGAATGATCAGCGGCTTCGGCATGTTCAATGCTCTCGTGATGAGCTACTCGCGCCTGCCCCTGGCCATGGCGCAGGACGGCATGCTGCCGAAGGTCTTCGGCAAGCTGCAGTCCAGGTCGAAAGCTCCGTGGGTGGCCATTGTTGCGCTTGCGACCGGCTGGGCGATGTGCCTCGGACTCGGCTTCGAGCGCCTGGTTACGATTGACATCCTCCTGTACGGCGGCAGCCTGGTGCTTGAATTCGTCGCGCTGGTTGTGCTTCGCCTCCGCGAACCGGAACTCAATCGTCCATTCCGCGTGCCTGGAGGATTGCTTGGCGCGATTGCGATCGGTATTCCACCAACGCTCCTGCTAGCGTTTTCTGTCATTCGCAGCGAGCATGAGTCGATCCTGGGGATGAGTTCCTTCGCCTTCGGCATGATCCTGATCGCAGCCGGCTGCGTGGCGTACTTCGTCAACCATGCGCTGAAGCCGGCAGGATGGTCCGCGGAGCGTAGGAAACCCCAGCCCGCAGCTTAGGAATCAATACCTTGGGGCGGGTTGACGAGTGTCACTCCGCCTTTTCTCTTGCCAGTGTTAGATTGCGACTTATGGATCCTTTGGGCGCTTACCGCGGAGCAAAGGGCTACATCGCGATGCCAATAGCGGCTGTTGTTTCTGCCATCGTGGCCATGGGGCTGGCTGTATTGAGTGTCTACACTGCTGGTTTTCTTCTTGGGAAGTTCGATGGACCCGATGGGCCAGGCGCTGGCGTGTTGGTGATCTTGGTCGCACTCAACATCGCTATTTCGGTGTTCATTGCCGGATTCACCCTGCTGGTCAATCTGCATCGTCCGACATCCTGGCGAATGCCGACGTTTGCGTTCGTACTTTCTATCGGCCTGGTTCGATTGATGGGACCGTTTGACATCCGGTTCGCGCCATTTATGCTAGGTACGGGAGCGATAGTCTGGGCCATCTGCTGCTGGCTGCTGCACAGAAGAAGCGTTGCCACAAACAATGTCATCCAAGCGTAAATCCAAGGGCGCGTACATGATCTCGGCCGTGGCCGAGATGTACGGCATTCATCCCCAGACCCTCCGCCTCTATGAGCGCGAAGGCCTGCTCAAGCCTTCGCGCACCGAAGGTAATACTCGCCTCTACACCGACGAAGATCTGCAGCGCCTCGAATTCATTCTCTCGCTCGCGCGCGATCTGGGCGTGAACATCAGCGGGATGGCGATTATCCTGCAAATGCGCGAGCGCATGGAGGAAATGCAGCGCCAGATCCAGGAATTTGTGCAATACATCCAGCAGGAGGTGCTTACGCGCGCCAACGCGGCCGCCGATCCGTCGAAAGGCGCAATCGTGCCCGTCCGGCGGCCCATGATGACGCCAACGCCGCCGCAATCCTCACCATCTTCGAAGAAGCACTGACATAAGCTAATCCGAGACTCGCCATCGTTGCGGGCGGCTCACGTAATCCTGGTCGCGAGCGTCAAATTGAAAGGCACGCCATGTCCGACACCGAGATCCATTCGCCGATGCAGCCAGCGCCTGTCACACCTCCAACACCGCCGCCACCACCTCGCTACACCGTCTTCCGCGGGCCCAATGGAATCCGCGCAGGGTGGCGAATACTGATCTTTCTTGCGATTCTGGCCGGCTTATTCGCACTCCTATCTCTGATCGTAGCCGCCATTGGACACGGCAAACATCCACGGTTCGGCGGACTGTCGCAACTTGCGCCCTCCACCCTGAGCCTCAGCGAAGGAGTAACGCTCCTGCTGGTTGGGCTCGCTGCTCTAATTATGTCCCGCATTGAGCACCGGCGATGGGGCCAGTATGGCCTTCCCATCCTCTCGGCGTTCAAGAAAGACTTCTGGATCGGCACGGTCGTCGGCTTCCTGGCGATTAGCGGGTGTCTGTTTGCGATTTTCGCGCTACATGGCTTCCAGATCACCGGCCTGAGTATTCATGGGTCGATGATTCCATTCGCAACCGCATCGTGGTGCGTGACATTCGCGATCGTCGGGCTGTCGGAGGAATTCACCTTTCGCGGATACTTGCAGTACACGCTCAGCACGGGCATGGGATTCTGGCCGGCGGCAATCTTGATGTCACTGCTATTTGGGCTGGCACATCGCGGCAACCCAGGAGAAACCTGGTTTGGACTCGCTTCCGTGGTCTTATTCGGATTGCTCTTCTGCCTGTTTCTGCGCCGCCGCGGGGATCTCTGGTGGGCCGTCGGATTTCACGCCGGGTGGGATTGGGGCCAGACGTTTTTCTATGGCGTGCCTGACAGCGGCCTCAAGCCCTATCACAATCTGTTCGATTCCGCCTTCAATGGACCGCGTTGGCTCACCGGCGGCTCGGTCGGTCCGGAAGCGAGCATCTTCACGCCGATCGTGCTGCTAATGGTCGGCATCGTTTTCGCATTCGTCTATCGCGACGATCTTTACAGCGTCCATATTCACCCGCCGGTGCCTGCATCCCCAACGCCAGAGCTCGGATCTCAGATTTAATCGCTCCCGAGGCGCCCCGGCCGGAAGTCAGGTGCTTTGCAATGTTAGACTCGCTGCTTGTCATTTGAATCTTGGCGCTTGCCGGAGTTCTTCCTTTCATGTCCAACACTCAAATCCCAACCGCGCGCACGCGTGTCGTTCGCGAGCCGCACCGCGCAGTTTACGATCGAGAGACGGTCTATCGCATTCTCGACGAAGGTTTTCTTTGCCATATCGGATTCGCGGTCGACGGCCAGCCTTACGTCATTCCCACATCGTATGGCCGCAAAGATGCGAATCTGTATATACACGGGTCGGCCGCCAGCCGCATGCTGCGCAATCTGAAAGAAGGCATGCGCATGTGCTTGACAGTCACCGTGCTCGACGGGCTCGTGCTCGCCCGCTCAGTTTTCAATCATTCCATGAACTATCGATCGGTTGTGATTCTAGGAAAAGCCACGCTGATAGCGGATCCTGAGGAGAAACTCGAAGCCCTGCGATCGCTCTCCGAGCACATCATTCCCGGGCGCTGGGCCGATGCACGCCAACCGAATGAGCGAGAACTCAAACAGACGTCCGTGCTGCGGCTGCCGATTGAAGAGTTCTCGGCGAAAGTTCGCACCGGACCGCCGATTGACGACGAGGAAGATTATTCTTTCCCCACCTGGGCGGGGGTTGTGCCGCTAGAGATGAAGCCTGGCGAGCCGATCGCTGACTCGCGCCTTCAGCCGCTGCGCGACATTCCAATCTACGTCGGTAAGTACTCGCGCATGAGATGAACGCTCGTAGCGTCCCGCCGAGCAGTGCGTAATTTAACCTCCGGAATGCGTCATCCCGAAGCCGAGCGCTTTCACCAGCATGGCGAGGGATCTCGCGTTCAACGGAAATACAATCGACGCACCGAGAGGCGGGCGGCGTGCCCCATCCTGCGCGGTTTTCGTAAGGTCGGGAAGTTTTCCTGGAACGAAAAATCCCTCGCGTGTTGGACGCTCTCTGTGGAGAAGACTTCAGCTTACGGTACCAGCAGCAGCTTTCCGGTTAAGTGGCGCCCTTCCAACTCTCGATGCGCTTCTGCGGCTTCGGCCAGCGGAAACTGCTTAGCAATCCGCACCTTTAGGCGTCCGTCAGAGATCATCGCAAACAGCGAGGTCGTGCGAGCGATCAGTTCTTCTCTTGTGGCTGTGAAATGCGCCAGCGTCGTGCGCGCCATATACAGAGAACCTTTTTCCGACAGCTTCGCCGGATCAACCGGCGGCACCGGCCCGCTCGACATGCCGTAAAGCACGAGCATGCCTCGCATCTTCATGACGTTGAGATTCTTTTCGAATGTAGCTTTACCTACGCCGTCGTAGACGACATCGACCCCTTTGCCAGCGGTCAGCCGCCTGACTTCGGTTTCGAAATCCTGCCTGGTGAAGACGATGGCTTCATCGGCACCGGCGTCACGGGCGAGTTCTCCCTTCTCTGCGCTCGAAACGGTTCCAATCACTCGCGCCCCGATGGCATGAGCCAGCTGCACGATCAGCAACCCTACTCCGCCGGCTGCCGCGTGCACCAAAGCCGTCTCGCCGGCCTTCAGCTTGTGCGCATCATTGACAAGATAATGAGCCGTCAGTCCATGCATCATGACCGCGGCAGCTTGTTCATCGGAAATCGACGCCGGGATCGGAACCAGATGCTGCTCAGGCGACGCGACGTATTCGGCATACGACCCCAAAGTTCCGCTCCACGCCACGCGATCGCCAACTTTCACAAGCTTGGTCTGCGTGCCTGCTGCCGTCACCACCCCGGCTCCCTCCTGTCCAAGGATGAACGGCAGCGGCGTTCGCAAGCTGCCATCGCGAAACTGCCGGTCAATCGAATTCACACCCGCCACTCGAACCTTCACCAGAACTTCGTTCGCCTTTGGCTGAGGAACCGGGACTTCGACCAACTCCATTACTTCCGGACCACCCGTGTGTTGTACGCGAATTGCTTTCATATCGAGTTTTCCCACTTCTCCATTCCATCGCCGGAGGTAGATCAGTCCCGCAAGAATAAATCAGTGTCGCGTCTTGCGGCACCCTGTGGCGGAGTGACGCACTTAGAAGAGTCTGACCGCCTTCGCCATGTGCACGGCGGGAATGGCTTTGAGCTTCTGCACCACTTCCTCGGGAACCACTCCATCCACGTGAACCACGGCAATCGCTTCGCGGGGCTGGCCAGACTCAACCTCTCCGGATCGACGTCCCAGCGAAAAGTCCGCGATGTTGATCGAATCTTCTCCCAGAATCGTGCCTACTTTTCCGATCACGCCAGGGACGTCGCGATTCCGCATGTAGATCAGATTGCGCTCGAGCGGAGCTTCCACGTCAATGCCGTCGACATGCAGCAGCCGCGGGGTACTCCCATGCAGCACCGCACCTTTCACCATGTGTTCTTCAGTCGAACTCTTGACATAGATCGAAAGCACGCTACCGGCGCCTCCGGATGAGCTCTTCGGCTTATGCGACTCCTGCACGCGCAAGCCGCGGGACTCGGCAATCGCCGCCGCATTCACCAGGTTAGTTTTTTCTTCCAGAGCCGTATTGAGAATGCCTTTGATTGCGCCGTTGCGAATCAGTTCGGTCTTCCACTCTGCAATGTGGCCACCGTATCGGATCGCGATCTCCTCGATGCTGCCCTGGGAAACCTGTCCCAGGAACGCTCCCAGTCTTTCGGCTAGCAGAATGTACGGTTGCATCTGGGCATATTCCTCAGCCGAAACAGAAGGAACGTTCACCGCGTTCTGGATCACGCCATGCTTCAGATATTCCTTGACCTGCTGCGCGATCTGCACGCCGACCGCCTCCTGCGCCTCGTGCGTAGAGCCGCCAATGTGCGGTGTGAGCACAACGTTCGCCAGCGAGACCAACGGAGAATTTTTTGGAGGCTCTTCCACAAAAACGTCGATTGCGGCGGCAGCAACTTTTCCACCCTTCAGCGCCTCCGCCAGATCGGATTCGTTGACCAGTTCGCCACGCGCGCAGTTGACCAGCCGCACGCCTTTCTTCATTTTTGCGATCGATGCCGCATTGATCATTCCTGTCGTTTGCGGCGTCAACCCAACATGCAACGTGATGTAGTCTGCCGCAGCATAGAGTTCCTCAAGCGCTGCCAGCCGAATTCCTTGCTCCTTCGCGACCGTTACTGAGACGAAGGGGTCATGCGCCACCAATTCCATAGCGAACGCTCGCGCCCGTCGCGCTACTTCCATCCCGATTCTCCCCAGCCCGATAATGCCCAGTGTCTTTCCGCGCAACTCGGTTCCCTGCAGTGACTTCTTCTCCCACTTGCCGGCATGCATCAGTGCATCGGCGCGGCACAGATGTCGCGCCATGGCCAGCATCATTCCGATTGTCTGCTCAGCGACGGCGACCGCATTCGCGCCCGGCGTGTTCATGACCGCAATGCCCTTGCGCGTCGCGGCATCCAGATCGATGTTGTCTACGCCCACGCCGGCGCGGCCGATTACACGAAGCTTCTTCGCATGCGCCAGAAGCGCCGCATCGGCCTGCACCGCGGATCGCACGATCAGCGCATCGGCCGATTCCACATGCTCGTTCAGCTTGCCATCCAGTTCCTCGGCCGTGAGCACCGTCCATTCCGGCTCGTGCAATTGTGCCACTGCTGCTGCGGATATTTTTTCTGCCACTACGATCTTCACGGATGAGTTCCCTTTCTTGACACTCTGATTACAAAGGCAATGTTACCGCGTTAACAAAAAGTGACTCACTTCTAACACGTCCCTGACACTCCCGCCCCGGCCACTGGCTAGACTCCGTTCATGCTCTTCGCCATTCAGGAGAAAAGAACATGATGCATTCGAACCGGATCAAAACAGCCGTTCTCGCACTTGGAGTCGCACTTACGCTGGCTTGCGGATACAGTTCTAAACCCGCTCCGGCCACCGTCGGCAGCGTCCCCGCAATTTCGCAACTCAGTCCGGCCGCGGCGACGGCGGGCAGCGCGGCTTTCACGCTCACCATCAACGGAAGCAACTTCAACTCCAATGCGGTCGTGAACTGGAACGGCTCCGCGATGACCGGCACCACTTACGTCAGCGGCAAGCAGCTTATGCTCGCTGTTCCCGCTTCCTCGATCTCAGCGTCCGGAACTGTTCAAGTGACAGTCACGAATCCGGCGGTAGCGGGAACCGGGCTCTATGGGGGCGGTGGAACCATGGCCGAGACGTCCGCGCCCATGACGTTCACGATCAACTGAAGCTTGCTGGATCACGAACAGGAGAAAGAAGGTCGGCGAGGATGCGCCACTTCCGTTGCTGACCTCTTGTTCCTGGTCCATCTCTCTAAGCGCTGACCAGCTGGCGTTTCTCAGCCGCTGCGCGCGCGTAGACTTGTTGCGCCGCACGAATGGCCGCGCCGTACTCCACGCCCTTATCAGTCACGTGTGCCAATACGTGTTCAAGCGCCCCAAGAATCCCGATCGTGTCGAGATAGTCGTAGTAGCCGATGTGCGCAATCCGGAAAATCTTTCCTTTCATCTCGCCCTGTCCGTTGGCCACGACGGCATCGAACGATTCGCGGAATTCTTTTACGATTTTGCCGGAATCGATTCCCTCCGGCGCGCAGATCGCTGTCAGGGCTGAAGCCGGGCTTGACGCATACAATTTCAATCCCAATTCTCGCGCCCCGGCCCGCGTCATCGCGGCGCAGAGTTCAGCGTTGTTGACCAGATCTTCACGCCCTTTGGCGAGATCGCCCTTGCCCATCGCACGCACAAAGTCGAGCGCCGCTCCTAGGGCCGCGAACAGCGACGTCGCTGGTGTGTAGGCGGTCTCCCCTTTTGCCGCCGATTTTCTTTCCTTCCGCAGGTCGAAGTAGTAGCGCGGCGAAGTCGTTGCATCCATGCGCTTCCAGGCGCGCTCGCTCACGCCGCAGTAAGCCAGTCCCGGCGGCATCATCAGCGCCTTCTGCGATCCGCCGATGATGAAATCAATTCCCCATCCGTCAACATCAAGATGAGTCGTCCCCAGTCCAGTGATCGCATCGACGACCAGCAGCGCCTCTCCGGCCTGGCGCACAATTTTCGCGATGCTCTCGATATCGTGCCGCGCGCCTGTCGAACTCTCGGTGGCCTGCACCAACACCGCGCGAATGTCGGGCGACATCCGCACCCGGATTTCGTCGAGCGAGAACGTTTCGCCGTACGGAACACTGATCTGCTCGACCGCGCAGCCAAAAGCCTTGCCCAGTCCAGCCCAACGCTCGCCGAATTTTCCTGCCGTGAGCACCAGCACCTTGTCGCCGGGAGAGGTCAGATTCGAGACCGCCGCTTCCATCACTCCCGTGCCGGAGCACGCCAGCACCAGCACGTCATTTTTGGTGCCCACAAACTCCTTCATGTCTCCGAGAACGCGTTGAAACAGCGCCTTGAAATCGGCGGTCCGATGATGCGCCGTGAACGCAGCCATGGCCGTTTGTGCCGCCGGCAGCAGCGGCGTCGGCCCGGGAGTAAAAAGACGATTCTTATGTAACATAGTCGGATTCCTTGCGAATGAAGTAACCGACTAGTTTACCGGAATGGCCCGTCCCGCGCTGCATTTACTACAAACGCGGCCGTGAGCTAGTGATCGGGGGAGATTGGTCTCGTTTGCTTGGTCAGATATGCCATCCGAATCAGTGTCCGCTCGGAAAAGGGCACATACAGCAATGCGGCGCTTACGGCAAAAGCGCCGCCCAGTCCGATTTTCTGGATCAGCAGGAAGGGCGCGACGGCCCACAGTTCATCCATGATCAACACGAAAGGAAAGAGGCGTCTGAAGGTTTCTCCCAGCCGCTGATAATCAAAGGCCAGCGCCGAGATCAGATAACAACGCAGTGGAATTCCGATTCCGGCGCTCACAATCAACGCGATCAGGAGAGCATTCGCAGTCCAACTTTGCAGGAAGGAATCGGCTAGCGTCTGAACACTGCGCAAGCGGAACAGCGCGGCGAGATAGAAAGCCAGATACATGATCTGAATCAGGGCGAACAGCGCCCTGGGAATGGATCGCTTCGGGAGAGGAATTCCGAGTTCGGGGTGTATAACGTCCGCGATGCCCGTGGACTGTAGAGAGCTGGCCGCCTCTTTCTTCTCGACTTTTTTTTCGACAGGATTGCCGATAACGGCGTTCCGCTGCACAGGCGCGATGAATCGGTAACCGCGGCGGGCAAGAGTCTCGATGTAGCGCGGGCTGGAGGCAGAGTCTCCGAGAGTGTCGCGAACCTTATTGATCGCGGTGTTCAGACTGTGATCGAAATCGACAAACGTATCGGAAGGCCACAATCTCTCGCGCAACTCTTCGCGCGTGACGACCTCGCCCGCGCGCTCGAGTAGCAGCACAAGAATCTGGAGTGGTTGTCCCTGCAGGCGCAATCTCATGCCGCTCTTGCGCAGTTCACCCGCAGAGAGATCGAGTTCAAACACTCCGAAAGTTATGGTCTTTTTCTCTGTCATCGAATCCGACGACAACCCCGGGCATCCGGGGCGTAGTGTAGCACCAGCATTTCTTGCCGCAGGAGTTCTTACGCGAGAACTTTCTCCATCGTAAGCGCCAGCGCTAAAATAGCGCCGTGGATGTACACACCTCCAAGCAGGATGCCAACACTCGTCACGAGCGTCACGCTGCCTATGCGTCGGAAGCGATCGGATTGCTCGTGATTGCGCTCGTGTTGCTGGCGCTCACGGTAATTCGCTACTGGCACGACATTCACTGGGGCATGCGCTGAACGTGGGCTCAGCGCGTCCGTTGAATGCTGAGCCGCTGTTGGTCGTAATTCTTGGGCCGACAGCCAGCGGCAAGACCGCTCTTTCCCTCGCTATCGCGGAACAATTCCAGGGGGAAATAGTAAATTGCGATTCCGTGGCGATCTATCGCGAATTCAATATCGGCACGGCAAAACCTTCTCCTGCCGAACGGGCCCGCGCACCGCACCATCTTTTCGATGTCGTCGATCCCGACCACACTATGACGGCCGGTGAATATGCTGGCCTGGCGCGGGAGAAACTGAAGAAAATCAGCGTCAGAGGAAACCTGCCGATCGTGGTCGGAGGCACGGGGCTCTATCTTCGCGCTCTGTTGGAAGGGCTTTTTGCGGGGCCCCAGCGTTCTGAGGAACTGCGCGAACGCCTGCGGGCACTGGGCGCCAGCCATGGATCTTCATACTTGAGCCGAATTCTCCGCCGTCTCGATCGCGTGGCGGCGGAAAAGATCCATGCGAACGACTTGCCGAAATTGATCCGCGCCATAGAGGTCTGTTTGGCATCCCGATCGAAGATGACGGAATTGTGGCGGCAGGGCCGCGATCCTCTGCGCGGATTCCGTATTCTTCGGCTGGGCCTCGATCCCGATCGGACCGCGCTCTATGCTCGAATCAATCAGCGCGCGGA
>Ga0335072_10004837_pt1 | contig 19895 bp, 19 predicted proteins | sample Lox_Sample_21_FD_206725 | JGI IMG/M metagenome (GOLD analysis project Ga0335072, IMG submission 206725) | Soil microbial communities from Loxahatchee National Wildlife Refuge, Florida, United States - Lox_Sample_2.1 | ecosystem: Environmental > Terrestrial > Soil > Wetlands | place: USA...
CGAACTGCGAGCGTCGGGTCATGCGATACACAACTATCGGAAGCGACCCGTCTTCGGCGCGCAAGGTCAGCGTCCTCAGCCTTGGCGCGATGCGGTTCGGCACCACGACCGACGATGCGACGTCGTTCGCGATCTTGGACCGGTACGTCGAGGCGGGCGGGAATTTCATCGACACCTCGAACAACTACTTGTTCTTCGTGAACGGCACGCGGGGCGGCGAGAGCGAAGCACTGCTCGGCCGTTGGCGTGCCAGCCGCGGTACCGGTGACGGGATCGTCATCGCGACAAAGGTCGGAGCACGGCCGATCGTGCCGGCGACCGGCTTCGACACTCCGCGCGAAGGCTTGTCCCGGGCGGTCATACGGGAGGCCAGCGAGCGTAGCCGGGAACGCCTCGGCGTGGAGCGGATCGACCTCTACTACGCGCATGTCCCTGATCAGACCGGGGTTCCGCTAGACGAGCAGGTGGCGGCTTTCGGGGAGCTGGTTGCCGACGGCGTAGTCGGCCTCCTCGGCCTCAGCAACCACTGGGCCTGGCAGGTGGAACGGGCGCGGAGCCTTGCGGCCGCTGCCGGGAGCGCGAGCGCCGAGGTGCTGCAGTACCACCACACGTATCTGCGCATGCGCACCGACATCCCCGATCTGCGGTTCTCGCAGGACGGTGAGATCGGCGTCGCGGACGGGTCGATCCTTAGCTATCTCCGGTCCGAGCCGTGCAGGACGCTGGTGGCATACTCGCCGCTGCTCGGCGGCGCGTATACCCGTCCGGCCAAGGACATGGACCGCGCCTACGACCATCCGGGGACTCGCGCCCGGCTCAAGGCGCTCGATCAGGTCGTGACGGAGACCGGCGCCACGCCGAACCAGGTGGTGCTGGCCTGGCTGATCGGCGGCGAGCTGCCAGTCGTGCCGCTCATCGGTGCATCCTCCGTGGAGCAGCTCGACGAGAGCCTGGCGGCGGTCGATCTGCAGCTCAGCGCGGGACAGCGCCAGCTGCTGGACGGGGCGAACTGAGGTAGCTGTCCGGCGACTCGCACGGATCGGCCGCGCTGGCGTAGTAGCTGATCTTCAGATCAATAGCGTCGAGGTGGGCCGTCATCGCGTCGAGCTGCGCCAGGACCCGCTTGCGGTGGGCCCGCAGGAGCGCGAGCCGGTCGTCCTCGTTCCCGTCGCCAGCGCGGACTAGCTCTGCGTACCTGCGGACCTCGCGGATCGGCATGCCGGTTGCCCGCAGCTTGGTGATCAGCTCGATCCAGCCGAGGTCGCGTTCGGAGTAACGGCGATGCCCGGAGCCAGCCCGGCCGACACCGAGCATGAGCCCATCTCGCTCGTAGTAGCGCAAAGTGTGCCGGGTCAGGCCGGTGCGCTCGGCCACTTCGGAGATTGTCAGTTCGCCGGACGTCACGCGCCCAGTCTGGCGGTTGGAGTGTGCTCGAAGTCAAACGCGTTACGCCTTACAGATGTAGCTGCTCGCCGCGCTCGTCCTCCCGTGCCCCCGGTAGCGCGCGAACAGCGGGTAGCGGCACAGCGGCTGCGATCGGGTCACAACGTTCGTGGTCGGATTAACTACGCTACCGGGGATGGTGCCGGGCGCTTTGCCGTTCTCGACCCAGTTCACCAGCGAATCCATCGGTTGACCCGGCCCGGCTGGCGCAGGGCCGGCACCGCTTGCGCAGTGCTGAGCGCCGGGTGCGAGAAACAGCCTGGCAAAGGAGCCGGTCGGACCAGGGCCGCCCATCGTCCGCTGCAGCTGCTTGTAGTACCTGACTGTGCCTTGGGGGAAGATCAGCTGGTCGGACAGGCCGTGCCAGATGATGATCTTCCCGCCGTCGGCTTTGAAAGCGGACAGGTCCGGGTCGTTGGCGGCGAAGATCTTCGAGAACTGGCTAACTGACTGCTGGAAGAGCGTGTCGAACCGCGCGTATGTGAGCGTCCGCCAGTCCCACGATGCGTCTCGCTGCAGGAACGTCCCCAGCCAGCTGACCGTGACGGGGAAGGGCTGACCGGTTGTCACTCCGTTGACGGTTGTGGTTGCGGCCAGGCCGGCCAGGCTGGCCCCGCGTTCGAGCCCGTACCAGAGCTGCTTGCCCTGCGGGTTCTCCGGCCCCTGCCAGATCTTGGTCATCACGTCGGCGTCCTGCTGCGTGATGACCCCGCATGGCGTGAGCACACCGACAAGCGTGTCCGGGTTCCAGCGACACGCCGACGGATTCATGATCACCCCGCCGGAGCCGCATGCCTTCGCGGCGGCCTCCGTAAAAGCTGCTTCCTTGCAGGCCGGCAGGAAGTCGCCGGAGGAGTTCATCACCAGCTGGGGCCAGATCTCGGCGGGGATGAACTGTGTCCAGTTGATCGCCGGTGAACCGGAGACGATGCCGTTGTAGTCGCCGGGGTACCGCTGCGCCTCGACCAGCCCTTCCCGGCCGCCAGTCGAACACCCGTTGAAGTAGGAGTACCGCAGCGGCGACGGATAGTAGGCCCTGGTCACCGCCTTGCCGGTTACCGTCATGTCATGGATGCCCGCATAGGTGAAGTCGTGAATCAGCGGCCAGTCGAGCCGCCCGTCCTTCAGCGCCCAGCTCGCGGTGTCCAGATCGGCCAGCGGGACACCGCAATCGGTCGTCGCGGTGGCGTATCCGGCCTGGATGGCAGGCGCCATTTCGTAGTAATAGGGGCCGCAAGAGTAGACCGCCCCGCCGACGCCCTGGAAGCGTCCGTTCCAGGACGCGGGTAGCCAGATGTCGGTGTGGATCGGGTTGCCTGCCGGGTCAGGCTGGGTGATGGCGATGTCGCAGAAAGAGGGCAGCCCGGTGAGCGGTCCGGTGTCCGGCTGAGGAGGCACTGGCGTGACGGTCCCGCTGGTGTTCAGGAAAGCGGAATCGACCGTCACACCGGCAAGATGCAGCCTGGTCCGCAGGTAGGTCGCCCGGCATCGCGTCGCCGGCGCGCGGATGGTGCCGGACCCGGATGCGGCGGTCCGCGACCCGGACGGCTGCTGACTGACAGCATGCCCTGGCCGGCCTGGATGACGTCCGGCACCGGCAGTGACCGGCCCGGTGCACCCTGCCAAGCCGAGAACTGCCGCGCAGGTCAGCACTAGCACAGTCCGAATAACTGGCCGAGCGGAACAGTTCCGGCGGTTGACCAAAATCAGGGTTTGCCCTCCGACCGCATTTCCTTCGGGAACGCCCGATTGCAACCGCATCGGTTGGTTGGACCGCGGCGTTAGGCGCGAACCGCGTCAGCCACGCCATCGCTTAATGGACCTATGCCCCTCGCCGCACTCCCTCGATCATCGGGAGGCGGTTCAGGCTGGCATCTCCGGCTGGGATATCGCCGAGCGGAACGGCGGGGTCGAGATGCCGGCCACCCGGTAGCGCTCCCAGGGATCGGGGTCATACAACTCGCACTCAGCCGCGCCCTCCGGTGTGCTGAGCAGGCCTGTTGCCCGGCCCTGTCGCATGCTGGCGGTGAGCGCGTCGTTACGAGCCAGCCGGCCGTACCAGTGATACCTGCCGTCGATCGGCTCGAACTGGCCGCGCAGGTCGGCCTGGACGGCGAACGTGCTGTCGCCGATCCGGAGAGTGGCCGGGCCGGCGTACCGGTCGGCGTCCTGCATGCCGGTCATTTGTCCTGCCCGATGGCGGTCGGCACGGTGTCACCGGCGCCCGGCCAGGGTTGTGCTTGGTGCAGGGTCAGCTGCGGCCTGATCGGCGGGAGGGGGCGCGCCGGGTCGATGACAACGCCCGCGTCTCGCAGCACGCCGGACAATGCCGCCCAGATCAGCTCAGTGACATACCCGACAACGTGGACCCGGCTCATAGAGCGCCGGCTGAGCCACCATTCGCCGGTGCTCTGGACCAGCCCGGTGAGGCCGTAGGCCCACGGCTCGGCGCCGCCCGAGTCAAGCCCGAACACGCGCAGGTAGTCGCCCAGGATCGCGGTCAGAGCGGTGGCGATCAGGTCTTTGTCGCGCTGAACAGATTCGGTACCTGGCCAGCGCGCGAGCAGCCAGTACAAGTTGGGCTGCTCGTCGATGAGCGCGAAGTAGGCGCCTACGGTATCCCGCACGCGCTCAAGCGGCGGCCGGTCAGATTGCATGGCCGGCAGCATCCGCTCAAGCAGAGCCGCTGAGCCTGCCCCGCCCAGTGCCTCCACGAGCGCCGCCTTATCGTTGAAGTACCGGTAGAGCACGGGCTTGCTCACGCCAGCTTCTGCGGCCACTGCCTCTATCGGCAGGTCAGGCCCGAACTCCGCAAGCACGCGTAGGGCGGCCTGGACAAACTCTTCACGTCGCTGCTGGCGGTGTCCGCTCCACCGGCTCCGGCGGCCATCGTCGCCGCCCTTCTTGACAACCTCGCTCACCCGATAGACGCTACCATAAGTAACTGTTACTTCCAGTCATAGATTCATTCAGCGAAGGCGGTCACCCTGATCGGCCGCAGAGCCATTTGCCCGATCCCGCCCGAGAAGGAGGGTCAGTGACAGATACCCGAATGCCGGCGCCTGGTCGGGAGATGGTCGCCGACCGGCTGCTGCGCTCGACGGCCGCGCGCAGCTACGATCCGGAACTCGACATTGACTGGTCGGCACCGCTCGTTCCCGGCAAAGGCTTCATTCTCGAGCACCGCTGCTCGCTGTACGGGACCACGCTGTGGCAGCGGCTCAGTCCTGAGCAGCGCATGGAACTCGGCAAGCACGAGGCGGCGAGCGTCGCCAGCACCGGGATCTGGCTTGAGCTGATGCTCATGCGGATACTTGCCAAGCTTTCCTATCGCGGCGATCCGGCCAGCGCCCACGTCCAGTACGCGCTGACCGAGCTGGGCGAAGAGTGCCGGCACACGATCATGTTTGCCCGCATGATCGAGCAGCTTGGCACGCCGATATACGGGCCGGCGCCCAGAATCAGGGCGCTCGGCAACCGGTTGCCGGCACTTGCCACGGGGCCGTCCATGTGGGCGGCCATCCTTATCGGCGAGGAGATCCCGGACCGGTTCCAGCGAGAGCAGGCCGCCGATGAGTCCATCCAGCCGCTCATGCGGATGGTCAACAGGATCCACATCCTCGAGGAAGCCAGGCACATCTCGTTCGCCCGCGCGGAACTGCCTCGCAGCGTCGCCGAGACCGGCCGCGCTGGACTGGCCTATCACCGGGCGGTAACGGCCAGGTTCGCCTTCATCGTCGCCAGCAACCTGATCAACCCGGAGGTATACCGTTCGGTCGGGCTGGATCCTCATGCGGCCCGGGCGGCCGCCTTGGCGAACCCGCACTACCGAGAGACCCTCAGGTTCGGCGGCCAGAAAATCGTGGCGTTCCTCGGCGATAACGGACTGATTGGCTCGCCTGGCCGTTACTGGTGGCGGCGCTCGCTGCTGGTGACTAAGACAGCATCGGCCTAGCGGCCACCGCTCTGCGCGGTGGCCGCTGATGAGTCGCTCCGGCTGCCGTGCCCGGAGCGCCCGGCGCATCTTAGGAGGGTCGCGCGACCTGGGAGGGCGGCACGATCTGGTGGAAGCTGGCAGGGACGGGCAGGTTCAGCAGGGTCAGGTTGGCCGGAGTGGGCGCCAGCCACCGGAAGCTGGTCCGGACGAGCCCTCCTGCCGCCAGCCGCATGGGCAGGTATGTCCTCGCATTCACCCACAGCGTGAGGTGCCCTGAGCTTGCCGTTATCTTGAGGGCGCCGACCCCGCCGACCGACTCCTTGCCGGCCACGGTGTAGCTGCCGCAGGCCAGCTGGGAGCGAATAAAAGCCGGCCAGGCGTTGCCGTTGCCGCCGCTGAGCCGGATTTCGCCGCCAGGCAGGCAGCCCGCTGACCTTGGCCTGCCGACAGCCGGCCGAGCCGATTGCGCCGTCCACCAGGTGTGACTGGTGTAGGTCACCACGGTGGTAGCCAGCGAACCCGTCCCGACAGTGAGCCGCTCATCGAAGATCCGCTGCCCCGTGGCGGTGAATTCGGACAGTTTCGTGGTGTGGTGATACGCCCACAGGAGTTCATAGCCCCCAGTCCGGGAGGCGCCGGTGCCCGGGCCGCCCGAGCCCGTCACGCCGCCGGGCACCGGCTGAATCGTGGTACCGGCCGGGAACGCGGTGCGCGTGTAAGCGACGACGTTGGCCATGTCCGGGGCGGACAGAGCGCCTTCAACGCGAGAGATCACATAAGCGGTCGTCCGCACCTGCAGCCCGCCCGCCGCCCGGCCGAAGGCCCCTGTGACCTCGGCGACGGTCAGCGTTCCCGCGGCAAGCACGGCTGCTGCTCCCGCGGCGGCTACGACCCGTGTTGTCATCGTGCGCTTGCGATAGTGCCGGTAGGCCTTCAGCGCTAGCCCTGGCGGAACCCGGATGTCCCTGGTGGCCTCGTCCATATCGGCGTGCAGTCGCTGCACAAGTTCTGTGTTCATGACTTTCTCCCCGTTGCTGATTCCGGCGTGGCCCGTTCCGCGGGTCCGGCGGTCTCGCTCAGTTCGCGCAGCCTGTGCAGCCCGCGCGCGGCCGCTGACTTGACGGTGCCCACTGAGCACCCGAGGACCTGCGCCAGCTCGGCCTCGCTCAGCTGCTCCCAGTAGCGCGCCACGATCACGGCACGCTGGCGAGGCGGCAATTGCGCCAGCAGCCGGACCAGCGAATCACGCAGGTCGACTTCGGCGGTGCGGTCCGCGACGATATCGGCGCCCGGCTGCAGCAACCGTAGTCTCGACTGCCAGGCCCGCTGCCGCCGCCAGTTGTCGACTGCGAGGTGATAGAGCGTGCGCCGCAGGTACCCTTCGGGGTCGCCCTCGATCTTCCGCCAGCGCCGCAGCAGCCGCTCCAGGGCGGCCTGGAGCAGATCCTCACCTGCCTCCCTGCTCCCTGCGAGCAGGACTGCCGTGCGCAGCAACGCCTCGCCGCGCTCGGCCAGGAACAATTCCAAGTCCGCGGCAGCCCGGTCAGCTCCCATGCCATTAGCTCCGTCCTGTCACCAACCAAGTACGGGCCAGGCCACTGGAAGGTTGCCTCCCTGAGCCGGCTTCCTGACCAGGCTTCCGGGCAGTGGTCGGCGGTGCCGCGCCGGCTAGCTGGCGTAGGTGACCTTCCCGCCGGTCATCGTCCAGGTGACCGCCGTGTCATCGATGGCTTCAGGCGTGTCGAGGATATTCGCCGATAGGCAGGTCAAGTCGGCCGCCATGCCCGGCGCGATCGTGCCAGCCTGGTCCTCCTCGAAGGCGCACCAGGCGCTGGCCGCCGTGTACATCCGCAGCGCCTCGTCGATGCTGATCGCCCACTCGGGTCCGACGATCCCGGCGGCACGCGTCGACCGGGTAACGGAACTGCGAATGCCCAGCAGCGGCTCGTATGGCGCGACCGGGCTGTCGGAGCCGCCGCCGACTGGCAGCGTGATCTCGCTGAGGTAGCCGCGGAGCGGTTCGATGTCGCGGGCGCGCTCGGCACCGATGTAATGCTGGAATCCCGCGGCAAGGGCGAACTGCAGCGGCTGCTGCGCGGTGACGGTGAGCCCAAGGCGCCGGGCGCGCGGCCAGTGATCGGCGCGCGGGTACATCATGTGGATCAAAGTCCAGCGGCGGGCGGCGATCGACGACACGCGGTCGGCGGCCTCGAACGCGTCGAGCACAGCGTCGATGGCAGCGTCCCCGACGCAGTGCACCCCGACGTGCCAGTTCGTCGTCGCGGCGGCCTGGCAGATGGCGCCCAGGCCGTCCGCGCTGATCAGCGGCTTGCCGTGCGGATGCTCGCGGTCGTCGGGGCGGAGATAGGCATCCCGGTAGTAGCCGGTCTCGACTCCGCCGTCGGCGCCTAGCTTGAGCCCGAACAGGCTGGTCCACTTGCCGCGGAACGGCGCCGGCCCGGCTCCGGTGGCGAGTGCGCTGACCGCGCCGTCAACGTCCAGGTCGCTGCTCGCGATCCGCCACATCATCCGGATCCGCTGCCGCAGCGCGCCTTCGTCGCCGAGCCGGCGCAGCAGGTCGATGTCCTCCGGCGCGAGGCCAGGCTCGACGACGCTGGTGATGCCTGCCCTGGCGTAGGCGTCGCCGACATGCGCGAGCGCCTGCCGCTTGCGCGCCTCGGGCACCGCCGGCAGCCGCCCGGCCAGTCGCGCGACGTAGGCGGTCCCCACGATGTGACCAGTGGGCGAGCCGTCGCCGCGCCTGATGACCGTGGTGCCAGGTTCGGCGTGACTGGTCTTATCCACGTCAAGCAGCCGGAAAGCAAGCGTGCTCAGGACCAGGTTGTGTCCGCCGCGCCGCATGAAGACCGGATGGCCTGCGGCAACGGAGTCCAGTTCGTCCGCGGTCGGCATGCGCTGCTCTGCCAGGCCTGACTCATGCCAGGCCGGCGATGTGACGATCCACTGGCCGTCCGGCGCGCGCTCCACGGCAGCGCGCACGACGTCGAGGACGTCGGTGATACTGCGGCAGCTGCCAAGGCTCGGCGAGAGCATGCCCATGCCGGTCATCAGCATGTGGTTGTGCGAGTCGAAGAAGCCGGGTAGCAGCAGCCCGGAGCGGTGTTCCACGACGGAGTCCGGGCCCGTAACGGCGTCGAGTTCGGCAGCCGGAGCGACTGCCAGCACGCGACCGCCCTTGATTGCGACACCGAAGCCGGGCTTCGCCTCGGCAGCTGACGGCGCCACGGCGTCAGCGGTGACCACCATGTCTGCGTGCGTCAACGGGTTGTCACCCCGGCGGCTGCCGAGCTTGCGGGGCGCCAGCGGCTGTGCCTGGTGCCGGTGTCCGGCTCCCTGATCAGCGTCAGGCGCGGTCGCGGGCCGTCAGTGCGTCCCGTCGGCGGCTTGCGGCGGCCTGCGAGGTATTGCGGCGGCCAGTCGGCACCGGCGCCGCTGTAATCCTGTTCAGCAGCTGCATGCAGTGTCCAGTTCGGGTCATACAGGTGCGGCCGGCCGAGTGACACCAGGTCCGCCCGGCCGGCCAGCAGGAGCGAGTTCACGTCATCGTAAGAAGAAATAGCGCCGACTGCGATGACGGCCACGCCGTAACGCTCGCCTATCTCGTTGCGGATGCGGTCGGCGTACGGCGTCTGGTAACTGCGTCCGAACCTCGGCTGCTCGTCCTTGACAACCTGACCAGTCGAGACGTGAATCGCATCGGCGCCGTGCTCCGCGAACGCCGTAGCAATCTGCACTGCGTCGTCGACGTCGTTCCCGCCCTGGTACCAGTCGGTCGCGGAGATGCGCACGCTGACCGGTAGATCGGCGGGCCACGCCGCCCGCACGGCATCGAAGACTTCGAGCGGATACCGCAGCCTGTTGCCGAGCGTGCCGCCGTACTGATCCTGCCGCTGGTTGGACAGCGGCGACAGGAACGAGGACAGCAGGTAACCGTGCGCGCAGTGCAGTTCGAGCAGGTCGAAGCCAGCTCGTCCGGCAGCTCGCGCCGCGTCGGCGAACTGTGCCGTGATCCTCCCCATCTCGGCGCGGCCTAGCTCACGAGGAGTCTGATTGGTTGCCCCGTACGGCAAACAGGACGGGCCGACGACGTCCCAGTTGCCCTCGTCGAGCGGTTCGTCCATGCCCTCCCACATCAGCTTCGTGGATCCTTTGCGACCGGAGTGGCCAAGCTGGATCCCGATCTTCGCGCTACTGCTGGCATGGACGAAGTCGGCAACGCGCTGCCAGGCCTTCTCCTGCTGCGGCGTGTACAGGCCGGCGCACCCTGGTGTGATCCGCCCCTCCGGTGACACGCACACCATCTCGGTCATGACCAGCCCTGCGCCGCCAAGCGCGCGCGCACCCAGGTGCACCAGGTGGAAGTCACCGGGCACCCCGTCGGCTGACGAGTACATGTCCATGGGGGAGACCACGACCCTGTTTGCCAGCGCTAGATTCTTCAGGCGGAACGGGTGGAACATCGGCGGCCGGCTGTCATGGACCGGCGGCATGACACCACGCTCGGCTTCGTGCCTGCGGTACCAGGCGTCCATGCCCGCGACGAACTCGGGGTCGCGCAGCCGGAGATTGTCGTAGGTGATCCGGCGGCTGCGGGTAACGATGTTGAACGCGAACTGCTCGGCACTCTGACCGGTGTACTGGCCGATGTTCTCGAACCACTCCAGGCTGGCCCGCGCTGCCCGCTGCGTTGACAGCACCACCGGACTTCGCTCCGCCTCGTATGCCTTCAGCGCGGCGTCGATGGTGCCCTGCTCGTGCAGGCAGGCGGCTAGCGCGAGCGCGTCCTCCATCGCGAGTTTGGTGCCTGAGCCGATCGAGAAGTGCGCGGTATGAGCGGCATCACCGAGCAGCACGATGTTGTTGTGGCGCCACGTCGAGTTCGTCAGCGTCCCGAAGCTCTGCCATTTCGAGTTGTTGACCAGGATCTGGTGACCGCCCAGCAGGTCGCCCAGGAGTTCGGCGATGCGGGCGACTGATTGCTCGTCGCTCGCGCCGGGCGGCAACGCGGTCGAAGCTGAGACATCGAACCCGGCCCGGCGCCAGACGTCCTCGTGCATCTCGACGATGAAGGTGCTGCCGGTGGTGTCGTACGGGTAGCCGTGCACCTGCATTACCCCGCACGGCGTCTGGCGGATGTAGAACTTGAAGGCCTCGAACACCAAGTCGGTGCCGAGCCAGATGTACTTATTGCGGTGCAGGTCGACCGATGGCGAGAAAACGTCTGCGTACCTGGCCCGGACGACAGAGTTCGCGCCGTCCGAGGCGACGACCAGATCGTGCTCGCGACTGAGCGACTCGACATCCGGCGCCTCGGTCTGGAACTGAAGCCGGACTCCCAGCCCGGCGCAACGCTGCTGGAGCAGCTGCAGCAACGTCTTGCGGCTCATGGCAGCGAACCCCTGCCCGCCTACGGTTGTCAGGGTGCCTGCGAAGTGGATGTCGATATCGTCCCAACGAGCGAAATGCTCGGCCATCTCCGCGTAGAAGAGGGGGTCTGCGTGCTCGATGCCGCCAAGCGTCTCGTCGCTGAAGACGACGCCGAAACCGAAGGTGTCGTCCGGGGCGTTGCGCTCCCACACGCTGATATCCAGGGCCGGGTCCAGGGCTTTGGCCAGCGCCGAGAAGTACAGGCCGCCGGGGCCGCCGCCGACGACTGCGATGCGCATCGGTATGTCCTCCCGCTAGCTGAGCCCAGTTCAAGTATGCTCTATTCGTGACGACAGTCAAGTAGGCGATATACTTGGCAGGTCAGCGACCATCCGGAGTCAGGTGCCCTGTGGCTATAGACGCGGCGTTCGTCCAGGACGCCTACCCTGACCTGCAACCCAGGCAGCTGATCGTGACGCTGTACGGGCTCTATGCGCGCGAAGAGCACAACTGGCTGTCGGTGGCGGCTCTCGTCCGGCTGATGAGCGAACTCGGTGTCGACGGCCAGGCCGTACGGTCATCGGTGTCCCGCCTGAAACGGCGTGACATGCTGCGCAGCCTCGCCGTGGCACGGGCGGCTGGCTACTCGCTGTCACCTGCGGCGCTGGAAATGCTGCGTGAGGGCGACGCTCGCATCTTCCACGCCCGGCGCGGGGTCCTGGCAGACGGCTGGGTCGTCGTCGTCTTCTCGGTGCCTGAGAGTGAGCGCGAGCGGCGCCATGAGCTGCGCACCCGGCTGTCCCGGCTTGGTTTCGGGACGGTCGCTCCCGGCGTCTGGGTGGCGCCGGCGCATCTGGCGGAGGAGACGGCCGAGGTGCTCGCGCGGACCGAGTTGGGGCGGTACGTCGAGATGTTCCGTGCTGATCATCTTGGCTTCACTGACCTGACCGCCAAGGTCCGCGAGTGGTGGGACCTGGATGAGCTGGCGATCCAGTCAGCCGAGTTCACCGCGCGCTTCCGCCCCGTCGCGGAGCGGCTCGCGATTCGCCCGGCAAGCGATGCAGAGGCATTCAGGCAATATGTGCCGATGCTGACAACCTGGCGCCGGCTGCCGTACCTCGACCCTGGCCTGCCGCTGGAGTTGCTGCCAGCCGGCTGGAGCGGTGAGGCGGCCAGCGCGTTGTTTGCCGAGCTGAACGGAAAACTGCGTGAGCCGGCCCGCAGGCACGCGGTGGCCGTGATACACGCCTGACCGCCCGTACCCGGACTTTCGCCCGGTGAGCCGCCAGGAATAAGACCGCGCCTCCAGCGCTTAGATACATGCAAACGCATATAACTTGCGAAGCAGCGGCGGAACGCAGGAGGGCACGTCATGCAGTTCGGGATCTTCTCGGTCAGCGACATCACCAGGGATCCGGTGTCGGGGGAGACGCCGAGCGAGGCGGAGCGGATCGACGCCATCGTGCAGATCGCACAGAAGGCCGAGGAAGTAGGGCTGGACGTGTTCGCGATCGGCGAGCACCACAACCCGCCGTTCTTCTCGTCGGCGCCGACGACCCTGCTTGCTTATATTGCTGCGACCACCAAGAGGCTGATCCTCAGCACGGCGACGACGCTCATCACCACGAACGACCCGGTGCGCATCGCGGAGGAGTACGCGATGCTGCAGCACTTGTCGCACGGCCGGATGGACCTGATGCTCGGGCGGGGCAACACGGCGCCGGTGTACCCGTGGTTCGGTCAGGACATCAGCCAGGGCCTGCCGCTGGCGCTGGAGAACTACAACCTGCTGCACCGGCTGTGGCGCGAGGACGTCGTTGACTGGCAGGGCAAGTTCCGCACGCCGTTGCAGGGCTTCACCTCGATCCCGCGACCGCTTGACGACGTTCCGCCGTTCGTCTGGCACGGCTCGATCCGCACTCCGGAGATCGCCGAGCAGGCTGCTTACTACGGCGACGGATACTTCGCCAACAACATCTTCTGGCCCAAGGAGCACTACATCCGGCTGATCCGGTTCTACCGGCAGCGGTACGCCAAGTACGGCCACGGCACGCAGAAGCAGGCGATCATCGGTCTCGGCGGCCAGGCCTACATCGCCAGGAACAGTCAGGACGCCAGGCGGGAGTTCCGCCCCTACTTCGACGAGGCGCCGGTGTACGGGCACGGGCCGTCACTGGAGGACTTCGCCGAGCTCACTCCCCTGTCGGTGGGCAGCCCGGCCGAGGTCATCGACAAGACCCTGACATTCCGTGAGCACTTCGGCGACTACCAGCGGCAGCTGTTCCTGATGGATCACGCGGGCCTGCCGCTGAAGACCGTGCTCGACCAGCTTGACCTGCTCGGCGGCGAAGTCGTGCCGGTGCTGCGCAAGGAGATAGCGGCGCGGCGCGACCCGCAGACGCCCGACGCGCCGACTCACGCGAGCCTGGCCCGGGCGAAGTACGGTGACAAGGCACCGCGCCAGCCGCGGCCGAATGCCAACCGCGGCGACAATGTCACTGGAGCGTCCCCCTATCAGGACACAGCCGCCCAGGCCCAGTGATGACCGGCACAGTGATGACCGGCACAGGGATGACCGGCACAGGGATGACCGGCAGCAGGCACCCGGCGAACGACGCATGGGAAGCGCTGCTGTCTGCCCACGCGGCGGCGATGAAGCAGTTCGCGGCCGAGGATATCTGGGCGCAGGTGTCGATGCGGGAGTACGACGTGCTTTACACGCTGGCCAAGTGCGGCGAGCCGATCCGCATCAGCGAGCTGCACCGGCACGTCTTGCTGAGCCAGCCGGCGCTGTCGCGGATGGTAGACCGCCTCGTCAGACGAGGCCTGGTCGAGCGCCATCCCGATCCGGCCGACGGGCGTGGCGTGCACTTGTCGCTCACCAGCGCCGGGCGTGCCGTCCAGCGCCAGGTCGGCCGGCAGCATGCCCGCAGCGTCGCCCGCGGCATGACGGCCAGGCTGAGCCGCAGCGAACTGGCCCAGCTGGAAGCCATCTGTCTAAAGCTAGCCAGCACAGCAACTAGCCAGCACGACAGCTAACGACGAGAGCGAGGCATCGCGGCCGTGAACGCGCCCGTGGAACAGCAGTGCCAGCCCGGCGGACGACCCCCGGAACCCCCGCAATCATTCAGGATCGCCGTGGTCAGCGCGGGAACCAGCGATCCGTCATCGACCCGGCTGCTCGCCGACCGTGCGGCCGAACGTGCCGCCGCAATACTGACCGGGAACGGGCACGTGGTGGCCAGTGATGTCATCGACCTGCGCGAGATTGCAGCCGATGTCTCTACCGCGCTGGTCACGCAGCTGGTCAAGCCGAACTTGCAGCAGGCGATGACGATTCTCGGCGAGGCCGACGGCGTCATCGCCAGTACACCGGTCTACAAGGCAGGCGCGAGCGGCCTGTTCACCTCGTTCTTCGACGTCCTTGACAACGACCTGCTGATCGCCAAGCCCGTCATACTTGCCGCGACGGCCGGAACGCCCCGGCACGCCCTGGTCGCCGACGACCAGATGCGCGCCATGTTCGCCTACCTGCGCGCCATGACCGTGCCGACATCACTGTTCGCCGCGCCGGAAGACTGGAGTGACCCGGCGCTGAGCGACCGCATCAGCCGGGCTGCGTTCGAGCTCGCGCTGCTCATGGAAGGCGGCTTCGCCAGCAAGATCAGGAAGCAGTCCTGGCAGAGCTACCAGCACTCCTACGGCAGCGCGGGCGGAACCGAGACCGCCATCGACCTCGACACCGATCTCATGCGCCTGGCCACCGGGGGATCCGCGGCATAGCCTAGGTACACAGAGCGCGTTTTAGTGATCACAAGCAGTGACGGATCAGCACGGACTTCGGCCGGTCAGTTTGGTGTCGAATAAGCCGACGAGGACGATATGCCTACTGATACAGATGTGCTCGTTGTGGGGGCGGGTCCAACCGGCCTGCTGGTCGCCGGCGACCTCGCCGAGGACCTCGGGTCCTGTACGGTCCTGGAACGCCGACACCACGAATCGAATCTGAGCAGGGCCGCGGGCATGAATTCGCGCACGCTTGAGGAACTGGACGCGCGAGGCATGGCTGACGGCATGGTTCGCGCCGGCCTGCCCGTTGACAAATTTGAGGTCTTCGGCGACACGCTGGCTATATCCGGGCTGCCGAGCCGGTTCCCTTTCGAACTGGCCATCCCGCAGTACAAGACTGAACAACTGCTCGAGGACAGAGCGCGGGCACTCGGCGCCGAGATCGTCTACGGGGCGGATGTGACCGGGCTGAGCCAGGACGCCGATGGCGTCGATCTGCAGGTGCGCGGCCCGAGCGGCGAGGTGCACACGCGGCGAGCGCGGTATGTGGTCGGCGCCGACGGCGTGCACAGCACCGCGCGAATCGCCCTTGGCCTGCCTTTCCCCGGCCGCGCCGCAGCGCGTTCGGTCATTGTGTGCGACACGCAGATGACCGACCCGCCGCCGAATATGCTGGCGGCGCGCGCGAGCGAGGAAGGTCTCGCATTCGTGCTGCCCTTCGGCGACGGTTACTACCGCGTGATCGCCTGGGATCGCCACCGCGAAGTGCCCGACACTGCCCCGGTGGAAATGGACGAGGTCCGCGACCTCACCCGCCGGGTGCTCGGCACCGACTTCGGGATGCATGATCCCCGGTGGCTGTCGCGATTCCACAGCGACGAACGGCTGGTAACGCGCTACAGCGTAGGCCGGGTATTCCTGGCCGGCGACGCCGCGCACACGCACTCCCCGGCGGGCGGTCTCGGGATGAACACGGGGATGCAGGATGCGGCCAACCTCGGCTGGAAGCTCGGTGCCGTCATCACGGGCCGGGCGCCCGCTGCCCTGCTCGACACTTATCACGCTGAGCGCCACCCTGCCGGACAGACCACCGTGCGCATCAGCAGCATGCTGCTTCGCGCGGGGCTAGCCCGGCCGCGGACCCCGGCCGCGGTGCGCAGGACGGTTTTGCGGGCGGCGACGCATGTCCCCCCGCTAGCCCGTCGGATGGCCAGGGCCTTCTCTGGCATCAACGTGAGCTATCCCGCGCCGCCCGGCGCACACCCCCTTACCGGCCGGCGAGCACCGGACATTCCGCTGGGCGACCACGGACCTAAGCGGCTGTACGAGGCCCTGCGTTGCAGGCGCATGCTTCTGGTCACCCCGCCGAACGCGATGCTGCCCGCCGCACTGACCGCCGGATGGACCGACCGGGTGACGGTCGTTGCCGCGGACGGGCCGACTGACAAGCTCGTGCTGGTGCGTCCTGACGGCTACATCGCGTGGGCCGCCTCGTACTCGGACTCGGGCGCGTTCGCCGACCGGATCCACGGCGCGCTCGCTGCGTGGTGCGGTCCCCCCGCTGACCTGCAACGGGTCGAACCGCGCTGACCCGGCCCGTGGACCAGCGGGGCGCGCCGGATGCGGTTACCTGGCTCTGCGCCGGGAATGGCGATAACCACGATCGCTACCCAGCCGCATGCCGAACAGGACCACAGATGTCTGACGACCCGGCCGGCGCGACTCGCGGCCCGGCTGACTCGAAGTACCTGGCCCGGCCAACGATCTGGGATGCCCGGGTGGAGCAGATGGATGAGGCCGAGTGCCTGCGGCTCATCTCTGATGGTGATGTCGGCCGGATCGCGTACTCCGGCCAGTTCGGGTTGGCGGTCCTTCCGGTCAGCTACAAGCTGCTTGACGGCAGCATCGTGGTACGCACCCCGCTGGGCAGTACCACCGATGAGGACCTTCGCACCGGAATACGAGGCGCTGACTACAAGGTGACGTTCGAAATCGACCAAGTCAGCCGCGATGCAGAAGAGGGCTGGTTTGTCATAATTCGGGGTCCCGCCCGCCATGTAGAGGCCGATGACGACAGCTTGTCAGCCTGGCTGCGAGCTACCCGAGCACCCGGTTGGCGCACGCCAGAGCACTTCGTGCGGATCACGCCCGCCGAGATCGTCGGCTTCCGCCTCCGCCCTGGCGAGTTACCGCTCGACCCAAGCAGGCGTGCGGCGTCGCGCTGACGGCGAGCTACTGGGCGCCGTGCGGCAGCGCTCATAGCATGGGCATTATGGCGATCGCGACCGTGAACCCGGCCACCGGGGAGACCCTGCAGACCTATCCGGAAATGAGCGAGGCAGACGTCGACCGCTGCCTGGCGGCGGCTGCCGAAGCGCACGCCAGCTACCGGCTGACCAGCTTCGACGACCGCGCCCGGTGGCTGCGACGGGCGGCTGACATCCTTGACGACCGGCAGGACTCAGTCGCCGCGATGATGACGACCGAGATGGGCAAGACGCTGGCCGCCGCGCGTCAGGAGGTCGCCAAATGTGCTCTCGCCTGCCGGTACTTTGCCGAGAACGCGGCCGGGTTCCTGGCCGACGAGCCGGCCGATGCCGGGGCGGTCGGGGCCGGTCAGGCTTACGCCAGGTATCAGCCGCTCGGCCCGGTGCTCGCGATCATGCCGTGGAACTTCCCGCTCTGGCAGGCCATGAGGTTCGCCGCGCCAGCCCTGATGGCCGGTAACGCCGGGCTGCTCAAGCACGCCTCGAACGTGCCGCAGACCGCGCTGTTCATGCAGGACCTGTTTACCGAGGCCGGCTTCCCGGCCGGGGTATTCCAGACGCTCCTCGTGGGCTCTGCCCGGGTCGAGGGCATCCTGCGCGACGACCGCGTTGTGGCGGCCACGCTGACCGGCTCGGGTCCGGCCGGGCAGTCGGTAGCGGCCATCGCCGGCAGCGAGATCAAAAAGGTAGTGCTCGAGCTGGGCGGCAGCGATCCGTTCGTGGTCATGCCGTCAGCCGACCTTGAGGCGGCGGCCCAGGTGGCAGCTACCGCCAGGTGCATCAACAACGGCCAGTCCTGCATTGCGGCCAAGCGGTTCATCGTCCACGAGGCCGTTTACGACGAGTTCGAGCGCCTGTTCGTCAAGGAGATGTCCGGCAAGACCGTCGGTGACCCGATGCTCGACAGCACCGACGTCGGCCCGCTGGCCTCAGAGCAGCAGAGGGACGACATCGAGGATCTCGTCGCTGACGCGGCAGCACAGGGTGCCAGGGTGCTCTGCGGTGGCGCGGCGCCTGATCGGCCGGGCTTCTACTACCTGCCGACCGTGCTCGCGGCCATCACTTCGGACATGCGGGTCTACCGGGAGGAGGTCTTCGGTCCGGTGGCATCGCTCTACCGGGTCGCAGGCATCTCCGAAGCGATCAGCCTGGCCAACGACAGCGAGTTCGGCCTGGGCGCGAACGCGTGGACCAACGACGAGGCTGAGCGGGCCCGGTTCATCTCCGACCTTGCCGCTGGCCTGGTCTTCATCAACGGGAACGTGACTTCCTACCCTCAGCTGCCGTTCGGCGGCGTCAAGAACTCCGGCTTCGGCCGGGAGTTGTCCAGCCACGGCATCCGTGAGTTCTGCAACATCAAGACCGTCTGGATCGGCGCCTGACGCCACCCTGCCTGCGGGTTTACCCACGTCGTAGCGGTGATTTGGGCTCAGTGTGACCAAAGCGCGGCGGTGACCGTGTACCTTGCGAAGCGCTAAACGCGCCGTCCTGGGTGATTCAGGCACGGCACGCTCGGCGCTCGGCTTTACTGGAAGACGCCGGCGAGCGCTGGGAACACGAGCGTAGAAGGAGCACGATGAGGTCGCAGACGAGCACAGCGCGCCAAGCAGTGGCTCTGGCAGCTGTCCTGCAGCTCGCCCGTCGCACCCATTACGTGGAGCCAGAGATGCTTGGCCTGCGCGATCTCATCAAGCCAGGCAGCGTCTGCTTCGATATCGGGGCCGCCGCGGGGCTGTACACCCTCGCGTTCTCCAAGCTGGCCGGGCCAACGGGCCAGGTGCACAGCTTCGAGCCGGTACCGTTCGCTCATCCCTTCCTGACCCGGATGCTCGGCACCCGTTCCACTGCGAACGTCCGTCATCACGCGGTAGCGCTGGGTGTCGAGCCCGGACACGGCGTCATGAGCGTGCCAGTGGGCCGGCTCGGCCCGGTCACTGGCCGGTCCTTCCTGGACGCGGACACCACCGGGCCAGGTTCCAACGCCGAATTCCGCGGCCAGATGAACGTGGACGTCGAGGTCCAGACACTCGATGGCGTCTGTGCTGCGGCAGACATAACTCACCTCGATTTCATCAAGATCGATGTCGAGGGCGCTGAGCTGCAGGTACTTAAAAGCGGCGAGGACTCGATCAAGCGGTTCAGGCCAAAGTTGCTGGTCGAGATCGAGGACCGCCACACCGCCCGGTACCGGCATGCGGCGAATGACGTCGTGACCTGGCTTGAGCAGCGCGACTACGTGATGCACACATGGCAGGGCGGCTGGCAGAAGACGGACGTGGTCTGCGCGCACGCCCGCAACTACCTGTTCCTGCCGGGCGAGAGCACCGAGCACGGCCTGCCGCTGACTCGGCCGGAGTCCGCATCGCTCGACGGGGAAGAGCTGGCAGCGACCGGCTGACTTCAGGTCGGCTGAGCCTATGTCGTCAGGGCCGTGACAACGGCAGGAAAGACGGCATCGGCCAGTCCGTCCAGTTCCGCGGCGGTGAGCAGCTGAACCGGATGCGGCACGTAGAGCATGCGACAGTCCGGCATGCTGAGCAGCCGCGCCTGCTCCACCGCTTCATCAGCGAACGGGGTGGTGGCGATGCCGACAGCCGGGATCTGGCGGCGCTCAAGCCGAACGAGGTCGTACACACTGCACGACGTGCACGAGCCTCAATCGGCCAGTGCCTCGACGACCGCGTCAGAGACGCTGGTAATCCGGTCGATCAGATCGAGCGCTGCCGGCTTGGAGAAGATCTCCTTCGTCACCCGGCTGGTCGTGGCACCGGCTTGCTGCAACAGGGTCTCGACCCGGTCGAGGAACTCGGCGCCGCGGTTCTTCCTGATATCGAGCAGCGTGACGTGCAGGCCAGAGATGCTGGCCGGCCGGGGCGCGAGGGGCTCCGGTGGCCGCACCCGCTCATCGAACGGGCTGACGTAGTCGGCGGTCACGGCGACTCCACCTCCGCAGAGACGATCTGGTACCCCATGCCGGTGCACGGGCCAAGTACAGCACTGTAGCGTCCTGCTTCGCCGCCCGCGACGAGCAGCACTATGCCCTCGGGTGACTCCCATTTATGCACCTGCGC
>Ga0335072_10004839_pt1 | contig 19895 bp, 18 predicted proteins | sample Lox_Sample_21_FD_206725 | JGI IMG/M metagenome (GOLD analysis project Ga0335072, IMG submission 206725) | Soil microbial communities from Loxahatchee National Wildlife Refuge, Florida, United States - Lox_Sample_2.1 | ecosystem: Environmental > Terrestrial > Soil > Wetlands | place: USA...
ACATTTTGGATTCTCTCGCCGCAGACTTTGATCTCGCGCAATCGGACTCCACACCTAAGGCAGCGCCGCGCGGCGGCATTCCGCACGCTTACGGTTTTCTCTATCATTCGATTCTGGGTGACGCTCCTCCGCCTAGCGTCCCCATCATTCTGAACGTTCACTTTCCGCATAACGTCCCGAAGAACAGCCGCTGCCTCGAACTGGGCAGCGCGCTGCACCGCGCGATTAAGAGCTTTGACGGTTTTGGCCGCGTTGCTGTGATGGCGTCCGGTGGACTCACTCATTTCGTGATTGACGAGGAGCTGGACCGCAAGATCCTCGCCGCCATGCAGGAGGGCGATGAAGCGGCCCTCGACGCTATCCCGGAGAGCTACTTCAAAGTCGGGACCGCGGAGATCAAGAACTGGTTCCCCGTGATTGCGGCGATGAACGAGGCGGGCCTGCGTCATCATTTGGTGGATTACGTTCCTTGCTACCGCTCGGAAGCCGGAACCGGAAACGCGATGGCGTTCGTGTATTGGGATTAGAAGCGGCCCGATCCGAATGCCCATGCCACCATCAGCGGGAACTCTTCTCGCCAGAATGCGCCACCGTGCGACCCGGCTCGCTCATTCATGAGGACATCCGCATCTGCATCGCGCAGCGCGTCCGCCCACCTCCTTGCGTTATCGAGGAAGAAGGGCTCCTGTGTGCCAGCGACAAGGTATGTGCGCGGAAGCGGTTTCGGCATAACGCCAGGCGGCTTGTAACCACCACCGGGCGAGGCGCAGAGGACCGCGCCGTAGATATGTGGATGCCGAAGCCCAAGAGCGAGGGCCAGCTCTCCACCCGCCGAGGCGCCGAACACCGCGGTACGTTCCGTGCGCAGCGCCACGCCAAACTGCGACTCCGTCCATCGGCGGACGTCCTCAACGAAGAACTTCTCGTGTGCCGCGAAGCGCTCCGGCTCAAAGCCCGGTGAGTACTCATGGAGCCGCAGCATCTCATCGGTCAGCCCATGTACGCCGACGATCATTATAGAAGGTACGTCGGCTTTCTCGAGCAACCGGCCCCACTGCGAGATTCTCTGACCGTCACCGGCGAAGACGATTGCTTCGGGCGGGTTCGGCGGAACGTACACAGTGACCTGCCGCCCACCGTTGTACTCAAACAACTCGGTGACAAACTCTCCCGCGACTGCGCCTGTGGGCTTGGCCGGCGCTCCGTCGAACTCACTGAGCTCGTGGTTGACGTGATTGCGTTCCTGCTTCTTTATGGCCATGCCTTCATTTATAGAACTATGGTCGCCGGGGCGTGCGCGCCGCAGCCGCATCACCGGCTCTGATCGGTCGACTGTCGCGTACAGGCCTTAGCATTTCCAGAACCGGTCACCCTCGAAACGCGCGATAGCAATTGTGTGTCAGTTGAGCTTTTCCGTGATGGATTGCCGAGTTGGCGAGTGCCTTCTTTCCGCTGATCTCAACCCCGACAATTCACGCTGCTGAGATAGCTCTATTTTTTCGGCTTTCTCGAGGGCAGGGCAAGTTTTCACTTTGGAGGTAAACGTGCGTAACGTCGCTCGGATCAAGTTAGGTTACTACCCTCTACCGCGGGAGGAAGGCAAGCGCCTGCGGAAACTGCTGGACTTCTCAACCAGAACAGCAAGCGTCGTCGATCCCTGCGTCGGCACGGGAGCCGCACTCCACCAACTGACCGACGGAGCAGAGGTGGAAAAGCACGGCCTTGAACTCGACGCCAACCGGGCTGCTGCCGCCGCCGCTACTGGTATCAGGACGATTCATGGGGATCTTTTCAATGCCATCGCTAAGGTCGAGAGCTTCTCGTTTCTCTACCTCAATCCCCCCTACGACTCGGAGATCGGTCGATGGATAACAAGCGGATGGAGTTCCTGTTCCTCGAACATACCCATCGCTGGCTGGTTGAGGGCGGGGTGCTGCTGATGGTTGTACCTCAGTCACGGCTTGATTCTTCCATTCGCTGCTGGCCGAGAACTTCGCTGACCTTCGAGTCTTCCGGATGACCGATCCGGAATCGGAACGCTTCGATCAGGTGGCCTTGTTCGGGGTCCGCAAAAAGATGCGTGGCCAGGACTATAGCCGGAATCGCGCAGCGTTGTACGAGATGGTATGGCGGCGCGATATGCCAACGCTACAGGGCAATGAGACGCCCTATCGCGTGCCCGCATCGCGATCTACGCAACTCGTCTATCGCGGACTGCCGCTCGATCAGACTGAGGACCTCATCGTCAGCTCATCTGCCTGGAAACAAGTGGAAGCCCTCTTACTTCCAAAAGAGGAGACGGCAGATGGTCGACCAATTACTCCGTTGCACGCAGGTCATGTGGGCCTTCTCTGCACAGCCGGATTGCTCAATGGCGTCTTTGGACAGGGCGATGAGCGGCACATTGCACGCTGGCGTTCGGTGAAATCCGTGACCGTCTTCGAAGTGAAAGAGAAAGGCTTCACCGAAGTACATAAGCGCGAGCGGTTCACCAACGAACTCGCCTTGGTCTACGAGGATGGTCGAACGCTGGTACTTGGAGACAAGAAGAGGGAGGACAACGATGCGGAACGCACATTTGCGGATGGGGCGGCTTGAGTATCGCCGGAATTCAGGGAGCACGAACACCAGGATCTCCGTATACGCGGATCGCTACGTTGGCGAGGGGGACGACGCACATCTGATCAGTTTGTTCGGAGGTGACGCGGAGGTGGGCGCAATCACGGCGGCGATTTACGAGAAACACACCTTTACGGTGACATTCCCGGACGGCAGCCAGAAGGTGGTAGGCTTTGGTCCCGACGCAATCTGCTATCGCGGCTCGATCAATCTGCAGGGGCGCAAACAGGCACTTCGGCATCTCATCGCGGTCTCGACCTCCCTTCATGCCAATGGAAGCGCAGGACGGACGTTCATCCTCCACCTCGCGCCGGATACTAGAGAACTCGCATGGGCAACCCTGGTGAGCTTTCTTGGGCTGCCCGCGGATCCGCGCTGTGGTGCACTACATAAGCGCAGATATGTTGCGATGTCATTTATGTTGTCATTGTTCATAAAATGGCCGTAAGCGGGGCGATTTTCGACTGTCGTGACCACATAAAATATCTGGGAGCTTGTTAACGATTGCCGGACTTGTTCGATGTTTTCGGATCCAGTTCAGGATGGGGAAATTGCTGGTAAGCGACTCGGGATTATGGGCTCGCTGACTGCTCTGATTGCTGTGAGCTCCGTTTAGGGGCACCTTTTCTGTCAAATTCCCGGTATTCGATAAATCAGAAAAGACCTAAAAACCGTCCGGTCTACAGTGAGCAGCCGACTCCGAATGTATCTGTTCGTCGCGCTCGCCAATCGGACCTGTGGTCCATGCTACGGACCAGAGCTTCTTACTGGTCCAAAGTCTAGCCTTCGACCGGAACGCTCGCGTTTACGGGCGTTTCCTGCTGACCTGTCGTGGTCTCATTGCCGGGTCGCAGGAAGAAGCTGAGAATCACTGCTCCAAATGCCACTGCCGCAAGATAGACGATGAATCGCGGCAGATAAGTGCCGGCACGATCATAGAGGTGCCCAATCCAGAGGGGGCCAGTAGCGCCGCCGATCGCATACGCGGTCCAGGTAAGACCATATAGCACTGAGAAATGCCGGCGACCGAAATAGCGTGCGAGCAGGTATGGTCCTACGTCGGCTTCGCTGCCCAGTCCCACGCCAAGGACGGCCGCTCCCACCAGAACTGCCCATGCGCTGCCCGCAAAAGCAAGAATGAGTGTTCCCGTGGCCGCCAACGCCAGAACAAAGCTCTGGATGCGTTCCGGAGAGACTCGATCGATTGCGAACCCAATGCCCAGCCGGCCGATGATGCCCGCTCCTCCGCGGATCGACAGAGCGAGAGCTGCGGTGGCGGCAAGTACGCCGTGTTGCGTAAGGATGGAAGCAAGATTAGTCACCAGACCGTTTTCGCTGAACGCGGAGAGGATGGTGATGAGGGCGAGGATCCAGAAGGCTGCCGTGCGCAGCGCGCCGGCGACTGTCATGCCCGTCTCGACGCGCTGTTCAGAGCGAACTATCGCGGCCTCGGGGCGATTGCGCACCAGCATTGCGGTTAGAGGAAAGCCGAGAATGGCGATGCCGCCCAATAGCAGAAAGCCACTGCGCCATCCATGACGCTGGATTATCCATTCCGTTAGCGGCGGAATCAAAATGGATCCGATGCCGCTTCCGGTGAGCAATAATGCCAACGCCATTCCTCTGTGGCTCGTAAACCAAGTGAGAATGGTGCGCGTGTACGCGAATTGCGCGGTGGCATTGGCCACCAGCCCGAGTACAAAAAACGTGGCATAGAACTGAACGATATGCGGCGTCAATCGGCTCAGCGTGGCCAGCGCGACGGCGAAAACCAGAATCCCGGGAAGAATGATGCGGCGCGGGGGAAAGCGATCAAGCAGGATGCCGATGAGCGGGGAGACAAGGGCGACCGTGATGGCAGCCAACGCAAACGCTCCGTCCATTGCCTCGCGCTTCCAGCCAAAAGCGGCATGGAGGGGATCCAGGAACAGGCTGAAGGTGTAGGGAATGATTGGAGCAAAACTCACCATCACCCCAGTGAATGCGGCCGCGAGCACGCCCCATCCCGGATAGTGAATCGAGTTCTCTTCGTCTGAATGACGGAGCGCCGCGTTCATTCTTTACCGATCCGTCGAGCCATGGTAGTGAACAGCTTTGGCCGCACCGACGGGCGCGTCCAGGGACACTCTGCGATACAGATGCCGCAGGATGCAGCTTCGGCGAAATAGGGTATGCATTTATCAAAGTCCACATACCATCTCTCGACACCACGTACCACCTGCTTCTGTGGCGCGATGGCGCTGGGTGGGCACGCCTGGGTGCAGACCTGGCACGTCGCGCAAAACTCATCCGCGCCAAACCGGAATGGTGAAGTAGAAACGAGAGGCATGTCCGTCGTTACACCAGCGAGCCGTACGCCCGCTCCGAAGCGTGGGCTAATGAGTGATCCGTGCTTGCCGAGTTCGCCGAGCCCGGCGGCAATTGCCGGCGGAACGAGTAGCAGTGCACCGGCCATAGGGCCGGGGTACGGGTCGGCGTGGTATCCCTGCGACCGGATCCAGTTGGCGAGGGCATAAGAAGCCCTTGTGCCTCTGGCATATTGATCGCCCACATCGCAGACACCTATGCCATTGGTTTCATCCGATGGAACTTCGCGGAGCCGCTCATAGTTATGGGCCAGAGCGAGGATGATGACCCACGGATGATCGATGGAATAACCCTCGAAGACATACAGCGGATCCATGATGGCGATCCCGACATCGTCTGCCTCGTGAGAGAAGGCGAAGCTCTTGACCGCCTCAGCGAGTTCCCGAGGCGACGATTCATTGCATGTCTCGGCAACGGGGATCAATTCGGGATAGGTGTAGGCCCCTTGGAACGCCTCCGTCGATCCGGGGCATTTGCGCGAGTTCTTGCGCACCAGCAGTTGCAGGTCACCCCAAGGATGCTGATCTGGCGGGTGCCAGAAAAACGGAGAGGGCCGGCGCGGGGAGGTTTCACCGACTCCATTGATGGAGTTGCCGGAGACGCGCATGAGCGCGACGGTCTCTGGTTGTGGAGCCCATGTACCGCGTTTTGGCCGCCGCGGATTGAAGGGTTCGGTCATAGCTGGTCTCGCAATCCGTCAGGATAAGGCGAAGGTAGTCCAAAGCCGTTAGCAACTCGGTTGAAGGCGGCGAAGAGGGCTGCGATATGTACCGCTTCGGCTAAATGCGCTTCCGTCCAGCCGGCGCGCATCGCTGCTTCCACATCGGTGCGGGTGACGGCTGATGAATTTGCGTTTATCTTTCCAGCGAACTTCAGCAGGGCCTGCTCCGCACTTGTGAACAGTTGCGCATTGAGATCACCATCCTGCAGAGCGCAAATCATTTCGGAGGACCCGCCCTGCGTTCCAAGCAAAGCGCCGTGACTGTCGGCACAGTAAGGGCATGCGTTCTGTCGCGAAACGTAGGTCGCAATCATCTCCTTGTGCCGGCGGCCCAGCAGGCTATCGCCAAACAAGAGGCTCTCGGCGATCTCCAACATGCCTTTCAGCAGCACCGGGTTCGTGGCAAAGCACAGCACAATCCCGGGAAGATCGGTTCGGGCAAAGCGCTCGCGATATTGCGCGAACAATGCACGAACCTCCGCATTTGCGGTGCGTTCATCCACCAGAGGCAGATTCGTGGAAGATGGCGCCACTCGACGTCGTTCAAGCGCCTCCCGCTGCGCAACATCGGATGAGAATTCTGAACTCATATCTCAAAACTCACTTCATGTAGCGAACTTGTTAGAACCCGCTAATACATGAACTTCAACGCAAATTGCACCTGGCGCGGAGGATCCGCCTCAAGGATATAGTTGAATGTCGGCGAACTGATGTCGCAGTCGGGCAAATGAAAGTTCGTGCGGTTCAGGATGTTAAACAGCTCCGCGCGGAACTGGATCTGCTTTGATTCTGTCACTTTGAAATTCTTAAGGGCGGCGAAGTCCCAGTCAGCATAACCCGGGCTAGTATTCACGTTGCGGCCTTCCGTGCCAAACTGCCCCGCATTGGCTACGGTATCGAGTCGCTGGTAAGCGCTGGCGTTGAGCCATGCGCTGACCTTGCGCGGCCCGTTATTGGGGTTGCCGACGAGATTGGGTCGCTGCGCGGAGAAGCCTGTGATCTCCGGCGCACTGCCTTGCGCCGAAACGTCATTCGAGTCGAAGACGGTGAACGGCGTGCCGCTCATCAACGTTGCTATGCCATCCAACTGCCAACCGCCTAACACCGACTGGTACCAGTTCTGCGGACGGTTCCAGAACGGAAGGTCCCATACATAGCTCGCAACGAATCGGTTGCGCGCATCGAACAGCGAGGGCCCGCGCTCTGCAGCGAGATTGAAGGGATCCTGAGCGAGGTCGTTTTCTCCTGCGACTGGCTTAGCCTCCGACCCAGTTATGTTGAACGACGAAACATCGTCGATCACCTTCGACCACGTGTACGACAGGAGGAATGACATTCCCTGGCTGAACCGCTTGCGCAGCGACACTTCCAATGCGTTGTACGACGAATTGGCGATGCCCGCGATCTCGCCGGTAGATGAAAAAACGCAACTGCTCGGTGGATCGGCGAGCGTGCAGCCGGAATAGAGCCGCCGTTGATCAGCGTTGCTGGAATTCGAAATTGGCTGGCCGTCCACGTATCCGGGAACGAATACCGCTGGGTTCGCTTCGATAAAGCGGGGCAGGCGTGTTCCCTTGGTGCCGACGTATCCGATCTCGAACAGAACATTGGACCCTAACGACTGCTGCAAATTCAAGTCCCAATCCTGCGTATAAGGAAGTCTTAACGTCGGCGACAGTGTCAGGTTCGTGAGTGGCTTGGAGAAGGTCCCCGGGACAGGAGGATTGCCGTTGAACGGATCCGCGAAGTCCGGCAGGCTCACCTGCGGCGTTCCCAGGAACGGAGGCGCGCTGATCGGTGCCTGCAAAGGCCCACCCTGTCCGGTGTAATAAGGCTCATAGAAGATACCGTATGCCGAAGTGACCAGCAACGTGCCAGTACCGGTCGGGTCCCACGCGATGCCGAAGCGCGGCGCAAATGCCTTCATATCGGTGGGGATCAAGCCTGCCGGCACGCCCGGATCGCCGGGATACAACAATCCCGCCGGCGCGTTCGGCATAACATGAGATTGCTTTCCCGGCTCAAACAGCGATAGCAGATTATGAAGTTCGGTGTACGGCAAGGGCAACTCGTAGCGCAGTCCGGCGTTGATCGTGAGTCGCGGCCCGACTTTGTACGTATCCTGCACGTACCCGTTCGCATTGCTGCCGCGAATGTTGCGCGAGAAATTGCCGATGCCTTGCAGGAAAACGACCGCCTGCCCGGTGAGGAAGCTGGCGAATGCGTCTGTTACAGGGAAGGGCTCGAATACAAAGAACCCATTGGTTGCAATCCCTTGCAGCACGTTGATCTGCTGACGCTGATATCCGCCGCCGAATTTCAGCGTGTGCTTGCCGCGCACCCAACTCAGCGATCCGGAGTAATCAAAGACGTTTTCGTAGGTGTTGCGTGGGCCGGTGATTGGATCACCAACATTAGAATAGCCATTCACTTGGATGAATGGCGGCCCGGTGGCGATATCGAGACTCGGCTCGTATTGGAATCCAAGGCTTGAAGGTGGCTCATGGTTCACATTCTGGCCGAAGAGGAGCTTGTTGCGCAGAAAGGAGAATCGAGCCACCGCGATGAGAGTTGGTGTAAAGGTGTGCGTTTCATCCGCGACAAAGTCCTGTGCGCGCTGGTTTTCGGCTACCGGGAACCCAGGCACGCTGGCGCCGCCGGGCGATAGCGGATCGACCTGGGAGAGCTGGTAAAACATGTAATAGAAGCTCAGCGTGTCGCGCGGATCGAGATAATGATCGACCTTGATGCCGAACTGATCGGTATCATTGGTTAGGATTTGCGTTGTGGAGAACAGATTCGTACCGGCGTTCGGAAGCGGGAAGAAGCTCAGCAGGTTTTCTGAAACCGAGTTGATCTGGTCCGGCGGCACCTGGTTATACGGGTACGGTGCATTGGCGAGGGCGTTGAAAAGCTGGTTCGCCGGGTTGTTGCAGAAGCCGTCCGTGAACCCCTGAGGGCAGAGTTCGGAGAAATCTCCGCCACGCTCCTTCAGCGACGGCACTGTGGTCTGCCCTGACACGCCCTGGTTATTACGGAATCCTTCATAGAAGCCGAAAATGAACGTTTTGTTCTTTTTGATCGGCCCACCGACCGTGGCGCCAAACTGGTTTTGCTTCAGCGGCTCCTTGCTCGGCGCGAAATAGTTGTTCGCATCCACTGCGTCATTGCGCAGGAACTCCCATAATGTCCCGTGAAGCTGGTTCGTGCCCGACCGAGTGATGATGTTCGTTGTCGATCCTAGAGAGCCTCCGAATTCAGCATTCGCGCTATGCGTGATGATGCGGAACTCGCTGATCGCGTCCACCGGCGGCTTAAGGACGAATCCGCCGTCAACTCCGTTGAAGTTATTCGCGCCGTCGATGAGAAAGTTGTTCGATTCGGGTCGCTGGCCATTGACCGAATAAGCCTGTCCGTCGCGCAGCCCACCCCCGGCTTCGGCTAACCCAGGCGTCAGGGGAACGACTCCAGGCTGCAACAGGCCTAGTTGCGAGAAGTTGCGTCCGTTCAGGGGCAAATCCTCCAACTCCTGCTGTTGGACTACCTTGCCCATACTGGTGACGGTTGGCTCAATCAGCTCGGCATCGCCGCTCACCAGCACCTGCTGCTTTTCGGATCCGACCGCGAGATGAGGCAAGACCGAAACCGTCTCGTTCACGTTGAGCGTGATGCCATCGTGCATGTATTCCTGGAAACCTTTCGATACGACCTGCAAGCTGTAGTGCCCGACTGGGAGTTCCAGCAGAACGTAGTTGCCCTCGCGATCGGTGGTCGTCATGCGCGACAGGCCCGTTTCCGCCTGCCGTCCTGTAACGGCAGCGCCCTGAATGACAGCGCCGCTTGGGTCTGTAACTGTTCCGCGAATGTTTCCCGTGATCTGCTGAGCAGACAAACTGAGGCAAGCAAGCATGACAAATGCCAGCACATTGCGAACGACTTTCATATTATTTCGAGTCTCCCTGAAGACTTGGCATCATGACAAAAAGTGAGGTCTCTGGCTCGCGTGACGCCCTGTGGACATGGATCGCCGTGATATATGCGCTAACAAACGTGTCGCATCGTCAAAGCTCCGTAAAATAGAGAATCCTGGCGAGGAACACCAGTAGCAAAAACCCTCCGACGTTCAGGAGGAAGAAATCGTGCGGCGAGCTGCACGAATGAACGGTAATTACTGGATCACCGAATTGTCATGCATCGGTCGATGGGTAGTTCAGCCTATCTTTTGGTGGAGTCTCGACGTAATCGACCAATGCATGATCGCGAAAGACTCTGTGCGATCTGGCCCGGGAGCCATTGCCTGCTGCTCAAATGAAAGCAAAGACACCATCATCTTGAAGGTTTCAGATAGCCATGCTCGGCAAGGTGTCGTCCCATTTGCGCATACATGCCGGCATCGCGGGGCTGCCAGGTGTCAAGGCCATCCACATAACGGTTGTACATACAGAATGCCGCAGCGATAAGCACTGTATCGTGAATTTCAACATCGGAAGCGCCTTCGCGCCGCGCCCGCTCCACATCTTCTGCAGTGACAAGCTTGCCATCGCGCTGCACCTTACTTGCAATTGCGAGCAACGCTTTCAGCTTCGGAGAGACAGGCGCGCTTTCGAAGTCGGCCTTCACGCGGCGCACCACGTCGTCTCCGGCCATATGACAGGCTGCGGCCGCGCCATGGCTGGCCTGGCAAAAATAGCAGTCGTTCTGAGACGAAACATACGTGGCAATCAGTTCGCGCTCGCCAGACGTGAGACTGCTGGGCTCGTGCAGCAGCAGATGCGCCAGTTCGCGCATGGGTTTGGCTGTTTCCGGACGAAAGGCGAATGCACCGCTGATACCAGGCAGATCTTCAGGAAGTGCGATATGTGCCATAGTTCTCCCTCAGCGTTCCACCGGCTCCGCCGGAAGATAGGTTTTGCTCACATTCACGTAGCCATCGCGCACCACCATCTTGCCGCGTTCCCGATACATGGCTTCATCGCGCGGCTGCACGGTCGCCAACCCGTCCACATAGCGGTTGTACATGCAGAAGGCAGCTGCGATCAGAACGGTGTCATGGATCTCGACATCCGTTGCGCCAACGCTACGCGCTTGTGCCACATCTTCTGCTGTAACGTGCTTGCCCCCGCGCTGCACTTTGCTTGCGATGACAAGCAGGGCTTTCAGCTTCGCCGATATCGCGGCGTACTGAAAATCAGCCTTGACGCAGCCCACCAGTTCCTCATCGCCATTCAGATGTGCCGCGGCAATGGCGCCGTGAATCGACTGGCAGTAGTGGCAGTCGTTCAGATAGGACACGTAGGTCGCGATCAGTTCTCGCTCTCCGGGCGAGAGGCTGTTCGGAGCTCGCAAGAGTACTTCAACAAGATCATTCAGCGGGCGGGCAGTTTCCGGGCGAAACGCCATCGCGCCGCGAATTCCAGGCTGGCTTTCCGGCAGGGCAATATGTGGCATTGATCTGGAGACCTCCTCGAAACACACGTGAGCTTACCAGTCCAAGGTCTGTGTCCGCCTCCATCGAAAGGTGGGTTATCCCTGCGCTGTCACGGGTTTATCGGATGGTCGAACATAGGCTTTGAATTGCGGCGATGAATTGTCCGCACGTGCCACGGTACTTCAGGCTGGAGTGAAAACCCGGGACAGTGAATTGAATCGCTGCCCTGGGGAGTTAAACGAGGTACCCAAATGGGCTCTGAACTCAGAGCCTGCGAAGGAATTGCATTATGCTGGGGTCATCTCGCCACCTTGTCCTGATTCGGCGATTGCCGCCTCGTGGATCGCAGGCGGCGAGAGCCTTAGCTTTCGTAGCCAGATCTGTTTCCGCGTAAATATTGGTGGCGTCAAGCGAAACGTGACCCAGCCATGCCCTGATTGTGTTGAGATCAACACCAGCGCGGAGCAGGTGGGTTGCGGTCGTATGACGAATCGTATGCGGGCTTATACGTTTGGTTTTTAGCGAAGGGACTTTTATCGCCGCGCTTTCCGCATGACGCGTTACGAGCGTGTGGATTCCGAACCGAGTTATGGGGTCGCGATATCGATTGAGAAACAGTGGATTGGAAGCATCTCGTCTTCGGATGAGCGGCCGGAGTTCAGCCATTGTCTTTTTCCAGAGTGGGCAGAACCGAACCTTCCGGCCTTTTCCACGGATCTTCACCGAGCCGGTGCCCGTTGCGTCCCAAGTCAGATCGTCGATCATGATTCGCGCTGCCTCGGTGGCTCGTGCGCCCGAGTTGTAGAGAAACAAGAGCAGGGCGTGGTCTCTTTGGCCGTGCTCAGTTGCCCGATCCGGGGCGCGAAGAAGTTCGTCGATCTCATCTTTTTCCATATACGGAACCGGAATCCTCCATGTTCGTTTGAAGGGAACTCTACGGATCTGTGTGCACCAATCCACATGCTCTGGGCTCGACTCGCCTGTAAATCGAGCAAAGCGTGAAGGTAGCAAGCCTCTGATTCCTAGTCGCCACCGAGCAACTTCGAGTCAGTTCCAGGTGCGCCAGAACATCCGAGACAATATTGGGCGAGAGGTCGTCCATTACGAGCTTGTCGACCGCTGTTTTGAGCCGAGCGGCCACAAACGGTAAGAATAGACAGAAAGTGTCGCGATAGCTCTGTTGCGCATTTCGCGATACACCGCGTTCATGCATCAGATGATCTGAGAGAAAGCGGCGGACCCAGAACCCAACAGCGACGTTATCAGGCATGGTCCACCCCCGCGAAGACATAGCGTTCAAAGCAGCGATTGGCTTCCTGAAGCAACTCCGGTGTCATCTTGAGGTACACAGATGTCTCGTCGATTCCGCAGTGCCCGAGATATGTGGATAAGAGCGGGAGCATCCTCTGAACGTCTTTCCCTTCCCGATACCAGGTCACGAGACGAGTCACGGCAAACGTGTGCCGAAAATCATGCAGACGAGGCTGATAACGGGCAGTATCGAATCGCTGTACGCCCGCTTCCTTCCTCAGCCGTTGGAACTGATGATCCGCGTGATCATTTCCGATCATCATTCCTATTATTGTGGCCAGAACTGTCGGAGGACGCTTGTATCCGAAACGGGCCGATGTCTCATTCGGTAGAGTCTCAGGATGCTGACGAGGTCTCTTCCAATTGGAACCAGCCGGGACTTGCTGAACTTCGTTTCCCGGATTGTCAGTGCCGCTTTTCTGAAATCCACGTCTTCATGTTTCAGGCGAGCCGCTTCGCTCAGGCGCAATCCTGTACCGTAGAGCACGAGTAGCAGCGTGCGCATGGTGTCCGGCGACAAGGGGCATGTCGGCGAGTGCGGAACCGGCAAGACGTTGATGTCGGTTGCTGTCGCCCATACGGTTGCCCATAGGCATTCCGAAGCACGGCCCTGCACAGCCATCGCTATGTGCCCGCCCCATCTCGTCTTCAAGTGGGCGCGCGAGGTTCTGGAGACGATTCCCAGTGCCCGGACCCTTATCATCTACGATCTCCGCAATGGCGGCGATCCGACACGGCCGCACGGCATCGTTGAGGTGACGCAGCGCAATGGCCAGATTGTTCATAAAGGCCTGAAGACGACGCTCTTCGAGCCGCGAACCATGGGCCGGGCCGGCTGGAGGAAACTCTGCCCAGACCCTGCGTACTTCATCGTAAGCAGGGAGACCGGCAAGCTCAGCTACCACTGGAAGCATGCTTATACGGTTGCCGAATCCGGCCGTGAAAAAGGTGCTGTCACAAACCCTGATACTGGTCGCGCGCTTCCTCGATCGGAGGGCGGGTATCTCAGCCGTATCGATTTTGCCGAGAAGAAGATCTTCGAGCACTTCACACGTGGGAAAGATGGCACTGCAGGGTTTTCCGCCATGTGGCAGGCCGACCGGCAGAAGATTCAGCGCATGGCGCCGCTCCAATACGTTGGCCGTTATATGAAGGGCTGGTGGGACTACTCCATCGCGGATGAGCTACACCAGCTTGCTCAGGAGACGGCCCAGGGCAACAACCTCGGCGTACTCTATCGCTGCTCGCGAAAGCTGATCGGCCTCACCGGCACTCTGATGGGGGGCTACGCTGACGACCTCTTCAATCTCTTCTATCGGATGAAGCCGCGGCAGATGGTGGCAGAAGGCTTCGCGGCGGGCGGTTCGGGAAGACGAGACTTTGCCGAACGCTATGGCGTTCTCGAATCCACTGAGAAGATACCCGATGCCGACAACGCCTGCACCCGCGCTCAGAAGACGACCGTGCGGCAGGTGCGAAAGCCCGGAGCTTCACCGCTGGTCTTCGGCAAGTTCCTCATCGCGTCCACGGCCTTCGTGACGCTCGAGGATATCGCTGCATATCTGCCTTCGTACGAAGAAAGCGTCGTCGAGGTCGGGATGGATGCGGAACTGGGCAAGGCGTATGCCGAGATGGAGCAGGACATACGTGACGCGGTCAAAAAGAACCGCGGAAACCGAAGCCTGATGAGCCTCATGATGCACCGTTTGCTTCTTTACCCCGACCACCCGTTTGGTATCGGGGAGATCTGGGGCAAGCGGTTCAACCCCCATCTCGGTTGTCTTGAGCCGTTCCTGGTAACGACCGCGCCAGATCTTTCCGAAGACTTCGTGTACGCCAAGGAGCGCAAGCTCATCGAGGACATCCGCGGAGAGCTAGGGCGAGGAAGGCGTTGCCAGGTCTATGCGACTTTTACCGGTGAACATGACGTTGCGGCTCGCCTGGAGAGGGTGCTTCGTCAGGCCGGGCTGCGCGTCGCTGTGCTTCGGCCCACAGTGCCGACACTCAAGCGAGAACTCTGGTACGAGAAGCAGCTTAAGGACGGCGTTGAAGTCGTGATCTGTCATCCGAAGCTGGTAGAGACGGGTCTCGATCTTCTCGCGTTCCCGACCCTCTACTTCTACGAGACTGGATATTCGCTCCATACGTTGCGACAGGCCTCGCGCCGGTCGTGGCGCATCGGACAGAAGTATCCAGTGCGGGTGAAGTTCTTCGTCACCAAAGGGACGACACAGACCACGTGTCTCCGCCTGATGGGGAAGAAGATGCTGGTGGCGCTGATGATGGAGGGCAAGTTCTCGGGCGAAGGCATTCATTCTCTCGACAGCGACGAGGACATGATGAGCGCCATGGCGCGGGAGTTGGTCGAGCGCGGGCGCGTCGGTGAGTCGGCTGCTGCCGTCTGGGCTGATCTCAGGCGCGAACGCGCCCAGAACATGCTATCGCAGATGGGGCCGGATGAAGAGGACGATCCATCCTTGCCTCTTCTGTCCCAGGAGCTGGAGGCAACATCATCGCCTGCACCGCATCTCGTAGAGTCCAACCCGAAGAGGCAACAGAAGCCTTCCCCGCTTTGGCCCACCGGCCACGCCGAAGGAGAGCAGATGCTGCTCTTCGGCTAATGTATGTGAGCATATGAGCCTGTAACGAGTTGTCCGCAGGCTCACGTGCGTGCAGTTTTCAAAGACAAAAACTGGAGATAGCATGGCCAGCAAAGCTACACTCACACCTCCGATTCCGTTTCAACCGACAACCAGAGCGCCGTCGTCGCTCACAGCGATCGCAACCGATCATTCTCTACTTGAGTTGGACAGCGAACTTGATGCGCTGCTCGACCAGATTCAGGACGAGATCGAAGAGCAAGGTGAGGCGAGCGCCGAAGCAATGGAGCGGCTTCAACTGTTTTGTGAGGCCATGGACGTAAAGATCGATCGGATCGGCAGATTTCTCCGGATCATGGAGACGCGCGCCGAATATTGCAAGAAGGAGTCGGCAAGGTACGCTGCTCGTGCCAGGAGGGCGCAGAGCAAGATCGAGCGGACCGAGTCCATGGTTCTCTACTACCTTGCCAGCCACGACCTCAAGAAGATTGAGAGCCACGAATTCACGTTGAAGCGCAACAAGAATTCCCAGGACAGTGTCGAGATCACCCAGCCAGACAGCATTCCCGATCGGCTTCGTCGCTTTGAAGCAAAGATCGATGGTCCACTCTGGCTCGACGTGATCGATGCATTGCCCCGGGGACTGGCAGAACAACTGGCAGCGTCCGTCAAATCCAGTGAGCCATTGAATAGCGCCATCAAGCAGCACATTGCCAACGGTGGTGTAGTCGAAGGGGCTTGGGTCAAACGTGGATACCATCTGCGGATCGAATAGCGGGAATGTTAATCACAGACCTACGCTCTCCGGTCAACTGGTAAATTGTCGCCGACGCGTGTTTCGTGGGGTCGCGGATTCTGGAAACGTGCGTTGGTCTGAAGTCACCAACTGAACCGGGGTCGAAGTCGTCGGTAAACATAAGCCAACCTATCGGTCCTAATGCCTGCTCGGCCTGGCGTGGAAGCAGCAGATGGAATATCAAGCTCTTACTACTTCCCAGCTATGTCTGGATCGATTTTGCCAATGATTGCTAACTGGACGACAAACAGTAAAAACGAGAGAATCGCTTTGGCCCGCGGAGGAACGAAATGACAGTCGATGGCTGAACGCAGCAGGGCGTTCGACGGTGCCGGCTGCCAACTTATGAGCCGTTAGAGGAGGTATGGTGTCGCCTTCAGAGATTGCATCCATCGCCAGTGCTGTTAGCGGATTGGCCGCGACAGTATCGCTAATTTATGTAGGAATTCAGACTCGGCTGAGTGTGCGCCATACAAGAGCTTTGATCCAGCAAGGAACCACTGCTCGAACCACCACCATCCTGCTCGGATGGATGAACCCCGAAGCTGTTGCGATATGGATTGAGGGTAATGGCGGCACGCCCACGCCCGAGTCGATACGAGAGCGTCAGTTCTACTACCATTGCGGCATCGCGATGATTGCGATGGAGGATTACTTCAGCCAGCATGAACTGGGCCTTCTAAGCGACGAACAATTCTTTAGAGGCAGCGAGACTTTTCGCCACAGGCTTAAAGAACCGGGACTACGGGCCTATTGGATGAACCAGAGAGAGATACTGGCCGCAGCAGCACCCAATTATTGCGCATACATCGACAGCCTTTGTACTGGGGAGACGATACCGTTTCGAAACTAAATCGAGACGGAACGATCATTCGGCATCAGCGACGAGGGACGGGTTGACTAGAGATTATGCCCTCGAAGCCTTTTGCGGCCGTTTCCGGATCGATTCCACCGATCATTGCCGACTGCACGATGAAACCAAGAAAGAAGGACAGCATCACCTTGGCGACATTTGCAGGTTTAGCTTCTGGACGAATGTCGCCACGTTTCTGCCATTTGTACACGATTGCGGCGAGCGCTTCGCGATACATCATCTGGCCTCCGCCGACCAGCTCCTTCACCTTCGGATTAACTTGAGCTTCTCCCCACCCCATGAGGAAAGCTACACCAAAATTGAGCTTGTCTCGCTGGGCGTGGATGGTGATGACCTTAGCGACTTCACGGACAAGAACGGCAGGCGGATATGGATCTTCTCGTGTCAGGATGGGGGCCAGCAGCAGTCGCATTTCCTGAAACGCAGAGGAAAAGGCGGCAAGAATGAGTTCATCTTTACTTTTGTAGTAGAGGTAAAGTGCTCCAAAAGAAAGATTTGCCTCGCGAATAATGTCTTCCATCGACGTGGAATGAATTCCTCGCCGGGAGAAGCACCTCCAGCTAGCAGCCAAAATCTGATCGCGACGGGCCTGTCGCTTCTCCTCAGAAATTTTTGGCATCCAACCTCCCGTTAAAATTATCTTATCAAAAAGAGTGATTACTCGTTTTTTTACCTACTATAAAGATCGAGTGCTTGATTTCATCGAGAGCAACACTCGGAACTGGCAAGTGTCCCAAACAGAACAGGAGTTAATTCCATGTCAAACGAATATCCGGTCCATGCCGATGCCAAGCTGGCAAGTCCGCTGCCGATCGCTTCACAGTCCTCTGTGGGTTTCTCCGCCGAGCGCCTCAACCGCATTGACCCCGCCATGCAGGCCGAGATCGACGCCGGCCATTATGCGGGGATCAGCGTGATGGTCTCCCGCCATGGCAAGCTCGTAAAGTCCGGCTTCTATGGCTATCAGACCCTTGAAGGTCGTAAGCCGTTGCGCGAAGATGCCATCTACCGCATTGCCTCGATGACCAAACCGATCATCGCCGTCGCCATGCTGCTCCTCTACGAAGAGGGCAAGTGGCAGCTCGACGATCCGGTCACGAAGTTCATCCCGGAGTTCGCCGATTTGCAGGTGTTGCAGGATGGCAAGCTCGTGCCCCTCGACCGTCCGATGACCATGCGCCACCTCATGGCGTCCTCCGCAGGCTTCGCCTTCGGTCCTGGATTAGGCACCACGAATCCAGCGGTCGACGACCTGTACGCCAAAGCGGGTCTTTGGAGCGGCACGAATGACGACATCATTCCTAAACTTGCCAAACTTCCTCTCGAATCACAGCCCGGTACCGAGTTCCGCTATGGCCTTCAGCAGGAAGTGCAGGGGGCGATCCTTCGGCGCATCTCCGGCGAGCAGCTCGATACCCTGCTCGAACGGCTCATCTTCGCACCGCTGGGCATGAAAGATACCGGCTTCGACGTAGCGCCTGACCAGCGCGACCGCATCGCGCCGCGCTACGCTCTGGATCAGAACCTCAAGCTCATTCTTGCGCCGGACCAGTCGGCCTTTCCGGCAGTGGCTGGAACGCCTCCAGGAGTAAAACCGAAATATCTGCTGTCGATCGCCGGACTATATTCCACGGTGCAGGACTATATGCGCTTCGCGCAGATGCTCGCGAATCGCGGCACACTCGACGGTGTTCAAATCTTATCGCCGACATCGGTCAAGCTGATGACGACTAACCTGCTTCCGGAAGGCGTGGCAATGCACTTTCTTCAGCCGTTCGTGGGGATTGGCTATGGCATGAACGTCGGCATCGTGCTCGCTCCGTCGCACGCAAGTTTCAACGGCGGCGCGAACGGCGCGGACACTTTCTACTGGGGCGGCGTGCATGGAACCTGGTTCTGGGTCGATCCCACCTATGACATCGTCGTCGTTGGAATGCTCCAGCAGCAAGACGGGGGAAATCCGATGACCGGGCGTCCCTATCCGGTGCCGGATGTGGCCGGAATATCGCGGTCCATCATCTACGGTGCGTTGGTCGATCCCGCGCTTTAGTATAGGGTCCACTCTTCGCTTCAAGAACGGTCATTCATTTCAACAAATCAACGAGAGGAAACAGTCCAATGTCACAAACCTTGAGCGCACCGTCAGCGGGGAGCACAGCAACAGCAACTGCCTCCACGCCAGAAAAATATCCCTTCTTCCCCGACAACGTAGAGTACTGGTTCGAAGCCAAACGTGCCTTCGGCGCCGCCAGCTACGGCTCCAGCGAGTTCGGTGAAGTCATGGCCAGCCTCAATCGCATCACATCCGGCGACGACGAAGGCTGGTATAACGAGTGGAATGCCACAGCCGAACGGATTTCCGCTGAAGCCGATGCGCAGCTGGCTGCCGGTCATCGCGTGAGCGCACGCGATGGCTACCTGCGCGCAGCAAATTACTTCCGCACTTCGGAGTTCTTCCTGCACGGCAACCACGAAGACCCGCGAATCTATAGCGCCTACCAGAAGTCAATCCGCGCCTATAAACTCAGCGCCAGTCTCTTTGACCCGCCTATTCTTCCGGTCGAGATCCCCTATGAGAACACGACTCTACCCGGCTACTTCCATCGTGTCGACAAATCGGACACCAAGCGTCCGCTGCTTATTCTCCACACGGGCTTCGATGGCTCAGCGGAAGAGATGCACGGTGAAGGCGCACGGGCTGGTGTCGAGCGTGGCTGGAACGTCCTGGTCTTCGACGGCCCAGGCCAGTACGGACCAATTCATCGCGAGCGCCTGCCGTTTCGTCCAGATTGGGAGAAGGTCGTCACACCGGTAGTTGACTTCGCGCTCACTCTGCCTGGCGTCGATCCGGAGAAGATTGCCCTTATGGGCGTCAGCTTTGGGGGCTATCTCGCGCCACGGGCAGCAGCGTTTGAGAAGCGAATCTCAGCCCTTGTCGCCAACGACGGAATCTACGATTTCGGCGTGACCCAGTTGGCAGCCATCCCGCCGGATCAGCGGGAAAGTTACATCGCGGCCGTTCAACAGAAAGACGCTCCCGAACTCGACCGCAGGATTGTGGAGGGTAGCAATAAGTCTCCCGCCGCAAAATGGGCTGTAGACCAGGCGGGGTTCGTAATGGGTGAGCCTACGCCTCACGCTACCGTTGCGAAAATTCTCAAGTTCACCCTTGCCGGCGG
>Ga0335072_10004840_pt1 | contig 19894 bp, 12 predicted proteins | sample Lox_Sample_21_FD_206725 | JGI IMG/M metagenome (GOLD analysis project Ga0335072, IMG submission 206725) | Soil microbial communities from Loxahatchee National Wildlife Refuge, Florida, United States - Lox_Sample_2.1 | ecosystem: Environmental > Terrestrial > Soil > Wetlands | place: USA...
GGGCACAAACTGAGGACTTATCGCACGGTGTGATAAGCCCCCAGTTTGTCCCCCTCCGGGATACAATCCCGGGCGTGATCAAGTTAGAGCTGAGTTAGAGAATGAGACGGCGCCGCATTCTCTGGCATTCTCACTGAAAGATGATGAGGAGAGCGATCACGTGAGAATCTGTAGGGCAAGTCGACAGATAGGAGTGAAATGTGAAGGGGTAATGGCGGGCGTGCAGTAGTTTGGATGACTGTAGCGTCGCTGTTGCCTCTATTCGAGAAGCGTCATCGGAAGAGCCCTACCTCTGGCGGTGAAAAGGGTACATCCACTGACGCTATCAACCAAATCGTAACCAATTGTAGCTCCTGTCATCGAGATAATCGCCGATTCCTGCACGTAGGTTACTGCACGGACGGAACTTTGGTTCCCTTTGTTCTGGTCTGAGCTTCACCCGCATCTGACTTGCAGGCATGAACTTCAGCTGAAACATTTCCCCCCGGCACCTGATAACGTACCGGCACCTGATACGTGCCAGCACGTGCGCGCCAGTACCTGACGCGTGGTCATATCAAGCTCCCATCAACCAATGGTTCCCTTCATCTGCTGAGTATCCACTCCACACGGCAGACTAAAATGTTTGCGGCGTCCTCAGGAAACGAGGCTACTTTCTCGGGATAACTTTGCAAGCTCGACACTACAGCCCCGCTCTGACTACAGTAGATGCGGCGTGGCAGCGGTCCAGGCCGGCCCTAAAGGTTGCCCGGACAGTCAAGAACCTACGTAGTCTGGTGTGTCTTCGCTTCCAGATCCATAAGGTAACCCATCCATGCCGCAATGCTAAAGGCCTAACCTCTGGAGATGATGAGGAAGCAGCACAAATTGTGATCTTTTCCGTCCGGGGGCAAATGGTCTAATTTTCTAGGCACGTGAGCGGTGCGTTGCTGGTTTGGATTTGATGGCGTGCGCCACTGGACGGGCCTAAACCACACTAGGCGAGTAGCGCCCGGAACGGAAAAGACCTCATTCGCTAGTACTCCGTACATGGGATAGAATTGCTCTCCTTTGCTGAAGACATTGCAAGGCAGGTATCACAACAGTAAATCCATTTCACCTCCTCGGCGCTCTTAGCCTATGATGAGTCTAGCAAATCAGAGTGTCGACCTTACACTACAACGGCATCACGGTAGATCACTTTGGGCTTCCCGCATTAGTGACCAACTGGCCGTGCAAGGGCACTCTTTCAGCTGGCCAGAGCAAGCAACTGCCAGCTTTATCGAGCCATTCAACGCCCACATCTCTATCCTTGGGCCTCAGCCTGTGTCCTCCGGAATCGGGCGGAATCAAGCCTTTTTGCGCCTCGACTGGATGGCCCTTTGTTTAGCGTGAACCACTCCGGCTTTTTTTGGCTTTTGCGTCTCGTGTCGAAGTCACTTATCATTCTCCAGTCGTAATTGGATACAGTTGGCTTTCAGCTGTCTTTCAGTAGTTGGCATTTTGGTTGCTAACAAACGGCTCTCTAAATGGGGGAGAGCATCATGCCCAACCAATGACATGGCTTGAAACCTCAAAGGCTGAGGGATTTACAGATCTGCCTGCGGGCAAATTTGGGTCATAACTTCTCGTTTGGGTCACTTGCTGCAATTATCTACGACCTGCAGTCTGCAGAATCTGCCCTTTAAGGAAATATTGTGCTTCTATTCACCATCAATACGATACAGTCTGATTGAGCGCCCATATTCCCGGGCAGTTTGAGGACAGAACTCACGCTAATCATGGCTGGCGTCAAGACTACAGAACCAACCTTGGAGGGTATGTTTCCAATTCGTATTCCCATGATCAGATAATTGTGGATAACGAGATTTGTTGATCCTCACCGTGTAATAGGTATTACCGGTAAAACTGACGCGCAAAGCGTGCCAGAAGATGGACCAGCAAAAGATTATGTAGACGACTGCATTCTCAAACTCTTTAGCCTGGCCAAGTCAAAAAAATGGCCAAGCGTCGATATTATCGCTGTCCATGGATCTCGTGAGGATGTCAACTCGATGTGGACTTGGAGAAAAAGCGGCAAAGATACAACTCCAAAGAATCAGACTGGGAGTACGAAACCTGATGGGACCCCGCCAGGAAATCCTGCGTCCAAGCAGGGCAAGTCCGGCGTCACAGTGCCCGAGGGGAATCATGCGCCCGAGCAGGGCGAGTCTGATGCTACAGTACCAGAGGGGAACCGTGCGCCCAAACAGGGAGAGTCTGGTGCCACAGCGCCGGAGGGGGATCGTGCGCCCAAGCAGGGCGAGCCTGGTGTCACAATGCCAGAGGGGAGTTCTGCCTCCAAGCAGGGTGAGTCTGATGCCACAGTGTCAGAGGGGAATCGTGCGTCCAAGCAGGGCGAGCCTGATGTCATAGTGCTAGAGGGGAGCTCTACCTCCAAGCAGGGCGAGTCTAATGCCACAGCGTCAGAGAGGAATCGTGAGTCCAAGCAGGGCGAGTCTGATGTCACAGCGCCAGAGGGGAGCTCTACCTCCAAGCAGGGCGAGTCTGATGCCACAGTTCCAAAGGAGAGCTCTACCTCCAAGCAGGGCAAGTCTGATGCCACAGCTCCAAAGGAGAGCTCTACCTCCAAGCAGGGCGAGCCTGATGCCACAGTACCACAGACGAATCACAAACCGCCCGAGCACGACGAGAAAGCACTAGATACCAGTGTGCCACCAGAGGCGGGCGCACCACAATCGGGCAAGGCGGAGAAGACAACGCCTGAAGCGAAAGGGTCACAATCGAACACATCTGGGGAGAAAGGAAAACGGGGCCTACCTTTTCTGAAACCACTCATAGCAGACTTTTCGAAGAAACTCGAACCCAAGCCTACCAAAGAAGAATGTGGAGGTGATCCGCCCAAAAGAAATCCCAAATTCCCATTCCTTAAACCCTCATCTAAGACAGAATCTACCGAACCTATAACCGAGGACTCGCACAAGAATCCAGAACAGCCACCGCAAAGGGAACCGCCAGCTAGGGTGGGAACGGATCCTAAATCTGCACCAGCGAAGGGTACAAGGAAACAATCAATTCCCAATGGCCAGGGAGGTGAACCGAGGGAGCCTGAAGGGGTAAATTGGCTTAAAGACGACAAAATGCTGCCAAGAGCACTTCCCGAGTGCCGTGTACTTGGCTTCTGCTACCCGACCACCATCCCAGCCAACACTCCACCTCAAAATGTTCTTGAATCACTTGCCCGGAGATTCCTTGAAGTCATCGAGAAGAGATGGGAGGAGGATGCCCGTGTCGAACAACAGAAGAACGATTCCCATCCGCGAAGGGCACCCATCATTTTCATCGGCCATGAGCTAGGTGGCCTGATCATAGAAAAGGCCTTATCTATCGCTGCTACCCCTCCGGACGGAAAAAAAATTCCACTGTTGTCCTTGACAGCGGCGGTAATATTTTTCGCTACGCCTTTCCCAGACTCGGGGTCTAAAGAAGGGGTTGTAAATCAGCTGACATCCAAAGTTTTGGATACATTGGGGGTAGGGTTAGACCTCGTGAGAGGCAACCGTCGTCGAATTCCTGTGCATGAAGTCGTGCATGAAGTCATGTATGGTGCTGCAGGACTGCGTCAGCTGTTTGATAGCTTTGCTGGCTTGGTGGAAACCAATGGCATACCTGTGGTATGCTTCAATTCGAAGTCACTAGACTCCGACCAATCTAAATCCAAGGTTCGTATGCTTTTCCATTACCGGTTTAGCTCCTATCAAGCTATTGTGACAATATTAACTGCGGCCCAGGCGGAAGATACTAGGTTTAAGAGCATTGGACTCGGTAAAACCACCAAGGAGATTTGCAAATTCCCCAGTCGTACTGACGGCGACTACGTGCAAGTCCTTGACGCGTTGAAGGAGTTTGTTGAGAAACGTCACATGTATGACGCAGTATTGAAAGAGGATGGTGTTTTGAAGAAGTTGTTGGAAGCAGAGCTGGACGTTGAGCTTCAAGACGAGTTTGGACGAACGCCTCTGCAAATAGCTGTCATGAATGGCAGAATCCGCAATGTGAAACTGCTTCTAGGTCCGGGCGCTGCTAATATTGCTCATCGAGATAACAACGGTTTCACAGTGCTCCATCATGCCGTGAGAGCAGCAGAACGGGAATCTGACCAGGATGCAAAGCGTCTCATCGAACTCTTACTAGAGAAGGGTGCTGATGTTGACATGGTGGATAACGATGGCAAGACTGCGTGGGAATTGGGAGACGCAAAAAAATGGCTGGCTGACTTGAGAATCCACCGGGCTCTTGTTAAGGGCGTCTCGAAACAAGGCACGGTAGACCTGGAAATGCCCAAGGCTCCTTCAACGAAGGAAGCTATCGCTGCCTGCAAGGGTTTCTCGGCGACAATGATGGAATTCTACTGCAATGACAAGGAAGAAAGTTATCTCATGGAAAAAGCGTCGATCGAGGAACTGATCTATAATCCGGAGAGCGGACCAGACACTATCCTTACTCTAGCACGTCCACTTCACTTCGAACAGACACCCAGTTGTCGGTGGTATCATATTCCTGCAAACAACGTTAGTGTCACTCCCCCGTAACAAGACTGCTGCGACTAATTCTTTTTAGGAAACCTGGGTCCAAGTATGTTTTCAATGGTAATCTACACAGAACGGTACTGACATCACAGGACCTCTTCGCAAAACTTGAAGTTCGTGTCGATTCGATCAATGAACACAAGCATGAAGGTCATACTCCAGTTCCCTTTCCGATGTGAGCATTGGCCGCTAATGATTGGAAAACAACAGGCTATGCTCTTCATAGTCGCTTCATGAGGCCACAAGTTAAGAAGACAGAGGTACGATCTCCCCCCCTTCACCACATAATCACCAGGGTGGAAGCTCATACAACTCAGTACTGGAAACGGGAGGCTGCGAAAGGGCTAGCACCTAACTCCAAAAAACCTGAAGAAGCTCGAAAAAGTGACATGATGCTCTTTGTAAACGTTACCTAACGTCAGCGACGGCCAAATCTGCTGACAAATTGGTAGATTCCATTTCTAAGCTTTGAAGCGAGCAGCTCGAGGAAACAGATGTCCGAAATCGTGATGCAAGCGCAAAAGATGCAAGCGCAAAAGAAACGGAACAGGTATGCTTACAGAAAGATAGAGACTTCCAAGTCGGACCAAAGCGATGATGAGAGCCTAATCAAGGCGTACTATGAATCCCTTCACCCTCGCCGAACGTTGGATCAGTTCTACTATTACATGTTGGAGAATACAGAAACGAGGGACAAAAGTCAAGTGATACAAAGTTGGACCGAACACCCACATCAATCCCATGGACGTCCCGTCTTAAATACGCAAGGGTCGTACGTTATGATGGCAGATCAATTGTGGCTCTGGATTATCGACGATAGTAAGAGTAATGACTTCCATATTACCTTCGTTGGGCTAACAGGAACTTCAGATACCGTGGTTACTAGTTTCGCAGAGCCGTGGGGCGAAAGTCGTGAAAGGGACAGCTTTGATGTCCTGGGAAGATTCATCGAGCACATGAAATGCAAAAAAAGATCCCCCGTCAAGTCAGGTCATGACCTAGCCATGAAGATTGTAAAGCATTGTCTGAATGCTTACAATACGTGCAATCCTCCAGGACTGAAGTTCCATGATATCTTTGAATCGTCCATCAACTTTGCTGTGAGCAAAACCCCCTTTGCCATACTTGATTTCATGCTAAGCCGTACTTAGGCAAACAAGGAGACAAACCTCTTCGAGGATTTCCGATCCGCTTCGGTGAATCTGACCAGTCCTAAGGCTACTCTTGATTCAGACTTGAGGGCAGGGTTGCGTGACAGCCTGTTCAACATTAACGACGAGACGAATCAACTCAAAGATGTCAAACACATCCTGGATGAGCTTAACATTGTTTCGACAATGTTAAAGGAGCAAAAAGACGTTCTCGGCAAGATGGCAGACGTCTTCCCGCATATTTCGTGTCCTGAAAGTATCGTGGATAGTAACATCAAGCACGCAGAAAAGATGGAGGAACATGCCAAAAACACCTACAAGGCTGTACGTTTTAACGCAGCATGTTCTAGAATTATGCTAACCATCGAAAGCTCGACCACCTTCTTGACCTGAAGCAGAAACTGGCCAACGGCTGGGAAGCTCGATTTGCGAGAGAGCAATCGGAGCAAAGTGCAAAGCAAGGCAATGTGCGTAACCGATTATGGACAACTCGTCAATTCCCGGCTTTGTCCCCATTAACCGTCATACAGGTCGTCCTCCTCTTCACTGTCGTGATCATAATCTTTGTGAGAGATCTCAAAATGCTCATATTCACACTCCAAGGGGCTATATCTTACTGATATCTCTAGCTTCCTCTCTCGTTCATGTCAAGCTTTTTCGCCCTGAATATTGCACAATTTCCAAAAGATTCGACAGGGAGTGTAACGGAATGGCAGCTCTCGACTGTTTCCGGATATTTGTGTAAGTATTGGAATCATAGAGATCTCCTTCCCGTCGTGTCAAGTTCACTGCACACAGTGGCTTCATCGCCATCCCACTCATTGGAAATCTTGGCCCATCTTCTTACTGACTGGCCCTCACAGTCGGCGTATCCTTCGCAACGTCCATCCCGCTCATCCTCATAGCCATAAACGCGAACGTGGTAAAAGAGGTCTGGACGCGTTGGGGTCGTGGCCGGCGCAGAGGAGTTCGATGGGCTGGCTTCCGCTCGAGAATTCCATTCTTCCGTAGACGCATGCGAGGTACGTACAATATGAACAAGTTCTTCTCAATGACCAGTACCGCGACCATCCTCTGCCTCAAAATGGTACTCTGCTCATTAGAATTTCACCCACGCAGAAGTCGACCGCTCGTACACCTCCGATGACTCATCATCCCTCATGGACTGGGAAGACCCACATTATGGCTACATGTCCAGCACCACCGTCTGGAGCCAAGATCAAGCCTGGGACGGGACAACGGGTTTCGATCCGGACGTGTTTGGAAGTGGTTCTGGGCTTCATTGGCGTGGAACGGAGAAGATATCGGAGTCTGTTGAGGTGTAAAAAGGATAGAGTGGCACGGATAAGGATGAGACAAAAGAATGTGTTTGGATGAGGAACTAATTCAATCCTTTTCACAAGGAGGTGCAGCGCGACGGGAGGTGAACATCTTCCTCGGTGTATCTGTGGGCATCGTTGAGAATCTATGTGAGTCATGAAGTTGGACCTTTTTCATGGCCTTCATCTTGGCATATAAGTAGCTGGAGATGAGATGTGACCATCTATCCTCAAGCTAAGGAGGCTAAGCAAAAGGCTGTGTGGTGTGGAATATGTCTGTTGTGGCGCGGTCCCGAGGGTTGGCGTTGACGCGTCGCGTCGCGTATAAGGATGCAATCTTGTCTCGCGTCTCAACTCTCTCCTTCCTCGTCTTTGGTAGAATAGCTGAATAGAATCATCTTCACGCTGCGGTAACAGTGTCCCCGAATTCGAGAGGTCTGCGCACCCCGGATCCGATCATGGGAGTCGGAAGACGAGGAGCAAGAACGTTGATCATTGAGAAGTGGGAGAATCGTCCGGTATCTGCCAATAGGCCAGCTACCGGATCGATCACGGGAGCAGCCTGAAACGCACAAACAGCGACACGAATACAAGCAATTACGATTGACTCAAACTTAAACACTGTCAACAGAGCGCTATTGACTCTAGAGTTTCGAAAAATCTTTCTCCGCTAGGCTGTACCACCACTGGAGCACGACTTCACGTTTACTGCGTAGGACCTTTCAGTATTTGCAACTACCTTCTGGGCTGGTTTGCGGTAGGGAATTCGAAGAATCAGGCGGAGAAACGGTGCGGGAGAGGGTGGTGGAGTGGTACGGTATTGTACTTCCTGCAATGGAGTGCGGTGCAGTGTTGGCCAGAGTCGGTCGGGGTCCGACGGTGCTAATAGTCAAATAGTAGTAGTTGCTTCTATCCCAAAACAAGCAAGGAGGTTGCTAATTGGCTTCCCAATTGGGCCAACAGACATTTTTTGGTGTCTTACCTCGTCCTTTCCTCTTCTTCACCCCCTTCTTCACCCTCTTTCTTTACCACACCACCCTTTTCTTCTATCCAGCTCTTGATACTTGCTATCATGAATGATGACCAGAACGGTGGCGAATCCGAGGCCTTCTCGGTGTGCTTATCGCCCTTATCCACAGCTCTCGACACCGCTATACTCGAGGCTAGCTCCCACGCGACTGACGGCAGTACTCCGAACTTCAATAGCGAGCAATCCAACGAGGATTATGTGCGGGTAGATGGCAAGACCTACCTCGCTGTCGATCACACGGCCAATCTCTGAAAAGGCGCCAAACCCTCCTGGATCTGGAACCACGGTGATGAACTGCGTCTTCTTGCCGGCCCAAGGCCTCAGAAAAACTGGTGTTGTGGCTTGTGTGGTATCATCATCCCTGTTGAGAGTACCACGCATCACGTGGGCTCGCATCTTCGCAAGAAGCAAACAAGGTCTATGAGGAAGGAACTGAACCTACGCCTCGAAGATTGATTGGGCAGGCTGTTGCAGATATGGCCTATCACGCCCTCGTGTTGACCGTTCAGGCAGATCGCTTTCGGCATCTTCTGATTCGCTGGATTGTGACAATGCACGTCGCACTGAGCATGGTAGAACATGATACATTTCGCGAAATGGTGGTCTATATCTGCACAGCTCTTTGAGAAGGTACTTGCGTGCTCGCACAACACGATTCGACGATGGTTTCTTAAGGAATTCGATAAAGGAAGCCCTGCGAGTTCGCCACGAATTAGCTCAAGCAAAGTCACGGATACATTTCAGCTTCGATTTATGGACCTCACCCAATTCCCTCGCCTTTTATGCTAGGTAGCACATTTCCTTGACAAAGATCTCTGCAATCGTAGCATCTTAATAGGTCTTCCACGCGTCAAAGGCTGCCATAGTGGAGAGAATATAGCTGAAGCTGTGATCGCTGTTTTGGAAGGAAAGCCACAATTTCAGTGATATCACCTACCTCGATGCAGAACTCGAGTTCCGACGCAAGAAAGGCAGCAATGGCAAGCTTCACAACTTGGTACACTTCATTCGCAAGACTCCACAGCGTTGCGAGCGTTTCTTTGTTGCAAGGTTACCAATGCAAAAGAAGGTCCAAAGACTGCGGGAAAATAAGGTTGTGTGAATGCAAATAGTGCAAACACCAAATCGGGAAGGTGTACCAGGCTAAATGTCTTTTCTCACAACTCGACTCGGTGGAACTCAGCCTATGATTCCATTACACGCGCAATTCATCTCTACACTCTGATCTGCATGTTCCAGATTGTGAATGAGCAAGAGCTAGGTACTGACAGGCTGACGTGTGAAGATTGGGATGAATCAAAAGAGCTGGCGAGGGTTTGCGGCCACTCAAAGAACTCACAATTCTTCTTCAATCCCACGCAGACAAAGGTCAACATGGCTCGGTTTGGGAGACTCTCCCTGCTCTTGAGCTCCTTCTGGCGCACGTGGAAGAGTGTAAAGCAAGAGCCACTGACCACGAGACCCCTCTTGTGACTTCCCTGAATAATTGCTGGCAGGTTCTTCGAAAATACTACGTTGCTACTGACAAGAACTATGAGCTTTATGCGAATGCGACTCTTCTTAATCCTACCCTCCGAACTCAATACTTCCATGATCACTGAGAAAGAGAGCTGGAAAGCTATATCTATGTGATGCAGGATGCCGTTTGGATGGCCACTGGAAAGAGCTATATTCTGACAATCATCAACCTAGGGCAGCACAACCTGGCAAGCAATCAATCATGGATCATTTCCTCTCACGGCTCTATAAGGACCAAACAAACGACGAATGCGAGACGTATATTCATCAAACTCCTTCCGCAGTCGATCTCTTGATTCAATCTTATTGAGTGGTGGTGGAATAACTAGGGTTCATTTCCAATCCTCTGTCAGGACGTCCTTGACAAGCTAGCTGTCCAAGCTATGTCAGCTGAATTCGAGCGGGTATTCAACGGCGCAAAGAAAATGGTAACTGCGGAGCGTAATCGGCTTTCGGAGGACATTATTCAGGCCTGTGAGTGCCTTAAGGTGTGGTGGGATAATGGTATCATGGAATAAGGAGTAGGATGGCGAGCAGGAGGACCTTTCGGGCTTGCTAGTTATGGCAAGAAGTGTATTCAGATAGAAGGCAAGCTCTACACAGTCATTACCGCAATGAACAGGTATCTTCATGCTGGCGGTTAGCGTAAGCCACGTAGGCCGTTATGCCAGGCTTACTTCCCTCGGCCTGGTAATGTACGCTCAGGCCATACAAAGTGTACATTCTGTTGAGAGCACTGTCCATATTCCCAAAAAGTTCTACATCCCGTAGCTTGAGGATAATAGTAAAGCGCATTACGTTTTACGTACTGGCTTGAAGCTCGGTCTAATTGGGATAACATCCGAAGGAGTCTATGCCATTGTCCTTTTGGAATCCACGGTAAGAGTACGTTCGGATGCCTTAAGAGAACTTAAGGGTTAAGGCTGACTTTGTCAAGGTTAACGAGAGCTCCAGTCTCTGCAACTTTATCTGACGTCAAAACGCTTCCTACTATACAACCGATCAATTATTGAAGAAGCACCTCTTTTTAAATCTACTGGTTTGCTCTTGTCTTCGCACCACCGTGGAGCTTAGTTCGCATACAGTTTGAGAACAAAAAGCCCTTTCGGGTCAAGAGGTTAGCACAAGTACAACGTCAGTTGGAGCTCATTGCTACAGACGCTCGAGGGCCACACGCAGTCGATCATGGCTGTAGCCTTCTTGCCGGACGACAAGACAAGGGGCCTTGTTAAAAGAGCGCATAGTGAGGTTGCCGATCGTTGTGCTAGATGAATGCATTGAGTCAGTCGCTTACTCACCTTGCACTTGTAGTACTATCGAGTAGGAAGGAGGCTTATGTGGAGGAGACTTACGTGTCTTTGATCACAAGCTATACAAGCGTCTGACGTGAAGGATGGACCAGTAACGGGAAATGAAATGGGAGGTGGAGGGCGACGAGGGCGGCCAGCGGGCTGTTGCTTGAGTTCGACCAGCGCATAGGCGGCATAGGTTGTCTCGAATTCCTCGTGGTGCGGAAGTACATCTATGCTGGAAGGTGATGGAGATGACTCTGCCTCGAGAGTATCGTGCGCCTCGCACATTGGTGGATCTTGCTCAATGGCTTCTGGACTCTGTGCCACTCGGAAGTGCTCCTTGCCCCAGCGAGGAGACTTCAATGGCAGCGGCGAAGAGGCAGATTGGTCCTGCTCCTGCTCCAGGCAGGTGGACTGCCTCTTCCGAGCCAATGACGGGACCAAGGCCTCTTCATCATTGCCCGTAGTAGGCCGCAGCGAGCTTGAAGGGAACTTGAGAGCTCCCCATTCTCGAAGCTTCACTCGATAACTGCGGATGCTAGTGATGGGTGAAACCTATCAGTTACTATAGCTTGGAAGGCAGCAGGCATGTCATGAACGACGAAGAAGCAGACCTTGCGTTAAAGTTGTGGTGAGCTTTCATCACCTCGTTGACATCCTGCAATGTTCGCCTGTCGTTCAGGTAGAGCTTGCAGATTGTGTTTCTTCGTGATTGCCAGTCGAGAGTCATCGTAGCAGATGCATATCCGATGCATAAAACCCATCGTCTACGAGCTTTATAGGGATATCTTCGGTCCGAGACCAGACCCGATCCGCGGTCGTTGCCTAGCGTTTTGTGTACTTCCCGAATCGTCACCTGAATCAGAGGAGACGATTCTGCCAGGCCCTAGTCTACCACTCGCCGTCGCGCCTTATTTGACCTAACACTGACCCATTTCCGAACCCCAGACTTAGAGATCAATCTAGCATCAGGCACTACCAATCAACGAGCGCAAAAGATCAATCGGAAGTCCAACGCTTATGGCGTACTTCTGTCTTGTGTCTCCCGCTGTGAGGACCCTCTATGTAGAGTGAAAGAGCTTTCAAGCCCTGTTCAGGCAGGGTAAACGTGGCTAATTGCATTTTGCACATTTATGCATTTTCAGCACTATCATGAAACCCTGCAGAAGGAGGTCATAACACCTGACAATCTCGGGCAGAACCACCTTGGCGAGCGGGAAGAAGGCAAAAGAGGGCGTTGCAGGTCCTCACCCAGGGCAAAGAAGCACGCTAATTTTGTACAAAATGGGGGCGCCAGGTAAGCCCCACTGCGCCGAGAAAACTGAACAAAGCGAAGCTAAAACTACACAAAGTGGGAACATGCATGAACTGTGACAAAACCCTGGCATCCCCATATTTTCTACACTTTTAGCTTCCTTTTGTCTTCAATCTAGGCAGCAGTGTGCCTAGAGCTGCCAGCCTTGTTGCCGTTAGACCCTCCGACATTCGGTCGACACCTTAGTTAGGCGACCAAAAGACTCGACTCATCGACATGAGTAGGTATATAGTGAAGTTGTTCCCTCGAATCTCGTTAATCTTTTTCTTCTCATCTCTGATCAATCTTGTCATTTCCTTCAATACCTGATCTCCATTTACACTGTCTTTGCAACCAACACCCTTTGCAACTCAGACCAAGCCAAACACACGCAAAGTGATCTGTGGGGACAACCGCCTCTCTTGCAAGCATTGTTCACTGTTAGGCTGCGGCTTAGAGGAAACCGATTCCCACTCTTGCCGAGACTGAGGTGCACACATATGTTGTTGACCGCCATGATGAGAATCGGTCCAGCACTCACCGCCTTCCTATATGTAGCGGAAAAGGACGTTCCTCCCCAACTCCGGCATAGACAGACCATGACAGATACATGCAAAGGCGTAGTATTGAAGAGACAAGTATCTAACAATTCTGTACCAAATGATGAGATTGACTGAACGAGAAAGGAGAGGGAAGCGTACTATGATGAAAACAGGTAAAGAGACATTTCATCATTAACGCCCGCCTGCTTCATTGACCTGGTTAATGCATTGTTGTATTCCGTCCCTCTTAAGAGCCGATTGAGTACGCTTTAGCAACGACCAAGCCTCCGCAACGACTGATCTTCCCTCATCATTTGTAGCGTTGACTCCAGGAGCGCGATGGTGGTAGCAGTAAGGACTCTCAGTGATATGTTGGATGAGAAGAGCGGTGCATTCAGGAAGACCGGATTGGCATGCCAAGTGCAAAGCCGTCCCTCCCGTACGATCGCGCAAATGAACATCTGCCCCCGCTTCGAGAAGAAGACGTAGTACACACTTGACCTCCTCCTCCGATCCCAGTAGAGGCTTTGACAACAGATGGTGCAGAGCCGTAGAACCGGCCTTGTCGTACGCGTTCACGTCTATCTCAGTTCTGAGACACGACTTGATCAAGTCTATGCGACTCGGTGGACATTCGTTGTGAGATCCAAAGCGTGGGCGAACCATCAATATCAGACAAACCAACCGTGTCTTCCCTGCCTCGTCTTCAGCCTGAGGGTTGAACCAAGACCTTTCCACAAATCGAGACATTGCCTCATCAGCTTCCACAGGCTTACAAATTCCTTGGTCAGTTTCCAAAAGCTTCGGCCTGCTGGGCGGCGTTTCTGTGACCAGAGGAAGTCTCTTGCGTTGCTGTGAGGCATAACTTTGGAGAAGTTGCTCCAAGTACATCGACGTTGCACTAAAGTTCGTTCCTGAGTTCGTGATCCGGTCCCGCCAGAGACGCAAAGTATCAACAGCGAGCCTGTTAAAACGATCACGAGCATAAAGGTTAACTTGAAGTTCGGGTAGAATCGACAGCAGATTCAGCCCTTGCTCCATGTCTGAGATGCTGTTCAGAACGGCATGTATTGCAGTAACTCCGGAATTGCTGCGCTGCATAAAGTTGAAGCCTCTATCCCTGCAGGAGAGTAATAGGTCCGGAAGCTTGTTGCCTAGACGCTTTGGAACTAGGACGTGGAGGAAAGTCTCACCGGCAGTGTTTTGGAATCCAATATCGACGCCGGTCCTGATAAGGCCTTCAAGACGTTCGAAGTCTGGAGCGCTAGCGGCCAAATTGTGAAGTTGGGTATTCCAAAGATGATCGGGTTTCGATATGGCGGTGGAAGTAGCGCTGAGTGAAGTAGAATAGAAAGAGTGGAGGCTTTCTGAAGTCGGCGAGTCCGTAATTGACGTGGAGCTGGGTGACATATTTGTGACCGCCGGTGAACGCCAGCTTCCGTAGGTCCTCCCTTTATCCTGTGCAACTGGAAAGTCATCGAGAGGAGAAGAGACAGGGGGAGGTGGTTGCTGAGTGTACCAGTTCGGATTAGTTGTTGCCGTATCTTCAGCATCAACCGCGACCGAAGCATGCCCGGGTGGAGAATAGGGGCTCGACGACTGTGTCCCTGGTGTATGTTCATTCAACCTTGAATAGTAGTTTGGGATAAGGTGACCATGTGGATGAGAACGGGATGATTGAATGTTGGATCCATCGAAGCGTCTGGCATGATCGGGAGTGATGACCAGCAGTAATGCAGCTGGGTGAGGTGGGGATATCTGAGAAGTCAACCCAGCAACTCCAGCATTGTCCATTCCGTTCAAAGGTTGGCCTTTAGCAGCTTCGGGGGCGTGTCGTGGTTTTGGATAGCGATGAGAAGGCCTTGCGAAGGAGGAGGTATTTGTCGAGGATGGCGCAAGCTGACCATTGCGCGTTCTCCGATTATGTGGAAACTTTTGTATTCCCCACTTAGACAGACGTTGGTTGTAAGCGGATAGGCTAGACAGAGTCAACAATAGTCCATTCCCTTGCTATAGGAAATGTGCTTGCCTTGCAGTAAAAGATGGATCCCTCTCTCTAACTTCGGCGGCTATTTCCTTCAGGGTATGATTTTGACCGCGGACGAGCCTTTCAATGAGCGGCCTATGAACCTCCCAGTCGAAACCCATGACACCGAAGAGTACAAGGACTAGAAGGTGAATCCGGCTAGACGCATGCGGGAAGGGAGGCAAGGCTCAATCAAACCCAACACAGATTCAGATTAAATGTATGAGAGGGCGATTGCCGCTTGGCTGCAGCCGTCGTCGGGATGGCAGCATTTGAGCACTCTGACGCGAGGTATATAAGTGAATGAAAGCATTCTTTCGTGGGCTGGCGGGGATTATATGACGCGAGGTGGGTGCAACGACTGCAGAGGCAAGATGCAGCACGTGGCCATGGCGGTTTCGGGTGGTCAGGTACTGACCAGATTGACTGCGTTCAGTAAAGAACAGCAATAAAAGCGCTGTGGGAAGTCCCCTTATGAGTTTTGGCTTGTCTAGTCGTCTTCCTCGCGCCTGGTGTGCCTTGGGGGTGACTGTGGTACGTATTTGGTTTAGGTTCAATTCAGGCACGAAAGCACGCTTTAACTGCACAAAATATGCGGGGCGCTTGTAGCCACTGGCGTCACCCAGCGGCATCTTATCCTTCGAAATCTGCCAACCCCAAAGTCCCCGAGCCTCTCAGCCTTGCCAGTGCAAACCAAGAACCCCGCGTACTTTAAAAGGTACTGTACCTACCCGTTATTTCCTATACTCTATTTTCTTCCAATGAGCCTAAAAAGGCACTACATCGTGTAGTAGTCAGGAGATTGGACTCAAAACATAGCAAACTGCCTTCGAATTGACGTTTATCTCCTTCGCCGGAGATTAGACAAGTCTGCCTCGACCTGACACAGCCTGTGCGATCAAGCTCCCTCCCTTGGTCCCACGTTAGCTTTGTTAGTCTGGTTGCCTTCTTGTCATCAACGCAATGAAGTGCGGGTAAGCAATACATACGTCAGTCTGCAAGCTAGTTCACATATCGCCCCGAGACGCTCGCATCTTCTTTGACGTGCCAAAACCCGGAAAGGCAGAACGAGACTCGAAAGCTCTGGAGAGCGAATATTCTTCCTTCATCTCAAAGCATCAGACGTCGTTGAAATACAGTACAGACGATACTCGGTAAGTATGTGCAGTATTAGTGTATTAGTGCATCCCCCTTGTCGGGAGTGGATCCCCAAAGTTTGGGGAGCCCTGGCCTATTACGATTCCAGAGCCAAAGGTCAGGGTCAGCCGAGGTTGGAACAAGTTGAGAGAATGAGAGCAGTGCAATGCAGTCCAGTCTAGTCCAGTCCAATTCAGATCTGAAATTTTGATTGCACAAAGTTTAGAAGTCATAATCTCTACGGCTGCGGCTATCTCGCGAGGTCCCAGGTAGGGTGCCCAACTCGTAGTTGCACTGCCGTGCTGTCCTTTGCCACCTACCGCCATCGTATGTGCAGCAGCGAATTGGTCAGCGGTAGCCTACGGATTGGCACCACCTACCAAGGGTGGCGAGCCAACGGCAAACTTCGAGTCCTCGCTAGTAGAATGAGGCGAAGTGTGTAAGGTAAGCACTAAGCAATACGGTATTTTGTGCATGGCCTGCAGCGGTCCTAACGCGCACGGCCGGCCCGGCGACAGCCTCCGGCCTGCTTTGGCTCGGCCCGGCCGGACAGCCTGATGGGCATGTACGTGCCTAATTTAGTAGGAAATTGTCTGCCAGTAGTAGAAATGAGTAGAGATACGCAAATTAGACTGTATGACACACTGCTAGGATACATTCTGTGCTCTTTCACTCTCGTTTAACAAGCCCATTGTCCTGCCACGCCTTCAGGCACTGTAGCGCCTCGATCATATCGTCCGAAAGCTTGCTTCTTTCTGGTGTGATGAGCTTCTTAGCAGTGCTAAAGACTCTCTCGCATTCACAGGTAAATCAGGGGCGTTTATGAGAGGCCTACATGCCCCCTAGTACCATATAGTTGGCAACGAGGGTTTCAGTGCCCATAGCACTGCTGTGATCGTCATCGAGGAGGGTAGGTTCGATATTCATTTGATCTCAATTTTCACCAGCCCTGGCGACCCGAGAAGACGGTAACGAAAATCTTAATTAGGAGAACAAGGACCATGATATATACAATCTATGGCATTGGCTACACCACATTTGGTATAGAGCGAACGCCACACCGGTCGGCCTGGCCAGGTAGGCAGCTTTTTCCGGCTGGCGGAGTTGGGATCAATTGATGGCCTGAGGTGGCAAGGCTCATCTCGGCTTCCGGTAGGTGCAAACAGAGGTGGGGACAAGCCCAGTAGAAAGACAAGGGCGACCTTGGTCAGCCGCCGGCGGATGCATGGCCCAGGAACCCGGAACTCACTTTAGCAATATCGCCTAAATATGTGACGCCCCACCAACCCGCCCATGGGGGAGAAGCTGTTCTTCCGCACACTACAAAGGCACAGTAAGGACGCCATCTGTGCGTTATCTTCGCACCACTCACTTCACGGACCTATAAAGCGCTGGCGTGAGAGTTATCATCATTCCACACTCACCGGAGACTGAAAAGGCTCCAGCATCGAGGAAAAGAAAGGAGTCTATTGTCAAGAACCCTTCGCTAGTGGGGGAGCCTGTCGGCTGACCTGTCGCACCTCGCACCCGTATTGGCGCAGAAATCCAGGAACCAGAGCAGAAGCTGATGGATGCACTTGAAACAAAATCAGCTCCTCATTTTGTGCAGTTTTGCTTTTAGACTTCCCCCTCTCTTGTTTCTAGCTAGTCACCATCCACTCTCCGACGTCTAGCCCGATAATACGACGTCCTTTTCGTGTCTTTATTATCATCGCTCTCTTTCCATCAAGAACTCTTCAAGCAACGGCTTTTTGTGCAGAATTAGCTCGTGAGACACATGTCCCTCCTGATCAACCGAATCGGCCTTAGGTTTCTCGACGATCTTGCCGCGGCTCGTAGCAATGTGAAAACGGAGGAAATCCTTTACGGTTGCTGGATCGGGAGCGTTCAACCCTTCGCGGAGACAGTGTTGCCTGGCACTGGCCTCATCAGGGATAGGGAGCCCTCGCTGGAGCGAGTCTTTTTGCATCTTTGAGAGTGCCCACCTGGTTTAGGACGTGTCAGCACCATCTTTGCACCGGCCATGAGATACTGATCCCTTATAGGACATGGTGGTCCAACGCCGCATTTTGATCCTTCTTGATCTTATCTATGTGCCTTCTTGCCGTCTCGAGTGCCGTCGTTCTCTCGATGGGTCCCCTTCTTGTAGCCATTGGATTTGGCCTGAGCAAGCAGCTCTCCGGTCGTGATTTTCGTTTTGCCATAACGGCGGAGAGGGTAGCCGTGAGAAGAGCGAGAAGGAGTGGAAAATAACGGGACATGTAGTGATCAGGCCAAGAGGTGACGAGGGAGGAGGGAGGAGAAGGCAGGCTATCATCTTCATCTTGCGAGTATTGGAGAAAGGGTTCCTACTCTTCAAGTACCTGTCTGTCGAATCCACTAGGACCAGACGAAGCGGTTGTAGAGGGGCCCAAATTAACATGAAGAAGGGAGCCCATTTGGAACCATCGAATGAGGGTGAACGAGCGCGCGAGGCGCGAGATGCGAGCTACCCACCCTGCGCTCACTCATTGCTCGCCCTCCTCGCGAGGCGGGAGTGTTAAAGCGGTATGGTGTACATACAGAGGCGTGTGCGGGGGCTAAAGTAGCTTCTCCTCAGATAAGTCTGCCATAATTTTTGGTGCTTGGCGAGTTCAACTTCCGGGCGCCCCCCTCACCGAACCTTGCCTAAAATTTAGGTGCCAGCGTGCCGACCCCAACAAGTCATACCTAGAAGTTTTACTGAAGGAAAAATCGATTAAGGTGCTCCGCGGATTGTACTTGTTTTCTTCTCTTAAGGCTAGGCAGGCTTGATCGCGTTAAGATGAGGCAAACCATCTAGCCATATTAGACGCGGTACTTTTTATCGCTCGTATGTACGCCCTTCACGATGATGAGTCTACGTAGGGGTGCCCGTGTTGGGTCACGGTTTTCGGAGCAAGGGCTTGGAACTGCACAAGGCGGTGAGAAGTAGCGTGAGGAAACAACTTTTGGCCCACGCCTCTGTAAATGGGGCAGATTTTATTTCTTTCTACCGCCAAGCTTTGACCAACTCCAAGCAAGCAAGATCTTTCCTACAGGTTGTCAGTTCGAGTGTAAAAAATCTCGTAGGCAGATGCACCGTGTGAAGCGTTCTCGGTCCAAACGATCACCGCTTTCTGAGAGAGACCCTTCTCGACCGATCAACGACACTCTTTTCCAACGCGCAAGGCTCTTCCTTCTACGCAAAATCCCGAAACGATGGACGCATTCCCCAACACCAAGAGTCTTGCTGCTACCTCCTAACCTTGTGCTTAAATTTGGCCGGCATGTTTCACTCTCAGAAGCACATACATTGGAGTTCGTGTCGAAGAATAGCCGAATACCTGTTCCTCGTGTCATCACGGCTTATGAATCCGAAAGTGGCTACCGATATATCCTCATGAGCCGGATTCGCGGCGTTCCTTTATCCAGTGTACTTAGCGAATTTTCCGAAGAGAAACAGCGTAACATTCTGCGCCAACTTCGAAACTACATCGACGAACTTCGCGCACTCCGTCCCCCCGAGCCTGGCTACGTGGGTGCCGTCGACCTTACCCCTCTCCATGATGAGCGTGTCCATGACGGACCCTTCGGACCCTTTAACAGCGTCCAGGAATTTCACAAGGCGCTACGTCGGGGCATTGAGGAGAAGAGTGGTCATGTAGAACTGGATAACATGATCGAGACGGAGAAAACCCGAGATTATTCCTGTCGAATGACACATGGAGACTTGTCATTCCGAAATATAATCGTTCAGGGCGAAAAATTGATGGGAATCGTTGACTGGGAAACAGCAGGATGGTATCCTGATTATTGGGAATATGCTAGTACTTTCTATTCATTCTTTGACTCTGTAGATCTAAGGCCGAGGATTGATGAGTTCCTAGATGCATATCCAGAGAAGAGAGAGACGGAGCAGACACGACGACGATTATTCAATATGACGTGACTAAGCTACTAGTAAGGTCTCGTTCACAACATATGTAGCATTCTTAAGGGGCCGTTTCCTTCTTTTCA
>Ga0335072_10004841_pt1 | contig 19891 bp, 16 predicted proteins | sample Lox_Sample_21_FD_206725 | JGI IMG/M metagenome (GOLD analysis project Ga0335072, IMG submission 206725) | Soil microbial communities from Loxahatchee National Wildlife Refuge, Florida, United States - Lox_Sample_2.1 | ecosystem: Environmental > Terrestrial > Soil > Wetlands | place: USA...
ACAGGTATTCCAGCGCGGCATCCTGCAATTGTTTCCGTCGGGTGTGCATGTTACGATTGTTACATGTAACGGTCGTTACACTTCAACTCACTCTTGAACAAGCCCGGGAGCGGAGAATCGCGCCGCGTTTCCGCCGCCCCTTACCGACTGGAGGGACAATGCCTTCGAGCGATGCAATACAACAGGGCGGCAGCGACACAGCCCTGGCACCCGATCGCAGGCGCATTTCGCGAGCCCACATCGCCGGCACGATTTTGCTTCTGATTATCGGTCAGTTGCCCCTGGGCGATTTGGTGCCGGGTAAAGGGCTGCTTACGCAGGTAGCCCAGGAAGCAATTTTCTGGATACTCACAGGCCTTGTCTTGGCCTACGTTCGGTTCATCGAGCAGCGACCACTATCGTCGATTGGACTCAAACGGCCAACCTGGAAAAGCCTTGGCTTTGGTGTGATTGGGGCTCTCGGCATGGTCGCCGGGGCCGCCTTTATCTACCTGGTCATGTTCCCTGCGCTTGGATTGTCGGCGAACGAAGCGGGGTTGAGGGTCGTGCAGGCAACGCCATTATGGTTTCAGCTCATGGTGCTTGTCCGAGCGCCTGTGTTCGAGGAGATTTTCTATCGCGGTTTCGCGATCGAACGCTTGACGGAGATCACCGGGATGCGTTGGCTCGCCGCGTTGATCTCACTGGCAGCTTTTACCCTCGCACATTTGAGCTATTGGGGTTGGACCAGTTTGATAGCGGTGGCGTTCCAGGGCGCAGTCTTGACGATCCTGTACCTGTTTCGGCGGGATCTCGGAACCAATATGATCGCTCACTTGATAAGCGACGCGGTCGCGTTTTTCCTCGCGTAGGCTTTGAGTTCGCTGCGTACTCTTGAATGGGCACGGAAGAGATGGAATTGAAATATTGCTTTGGTGGATAGAGCGGCGAGTGGTGGATAGGGGTCGATTCTATGCACGAACCACACACACCATCCCTCTGCTTCATCAGCGCGTCTGCGCTTCGGCTTGGGCTTCGCGCAGCGCTTCGGAGGAGATCTCCCGCAAACGCACGGCAATCTCGAAGCTCGGCTCTTTCAGGCCGCGTCCCCAACGAACAATCTCCCAATGGGCGCGGACGAACTTCGCCTCAGGCACCGAAGAGAGGTCGACCAGCAGCGGATAATCGCCGGGATAGAACTTCGTCGGCAGCGTCGCTGCCGGCTTGGCCTCCCACGTAGATCCGTCAGGCGAAGCGAAGATGCCGACTTCAATCGACTCCTGCTCAACAATCGACGTGATGGAGAGCGTCAGCAAGAAGACGCGGCTGGCCGCAGCGGTAATATCGAGGGGCTGGCTGTCGCCCTTCGCCGTGACCACCGTTTTTTCAGGAACAAGAAAAGCATCGAGCATGACAGCTCCATTTTACGGAAGCGCCTGCCATGGAATTGGTGACGCGGATCACAGTTGCATTCGCCGGCCGGGCGACAGCGCGGCTGACGAAGCCATCGCTGCACCCGGTTATCGCATGGGAGTATGCAGTGCGGTGGTATCCTCTGATGACGCTGTGAGTTGCGGGCTGGAAGCTGGAAAAGCCCTCGAGGAAGACAGATGCGCTGTTTGATCACAGGTGGTGCGGGATTCATCGGTTCTCATCTTTCGGAGCGGCTGCTGCAACTGGGGCACGAAGTGGTCGCCATCGATGATCTCTCCACCGGAAGCATGGAAAATATCCTGTCGTTCCGCAATCACTCGAACTACGAGTTTCACGGCGACTCCATCTTCGATCGCCGGCTGATGGCGGAACTGGTGGATCTGGTCGATATCGTCTTCCATCTGGCCGCCGCGGTGGGAGTGAAGCGGATCGTCGACTATCCCGTACAATCCATTGAAACCAACGTCGGCGGCACCGAGATCGTGCTGGAACTCGCCGCCAAGAAGCAGCGTCGTCTGATCATCGCATCCACGTCGGAAATCTACGGCAAGTCCGTCAAGCTGCCGTTTGCGGAGACCGACGATCTTGTGCTCGGCAGCACCTATAACAATCGCTGGGCGTACGCCTGCTCGAAGGCCATCGACGAGTTTCTCGCGCTGGCGTATTTCCGCGAGCACCGGCTCCCGGTGACCATTCTGCGGCTGTTCAACACCGTCGGGCCGCGCCAGACCGGCCAGTACGGCATGGTGATCCCGACCTTCGTGCGCCAGGCGCTGTTGCAGGAGCCGGTCACCGTCTTCGGTGACGGCACCCAGTCGCGCTGCTTTGCGCATGTGAGCGATATCGTGGATGGATTTCTAACCGTCGCGGCCGACGCAACCACCGCCGGCGAAATCTTCAACCTCGGCAACACGGAAGAGATCACGATCGAGGATCTGGCGCGCCGCATCGTCGCGCTCAGCGGATCGTCCAGCGTGATTCGCTATGTCCCCTACAGTGAGGCATACGGCCCCGGCTTCGAGGACATGGCGCGCCGCATTCCCGACATCACCAAGGCCCAGCGCTGGCTGCACTTCTATCCCAAGCACAGTCTGGACGAGATTCTGCACGACGTCATCGGCTTTGTGCGCCACCAGATGGCGCGCAAGAAGGCGATCTTCGTCACCTCCGGCATTCAGTAGCCGGGTGCGGTTGGAAGGCGCGCACCTTCAGGAAACCTCTGACCATGTCAGGTTCTGGGAAGGGGACGGCCTTCCGGCCGTCCGGAAATGTTGCCAGATCACTCCGGCTTTAGCCGCTGAAGGAAACTGCTTCTTATTTTTCCGCCTGCTTACGATCCGCCGCGCTTCATCCGCTCCAACACCGCTCCCGCAATCAGCGGCAAGCCAACCGTCGCATCCAGCAGCACCTCGGCGAAGCGTCCACCCTCCTCGGGCGGAACAAACTTTCCCCACGACACCGCTTCGCTGTAGGTGCAGCCCGACAGGCCGCCCCAGTTCACCGGCTCGGGACAGATGCGCACGCCGTAGTGGAAGCGCTTGAGCGGCAGGTCTTCGCCGCCGCGGCGATGGCGCAGCTCGATGAACGGTCCGAACTGTTGCGCCCAATTGCGCGGCACGCCGCCGCCGATGGTCAGGATGCCCAGCCGCTCCTGCTTGAGCAATGTATCGGCGTAGTGCTCCAGGTCTTCGAAGGGATCGAAGCGCAGCGGCGGCTGATTCGCCTTGCGCCGCGCGCGATTGTGCAGCGCCACGTCGAGCCCGATCTCGGAATCGCTAAACGCCGGCACAAATACCGGCACGTTCTTTTCATAGGCCGATTTCAGGATGCCGCGCGCGTCGATGTGCTGGCTCAGGTAACGGCCGATCTCGCGATTGATCTTGTACGAGCAGATCACCTCGTTGTGGTCCCAGCCGTTGAGAATCTTGGCCACGATGGTCTCGACGAAATCGAGATTGGTCTCCGGTTCCAGCGTGTCGTACACGCGGTTGTAGCCGGCCTCGTAGAGTTCGCTGTCGTCCATCTCCGGGTTGTATTTGAAGTGTGAGCGGCCGACGCCTTCTACCAGCCCGTGCGCCATCAGCGCACCCGTCGAAATCACAGCTTTGACCACGCCGCGATCGATCAGCTCGGTGATGATCAGCCCCTGCTTGGCGACGGTCATCGCTCCGGCCAGCGTCATCACGATGAAGCAGTCTTTGTCGCGCGCCATCGCTTCCAGAACGTCCGCGCCTTCGCCGACCTGCCGCCCGGTGAACGCGGTGCGGCCCATCGCGCGCACCAGGTCATCAATGCTGTGGATCGCCGTAAGGTCCAGCGGATCGAGCGGCACCAGCTTGTCCGAAATTGGGTCGTGCAAAACCCGCTCGATGCCGTCGCCTGTGTGAGAGTCGTGCTTGTCGCTCAAGTTCACCTCGTAGGAGTGCTGCACATGTAAGTTCGATCTTTGGTGAGTTGCTTTGTATCAGGGCACGACTTCCGTCGTGCCGAAACGGCGAACGAGAAAGTGTGGGCTTTAGCCCCTGTCCGTAATCCGCGGAACAACTGAAGCTACAAGTTCACCCGCAACACGTCAATCGTCGTCATCGTCCTTTAACAAAGCGCGGCGGCGCGAGATCCCGGCGTCCCGGGCAGAGGTACTGAGAATGCTATGCTAGCGATTCAAGTGGCTGCAGCGGTTTTGAAGGGGCACGCCTTCAGGCGTGCCGAAAAATATCTAAAGAGATCGGCTTTAGCCGCTGGGGGAGCGTGCCTCAGGGGCCTAAAGGCCGAGTGGTTTCATCGCGGACCTGCGCGGCTGAAGCCGCGCCCCTTCCAAACGCTTACAGCAACTTTGAAGATGGCAAAATCAGTCTGCCTTACACGGGAGCCTTGATTGCACGAACGCAACTTCCACATCGGAGTCGTGCAGATGTCGTGCACGCCGGAGCCGGACCAGAACCTGGAGCGCGCCATCGCCCACGTACGCATGGCGGCGCGCGGCGGCGCCGAAGTCATCTGCCTGCCCGAACTGTTTCAGACCCAGTATTTTTGCCAGCGCGAAGACGTGGCCCTGTTCGATCTCGCCGAACCGATCCCCGGCCCGGCCACCAAGCGCTTGGGCGATGTCGCGCGCGAACTCGGCGTCACCATCGTTGCGTCGTTGTTCGAGCGGCGTGCGCCCGGCATTTATCACAACACCGTGGCTGTCATCGATACCGGCGGAAAGCTTGCGGGTATCTATCGCAAGATGCACATCCCCGACGACCCGCTCTACTACGAGAAGTTCTATTTCACCCCCGGCGATCTCGGCTTCAAGAGTTTCGAAACTGAGTTCGCGAAGTTCGGTACGCTGGTGTGCTGGGACCAGTGGTATCCCGAGGGCGCGCGGCTGACCGCGCTGCAGGGTGCGAACGTGTTGTTCTATCCCACGGCGATCGGCTGGCATCCCGACGAGAAGGCGCAGTACGGCGAGTCGCAGTACGATGCGTGGCGTACCATCCAGCGGGCGCACGCCATCGCCAACGGGGTCTACGTCGCCGTGCCCAATCGCGTGGGCTTTGAGACCGGCAACATTCGCGGCAAAGAAGCGCCGGGCAAGGGACTGGAGTTCTGGGGCGGATCGTTTATCGCCGATCCCTTTGGGCGAGTGATCGCGCAGGCCTCGCAGGATAAAGAAGAGGTGCTGATCGCCGAGGTCGATCTGCACCGCATGGAAGATGTGCGGCGCAACTGGCCCTTCTGGCGCGACCGCCGCGTCGACGCTTACGGGCCGATTACGCAGCGGTTCCTGGTGTGATCGCGATGCACCGAGTCTGGGTGGTGGGGAATTTCGGTCGCTTCGTATGAGCCGTCTCGGGTACAGCATTCATGCGATAGAGGCGCCAATGCCAAGCGCCTCGGCGGCTCTGCGCAGCGGTTTGTCTCGCGTCCAAAGAACCGTACCCGGATGAATGAGCACGGATGCGATTAGGTGAACGTCAACCAGCCCCACGCCCTGAGCGTACAGGCGGTGAGTTTCAATCAGATGCCGCAGTTCGCTCATTTGTGCAACGCGAATTTGCGGTAGCAGGTCGAGCAGTGCGAGAGTCTTGCTCCGCTGGCGCAATGATCCCAGAGCCAGCTCCGCGATTACGAAGGGGTGAATTACGATTTGCCCTTGATGAAGATGCCGGCGCAGTTCTTGGTTGCCAGTGCGGAAGTGATCGATCCAAACCGACGTGTCGGCGAGGATCAACGTGGTTGGGACCTGCGGCGGGGAATATTTTTCAGTTTTGGCATGGTGCCGCCCAGGGAAGCGAGACGGCGAGCGCTTTCCCGTTCAATAAGCGCCTTAAGCGCTTCGCGAACTAAAGCGGTATTCTCCGTCATCCCGGTAAACTCCTGGGCTTTATGCAGGAGTTCGTCATCGAGCGCCAAGGTGGTCCTCATAGGCACGAATTATAACATCAAACGATGTCGATTGGCGTGCCTATGATCAGGTTGGGATCTTGCGACGCGAGGTGCTGAAAATCTGTGCCTAAGATTGCTCTCCAGCAGGAAACACTTCCCGCCGCCCTCGGCTATCGCATGCCCGCCGAGTGGGAGCCGCATGACGCCACCTGGATCGCGTGGCCACATAACCGCGAAGACTGGCCCGGTAAGTTCGAAGCAATTCCCTGGATCTACGCCGAAATCGTTCGCCATCTCGCGCCCGTCGAGCGGGTACATATCCTGGTGAGCGACGAGGATGAGGAAGCGAAGGCGCGCGAATGCCTGGTGCGCTCGCAAGTGTTGCCGAAGAAAGCTGCCGAGCCGGGTAAGCGCTCCGGCAATATCCGCTTCTGGCGCATCCCCACCGATCGCGGCTGGACGCGCGACTCCGGTCCGATCTTCGTCAAACGCGACTCACGCAAGCGCGATCTCCCGTCGCTCGCCGCCACGGCGTGGCGCTTCAACGCCTGGGCCAAGTACGACGACTGGAAGCTGGACGTTGCCGTCGGGACCGAGATCGCCAATCGCCTGCGGGTTCCGCTGTGGCAGCCGGAAGTCAAAATCGACGGCGAGATGCGCCGTGTAGTGCTGGAGGGCGGCAGCATCGACGTCAACGGCCGCGGCACGCTCATCACCACCGAGGAATGCCTGCTCAGCGAAGTGCAGCAGCGCAATCCCGGACTGTCGCGCAAACATCTCGAGGAGCTGTTTGAGGATTACCTCGGCATCGAGAAGGTCATCTGGCTGGAACGCGGCATCGCCGGCGACGACACCCACGGCCACGTCGACGATATCGCGCGCTTCGTCGGGCCGCGCACCGTAGTCACGGCCTATGAGCCCGATCCCGATGATCCCAATCACGAGCCGCTGAGTGAAAACTTTCGCTGGCTGAAGAAGAGCACGGATCAGGCAGGCAAGTCGCTGAAGGTGGTCAAGCTGCCGATGCCCAGGCCGGTGATCTTCGAGGGTCAGCGGCTGCCTGCCAGCTACGCCAATTTCTATGTCGCCAACCAGCTCGTGCTCGTTCCCGTCTTCGGCGATGCCAACGATCGCATGGCGCTGAACACCCTGGCCGAAGTATTCGAAGACCGCGAAGTGGTTGGCGTCTACTGCCGCGATTTCATCTGGGGACTGGGCGCACTGCACTGCATGACCCAGCAGCAGCCGGCGGAGTAGAGCATGGTTCGGGTACGCCTTCAGACGACTCGCGCCCGCCGGTGCTTCACGATCGTGCTCACCACGGAGTACATTCCCGCGGCGACTCCGGCGTAAAGAAACGCATTGGCGAAGACCAGCGTCCCCACCACGAGCGTGAGCGCCAGCGGAGAATCCGGCGCGGGCGCAACGGTCAGCGAGAGGATAAACGGCGGGCAGAGAAGCAGCGAAGCGGCTGTCAACACATGCTCCAATCCGGGCAGAATCACGCCCTTCGACCATCCCCAGTAAACCGCAATGGCTACCACCATGCCGCAAATCGTGCTCAGTGCGAGCACGAGAACCAGATAATTCTCCCTTGGCTTGAGACTGCTCACATCAGGACTCCCGTTCCAGTTTAGTGCGCACGAAGGATTTCCGCACACGCCGGCACGGACCGCGGCAGCGCCTCCGTGGTATGCTGCCCGCGAGACGGTCCAACTCAACCGGTTTCCGAACCGGCAGGAGAATGTATGAGCTCAAATCCCGCAGCCCCGCCGTATGCATCGGGTATTCCTCACAACATGGTGACCACGGCCTTCACTCTCGATGGCTATCGCATTGTCCGTAATCTGGGGCTGGTGCGCGGCATCATCGTGCGCTCGCGTTCGATTGTCGGGACCATCGGCGCCGGACTGCAAACGCTGGTGGGAGGCAATATCACGCTGCTGACCAATTTGTGCGAGCAGACCCGCGAGCACGCCTTTGAGCTGATGCTGCAGCACGCCGGCGAACTCGGCGCCAACGCCGTCATTGGCATGCGCTACGACGCGACCGAACTAATGCAGGGAGTAACCGAGGTGCTGGCCTACGGGACGGCGGTCTACGTGCAAAAGGAATAATACGTGTTCGAGCTGAGAAGTTAGCCGCGAGTGAGTTGCAGCAGCCCAAATGCCAAGAGCTGTTTTATGGTGAGCCCGGCAGGAATCGAACCTGCGACCCACGCATTAAAAGTGCGTTGCTCTACCAACTGAGCTACGGGCCCACAACAGCTAATCTAACATAGCGTTGAGCGCTGGTAATCGCTGCGCGAATGCGTACACAGCCACCTTTTCGCTTGCGCGGTTGATTCAGGTGAATCGGATGAACTGTCGTAGAGCTATCGGCTCTGCGCCGCCAGCTTTCAGCCCCTAACAACAACTAGCCGTGCTGACGGCTGATAGCCGAAGGCTGACCTCTAAACACCCAACATTGCTGTTTCGAAATGCCAGTGCCGAACATCACATGATGTACGGCCATGAACCAGAACGCACGTCCGCGCGTGGTCATTATTGGCGGGGGATTCGGTGGCCTCAAAGCCGCTGAAGGTCTTGCCCGCCTGCCTGTCCAGATCACCCTCCTCGATCGCAAGAACCATCACACCTTTCAGCCGCTGCTCTACCAGGTGGCGACCGCAGGGCTCTCGCCCGCCGAGATCGCCGCGCCCATTCGCGAGATCATGTCGCGACACAAAAACGTCGAGGTGCTGCTCGGCGAGGTCATGGGTTTCGATCTTGCCCGGCGCACGGTTCGTGTACACGGCTTCGACATCGGCTACGACTATCTCATCGTCGCCGCCGGCGCCATGCACGCGTACTTTGGGCATGACGAATGGGAGCAATTCGCGCCCGGGCTGAAGACCCTGGAAGATGCGCTGGAGATTCGCCGCCGCATTCTGCTGGCTTACGAGCTGGCCGAGCGGGAAGCGGCGCTGACCGGCAGTCATCGGCCGCTGAATTTCATCGTCGTCGGCGCGGGGCCGACCGGCGTCGAACTGGCCGGTACCCTGGCCGAGATCGCGCGCAAGTCGCTGCCTGGGACCTTTCGCAATATCAATCCGACGAAGACGCGCATTCTCCTGGTCGAAGGCGGGCCCTCGATTCTCAGCTCCTATCCCGAAGACCTGCGCCGGAGCGCGGTCAGGCAACTGGAGCATCTCGGGGTTGAAGTTCGCACCGATTCAATGGTGACCGAGGTACGTGCCGGTCAGGTGCGAATCGGCGAAGACCTGGTGCCGGCAGAAGTGGTGCTGTGGGCGGCGGGAGTCGCTGCCTCACCGCTGGGCCGCGCGCTGGGCGTGCCGGTCGATCGCGCGGGACGCGTTTTTGTCCAACCCGATCTCAGCATCGCCGGTCATCGCGAGGTCTTTGTGGTCGGCGACCTGGCAACGATGAACGACGAGCACGGCAATCCACTGCCGGGCGTGGCGCCGGTGGCGATGCAGCAAGGCAAGTTCGTCGCCCATCAGATCGCCGCTGATTTCAGCGGCAGGTCACGCGAGAAATTTCACTACTTCGACAAGGGATCGCTGGCGACCATCGGTCGCGCCGCGGCCATTGCGCAGTTCGGCAAAGTCCACATTTCGGGCGCACTGGCCTGGCTGACGTGGCTGTTCGTGCACATCCTGTTTTTGATCGGATTTCGCAATCGGGTCGCGGTGATGTTGCAGTGGGCGTGGAGCTATCTCACCTACGAGCGCGCGGCGTGGCTGATCACCGGCGTGATGCGGGCCGGCCCGCTGTCCTCCATGGAATATGCCGAAGACGCCATGAAGGCCTTCGACCTCGCCGCCCACAACGTGGTGGTCGGCGAGCCGCCCACCGGCAAGCGCAGCGCCTGATTATTCGTCGTCGTCGTCGCCGGGCTCGGGCACAAAATAGGCATCGACCGCGGTAACCAGCGACGGCCAGTCGAGACGAGGGTCGCGATTCTCATAGCGCGCCGACCAGCAAATCTGGTTGACCATGTCCCGGGGATGGCAGGCGCGCAGCGGCTCACGATATTTGTTCTGGATAGTTTCGATCAGGGCATCGACCACCGCGGCATCGTAATCCACCTTCGCATTCGCGCACACCCGGCGGAAGATCTCGTGGAAGCGCAAGCGCGAAACCGTGCCCACCTTGATCTTGGTCTGGATGCGGCGCAGGAAGGCAGCATCGGCCAGGGTCGAGGGATCCAGATTGGTGGCGAAGACGACAAACAGCTCAAACGGGATCTCGATTTTCCTGCCGCCGGCCAGCGTCAGGAAATCGATGCCGCGGTCCAGCGGCACGATCCAGCGGTTCAGCAACTCTTCCGGACGCAAACGTTGCCGCCCGAAATCGTCGATGACCAGCACGCCATTATTGGCTTTCATCTGCACCGGCGCGGAGTAAAACTTGGAGATCGGATTGATCTGCAAGTCCAGCATCTCGATGGCGAGTTCGCCGCCTACAACCACCGTAGGCCGGCGGCAAGCTACCCAACGCGGATCGCTTTCCTCGAGGTCAACGCCGTCCACCTTTTTATGCAGATTGGGGTCGTACACCGTGATGATCTGGCCATCAGCTTGTAGCGCATAGGGGATCCACACGTAATCGTCGGAGAAGACGCGTGGAATGGTCGTGGCAATTGCCGTCTTGCCCGTGCCCGTCGGTCCATGCAAGAAGATCGAAGCGCCCGAGTTCAGCGCCGCTCCCAGTTTGTTCAGGGTTTTGTCTTCCAGCACCAGGTCGTTGAAGGCGCGACGCACGTCGCCAGGATGCACCGGAATGTCGCGCACGGTCTGCTGCCGCACCATCTTCACGTAGCTGTCCACCGAAACCGGCGCCGGCCCGACATACTGGTTCAGCGACAACAACTCCAGCCCGCGAGCCCGGCCTTCCGAAGTCAGGGTGAATTGCGGCGCATTGCCGATCATGCCGGTGACTTCCGCCAGGCGGTCGTTGCGCAGCCGGCGGAACAGCTCATCGACTACGGCATAGCTGACGCACATGGTTGCCGCCAGATCCACCAGTGACGGTGGCGCCGTGACGTAGATCGTCTTCAGGGTCAGATCTTCGAGCAGCGCCCTGCGGACTCCAAGGTCCGCGACGGTTTGGGGGATTGGCAGTGTGTCGGGTGCAACGTCGGGAACGACAGCAGTCAAAGGCGTCATACGACTCCTTCGGGCAAGTTAGGTGCAGAAAGCAATACCAAAACTTTGGTTGATATACAAGCTTACATTTTTTGTGCTGAATGTCATCCCCACTTACAGGCTAGAAAGGGGCGAAATTGCGGAATAGGGCTGCCGTCGCAGCCGGCTGGAAGCAGGCGGTGAACGCGTTGTCGCGCTCACCGCCCGTTGCTTTAGAAGGAGTTACTTACGGCCATGCGGCGACGACGGCCAGTTCATGACCAGGTTGTAGGCGTTCACCGTGCCGATCCCGGTGGCGAAATCCCAACCCGTCGTCGAGCCGTAGGCCGGCTGGTAAGAGTTGTTCGAGGTCGACAAAACGCCAAGCAGGCCGTTCGAGATGTAGCAGTTGTAGAAGGTGCCATTCAGCGCCAGACAGTCGGTGTCCATGTCGCCCAGCGTCACGTCATAGAAGGTGCAGGAGCTGGAGGTCTGATTGCCGAGCGTCGAGTTGCAGCCGGAGTTGCCGCCGCTGCCATACTCCTGGCTCGCCAGCTGGTAATACACGGTGTTGGGATTGCCCCAGGTGCTGTCGGTCGCCTGGTTTACCAGCAGCTGGATTCCCGCCATGATCGGCGAGGAGAACGATGTTCCGCCCGCTCCGGCCCAGTTCGCCGGCGATCCGGTGCAGGGAGAGCCGCCGCCCTCAGGATCGGAGTAGCAGAAGATGTAATAGTGTCCCCAGATGCCGTTGGCGGCGAAGAGCGACACATCAGGAATATCGCGCACACCATCGTTCGGATTGCCCACTATGTTTTGCCAATCGGGTTTCGCATAGCCGGCGCAGGTGCCACTGGCGACGCCCTGGACCGCTGGAACACCCGTCGCGCAGTTGCTGGGGCCGCCGCTGCCGCCCACCACTTCTACATACAACAGGAAACCGGGAAAGGCCTGCGCGAAAGACGTGGTGCAGTATCCGGTCAGGCCATAGGTGATCGGCGAGCCGGTGTAGTACTGCGACAGCAGTGTGCTGCCACATGCATCATTCCAGGGAATCTCCGGAATGTACGACTTGGCCGAGCCGTAATACTGGTTGTTGTTCTGGTTCCAGTAGGTGTTGTTCTGGTTCAGATACGTATCGCCGTAATCGGTCCCGCCCACCGACACGTTATACGGCGTCGAGGTCCAGCCGCTGACGGTGATGCCGTGGAAGGCGGCGAAATCGCCGGCATCGGAGCTGGCCGCCGATTCGTCTCCGGAGGAAACGAAGACCGAGACGCCCTCGGAGACGGCTTGCTCATAAAGGCCCTCAATGTACAGGTTGAACGCCTGGCCATCGTAAACCTCCGATTCGCCATAGCTGATGCTGACCAGGTCGGGCGGCGTCTGCTCGCTGAGCAGACCCTCGAGCGCGATGAAACCGCCGAAGTTGGTTGCGGTATCGAAGCAGGAGGCGAGCACGATGTTGGCGTTGGGAGCGGCGGCGCTGGACCACTCGACGTCGAGTGCGGCTTCAACGTCATCGCCATTGACCCCGGGATCGCCGCAACCTTCGCCCGGGTGCACCTGCACGAAATTTCCCGCGGGGAACTGCTCCGAGAGCCCAAACGTATCGCGGAACGCATTCCAGTCGCCGGGATAGTTGTAGACATTGGTGTCCTCGATGAGGGCGATGGTGCGTCCCAGCCCGGTGTAGCCGACCGCGAATGCGGGATTGAGATTGTAGATGGTCGCCAGATCGGAGGGCACAACGGCGTAGTAGCCGCCGCCGAGAGTGTAGTCGGTCGACGGTCTCCTGCCGGCCGCTTTGTTGGAGGGCATCATCCGCTTCTTGATCATCGGGTGCGGCATGAAGCTGTTCAGCTTGACCACCCCGGCCACGGCGGGGGCCAGCGCCGCGGGTAGCTGGGGATCGCTGATATTGGAAAACTGTTCCGTACCGTTAACTTCGACGTAGTGAATCTGGGTGTGAAACGCAGCCTCAACCTGGGCAGCAGTGCCGGAAAAATCGATGACCGTCCCGGTCGGATAAATCGCATTGACCTTGAAGCCCTGCGCGGCCAGCCAGCCGGTCAGCGCGGCGATGTCCGATTGCGCCAGACCGTACGTCGCGCCCAATTGCGATGCCGTAAGCCACTTGTGAAAATTGGGCGACGACGGATTGTGCAGCCCGCCGATATACTGCTGCAGCGCCGATTCCAGCGCCGCCGGGCGGCGCAGTTGCAGGAAGAGATGGTCGAGCACGAGATCGGCTGCGACTGCCCCTCCGTCGTTCGCCTTATTGATGGTAACGGCGGTGTTGCCGTTTAGCGTTACCAGCTTGGAGTTGTCGATCTTCTGCGTGATCAGCGCGGGCTTGGTACTCGCAAGAAGATTGCAGGCGAGGAAGAGTGTCAAGGCGACCACAGTCGAAAAAGTCAGAGTCCGGCGCGCCATAAGCCCTCCTTTCAGAGCTCCAGGTTGCGGAGTGGGACGTATAACTGTCGTTCAGGACTTAGCTGGTTGCGACTGCCGGAGTGCAGGGGATCCGGTAAAAGCGATGGTATGCCCGGAAATCTCGCTACGTCCAGAGATAGTCGATGGCTTCCACTGAATTAATGCCGATTTCGAACAAGTCACAATCGCCGGCGAGGCCGGTCACATTACCACTATCAGGAGCACGCTATACTCATGCGGGAGCTGCCGTGAAACAAGCCGGGCTCGGTCGGGTATTCGGTGCAGTGCTGAGCGTCGTACTCCTTCACGCTCTGGCGATGGCGGACACGGCTCCGCCCTTCAGCGTCAGAACGCTGGACGGCCAGACCTTCACCAACAGCTCGCTCGAAGGCAACGTCGTGCTGCTGCAATTCTGGACGACGTGGTGCCCAGTCTGTCACGCCGATCAACCCGCGGTGGACAGCATTCAGGCGCAATTCGGCAGCGAGGGCCTGGTCGTGATCGCCGTCGATGACGGCGAGCCGGAAGCAGTGGTACAGCGCTATCTCCAGTCCAGTCCGCGCTCGGTTGCCATCGCCGTCGACAGCAGCCGCAGCCTGGCGTCGCGTTTCGGCGTGCACGGATACCCGCACTACGTGGTGATCGATCGCCGCGGGAACATCACCGCCAGTCGCGGCGGCGGAGGCGGAGAAGCATATCTGCGCTACCTGCTGCAGACCGCCGGCATGCCATCACGATCGGGCGGGGTGCAACAGGCGGCAGGCGCCAGTGAACCTGCGCCGGGCCGCCCGCAACTCGTCAATGTCCCGCCGGTGGCCACGACCACGCTGGCCAAACCGATTCCCAAGACCGTGTTCATCTTCACCGACGGCGCCCGGCTGGAAGCGGATCACTACCAGTTGAACGCAAAATTCCTGAACGTCACCGCCGAAGGACAGCAGCGCAGTATTCCGCTCAGCGCGCTGGACGTCAAGAAGACCATCGCCGCCAATCGCGAGCGCGGAATCGATCTCAAGATCCCCACCAACGGCAACGAAATCTTTTTGGCGTTCTAAGCGAATTGGAACGGGCGCATCTTCGGATGCGCCGTCGCCTTCTCCGCGATATGCGTTTCCCGATGGAACTCCGGCGCGGGCCGGTGTAAAGTGCCAACGTTCGTCCGCGCCAGCGGCACAGGAGTTCGTCATGCGCAACCGCAACCCGGCTTTTTCGTCAGCAGAGATGAACTTTTTCCGCGCTGCGCTGATGCTGGCAGCACTGTGCGGGGCGATGCTGCATGCGCAGACCTTCACCGTGTTGCATGTCTTCACCGGCGGAGGCGACGGCGCCAGCCCGCTCTCCGGCCTCACGCCCGACCGCGGCGGAAATCTCTACGGCACAACGTACAGTGGCGGCACGAACTCCGCGGGCACGGTCTATAAGCTGGCGCGCGGCGGCTCCGGCTGGCTGTTGAGTCCGCTGTACGAATTCTCGGCCGGCAACGGCGGCGGCGCGAATCCTGACGGCGGTGTCGTCTTCGGCCCCGATGGCAGCCTCTACGGCACGACAACCCAGGGCGGCGGCAGTGGATTTTATGGCGTCGTGTTTCGCCTGCAGCCTCCGGCGACCGCGTGCAAAACGGCTTTGTGCCTGTGGACGGAAACGGTGATTTACCGCTTCACTTCCGGCGGCGATGGGCGCCAGCCGACCGGCAATCTTATCTTCGATTCGTTCGGCAACATTTACGGTACCACGCAGGCCGGCGGCGCATTCGGCTACGGCAGCGTCTTCAAGCTGACGCGCTCGGGCGGCAGTTGGAGCGAGAGCATTCTCTACAGCTTCACCAGTGGTGACGACGGCAACCAGCCCTCCGATGGCGTGGTGATGGACAGCGCCGGCAACTTGTATGGCACGACTCCCTACGGCGGCATCGACAACTGCCAGCAGTCGTGCGGCATTGTCTTTGAGCTGTCGCCCTCCGGCGGCGGCTGGACCGAGACGGTGCTGTATCGGTTCCAAGGCACGCCCGACGGGCAGCGTCCCTATGCCGGATTGACCTTCGATTCCGCCGGCAATCTTTTCGGCGCGACCTATGAAGGCGGCAATGGCGGTGGCGCGGTCTTCGAACTCAGCCGCTCGGGCGGCTCATGGCAGTATTCGCTGATCAACAGCCTGAGCGGCACCAACAACGGTCCTTACGCCAGCCCGACGCTCGATGCGAGTGACAATGTCTACGAAACCACCGTCGTTCCCAGCATGATTTTCCAACTGACACCGGACGGCGGCGGCTGGACCTTCAGCAATCTCTACAATTTCAGCGGGAATGATGGATCGCTGCCGCGCGGCCCGGTGCTGCTCGATAGCCAGGGCAATCTTTACGGGACGGCTTCCACGGGAGGTGCGGATGGTTCGGGCACGATCTGGGAGCTCACGCCGTAATTCACTCTTGGCCACCGGCCGTTACTCACTGACTTCGGCTCCCATCTCGCGGACGATCTGCACACTGGCGCTGGTACCAATGCGATTGGCGCCGGCATCGACCATCTCCAGCAAATGAGCGGCGGTGCGGATACCGCCGGCGGCCTTGACTCCGATCTTCAGCCCAACCACGCCGCGCATCAGCGCAACATCGCCGGGATTTGCGCCGCCGTCGGCCAGCCCGCTCGAGGTCTTCACAAAATCGACACTGGCTTCGGCGGCGAGCACGCAGGCCAGGATCTTCTCTTCCTGACTGAGCAATGCATTTTCCAGGATGAGCTTCAGCAGTGCGCCGTGCCGGTGCGCCAGTTGCGTCAGGCTGCGGATTTCGGTCAACACCAGCGTGCGATCTCCCGACTTCAGCGCACCGATATTCATCACTACATCCAGTTCGGTCGCGCCCTGCCGCAGTGCCGACTCGGCTTCCACCAGCTTGGTCGTGGTCAGTGTTGCACCCAGGGGAAATCCGATGACGGTGCCGACCTCGACTTCCGTTCCGCGCAACTGCGAAACCGCCAGCGCGACGTTCGCCGGATTTACAACGACGGAGTGAAATCCGTAGCGGCGGGCTTCGTCGCATAACTCGATAATCTGTTTGCGCGTCGCGTCGGGTTTCAGCAGGGTGTGTTCGATGATTTTGGCTGCACTGCGCCAATCGTGAACGGGAAGCTCCGCAATGCCGGCGACAACGGGCGGATAAACAGCCATCGAATTAAGCTCTAAGCTCCATGGGAGTATACTTCCATGATACAAACGTCGGGTAAATTCCGATAGCGCCCCGCCCAGTCTAACCCATATCCCACCACAAATTGATCGGGAATTTCGAAACCCACATAGTCGGCTTTTGCGGGAATTTTACGACACGCCACCTTGTCGAGCAGGGCAGCGACTCGGAACGACTTCGGCTGCCGTGCCGCCAGCAGTTTGGTGATGTACGCCAGTGTCACTCCGGTGTCGAGAATGTCCTCCACCAGAATGACATTGCGCCCCTCCAGCGACTCGTCGACGTCTTTGATGAGCTTGATCTCTCCGCTTTGTTTGCTGTTGCCGTAGCTGGAGACGGCAATGAAATCGAAGCTGACGTCGAGCGCGATCTGGCGCGCGAGGTCGGCGAGAAAGATCGTTGCACCTTTCAGCACGCCGATGAGGACGACCGGCTCTCCGGCGTAGTCAGCCGTGATGCGCGCACCCATCTCGGCAACCTTGGCCGCGATCTCTTCGCGCGGAATGATGATCTTGAGTTCGTGCACAGTGGGAACTGGCGATGGTACAGCATTCACGTTGATCGTGACCCGGATAGAGCGGGCCTTCAGGCCCGCGTGCAACGCCTTCCAGCATCCGGGAAAAAAAGGGGCAGATTGACGCGGCGCTGAAGCGCCGCTCTACCTGCTACGCACCTGCAGAAGCGCTTTAGGAACGTCAGAAGGTTAGTGGAAACTCGCCGCAGCCGGTTTGCTCCCGACAGCAAGTCGTGGTAGGCCCGGCTGGGATCGAACCAGCAACCCTCAGCTTAGAAGGCTGATGCTCTATCCAATTGAGCTACGGGCCCACATTCACCCGGGCGCGAACCCGCCCGGCCAACATCGGCAGAATGCCACCGTCTGCTGTATTATCGCAAACCCGGTCCGCTGCGCCGCGCCGAGTGGTGCGCCGCTGTCCGGCAATGATCGCCAGCCCGTCAATGAGAGGCGACTCGAAACGGGAATGACCACTTCGAGTTAACCCAATCTTTATCAAACCCGGTCCGCTGCGCGTGCTAAAATGCACGTCCCGCGGTGCATCGCTCCCTGGTCGCCGGCGCCAGCGGCAATGCCGGCGGCAATCCCTCTGACCAACTCATGGCGCCTATTTTCAGGTATCGCTACGTCGACCTCGGGACCGTGTTCACCGGCCACTCCGGCCGGCGTGACGGCGAAAGCGGCGCCGATTCTCCGGCTACGCTTTTTTCCAACGAACTCGCCTGCGATGTCGGGGGGACCTGCTGGGGCCCCAACGAGCCGCTGGCCGTCATCGATCATCAGCTGCGGCATGAGTCGCGCTTTCCGTGCGCGTGCGCCGCGGTGCTGCACAAGGCCGGCATGATTCGCGAGCGCTTCGCCGACCTGGACCTGGTGTGGCTGGTCACCCACCGGCAGCCCGACTTCGACGCCATGTGCTCCATGTACCTGGCGCGCTGGGCGATGGAAGCTCCGGCCGCGGCTGTCGACTGGCAGCAGTACGGGCTGCATCCCGAGGGCTGGCACGACGCTGCCGAGAAGGCGAAGATCGACTGGTTCGATCCCAATCTGACCCATGTGGCGGCGGAGCATCGCTGGGCGTGTCTGCTGGCCAGCTATGCAGCGCGGCTGGAGATGCGCCGGCCCATCGCCTGTCCGCGTGCGCGTGACCTGCGCTCCGTTCTGTACGCGGCGCTCAAGCGAGGCCGCGATTATCTCAACCAGACCAGCGGCGCGACGGAATTTTTCGATGAGCTCAGCCAGGGATTGCAACACCGGCAGCTGAATCCCACGTTCGACTCAGTGCTGGAGGGGAGCGCGCAGTTCGCGCCCGAGCTGGCGATGCTCGATCGCGAGGCGGAAGCCTATCCACGCGATCTGGCGCGCGCGCGTCAGGCGATTGTGTACTTGCCGGAAGCGGAAGCGCCCCGCGCCGACTTCTTCGAGCATCCGCGCAAGCTGGAAGCGGAAGGCGATGCCGACGCCGAACATCTTCGCCTGCGAGACACCTTCCGCATTCCCACCGACGGTATCTATCTGCGCGACCCGCACTGCGCGCTGTTCACCGAGTGGGCGCGCGTGGACATCGCGAACTCGGCGCTGGGCGCGGGATTCGAATTCACCGCCGTGGCCTACTCCAATGGCCGAAGCGAAGGCTCAGAGAACAGCACGCGGTATGTCTTTTCCATCGATCCCGAGCGCGCCAACGGCCGCCACCTTTACACCGTGTGGTCGCGATTGGAGACGCGCGAGGTCGAGGCGCTGCGCTCAGCCCGGCTGGAAGCGGTCAGCGTTGGGTTGCGGGGCACGGAATCTGCCGAAGCGTCCGCCGGCAAGCTGCAGGCGCTGATGTCCGACCCCTGGCAGGGCGGGCAGACGCAATCGGGAACGCTGGTGGATACACCCCATCGCGGCACGCAGATCGCGCCGGCGGGTGCGCAGGGCGACCTGCGCGACGATCCCGTCGCCGAAGCGGTGCGCAGCGAATTGGAGGACGTCATCTACACCGCGGCTTCGCTGATGGCCGGACCGCAGGTCAGGGTCAGCGACCTGGCGGCGTCACATACTCATCAGGATGCGGCGCCGCAGTCGTTTCACCTGAATGCCCGTTGGGAGATTCCTCCCTCGCCGGCCGGCTATTTTCGCCTGGCGAGGATCGGCTTGCGATCCGACGTGCCCATCGCCGAAGGCGGTTCGCTGAGGGAGCGGCTCGCGCAGCAGATTGCTGAAATCCTATGGCAGGTTCTCTATCCCGAGCAGCGCGGCGCCGTGCCCGCGGATTTGCTGAAACGCCATTCGATCTTTACCGCGAATTCGGTCGGCGTGTGGGCCGAGCGCGGAGTTGCGGTGGCGCAGAAGCTGTCCGTGAACGACGATGTCTCGCGGAACTTCGCCGCCCTGGTCTCGCTGCAACGCGATATCGACGGGCTGCTGGCGAGCTGGAGTGGGGCGGATGGCCCCGCACCGGGCGGCAAGTCGGAAGATATCCTCACGCTGCAACACCGGGTCGCGCGCAGCGAGGAGCTGTTGCGGCTCGCGGCACAAATGCAGCACGAACTGGCGCTGCCTGAGCAAGAGCTTCTCCGCTGTTTTTATGATTCGATTGGCGGCCAGTCGTTGGCGGCGAAACTGCGCGATCTGAACGTCAGCGCGGCGGAGCGGCTGCGGCGGATCACCGACGCGGAGCAGACCCGGCGCAGCGAAAAGCGCGCGGCCGACAGTGCCCGCTCGCGCAGCCGAATGGAATGGCTGCAAGTGCTGCTGATCGGCTTCGTGGTGCTGGCCGCAGTCGACCTCATTACCGCGCGTCTGACAATGTCGGAGGCAAGCCGGCAGCTGCTGAATTCGCTGGGGGGCCCGGTCGCGCTAG
>Ga0335072_10004842_pt1 | contig 19890 bp, 14 predicted proteins | sample Lox_Sample_21_FD_206725 | JGI IMG/M metagenome (GOLD analysis project Ga0335072, IMG submission 206725) | Soil microbial communities from Loxahatchee National Wildlife Refuge, Florida, United States - Lox_Sample_2.1 | ecosystem: Environmental > Terrestrial > Soil > Wetlands | place: USA...
TGGTGGAGGCGGCGGGAGTCGAACCCGCGTCCGAAATCGTTGTCAGCAGAGAGACTCCATGCTCAGTCCGTTCCAAAGTTTCGCTCCCGGCGCTCAGAACGGACAAGAAACGCCGAAAACTAGTCCGATGATCTCACCGGCGGCCCACGGACCGAGGGTCGCCAGCCAGCCCCCTGTGCGACGTCCTTCCTCAGCCCAGGGGCGAAGCCGAGGAGAACGGCAGTCTAACTAATTAGGCTGCGTATGCCAGCTGATTCGTGTTGGCAATTATGGTTTTCCAGGCGATTACGGGTGCCCAGACCCCGGCATGCCTCTTTACCGCAAGCGATCCCGTCGAAACCGTGACGCCCCCTTTCCCGGCGCCGGTCGAGGAGGGAAACTCCTGACGGCTGTATCTATTATGTCATCTTCCGGCGGGGCGGATGGCGGAGCCGCGAGGGGCGAGACGGGGGGGAGAGACCGTCGGAGGCAGACGGGCGGATGCGGCCGGGTTCGGGAGCTTGGGCTCGTGACCCCGGGCTTCGTGCGGCCGGCCTCGTGAGTACGGGGGTGATGCGGAGTCCGGGAGGGAAGGCGCGTTCAGCTGTTGCCGCGGACGTACTCGCGGAGCCGGCGGTTGATATCGGCAGCCTGCTGGACGCCGTTGTCCAGCATGGAGCGCCACTTTTTGGCGTCGTCGTCCAGAGGCACGGTACCGAGAAGAAAGCTGGTCTGGAGGACGACTTCGAGGGCGTTGCTGAGATCGTGAGAGAGCCGGCGAATCTCTTTGGCCTGCTGCTCGGGGATGGGCCTGGGCGGAACAGGGAGAGTCATGAAAGATGGCTTTCTGCGAAGAAAATGCCGAGCCGGTGCTGGAGCAGGCACGGGGTTTGACACAGGTGGATGCCTTTGTAACACTAGCAGTTGCTGCCGTCCAGCGTGATCTGCGTTGGAAAGACGTGCCGAAGTGGCGGAATTGGCAGACGCGCATGGTTCAGGTCCATGTACCCGCAAGGGTGTGGGGGTTCGAGTCCCTTCTTCGGCACCAAAAACTCGCATAGGTCGTTTATTTTGTGCGAGTTACCGCTGGAAATGGCAGCCAAGATGCGGGCAAATTCTGGGACTATTTGGGACTAAGTCCGACTCGCCTTTGATCAGCCCATCATGCGCTGCAATCTGATCATCACTTCGGAACTGTACGACGACAACAGGCAGGTCACCATCAGCGTGCCCTTCAGTTGCATCGGCGGTCCTCCGAAAGAGGGTTTGTTCCGGCAGTGGCAGAAGGCGGACGACGCCTACAACACGATCTTTGAGGCAATAGGGGACGATCCGGAGAAGCTGAAACTGGTCAGGGAACAGGTGCAGGATGCGACCGCGCGAAAGCCCTGGAAATCGGTAGTCCGCGACATTGATCTCACCGACAATCAGCTCACTGCGCTAGGGTTCGGAACTCTCCTGAAGCTGAGAGGTCAGTTCAGCATATCCTCCAGCAACGGCGAGGTTCGCGCCGACTCGTCCACGATATCGCGCAGTGCCGGGGGGCTTTCAGCGGTCGCGCAATCAAGGACCCGGAGATGATATAGTTTGCCATCCGGCCGGGCCATTCCAAATCAATGACTTACTCGTAGGCGCCATGAGCGAGCCTGGAATTCGCCGTGTGTTCATCATCTCCGATCTTCATGTGGGGGGCGCCTATGCCCCTACGCCGGACGGTCGCGGATTCCGCATGAACACCCATGTCGCGGAGCTGGCGAAATTTGTGACCGGGCTCGCCGACAACGCCACGCCGGTAGAGCTGGTCATCAACGGCGACATGGTGGATTTTCTCACCGAGCGGGACAACCCGAAGGCAGAGTGGGTTCCGTTCACGGGCGATCCAGCGGCGGCCTGCGCCCGGCTGCGGACCATCGCGGATCGCGACTCCGTGTTCTTCGCCGCCCTGCATGCCTTCTTGGAGAAAGGCAACCGCCTGGTCATCCTCACCGGCAATCACGATGTGGAACTGGCGCTGCCGGCGGTTCGCGCGATGCTGCGCGAGGTGATCGGCGTCCGGCCCGGGCACGATTACGAGTTCATCGGCAACGGCGAGGCGTACAGCATCGGCAACGCGCTCATCGAGCACGGCAATCGCTACGACCAGTGGAACATGGTCGACTACGACGCGCTGCGCCACACCGCCTCGCTGCAGTCGCGCCGCCTGCCGGAGGACGGCTACGCTTTCGACGCGCCGCCGGGGAGCAAGATGGTTTCCTGGGTCATCAATCCCATCAAGGAAGATTACAAATTCGTCGACCTCCTGAAACCGGAAACCGCTGTCCTGGTGCCGCTGCTCCTGGCCCTTGAGCCCGGCTATCGCAAAATCCTGGCGACCGTAGCCATCCTCGCGCGGAAGGCAGGCAAGCAGGCGCTTGCTTCCGCGGCCATGCCCTCGCTGGCCGGGGACATCAGTTCTCAGGGACAGACCACCAGCTACGTGAGCGACATGACCAGCTTCAGCTCCGGCAGCCCGATATCCAGCCCCGCGCAGGGCGAAGGCGAAGACGCGCTGCGCCAATTGCTCGATCAGAATCTCAACGGGCAGGGCGGCGCATTTCTCGATCGGCTTCCTGCCGCCGGAGCAGCGCTGACGACCGGCGACATTTCTTCCTTCGGCGACGCCGTGAATCGCAGCCTCGGCATGGCGAAGCTCCTGCTCTCGCATGACGATGCGGACGTGGGCCGCCGCCTCCCCGCGCTGCTCGAGGCCCTGCGCGCCGTGCACGAAGACAAAAGCTTCGACCTGGATCACGAGACCGCTCCCGTGTATGTGGAAGCCGCGAAGGCGCTGTTCCGGGGCGGCTTCCGCTACGTGATCTTCGGGCATACGCATATGGCCAAACAGATGGAGCTGCAGCCGGGATGCTGGTACCTGAACTCCGGAACCTGGGCCGATCTGATGCAGATGCCCCAGGGCATCCTGAATGGAGCCAGCGATGCGGAAGCGAGCCGGAAGCTGGAGGCCTTTCTCCTCGGCATCTGCAGCGGACCGCTGACCCAATGGGTCCTCTACAGACCCACTTACGTTCAACTGGACCTGGACGCGAACCGCAACGTCGTGACCGCCCAGCTCTGCACATACACAGTTCCGGCGCCGGCCGCGAGCTGATCGAGGAAAGGGATCGTGGACGCAGCGGCGGCGGCAACGGATCGGGGAATCGCAGCCGCGGACGAGCCGCAGCCCAGTTATCGGGCCGTCGCTCGCATCGACGCCACCTTCCCTATGGGCGTCGGCCGCGGCACCGGCTTCCTCGTCGGCGAGTCCCTCGCGCTCACGGCCTTCCACGTGGTCGCGGATCGGCAACGAGCGCTGCAGGGCGGCGCGCCGCTCGTGGCGTCGCAGATCCTTCTTACTTTCCGCTGTGGTGCCCAGGCCGACGCCTCGATCGTAGAGGGATGCCTGGATCCTAGCGCGGACTTCGCGCTGCTGCGCCTCGTGTGGCGGCCGGGCGCCCCGCCCCCGGAGCCTCTGCCCCTCTTCCTGCGCGCCCCGAGCAATCAGAAAACTCCCTGGCAAACGTTTGGCTATCCCGACGACAACCCCGAAGGGATGGTGAACGACGGCTACATCCAGGACGCAACCACCGTCCGCGAAGGCGCCGCGGCCCTCCAGTTGTACAGCACGAACGCCGCGGCCCGCGCCCATGTGAACGGGCTCTCCGGGGCTCCGGTGCTGGTGCCCGGGGAGAACGACGCGCTCGCCGTTGTGGGCTTGCTGCGCTCCGCTATTCAGGACCAGGACCGCGAGTCTCGCGAGGGCGTGGTCTACGGATGCCCCTTGGCCTCCGTCCTCAAAAACGAAACCGCCGCTAGCCTGCTGCCGGTTCCCGATCCGGTCTTCGGTCTCCCTGGCCTCCCGCAGAACAAATTGCCGGAGAAGCCTTACAAATACCTGACGTGGTTTACCGAAGCGGAGGCCGAAGTATTCTTCGGCCGCAGCCCCGACATCGCGCAGGTGTACCGGCAGCTCACGGACCCCGCCCAGCCAGGAATCCTTCTGCTCTACGGGCAGGCGGGCGTCGGCAAATCGTCATTTCTGGATGCGGGTTTGCAGCCCCGTCTGAAGTGGTATCACGAGGTGATCTATCTGCGCCGGGATGCCGGCCAGTCCCTGCTGGAGACGCTGCGCCAGAAGCTCGGAGCCGCCCCGCCGGATTCTCTCGCTGCGGCCTGGCATGCGAAGGAGCAGACCTCCGGCAGGCCGCTGGTCGTGATCTTCGACCAGCTCGAAGAGGTCTATACCCGCCCCAGCCACAACGCGCCCAATGAACTGCAGGAGTTCTGCGCCGCGCTGGTGGACCTGTACGGACCGAATGCTTCGAGGGTCCGCGGGCGGCTGGTGCTTTCCTTCCGCAAGGAGTGGTTCGCCGAGATCCAGAAGCAGATGGAAACCAGTCAGCTCGACTGGTCGAAGCACTTCCTGCAGACCATGGACAAGCCCGCCGTCATCGACGCGATCCTGGGACTGACGAAAACCGAGCGGCTGAGAAACCGGTATGGCCTCCAGGTTTCTGCCGCGCTCGCCGACGACATGGCGGCGGCTCTCCTCAAAGATCGGGAATCGCCCCTCGCACCGACCCTGCAGATCCTGCTCACCCGGATGTGGGATCGGGCGATTGCCCGTTCGCGCAGCTGCCCGGAAATGAAGGCGTCCGACTTCGAAGCGCTGGAGAAAGAGGGGCTCGGGCTGGGCGACTTCCTCGATCGGCAACTGGAGGAACTGGGCAAAGCCGAGAACAAGCATGAGGAGTGGGTCGACTCCGGCTTGGCGCTCGACGTTCTCGACCTGCACGTGACCCCGTCCCTGACAGCACGCGAGTGCAGTCTGGACGAGCTGCTGGTTCTCTACGCCTCCACCAGGACTCCATCGAATGCCAAACCGAACGGCCTGGTTCGCCATCAACGGAGTGGCGAAGCTCAGACAGGCCGGCAGGGCGCACAGTCCGACCCCGCGCTGCCGCCGGAAAACCACCTGAACCCCGACCGCGCGGAGTCTGTTCGGGGCCTTCTCCAGTCCCTCAAGGACGCCGCCCTGCTCGTGGACTCCTCCGAGGACGACGACCGCAAGGTCACCCGGCTCTGCCATGACACCTTGGCGACGCTGGTGCAGCTGCGCTACGCCGCCTCCGATAAGCCCGGGCAAAGAGCGCGCCGTATCCTGGAAGCGCGCGCCGAGGAATGGAAAGAAGGAACCGAAACCGGAGCGCTGGATCCCGGCAGCCTCGCCGTCGTGGAAAGCGGCGCCGCGGGCATGCGCGCGTGGACGCCACGTGAAACGGAACTGGTCGCCTACAGCCGGAACCTCCGCCGCAAGCGAACGAGAACCAGGCGCGTGCTGCTGAGGGTCGCCGCCGGCCTCGCATTGGCGATTGCGTGCCTTGCAATATGGGCGTTGTGGGAGCGCGGACGCGCAGTCCATCAGGCGCAGCTCGCTCAGGCGCGTATGAACATCAGCGAAAGCAAAAGCTCAATTTCGACGGACCCGTCACGGGCGCTGATGTTGGCGGTTGCGGCCATCGGGCAAAGCCGGACTCTTGAGGATCCTCTGCTTTCGGCCGATGCCCAAGGGAACCTGGCCAGTGCCGTGGAACAGGCGCGGGTGGTGAATACTGTCAAGCTCCAGAGTGGGTTAGGAGCAGCCGTTGCCTATTCGAGCCAGGGCATCATTGCCACCTTCAGCGTAGCTATTCAGCTTTGGGATGCACGCGGAAACCAATTGCCCGTCAAGTTCGACACGCACAATCAAATCATCACCTCGCTGGTCTTCAGCCCCGATGGAAATACGCTCGCCAGTTGCTCCGAGGGCGAGGGTCAAATCGAAATATGGGATTTGCATGGCAATCTCAGAGGCGGACCCTATTCCGCGGGAAGTGGTCGCTGCGCCCTGGCCTTCGCCGAAGGCGGAAATGAGCTGGTTTCCTACGTGTCTATGCCGGGTACCCTGGCGCTCTGGACTCTGGAGGGAAGACAGCTTTGGACAAAGCTTGTGCCAGGACCTTCAACGACGTATCCATTTGCCGTCGGGTTTGAGCCCGATGGGCGGGAGATCATTGCTGTGCTCACCGACCCGGATTCCGTTGGTGTCTGGGATTTATCGGGCAAGCCAGTCGGCAAGCCATTTCGGGTGGGTGGCAGTCCGAATTCGCTCGTCATCGACGACCACGGAGGAACCTTTACCATCGTCACTGCCGGCCAGGACCCCGGGAACCCGATTAATAGCGAAGTTGCGTTCTGGAACATCGACGGGAAGCCGGCCCGCGAGCCAATCATCCTGCCCAATTCGCAGGGAGCCGAAGCCACATTGGGCATGGACGGAAAGATGCTTGCCATCGCGGTAACGGGGGCGGTGCATTTCACCAACCGGAATGGCGAAGATGTCTTTTCTCCGATCCGATCCGACGCCGGCTTTATCGTGGCACTCGATACCTCTGGCTCTCGAGCCGCCGTTTTGAGCCTGAACGGCAGAATGCAACTTCTGGATACCGCGGACCCGATGACAGTGCCAGGTCCTAAGATCACAGGGACCGTCGTCAAGTTTAGCCCCACCGAGAGGCTGCTGGCGGTGGGCACGCCTCAGGGAACGGTGGACCTGGAATCAGTCGGCGAGGATGAAGCCACCATGGTGCGCACCCTTTCCGGACCGCCGACGCTGGACCAATTTCCCTGGATTGCAAGACTGGCGTTCGACCAGAAGGGAGAACGGATCGCCGCCGTCAGCGGTCAGGGACGGATCCGAGTCTGGAAGACGAGCGGGCAGATCCTCGCGGACATACCGGACGGAGCTTGCCCACTCCTCTACGACCTTCGCTTTTCAGGCAATGGCATTGTTGAGTCCTGCAACAGCGGAGTACCCAACAGCGGGATATTCTTGCTGAACCTGCAAACGGGGCGGCACCAGGAGGTGCTGCCGGGCCAGGGGCGACTAGCCAGCGCTCTGAGTCCTGATGGGAAGAGCGTGGCCGCGGGATTGAACGACAATACCGTGCGAATCTGGAATTTGCAGGGGCAGCAGCTCGGTGCGACACGGACACTGGCCGAAAAGGCGGGAACTTTCCGCTATAACGGATCCATCGCGTACAGTTCCGATGGAAAGAACCTGATTGTAAGGGACGGAAATGGCGCGATTCAGGTCCTTCCACTCGACAAGGGCACTTTCACTTCGTTGCGGCCGCCGCGTGATTCCCGCAGTCACGAAATTACCGGGAATTTCGGCCCCGACAACGTTGCTCTCTCGCCGAACGGTGACTTTTTGTTCCTGGCCCAATACCCCAACGGGGTGCTGATGTGGTCGGTCCAAACAGGGGTCATAGTGCACGAGTTCACTTCCGGATCAGAGATCGCTCTCTCGCCAGACGGAAAGATTCTGGCGAGCGGGGACCCAGGTATTCACCTGTCGCGTGCCGACTGGCACGAATGGCTCGACTCTGCATGCACACGCCTGAAATTCAATTCCGTCCTGAATGCGGCGAATTCGACTTCCTCACCAGATCGTGAAGATGCCGTAACCGCCAAAGATACCTGCCAAAAGCTGGTTTGGAGCGAGCAACCATGAAAGCCGTCGTCGCGATCCTGGCGCTGCCGATCTTGCTGGCGGGGGGCGCCCTGTCCGCCCAGGTCAACTCCGCCACGCTTTCGGGAGTCGTGCAGGATCCGGCGGAGCGGGTCGTTCCCGGGGCGCGCATCGTCGTCCAGCGCCTCGATACCGGCGCCCAGCAGTTTACCGTGACCGACGCGCAGGGCCACTACGTCGCCGCAGCACTGGAACCCGGCACCTATCAGGTGGAAGCGGAGAAGCCCGGTTTTGCCGCCGAAGTGCGCCAGCCCATCGTTCTGGCTGTCGGAACTTCCGTCGTCGTCAATTTCTCCCTGAAGGTCGGACAGGTCACCGAGAAGGTTGTGGTCACCGACGCGCCCCCGCTGGTGAATACCACCGACCCCTCGATGGGATATGTGGTGCAGCAGCAACAAATCCAGAACCTTCCTTTGAATGGACGGAATTACACACAGCTCGCCCTTCTGGTTCCCGGCGTTGTGAATGTGACTACCTTCGGCGCTAACTCGTTTTTCGGATTGACGCAGAGGATTGCCGTCGCCGGAGCCCGCCCCTCCAGCGGCGCCACCTATCTGCTCGACGGCACCAATGTGATGAGCTTCTTCAACGACAACGCTGGCAATGCGGGCCTCGGAACCGCGCTCGGCGTCGACGCCATCCAGGAATTCAAGGTCGAAACCAACACCTTCAGCCCGGAGTACGCGCGATCCGGAGCCTCCGTCATCAATGCCATCTCGCGATCCGGAAGCAACGACTTCCACGGCAGCGTCTACGAGTTCATTCGCAACAGCGCGGTCGACGCGCGCAACTACTTCGACGGCCCCGCCGTCCCTCCCTTCCGCCGCAATCAGTTCGGCATCTCGCTCGGCGGCCCCATCCGGCGCGATCGCACCTTCTACTTCGTGAATTATGAGGGTCTGCGGCAGGCGCTGGGGGAAACCGAAGTCGGTGGATCGCCCACGCCCGCGGCGCGCCAGGGCAATCTGCCCTCCGGGAACGTGACCGTGAGCCCCGCCATTCAGGGACTGCTCAACCTGTTTCCGCTGCCCAACGGCCCGGACCTTGGCGGAGGCGTCGGGCTGCTCTCCATGACCGCCAACCAGATTACCGGTGAGAACTATCTCTCCGCCCGCGTCGATCAACAGTTCTCGCGCCGGGATCATCTCTTCGCCCGCGGCACGATCGACAATGGGAACCTCCTCGAACCTTTTCCCATTCAGGGCACTTACATCCCTTTCGACCAGGGCGTCGCCGGACGCAACCGCTATCTCACCTTCCAGGAAACGCGCACCATTTCCCCGCTGGTCGTCAACACTCTGCGCCTCAGCTTCAATCGCAACAATTCCTACGGCAACACGGTAGCCCAGTCGCCGGCGCTGAATTTCATTCCCGGAGTTACCGGCCGCGCTCCCGGTGCTGTAACCATCGGAGGAGTCGGTTACGTCGGGCCGAATCCCATCATCCCCTATTACCTCATCCTGAATACCTGGGCGCTGGGCGACGATCTCAGCGCCGTGCGCGGCAACCACTTTCTCAGGATGGGCTTCGAGTGGCAAAAGATCCAGGACCCCTATCGCGCCGACCTCTACTCGGGAGGCTCGCTCACCTTCAACACCCTTCAGGATTTCCTCACCGCCAACCCCTACACGCTGGTCGTACCCCTGCCGGGCAAGCTCTATACAAAGCGCCTGTGGAACGAAAACGTCGCCGGCTTCTACGCCACCGATTCCTGGCGCGCGGCCAAAACTATGACGCTCAATATGGGCGCGCGCTACGAGTTCATCACCAATCCCACTGAGAGCCACGGCTTCTTCAGCGCGCTCCTCAGCCCCGGCGCGGCCAGCCTTACCCAGGAGCCTCACGTCTTTGTGAAGAATCCTTCGCTCCTCGATTTCGCCCCGCGTGTCGGCTTCGCCTGGGACGTCACCGGCGATGGGAAAACCTCTCTGCACGGCGGCTATGGCCTCTATTTCCAGGAATACATGCCGCGCGACTACGCTGAGTACGGCTTCAATCCCCCGCAAACCGACATCGGCGTCGGCATCTATCCCGGCTTTCCTGTCTCCTCAGCTTCCCTCTTCGCGTTGCCGCCCTCCATTTCCCTGGTAACTGGCTATAACACCACCAAAACTCCATACACCGTGGAATATAACCTGAACCTGCAGCGCCAGTTTTCGCCCGGGTTCACTGTGCAGGCGGGAGGCGTTTTTTCCGGCGGTCGCAAGCTGCTCAGCGCGTATGACTACAATCAACCGCTCCCAAACGCCACCTTGCCCGACGGCACCCCCATCCGCACCGCTGCGGCGCAACGGCCCAATCCCGCTTTTTCCACTCTGCAGTTTTCTTATCCCATTACGAGCTCGAATTACAGCTCTCTGGTTCTTATCGCGGAGAGAAGGTTAACCGGAAGGTCGACCTTCTTTGCCTCTTATACCTGGTCGCACTCGCTGGATACGCAGTCGAATGAGTTCAGCGGAGACGGATGGAACGATGCCGGCGAAATCACCGACATTCACGACATGAAGATGGATTACGGCAGCTCCACCTTCGACGTGCGCCACAATCTGACCTTCGATTATGTCTATCTGGTGCCTTCGCTTCATCGCGCGCGTGTCGTCGAAGCGGCCCTCCTCAACGGCTGGCAACTGACCGGGATCGGCTCCCTCCAGAGCGGCATGCCCTTCTCGGTCGAGAATGGCTTCGATCGCGCCAACACCATGCAGACGCTGTCCCCGCCCGAAGGCTCCGAGCGGCCCGATCTCGTGCCCGGCCGCAGCAACAACCCGGTGCTCGGCTCGCCCCAGCGCTGGTTCGATACAACGGCCTTCATGCTCCAGCCCGCCGGCGCTTTCGGCGACCTGGGCCGCGACACCGTGCGAGGGCCTGGGCTCGCCAATCTCGACGCAGGTCTCTTTCGGACCGTTCGTTTCGGCGAACGCTGGGACGGACAGTTCCGCTTCGACGTCTTCAACATCTTCAATCATGCCAATTTTGCCGTGCCGGCATTCCCCGACCGCGAGGTTTTCCTCGACGCGAACGGCACGGTCAACCCGCAGGCCGGCGAGATCACGCAGACCGTGGACAGCTCACGCGAACTGCAGCTCGCGCTGCGCCTGAACTTTTAGAACGCACGGGAGGATAAGGATGGCCACAACCGCGCCTGCGGAGACCAAATGGTCCGACGCCTTTCTGGATGCGATGCGCCGGGTCGGCGACCCCCCGGCCGACAACGTGATCGCGACCCTCTACGCCGATGGCGGCGTCATGTCTGTCTGGAACGTCATGAAGAAGCTGATCGAAAACGATCAGCCGGTCCCCGAGGACCTCCCCGCGTGCCTGCAGCAATACCTGGCATCCACCAGCGCCATTCCGCCCGTGGATCCCGAAATTGTGGCCGGCGGCCAGGAGCTCTTCGCTGTGCTGGGACCGGAAATGCTGATGATCCTCGCCTTCTACTCCTTGCCCGCCTCCTATGCGGCGCGCAAGGGAGTGCAGGTGCTCTACCGGACCGGGTATCTGAACAATCGCCCTAACCACCGGCTGCTCGAAACCACGCAGATGGTGACGGATGTGATGATGCCCGGCGGCCTGAACGGCAATGCGCGTGGGGTGCGCGCCGCCCAGAAGGTGCGGCTGATGCATGCCGCAACCCGCTATCTCATTCTGCACGACCCCGAAAAACCGTGGCCCGCCGAGTTCGGGCTACCCGTGAACCAGGAGGACCTCGCAGGCACACTCATGGTCTTCGCCTATCTCATTCTTGAGGGTCTGGACAAACTCGCTATCGACACCACTCCTCGCCAGCGTCAGGGCTTCCTCGAAACCTGGAAAGTGATCGGACGGCTGATGGGTATACATGACGACCTGATCCCCGCCGACGTTGCCGAGGCGAAGGAACTCTGCGCCCGCATTCAGCAGCGCCAGGTGCAGGTTTGCGATGAGGGAACATCCATGACTCAGGCCCTGCTGAAAATGACCCAGGATAAGATGTTCCCCGGTCCCTGGCGCGCCTGGCCCGCCGTGCTGATGCGCTTTTTCCTTCCCGAGGAAGTCTCCGACGGTTTCCAGATTCCGACTAATTGGTTCAGGCAACAGTTGTTGCGCTCCAAAGTTCAACATCGCAGGGCGCATCCGGAAGAGCCCTATACAGGCAACGTGCGAGCCCATCTTTTTCACAGAATCGCGACCGTATGGATCAGGTCGATCGTCACCGTCGGTCTGGGCGGCAAGCGCTCGCCCTTCATTTTCCCTACTTCCCTTCAGCACGGATGGGCTTCGTCCCGCTTCCCCAGCCTGTGGCAACAACTTATCCGCAGATAGTCGGGCATAACTTTCACGAAAGGAACCTATGGCCTTTTCCGACATTGAGCAACGGCTCGCAATTCACCCCTGGGTGCTTTCCATGAACTGGAACGATCTGTTTTTTGCAAGCTGGCGCGTTCCACCCGACGTCGGCCGTTCCCTGCTCCCGCCCGGTCTGGAGTTGGACACCTTCGACGGAAGCGCCTGGGTCACCATGGTGCCCATGCGCGTCACCGATATGCACTGGCATGGCATTCCCCCCATCCCCGGGGGCGACAGCTTCCGGGAACTGAATCTCCGCACTTATGTCCGCCAAAATGGCTGTGCCGGCGTCTGCTTCCTCAGCATCGAGTGCCCCGCCGGTCTTTCCGACTGGATAGCACGGCAATTCTTTGGCGTGCCTTACTATCATGCCGAGATGATCGCCTGGAACGACGGTCAAAGCTATCGCTACGCTACCGAGAGATTGCTGGAGGATAAGTCGGAGGCGGTCTTCTTTGGCGAGTTTCGCCCCTCGGCCGGCGGCCAACCGCCCGAACCCAACAGCCTCGATTTCTTTCTGCTGGAGAGATATAACTCGTACTTCGTTCACGATGGTGCCGTCTACCGCGGCGAAATCGAGCATCCCGAGTGGCTGCTGCAGCCAGCCGAAGCCGAAATTCAGGTGAATACCGTTGCCCAGGCGCTCGGCCTGCAGCTCTCGTCCCGTCCCGATCACGTCGGCTTCGTCCAGTCCACCGTGACCCATATCTTTCCCCCGGTCCGCGAAAAATAGCCTGCCGTGCCCGCGCGGCACAGTGAGGAGACCTAATGCAAACCTTCCGGTTTATCAGCGTCTGGAAAATCGAAACGCCCCTGCAGGATGTCTGGGACGCTCTTTTCAAAATGGAAGCGTGGCCAGCGTGGTGGCATGGCGTCCAGCAGGTTGAGGTCCTCGACTGGGGCGCGCCCGACAGGGTTGGCTTCAGCAGCCGTCAGGTCTGGAAAAGCAAGCTGCCCTATACGTTGACGTTTCAGGGCCGTATCGATCGCATCCTCCCGCTCAAGCGCATTGAGATCACTTCCCAGGGAGAACTCCAGGGCTCCGGATTGATGCGCTTTGCCCACGACGGCCGCATCACGACGTTCCAGTACGACTGGAACGTGGCGACCACCAAAGTGTGGATGAACCTGCTCGCGCCCATCGCCAAACCCTTCTTCTCCTGGAATCACGACATCATCATGAACTGGGGCGCGCAGGGACTCGCCCGCAAGCTGGGAACCTCCAACGTGCAAACCTCGGATCAGGGAGCGTTTCCGGCCGAGGGAACTTAGCCCGGCGGGACGTCTTTGCGGCGCAGGAGCAACGCCGCGCCCGCGCCTGCGATGTAGGCGGTGCCAGCACCCAGCGCCAGAAACTTCAGCACTGCCGTACACCAGGTGAAAAAAGCGGTTGCGGACGTGGCATGTCCGAACAGCTCAACGCTCAGCAGCCCATCCTCCACGATCCAGAAAAACCCCACCACCCACAGCGCCGCCGCCAGGGTTGCGCCCGCCCGCGACAGCAGCGGAAAGGCGGCGCCGGCCCGGCGCGCCAACCGAGCGCAGCCCAGCGCCAGCGCGATCGTCATCGCCGCGGAACAGAAGAAAGCAAGGCCCGTGCTGAAGGCAAGAATCGTCACCTGGTGCCCTCCCCAGGAAGCCATCACCGCCTGCTCGCCCGCCAGCGTGCGCGCCGTTTCCAGCGATACCACCCCCTGAGGAGCAGCAGCATTCTGCAGGCCTTTGTTGAGCAGGCTCAGGGCCGCCGCACTGGCCACCGCGGCCACGATGGACAGCGGCAACAGCAACGGCTGCCTGGCCGCGGACACGGAGGGCGGCGCCGAAGAGGTTGCGCTCGAGTTCATTGCAGTCTCTCGAGAACGGCGCGGGCCTGCTGCAGCGCCGGGTTCGTCGTCCCCTCGGTAAACCAGGCATAAAGGGGCGCGAGCACTTCCCTCGCCTCCCTGCGGCGGTCGTGTGAAAGCAGCAGCTCGGCGAGACGCGTCGCCGCTCTCAGTTCGCAAAACCTGGAGCTCATCCCCGCGGCCATCTCCATCGCGCGCCGGAAGCCCTCTTCCGCTTCTGCGCCGGCATTGGCGCGCCCCAGTTCCAGCACGCACTCGCCCCGCAGACGAAGCAGATCCGGGACCTCCACCAAATGCCCGCATTGCTCCCACTGCGGAATATTCTCATCCATAAACTGGAGCGCCGGTTCCACCCGCCCCGCCAGGCGCATCACTTCGGCAATCCCGGAAGCCAGCATTGCCAGCCCATACTTCAGATCGATCTGCCGCACCTGGGCGATCGCTTCCTCGGTCAGCGCAAGGCCTTCCTCCGGCTTGCCGCTCAGCGCCAAATCCCAGCCGCGCCCCAGCTGCCCGAAGTACAGCATGCTGCTCTGAAACTCGTTTCGCTCGCAGATCTCGATCAGCTCTTCTGCAGCCTCGCGCAGGATCGTCTGGTCCCCGTGGTGCTTGAACCCCACAATCGCGCAGATCCTCGCAACCCCCCTGGCGATCGGGTTCTGCGCGGCCTCCGCCATCTCCGTCGACTGGCGCAGCGCCGCCAGCCCCTGATCCGGGTAGCCGAGGCAGCACAGCACCACCGACAGGATGCCTTTGGCGTGCGCTCCCGGATCGGTTCCCACAAATCGCGCATAGAACGGAGCGTCGGCCGCAGCGTAGTTCTCGCCAACCGCCTCCAGATGCCGCCGCGCATCCAGCAGCCCCCCCTGGTGAGTCAAAATGTCGCCGCACACCAGATGCACCGCGGCGAACATCCGCGCATCCCTCTGCTGTTCCGCGATGCGCAGGCAATGTTCCGCCTCCTGCAAAGCCTGCGGAAAATTCTGATGAATGTTCAGAAACTGAGCGATGAAATAGTGCACCGCGAACTGCGTGGGATAATCCCCCAGCCGCTCCGCCAGCTCCAGCACTCTCTGCTGGATGGCGGCCGCCTCCGGCCGTGAGTGGGTTTTCAGATTGCGCAGCGCCACCCCCAGCAACTGCTGCAGCCGCATCTCGGCGCGCGCCCGATCGTCGCTGTCGGGAAGCGCCTCCACGCACACGATCCCCCGCCGCGCCAGCGTTTCGGCTTCGCTGCTGGCGAACAGCAGCAGCGCGTTCTGTCCGGCCATCGTGTAGTAAGCCGCGGCGCGCTCGAAATCGCGGGCCGTTTCGAACAGAGCCGCCAGTTGCGCTGCCAGCTTCTGCGCCCGGGCCCCATGAAAGTGCAGCAACGCCTCCGCGACCGCGCGACTGGCCGTGCTGCGCCGCGCCGGCCGCAGCGACCCGTAAAAAGCATCCTGGTAAAGCACGTGCACAAACCGGTAGCGCAGCGAAAGAGTCCGGTCCGGCAATTCGTACTCATCCACCAAACGGAAAAACCCGCTCTTCTGTTCCAGCCGCGCCAGCTCCTCTTCCACATCGGCGGCATCGGCTTCCATCGCATGGGCAATCACCGCGGCGTCGAAATCCTGGCCCTGCACGCTGGCCGTGGTCAGCAGCTTTCGTTCCGCCTCGTCGAGCTGCTCCATCTTGCGCTGCACCATGCTCCGCACCGAATCCGGCATCCCCGTCAGCAGCTCCGCTACCGGCCCCGCCAGGCTCCACCCGCTTCCCTTCGCTGCGATGGCCCCGCGTTCCTGCAGATACCGCAGCAGGTCCGATACGAACAGCGGGTTGCCCTCCGTGCGCTGCTCGATCTTCTCCGCGAACTCTCCCGGAAACGCGTGCCCCGGAAACCGCCCGTTGATGTATTCGCCAATCTCGGCCAGAGAGAAGAATCCCAGCGCCACTTCACGCGCCAGCCGCCGCGTCTCCATCTCCTGCTGCAGATGCAGAAACGGGTGTTTGCCCGCGTGCATTTCCGCCGGCCGGTAGGTCACCACCAGCAGCAGCCGCATACGGTCCAGCTGCGGACGAAGGTGCGAGAGCAGGTCGGTCGTGGCCATATCCGCCCAGTGCATATCGTCGAGAAAAATGACCAGCGGCCGGTGCCGCGACAGTTCGCTCAGCAGCGCGGTGAATTCGCGTTGCAGCGCCTCCTGCAGTGCCGGAGCCGCCGTCCCGCTGTTCGTTGCGGACACCAGCTGCCCATACCACACCGGCGCCATCGCCTTCATCGCGGCCGCCACCGAGTCGTGCTCTACCCCGTTCAGCAGGCTCCCCAGCATTTCAAGGATAGGAAGATAAGCCCCCGCACCCGCCAACCGTTCGGAACAGCGCCCGGTGGCAATCAGCGCCGCGCCGCTGGCCGACAGTTCCTGAAGGAACTCCTCAATCAGCGTGGTCTTTCCCAGCCCCGGCTCGCCGGAAACCGTCACCATCAGGCTCTGCCCGCCCGCGGCTTCCTGCGCCGCCGCACGCAGTTCTGTCAGTTCTCTGCGTCGGCCCACCAGCCGCCGGGCAGGCGCGGCAGGCGCAGCGGCCGAAGCCCGCTCCTCCCGGTTCGCCAGCGCTTCGGCCACCTCGGTGGCCGTGCACCGTTGCTCCGGGTCCTTCTCCAGCATCCGCAGCAGCAGCGAATCCAGCCAGCCCGGGATCGACGGGTTCAGCCGGTAGGGAGAGATGGGCAGCCGCGAAAGGATCGAGTGCATGTAACCCACCACGGAGTCCGACTCGAAGGGATGTCTGCCCGTCGCCAGTTCGTAGAGCACCGTCCCCAGAGAAAAAACGTCGGAACTGGTGCTGGGCCAGTCGCCGCGCACCTGTTCCGGCGACATATATTTCGGCGTTCCCGCTGTCGTCCCGGGCAGCGTCAGCGCCGTTTCCATCTCCTGCGTCACCGGACCCGCCAGCCGCGCGATACCGAAATCCAGAACCTTCACCACCCCATCCGCGCGCACCAGAATGTTGTCCGGCTTCAGGTCCCGGTGAACCAAACCCGCGGCGTGCGTGGCTTCGAGCGCGAGGGCAATCTGCACCCCGAGGCTCGCCACCGTCGACGGCGCAAGCGGCAGTGGCCCCAACTGGACAGGGCTGCGGCCCTCCACCAGTTCCATCGCCAGGTATTGGCCCAGCTCGCACTCGCCAAAGCCGTACACCGCAACAATGTTCGGATGACTCAGCCCCGACGCCGCGCGCGCCTCCTGCATAAAGCGCCTCACCCTGTGCTTGTCTCCCGTCAGCTCCCGCGGCAGCAGCTTGAGCGCAACCCTGCGGTCCAGCGCGAGATCGACCGCCAGATACACCTCGCCCATCCCGCCACGGCCCAGCAGGGATTGCACCCGATATTGGCCTACCGTTTCTCCGGGGCAGATGCTGCCGCTGCGCGATTCACGTTTTGCTTCATCGCCCGCCGCTCGCGTGTCGGCGCATTCGTCCTGCCCCACGGCAGACGTGGCCAAAGACGGCATCTCCTCGCTAGGATGAGCCACCGCGCCGGAATCTGGGGAATCCTTCACAGTCATACAAGTTCAAATCTCTTGCCGCTTCACACCTCTGCGGGCAGGGCGGCTATGGGGAGGGACTTAACAAAGATTACACCTCCACCCGCGCCCGATGCCGCCCCTTCCCGCCGCAAAAAGATAACGCTTGATGGCGCCGATGGTTCCCCTCCACCAAGAGACATACCGCGGGCCGCTGTTCCTGCCCCTCCTTAACTCAGCCTGGCACTCGAACTGACACGCGATGATAGACTCTGGTTCTCCCCCTTACTGTCATGGAAAAACACCTTCTCTCTCGCCGGGAATTTCAGGGTTCCGCTCTCAAAGCGTCGGCGGCTCTGCTCCTTTCTCCGGGCCTCGCCGCCGCTGCGCCCGCCGATTCACCGGAGATTGCCGCGCTCTACCGCCGCGCTGTCGTCATCGATTCGCTGTGCAGTCCGTTCATCGATGCGGAAAACGATCCCAGCCCGGCTCTGGTGAAGACCGTTCTCGCCTCCGGCATCACCGCCGTCAACTGGACCGTCTCCGACGCGACTTCGAGGGCACCATCCGCACCATCGCCACCGTCCAGGCCCTGGTCGACAAATATCCCGACGCATTCACCATCGTTCGCCGCCAGCTCCTCAGAGACGATATGTATTACATCGGACTGGATGTTCACTAGAAGCCCAGCGACTGGACGCGGTCCAGACGAGGACGGAAGGAACGGTTAGGCGATCATATCTGTGCTGCAGAGCAGCGGCAGTCACGGCCCGCGATCGTCAGTGGTGTTTATAAGCCCGTCAAGAAGCCTGGGTCTCCGTGAAAATTTGGCTTGAGCATCACAATCTCCTCACGGTCGCTACTCGCGGTCTTCCGGTTTAATGACCAGAGCGTAAATGGCGACATACTCCCAGTAGTGCTGTATCGCTTCCGGCCAAAACTTCTGGAAGTTCTCGTCACATGCCTTCACATCCGCGTGTGGCTCATCAAGGCAACTGTGATAGACCGTCACCACCCAGTCTGCTTGGTGTAGTCCAACCTCATTGCCCCAGAATCCTCCCACAAGGAGCCAGACCACCGAGGCAGCTATGCCAATCCTCTTCCATCCGTTTAACCGAGTCGATGCCAGCGAGTGACCTGTACATGATGACGACACCCTTTGTTAATGCGTGCGAATCACGGACAACGAACGATGCTGAGCGACCGGGCGGAATGATTCCGCTCTGGAGCCGCACCATCTCTATTGACCTCGGTACATCGCCAAACTTGCCGATTGACCACCATACGTCCAACGCGGCACCTGCTCCATCATTTTGAACTTCGATTCGCGTGCTCGGCCCGAAACCGTCAATTGTGCCCATCGGAGCTGCTGAGCGAAACGTGAGCATCGGGCGCAGGGACTCGGCAACTTGCCGTCTTGCCACCTCAACTTGTTCTTTGGCTGCGCGTGCCTGCTCCTGCGCTGTTTCGATTTGCTGTCGCGTTGCTTTCGTCAGCTCCTCAGCCGCACGAGCCTGTCGTATCACAGCCCACAGTGTCAGTGCGAGGACGAGAATCGTTAATATCTGAAGCGTCGTTCCGATCACGGAAAATCCTTCTCCCCCACCCGCATTGTCTCCCATTGGATAAAACTACTTCCGATTTCAGTGGCTTCGAGGGGTACCCTCTGGCTGATTTCCACACCCGCCGTGCTACGCTTGCGGGCATGGATAACAACGCAAGAGAGGACCTGGAGGCTCAGCGGGCTCTGCTTCTCGATCAGAGACACGCGCTGCGTCAGAAGGCGACGGACAACCCCGAACAGGAAGATGCACTTTCCTTGGAGTATGCCCAAATGACCCAAAAGGCACGGCGGATGACTGATCTGCTGGGGGACGCGATGACGGTCTAGCCTCAGTTCAACGCGTCTCGTTCAATGGTAGCCATGCGAAGGAGATGCCTCCGGTTTTGGGATCATCAATTTCCGAAAGTTCCCATGTCTTGCCGGTCTCGGTGTCGATTCTGAGTGCCGATGCGTGCTTGAGCCTTCCTCCCATGCCGGTAAAGTCCACATCCGCTGCGATTAGCTGATAACGTCCGGTCGGGCCTGCAGGTAGCGGGGCCGTGCCGAACCCAACTACCGACGTTGGTGTTTGGGTATGCGCGAAGGTCCACCCGCCGACGATGACCAGAAGACCGGCAAACACCAAGACCATTTTGATTTTCATCAACACTTCCTCCCCTGGGTCGAGAGTGTAGCTTACTTAATCGCTCACGCGATGGCCGCCTCCGCTAATTCTTCGGGGGTCAACGTAACGTCGGGATGGCGTGCCGCATCCTCAAAGAAAATCCTGCCCCGGGGCCTTTCAGAAAGAAAAGCGCGCGCCTAACTGCAGCTGGCGCGGGGGGCGATTCCCATAGGCGTTTGCGGAGACGAGGGAGCCGAAAGTGGGGTCGTCAAAGATGCGGTCGGGCACGTCGAAGTTGGGGTGGTTGAAGAGATTGAAGAGGTCGGCGCGCAGATGGAGCGAGTCTTTCTCGGCAATGGGCTGGTTGCGCATCAGGGTGACGTCGAAGTCGACGAAGCCGGGACCGGTGACGCTGTTGCGCGGCGCGGTGCCGAAGCGGACTTCGCCGAGCAGATTGGGGT
>Ga0335072_10004844_pt1 | contig 19888 bp, 18 predicted proteins | sample Lox_Sample_21_FD_206725 | JGI IMG/M metagenome (GOLD analysis project Ga0335072, IMG submission 206725) | Soil microbial communities from Loxahatchee National Wildlife Refuge, Florida, United States - Lox_Sample_2.1 | ecosystem: Environmental > Terrestrial > Soil > Wetlands | place: USA...
CGCCGTGCGCAGGCTCATCAATCTTTACGCCGTGCGGCCGGGGGAGCGGGCCGTCGTGCTGAGCGCCAACGCGGCCGGCGACGCGGCGGTCGCTGACCTGAAGCGCGCGGGCGTCGAGGTGGTACGCGTCGAGGATGCCCGGCTTGGCGGCGACATCACCGCTGTCACCGGACGCGGCGGCGTTCGCGCGGTGCAGGTCGCCGATGGCACGAAGATCAGCTGTGACCTGGTCGTGACGGCGACCGGCTGGACCGCGCCGACGTCACTGCTCAACATGTCCGGCGACCGACCGGTGTACAGCCCGCAGGCGGCCAGGTTCTTCCCCGACCAGGCCCGGCTGCCCGGCGATGTGCTTGTCACCGGTGGCATCGCGGGCGACGGCGGGCTCGACGAGCTGACCGAGCACGCGACCGCGACCGGGGCCGAGGCTGCCCGCCGCGCGGCGATGACCGGCCGGGCGCGCGCGCGGGCCGTTCCCACCCGCGAACACGAGGCGACGCAGGGCTCTGCTGACGCTGACGCAGGACCCGTCGCGATTCCTAGCCTGCCGGTCGACTCGCATCCCGAGCTGTTCATCGGCCGGACGCACGGCATCGTCGACTTCAGCGAGGATGTTTCCTCCAAGGACCTGGCGGCGGCCGTTGCGGAGGGGTACGACTCAGCTGAGCTGGCCAAGCGCTTCACCACGGCGACGATGGGACCAGTTCAGGGCAAGCTGGAGACCGTCAACACGGTGGCGGCAGTGGCGCTAGCTAGCGGCCGCTCGATCGCGGACACCGGCACGACAACCTGGCGACCGCCGTATGCACCGGTCACGCTCGGCGCGCTAGCCGGGCCGCCGTCCGATCCGGTTCGCTACTCGCCGATGCAGCCCTGGCACGAGTCTCACGGCGCGGTTCCGCTGATAGCAGGCGCCTGGATCCGGCCTGACCGGTACTTTGACGCTGCCAGCGAGGCGCGTAACGTGCGCGAGAACGTGGGCATCATCGACGTCACGCCGATCGGCAAGCTCGATCTGCGGGGTCCGGATGTTCCCCGGCTGCTCAACATGCTGTACGTGAACAAGTGGTCCAAGCTGGAGATCGGCCGGGTCCGTTACGGCGTGATGTGCGCCGAGGACGGGGTTGTGCTCGACGACGGCGTTACCGGGCGCCTGGGTACCGAGCACTACCTGATGAGCACGACGTCATCCGGTGCCGCGACCGTCTGGGAATGGGTCGAGAACTGGCTCCAGACCGAGCATCCCGACTGGCAGGTACACGTCACGCCGGTGACCACCGCCTACGCGAGCATCAATGTGGCAGGGCCGAAATCCCGCCAGCTGATCGAGCGGGTCACCGACGGCGTTGACCTTTCGAACGAGGCCTTCCCTTACATGCACGTCCGGACCGGCAGCGTCGCCGGCGTGGACAACAGCGTGCTGTGGCGCATCGGCTTCACCGGCGAGCTCAGCTACGAGTTGCACGTGCCTGCCGCCTACGGGCTGCACGTCTGGGAGACGCTGCTAGCCGAAGGCTCCGATCTGGGCGCAGCCGCATTCGGCGTCGAGGCGCAGCGGATCCTGCGGCTGGAGAAAGGCCATTTCATCGTCGGTCAGGACACCGACGGCCTGACGAGGGGCTTCAGCGCCGCGCTGGACTGGGCAATCAAGCTGGACAAAGACGACTTCGCCGGCAAGCAAGAGCTCGCCTGGCAGCTTGAAGCAGGGATCGCTCAGCGCCTGGTCGGCCTGCAGCCGGCAGACGGATCGATAGTGCCCGAGGAAGCCAGCATGATCGTGGCCGGCGGTCAGATCATGGGCCGCATCACCTCCAGCCGGATGTCGCCGACACTGCGCAGGTCCATCTGCCTCGCTCAGGTCGATGCGCAGCTGGCCGAGCCGGGCACCCTGGTCACAGTCAGGCTGCCTAGCGGACGGCTGATCGAGGCGCGCGTCATGCCGCAGCTTGCGCACGTTGACCCGGACGGAGGGCGGATGCGTGTCTGACGCACGGCTGTCGGAACCACAGCTGTCGGAACCACAGCTGTCGGAACCACGGCTGTCGGAACCACGGCTGTCGGAACCACGGGCGTTCAAGCCAACGGCACGCAGCCCGATCGCGCCGGCGCCGCCGGTGACAGTGCTGGCGGGCTGGGAAGTCAGCGGCCGGCGGGCCAGCGCGGATACGGCCGGCCGGACCGGCCTGACGATCACCGACTGCACTCCGCTGGCCAAGCTGCAGCTACGCGCCCCGGCAGGCGGCCAGGCCGCCGCGGCGCTCGGGGTGCGATTCGGCCGGGCGGCACGGGACCCGGCAGGCACGCTGGTCGTCGGCTCCGGGCCGGGGGAGTGGCTGCTGCTTGCCGCGCCTGGCCAGGCCCCCGAACTGGCCGCCAGGCTGGCGAGCGTCGCGGGCCGGGCCGCCGGTGAGCATGTGACGTGGGTAGATCTCACCCATGGCCGCGCGCTGATCAGGCTGACCGGCGCCCCGGCGGCCGGCGTGCTGGCCAGGATTTGCGGCATCGACCTGTCCGACGAGATCACGCCCGATGGCGCCGCGTTCCGCACCTCAGTCGCTTCGCTTGCCACCGACGTAGTCCGCGACGACGTCAGCGGAACCCGCTCTTATCTGCTGCACTGCGAGCGGTCCTCTGGCGACTACTTGTTCAGCGCCCTGCTCCGTGCGGGCGCTGACTTCGGCATCGAGATCGACGGGTTCCGACTGCCGCCTGCTCACCGCCCCCCTGGAATCTGAGGAGCCCCCCGCCATGCCATTCCCGAGTGACCTGGAGATCGCCCGCAGCGCCTCGCTGAAGCCTCTTGACGATGTTGCTGCCGAGATGGGGCTAAGCCCCGGCTTGCTCGAGCCCTACGGCGACTACGTCAAGAAGATCAAGCTGGCCGCCATCGAGGAGCTCGCGGACCGGCCGAAGGCGAAGTACGTGGTCGTCACCGCGATCACCCCGACTCCGCTCGGCGAGGGCAAGACCACCACGACCGTCGGCCTGGGCCAGGGCCTCCGGCACATCGGCAAACGCGCAACGGTCGCGATCAGGCAGCCCTCGATGGGCCCGACGTTCGGCATCAAGGGCGGCGCCGCCGGCGGCGGCTACAGCCAGGTGGTCCCGATGGAGGCGCTCAATCTTCACCTGACCGGGGACATGCATGCGGTCACCGCCGCTCATAACTTGCTGGCAGCGATGATCGACAATCACCTCTATCAGGGGAACGCGCTCGGCATCGACGCGCACGACATTACCTGGCGGCGGGTGCTTGACGTCAATGACAGAGCGCTGCGCAACATCGTCATCGGGCTAGGCCCGAGAGCCGACGGCGTGACCAGGCAGACCGGCTTCGATATCACCGCTGCCTCCGAGGTGATGGCCACCCTGGCACTGACTACCTCCCTGCCAGACCTGCGGCGGCGGCTCGGCCGGATCGTGGTCGGCTACAGCCAGGGCGGTATTCCGGTGACAGCCGAGGACCTGGACGCAGCCGGATCGATGGCGGTGATACTCCGCGACGCGATCAAGCCCAACCTGCTGCAGACGCTGGAGAACACCCCGGTCCTTGTGCACACCGGGCCGTTCGGCAACATCGCGACCGGTAACTCCTCGGTGGTGGCCGACCTGATCGGCATTCACTCAGGCGATCTGCTGGTCACTGAGGCCGGGTTCGGTGCCGACATGGGTGCCGAACGATTCTTCAACATCAAGTGCCGCAACTCCGGGCTGCGGCCGGACGCAGCGGTCGTCGTCGCCACCGTGCGCGCGCTGAAGGCGCACTCAGGAAAGTACAAGATCGTCGCCGGCCGGCCGCTGCCGGACGAACTGCTTGCGGAGAACCCGGAGGACGTGCTCGCGGGAGCAGCAAACCTGCGCAAGCAGATCGAGAACGTCCGGCTGCACGGGGTGCCAGCGGTCGTCGCTATCAACTCCTTCCCGACCGATCATCCTTCCGAGCACCAGGCCATCCAGAAAGTCGCCAGCGAGATGGGCGCCAGGGCCGCGATCTGCACGCACTTCGCTGACGGCGGCCGCGGCGCGGCCGAGCTGGCTGAGGCGGTCGTCGAGGCCACCAGCGAGCCGAACGACTTTCAGTTCCTCTACTCCGACGAGGCGAGCCTGACGGAGAAGATCGAGACCGTCGCCACGAAGGTGTATGGCGCCGCCGGCGTGGAGTACTACCTGCCGGCCAAGGCCCAGCTCGACAACTACGAGAGGGCCGGATTCGGCAGGCTTCCGGTCTGCATCGCGAAGACGCACCTGTCAATCTCCTCAGACCCGGCGCTGAAGGGCGCGCCGACAGGCTGGCAATTGCCGGTGCGCGAGGTGCGCGCCTCCGTGGGCGCAGGCTTCATCTACCCGATCTGCGGTGAGATGCGGACCATGCCCGGCCTGTCGAAGAACCCGGCAGCGGCGCGTATCGACATCGACGAGCACGGCGAGATCGTGGGGCTGTCGTGACTGGTCAGCAAACCTCCCCGGCGGTGTGGCCTAGCGCGGCCTCGGTTGCCGGGCGGATGATGAATTCGGCCAACGAGTGATGTAAGGGGTCCGCCTTGAGCCAGGAGAAGATGTGGGGTTCCGAGCCATTCTGGGGACTTGGCTACGACTGGGATCCGGACTGGGTGCTGACCGACAGGCACAAGGAACTGCGTGCGAAGCTGATCGACCTGTGCCAGCAGGAGATGCGCGACAACGCCAAGCGATCCGACGATGAGCTGAAGTTCCCTCGCAGGAATCTGGAACTGCTCGGCGAGCACGGCTTCCTCGCACTGACCGTGCCCGAGGAATACGGCGGCCTGGGCGAGAATCACGTCGCCTTTTCGATGGTATGCGAGACCATCGCGCGCTATGGCTGCGCCTCGACAGCAATGTGCTACGTCATGCACATGGGCGCGGTCAACGCCATCATGCTGCGTGCCACGCCTGCCCTGATCGACAAGTACATCCGCCCGCTGAACTCCGGCAAGATCGGAACGTTGTCGTACTCCGACCCCGAGACGGGCAGCCACTTCTGGTACCCGATCTCCTCGGGTGCCGAGCGGGTGAACGGCGGCTTCAAGGTGCGCAAGAAGGCATCCTGGACCACCTCCGCGGGCTTCGCTGATTTTTACGTGGTGCAGACCACCAGCCCGGACTTCAAGGGCTACGACGACCTGTCGGTATTCGTGGTCGACGCCGAGGACGCGCATGCCCAGCCAGCCTTGTGGGATGCGCTCGGCCTGCGCGGCAACCAGTCCGGCGGCCTCGACGTACAAGGCGAGATCCCCGGCGACCAGATCGTCGGCCCGGTCGGCGACGGGGCAGAGTCCAATGATGAGTCCGTGGACCCGTGGTTCCTGCTTGGCTCCTCGTCGGTCTGGAACGGCATCTCGATGGGCGCGATCGATATCGCCAAGCGGCACACCACCCGCAAGCGCCATGTCGACGTCGGGCTTCGGGTCTGCGACTACCCGACGATCCAGGACTACGTCGGCGAGGCGATCATCGACACGAACAACTGCCGGACCTTCGCGCTGTCGATCGCCGAGGCCTTCGACCGGGCCACCGACTCCAACACCCGCGTCCTCCGGCCGGGAACGACAGCGCGGGCGGCATTCTTGCACTGGGCGTGGCAGATGAAGTTCGCCGCGGCAAAGAACGTGGCCGGCGTCGTCGACAAGATGCTGCACGCCTGCGGTGGCTCAGGCTACAAGCGGGACATGGAACTGGAACGCTACCTGCGAGACGGCAAGGCCGGCTGGGTGATGGGCCCGACCAACGAGGTGCTTCGCCAGTTCGTCGGCAAGTCGGCGCTGCTCGGCTTCGAGGTGCTCGACTACTGGAACCAGACAGTCAACGAGCGCGCGATCGCTAACGAGACCAAGAAGCTCGACGCGAAGGGGAAACGAGCGCTGGCGGAGAAGCTGCTTGCCCAGGCCGCCGAGGACGAGGCCAAGGAGCCGATCGGAAGGTGATCAAGCGGTGACGGTGTCCGCGGAACGTCGCCAGCCAGCCGGGGGCCGTCCCCGCCTTATCTTGCCGGGCCTGATCCCGGCCGACCCGCGACTGGAGCGCTACCGCGTCCACCCCGGTGCCGTTACCGCACTTGAGCTGGACGCCGGTGACGAGATCACCGTCATTGACGCGGCCGGCCGGCAGCGCGGCGAGCTGACCGTGCTCGGCGCAGATGGCGAAGACTACGCGGCACTGGCCGCATCGCCTGATGCGGCCGCGACCGTGCTGCGTGCCCTGGCTGCCACAGGCGGTGGCGAGGATGGTGCCGCCGAAGTGATTCGCGCACTGTCCGAGCGCGGCCTCGATCCGGCCGGCGCCCGGGCGGTTGGCTTGTTCGGAGAGTGGTCGCCTGCTGGCGCTGCCGCTGCGTTCACCGCCCGGCAGCCGGTTACCTGCGTCGTGGCTGCTCCCGATGGTGTGATGTCGGTGGACCAGGACAACCCGCCGTCGGATCTGGCTGTGGAGGTACGGCGAGTCCGGCCCCGGCAGCCGCGCGAGCCCAGGCTGCCGGCTCCGCTCGCCGATCCGCTGCTCGACCTGAGAGTGGACAAAGCGACGGCGATCGCTTACCAGGTCGAGGCAGGACAGTACATCCAGGTCATCGACGTCGAGGGCCGTCAGTGCTCCGACTTCCTGGCCTTCGACTCCCGGCAGCTGTCGGACGGCGTCGAGCGCGGCCTGGATGCGACCACCACGCGCAACCTGACCGGCAACGCTTATCCCCAGCCCGGCCTTTTCGGCAAGTTCTTCGACCAGGACATGCAGCCGCTCGTGGAGGTCGTCAGGGACACAGTCGGCAGGCACGACACGTTCGCGCTTGCCTGCAACGCCAAGTATTACGAGGACATGGGTTACCCGGGGCACGTGAACTGCACCGACAACTTCAACGGGCAACTCAGCTCATACGGCATCGCGCCACGGCGCGGCTGGCCCGCGCTGAACTTCTTCTATAACACCTCCTTCAGCGAGTCGAACCAGCTGCTCTTCGACGAGCCGTGGTCGCGGCCAGGCGACTACGTGCTGCTGCGGGCGACAACTGACCTGGTGTGCGCGTCGTCGGCCTGCCCTGACGACATCGACCCGGCCAACGCCTGGAACCCGACAGACATCCACGTCCGCGTCTACCCGGCTAAGCGGAGGTTCTCGATGGCGATCGCCCACCGTGTCACCCCGGACGCTGAGCCGAAGCTCACTGAGCAAACGGCGTTCCAGCCGCGCTGGTCGGCGCTGACCAGGCGGACTACCGAATACCGCGGCTACTGGCTGCCCACCAGCTTCGACAACTTCGGCGCGATCGACGAGTACTGGGCATGCCGCGAGGCGGCGGTGGTGATGGACTTGTCCCCGTTGCGCAAGTTCGAGGTGGTGGGCCCGGACGCGGAGGCGCTGCTGCAGGCGGCTGTTACCCGCAACGTCAGGAAGCTTGCTGAGGGCCAGGTGGTCTATACCGCCGTCTGCAACGAGACCGGCGGAATGCTCGATGATGCGACGGTATTCCGGCTCGGCACGGATCGGTTCAGGTTCGTCGGTGGTGACGAGCACGACGGCGTATGGCTCCGCCAGCTAGCCGAGCGGCTTCGACTGGACCAGGTTTGGGTCAAGCACTCCACCGATCACTTGCACAACATCGCGATCCAGGGGCCGAAGTCGCGTGAGCTACTGCGCGAGCTGATCTGGACCCCGCCGACGGGGCCGTCGTTCCCGGATTTGGGCTGGTTCAGGTTCGCTATCGGCCGGATCGGCGGGCCCGCCGGCCTGCCGATCATCGTGTCCAGGACCGGGTACACCGGAGAGCTCGGATATGAGCTGTGGTGCCATCCGCGAGACGCGGTGGCGCTGTGGGACGCGGTGTGGCAGGCAGGCGGTAGCCATGGGCTGCGCCCGCTAGGGCTGGATGCGCTCGACATACTCCGGATTGAGTCCGGTCTGATTTTCGCCGGGTACGAGTTCGACGACCAGGTCGACCCGTTCGAGGCCGGCATCGGCTTCACCGTTCCGCTGAAGACGAAGGAGGACGACTTCGTCGGACGGGCCGCGCTAGAGCGTCGCAAAGCCTCCCCGCAGCGCACGCTGGTAGGGCTGGAACTTGACGGCAACGAGGTCGCCGTGCACGGGGATTGTGTGCACGCCGGACGATCTCAGGTCGGGGTCATCACCAGCGGCACGAGGTCTCCCATCCTGCGCAAGAACGTCGCCCTGTGCCGGATGGCCGTGGAGTACGCCGAGGTCGGGACCGTCGTCGAGGTAGCCAAGCTAGACGGGCACCGCAAGCGCATCCCCGCGCAAGTGGTTAGGTTCCCGTTCTACGACCCGGACAAGACACGCCCGCGTTCCTGACACCTTCGTCGCACGCAACAGCGGGCGGGTCGGAACAGCGCATACATGGCACTCGATACCGGACTCGACGATCTATGCGCAATGTCGTCCGGATCTGCCGATGTGCGCGCATTCACTGAGCCGGGCCGGGATACCGCTCGTCGAGGACGGGTCCCGGCCTTCCTGGATGGCGGTGGCCAGCAGGTGCACGACCACCCCGATCGCGGCGACGGCTCGAGCAGCGGCCGTTGCGGTGCAAGGAGGTTCAGGTGCCGCCGAGTGTGAGCACCTCGTCGGCCGCCTGGGCGATCAGGGTGGCCAGGTCGAGGCCGGGATCGTCGGCCCACGACCGGCTGGCGCGGGCGAAGGCCGCCATCCCGACTTGCGCCGCGAGTTGCGCTGTGGGTCGCGGGATCCCGCGCGCGGTGAGGGCGTCTGCGAGGGCGTCGGTCAGGCCGGCGGTCTTGGCGTAGGCGCGTTCTTGCAGGGCCGGGGTCACGGCGATGACCTTCGCTCGCTGCTGCGCCACCGAGCGGTTGGCGATCAGGAGCGGGACCGCGGCGGTGAACGCCGCGACCATGACGGGCAGTGGTGCCAGGCCGTCCGGCGCTGCGGCGACAGCGCCGATGAGGACCGCGCGGAGCTCCGCTTCGCCGTCGAAGAGCACCTCGCGTTTGTCGGCGAAGTGACGAAAGTAGGTGCGCTCGGTCACCTCGGCCCGCGCGGCGATCTGCGCGGTGGTGGTTTCGTCGTAGCCGCGTTCGCGGTACAGGTCAAGAGCCGCGGCACGCAGCCGGGCGCGCGCCTTCGATCCATCTCTCGGCATGCCCACATGATACGTAGCGTCAGCGACTGACGTAACATGGTAGTGTCAGTAACTGTCACTACATCCGTTGTGAGGAGAACCGATGAGCCCCGTTCCAGCTACTGCAATCCGCTTTCACGAGTACGGCGAACCGGCCGACGTACTGCGCCAGGACCGGGTCGAGATCGCCGACCCCGCAGCCGGCCGCGTCCGCGTGCGGGTGGCCGCGGTCGGACTCAACCCGGCAGACTGGGAGCTCTGCCGCGGATTCCTGGCGGGCGGCTTGCCGCGCGGCATCGGCTACGACGTCGCCGGAGTGATCGACGCGGTGGGTGAGCACGTCGACGACATCGCGGTCGGAGACCTCGTCTTCGGGACGGCGGACTTCCTCGGGCAGCCGAGCGCCGGCGTCGCCGGCGTCGCGATTCTCGGCAGCTGGTACCGCGTGCCCGACGGGCTCGATCCCGTCGCCGCTGCCGTCTTGCCGATGGCCGTCCAAACCGCCACCTGGACCCTCGATGCGATGGGTGTCGAGCCCGGGACCACGCTGCTGGTCAACGGCGCCGGCGCGACGGTCGGGTTCGCCGCCGTTCAGATCGCCCTTCGCCGCGGCGCCCGGGTCATCGCCACCGCCGGGCCCACCTACACCAAGGAGCTCACCGCGTTCGGCGCTCAGGTCACTCCCTACGGCACGGGGATGGCCGACCGGGTGCGTGAGCTCGCCGGCGGCCCGGTCGACCTCGTACTCGACGCTCCGCCGCCGAAGGCGGGATCCATCCCCGAGCTCATCGTCATCGCCGGGGACCCGCGGCGAGTCATGACAATCAGCAACCATGACGAGGCCCGACGACTCGGCGCGCGCGTCAACCTCGACGAAGCCACCGATCCGGCACCGGCCGCCACGTTCCTGCCCCACTACGCCTCGCTCGCAGCTGACGGCGCGTTCAGCATCCCGATCGCGCGCACCTACCCACTCCATGAATGGCCGGCCGCCGTCGAGCTCAGCATGTCCGGCCACCCCCGCGGCAAGCTCGTCTTGCTCCCCGAACAGAACGACCTCTAGTGCCGCATAGTGATCGCGCGGCGGCGTGGGTTTGTCGTTGCCCGGCGAGCAGTGCCGGTTCATGTCGGCCGCTGCGTGCCGTACCCGGCCTGGTTCTGCTTCTCCCAGTCGGCCTTGGTCAGCGCGTACTCCACATCCCCGTCCTCCTCGCCCTCGATTTGGTAAGGCCAGGGCCGACGGAAACTCCGCACCAGTGTCAGGCCCGCCTTCTCCATCACCCGCCGAGAGGCCAGGTTCACCGCCATCGCCTCCGCGACAACCCGCTGCAGCCGAACTCGGTGAAGCCCTTGCGGATCAAGGCGCGCGACCCTTCGGTGGCATATCCCTTGCCCCAGGCTGATGTGGGCAGCCGGTAGCCAAGCTCGGCTTCATCGGCGCTGGGTCCCTCGCGTGGCCGGAATTGGAACCAGCCCAGGAACTGCCCGGTCGACTTCTCGATCGCCGCCCAGAAGCCGTATCCCTCGTAACGCTCGTAGTAAGCCAGGAACGCAGGCAAGAACTCTGTCTCGATCTCCTCGCGAATGGTTGCAAGCCCACCGGTGACAAAGCGCATGACATCGGGATCGGCGTCCAGGCTGACAAGGTCGTCGACATCCGCCATCGTGAACCGGCGCATGACTAACCGGGGCGTCTCCGCAAAGACGTGCACCGCCCGACCCCTTCCAACGTCGCAATCGCCACCCGCCGACCACCGCCGGCCCCGTTTTCGCCATACCAGCCCCCTCATGATCGCGCACAACCGCGGGCCGAACACACTCATCTGCCGCTGGTGGGAGGTTCGGCTGGCTCAGGCCAGCGGTTCCGGCTCGGTGCCGGTCGCGGCCTGCGGCCTGGCCTGGCGTATCGCGTCGACGATGTTCTCGGTGTAGCGGCGCGGCCCGATGACGCTGTTGACTCGCGTCAGCCGGCCCCCGGTCGTGACGCCGGGGCTGTACCACGGGCCGGCGCTGTTCGCCCTGACAACCAGGACGTCGTCGATGTCAGTCCAGCCGATGCTCCTCGTGCGCATCATGGAGCGCCAGGTGAGTCCGTGCCCGGTCACCACCAGACGCGATGTCAACTGGGCGACGGCCAGGAAGATGCAGGCTGCCGCGATGACGGCTCCGCACGCGATGTAGCCAGGAGCAGTGCCAGGATGGTCTGCGTTTGGCTGGATGGCGATGCTAACTCCGATGAGTGCCATGAGCGACGACAGAACCGTCTGCGTGGCCACAGCCCATGCCGGATTCCGGTACACCTGCACAGACCGAATTATCCGTCAAGCCAGGGGTTCAATCGGGCGCACCGCAGAGCCAGCCAGCCTCGGCGGTAGCGCGGGCCTGCGAATGCGCGCCGCACCCGCCGTGACCGGCGTGCGATCGAATCGAGCTCGGTTCGAGCAGGACGGCTGAGTGTTGGAATACCGCTGCCAGGGCCGTGGTCTTGAGCGCCGGCAGAGCGCTGATTTCGATGGCCTGGCGGGTGCAGCCACGGTCGGCAAGGCACCCGGATTGGGCGGGACGCGTCGGCCGGCCACCGCTCGACAGCGGTCGCGAACGCGTCAGCGGCCGCCGCCTCCTCAGCGACGTCGAGGTCGCCGAGGCGCCTTGTCAGGGATGCGACCACGCGGGACCATTCGTCACGGGGCCCGGGGTGACCGCCTCGCTGACGTCGGCCGGCCTTACAGGAACGGCCGCACCTCGACCTTGCGGTTGCAGGCCTTCGACCCCTCGGCGGCGAGCTTGAGCGCGACGTCGAGGTCGGCGGCCTCGATGATCCACAAACCACCGAGGTACTCCTTCGACTCCACGAAGGGCCCGTCGGTGAGCACTGCCTGCTCGCCCCGGTTGTCGATCACTGTGGCCGTGCTGGGCTTGCCCAGGCCGCCGGCGAAGACCCAGTGGCCCGCCGCCTCGAGCCGGTCATTGAATTCGTCGAGCGAAGCAGGCGGCCGAACCGGCGCGGACTCTTCCGCCGGGTTGGCGAGGCCGGCCTGGTCGTCGATCAAGGAAACTTCGTCGATCACGGACACCAGGTACTGCATCTCAGATCATCTCCCGCGGTTTCGGGCGCCCCTCGCGGGCGGCCGCTCAGTCCCGCCACGAACTGTGTTGCCCCGATCCGACATCGCGCCCTTAGATTCTTCTGATGTCTGGTTGATCCGCCACCATTCACTGGAGGAAACATGACGCACGTGTCGCTGCCCGCTCCCACGCTGCACACGGCTCGCCTTCGACTGCGTCCCTTCAACGATGCGGATGCGAACGACCTGTTCGCGCTGCACAGCAACGCCTACGTGTTGCGCTACTGGGACGCGCCGCCGTGGAGGGAACGCGCGCGCTCCGAGCGGTTCATCACGGCTTGCCGGCAGATGGCAGAGGAAGGCACCGGGGCGCGGCTGGCCGTGGATCGTGTCTCCGACGAGGCGTTCCTCGGCTGGTGCAGCCTGACCCGGTGGAATCCGGATTACCGCAGTGCATCGCTGGGCTACTGCTTCAACGATGCAGCGTGGGGCCACGGTTACGCGACGGAGGCCGCGCGCGCTTTGCTGCGGTGGGCATTCGACACGCTGGACCTGAATCGCGTCCAGGCTGAGACCGATACACGCAACGTGGCATCTGCCCGCGTGCTTGAGAAACTCGGTTTCGTGCGTGAAGGGACGTTGCGGGAAGACTGCGTCGTGAACGGCGAGGTCTCCGACTCGTGGGTCTGCGGGCTGATCAGGCGGGACTGGCGCCTGTCGCCCGAACCCGATTCCGCCCGCAGCTCATCGACCGTATACCCGTAGTCGCGGGCAATCCTGGCCATGTCCAAGACGTTCCCGCGGGAACGCCTTGTGCAGGATTTCACAAGGCGTTCCCGCGGGAACGCGCTTGTGCTGACTCGACACAGCATTCAGTGCGCTGAACTACTGGGACCTGGCCCGGATTGCTCGGCGGAATCAGGTGCTAACAGGCTGTTTGTGTACCGATGCCTGGTAGATCTGCTCGATCGACGACTCTAGCTGGGCGTTGAACTGCTCGTCGGTCTGGTTCTCGGTCAGCCCTTCGAGAAGCGCGCGCGAGAAGCTGGCGATGAGGGTGGGGTCGCGGGCGAGCAGCGCGCAGGCCTCATCACGGCTGTAGCCGCCAGACAAGGCGACGACACGGAGGACGCGCGGGTCAGCGGCCAAGTCGCCGTACAGGCCAGGCCGGGTCGGGATAGTGACCTTCAGCATCACGATCGCGCTCGCAGGCAGCGCCTCGACGTGCTTGGTAATGGCGTCGTGCAGCAGCATCTCCGCCTGCTCCTTGTGCGGGCTGGAGATGCTGACCTCGGGCTCGATAATTGGCACGAGCCCCGCGGCCACGATCCTGCTGGCGTAGTCGAACTGCTGGTCCGCGATCGCGGCGATTCCGGCCTCATCGGCATCGTTGATCACCGACCGCATCTTGGTGCCGAAGATCTGGTGCCGGCGAGCGCGCTCGAGCAGATCATCGAGAGTGTCGATGGGCTTCATCAGCTGCACGCCGTGCTGCTCTGGGGCGAGCCCCTTGTCGACTTTCAGGAACGGGACTACATTCTTCTCGTCCCACAGATACCGCGCCGTGGGGACGCCGTCGACGTCCCGTTCCATCGTCTGCTCGAACAAGATCGCCGCGAGAACACGCGTGCCATCAAACGCCGGGCTGGTCAGCACTCGGACTCGCATGGCGTGGACCAGGTCGAACATCTCGGTGTCGGAACTGTAGCGGTCCCGCGCGATGCCGTACTCGGCCAGTGCCTTGGGCGTGCTGCCGCCGCTCTGATCAAGGGCTGCGAAGAAACCGCGGCCGGTCCTGACTTTCTCGGACTGGGTCATGTTCACCCTTCCTTATTGTGGCACCTGCGGTACCAGGGCGGCCCGAAGGGGGCCGGGGAGTCGATATGCACCGCGACGCGAGGTAAGCGGTCAACACGAAGAATGTAGTGCGGCGGCTCTGCCCGTAGTCAGCCCGTTGCGGAGTCCGAGACGACTGTGCCGAACCGGCTGCGGTGGAAGATCAGTGGCTCACCCGCGTAGAACTTGACCCGGTGTACTCGCCCGATGATGATGTCGTGGTCCCCGCTCGGGTGCTGGTGCTCGAAGGTGCACTCGATGTGCGCGATGCAACGGTCGAGCAGCGGGGCGCCGAAGATGCCGACCCGCCAGTCAAGCCCGGCGAACTTGTCTTCTGCGGGGCGGGCGAACCGCCTTGCGATCTCCTCCTGATCGCAGGCGAGGACGTTGATGGCGAAATGCCCGCTCCGGCGGAATCCGTCCAGGCTCGGCGCGCGATGGTCAACGCAGAAGAGCACTAGTGGCGGTTCAAGCGAGACGGACGCGAACGAGTTCGCCGTGAGTCCGTAGCGGGTGCCGCTGTCGTCGCACGTCGTCACGACCGTGACGCCGGTGGTGAAGCTGCCAACGGCCTGCCTGAAGTCCCAGCTGTCGAGCTGACCGGCCCTGAGCTGCCTGGGTGCTACCATGGCACGATCTCCGAATTGCCGTGAGGGCAACAGAGTTGCCTATGAGTCCCATTCTAAAGTTGCCGGCTATCCAGCGGAATGACCGCAACTCGCAACACCATTGCCGTTAAGGCAATTCGGTCGCATAGCTTCGCGATTCCTGAGTCACAACGCCGACGAGATGAGCGTCGCCTTGTCGGTGAGAAGTTCGACCGCAGCGCGCATGGCCCGCGGGCTGAAGCGGACGGCGGGGCCCTGGACGCCGAGTATCGCCACCAGCTTGCCCGACCGGTCAAGGATGGGGGATGCCACCGCGTTCAGGTCCTCCTCGCGCTCTCCGAGTGCCTGAGCCCAGCCCGCTTGCCTCGCCTTGGCGACTTCGACTTCAAGCACGGCCCGGTCGACGATCGTGCGCTCAGTGAACGCCTTGAGAGTTCCGCCGCGCAGCGTCCCGCCGTAGGCCAGGAAGACCTTGCCCACGGCCGTAGCGTGTGCGACGCTCGCCCGGCCGGCTTCGGCGACGCTGCGCACAGTCAGCGGACTCTGCACGAAGTCGAGTGTGAACGCCTCGTGCTCTCCGGGCACCGACAGCGTAGCTGTCTCCCCGATCCGGTTGCCAAGCTCCTCCAGGTGCGGCCGGACAAGTGTACGGATGTCCAGCCCCACCGAGTTGGCTAGCCGGACCAGTCCGACGCCCAGCCGGTACCGCCCGGTCGTGGTGACGTGGTCGACAAGGCCGCCGGCGGTCAGGGTGGCCAGGATCCGCGAGATCGTGCTGACGTTGATGCCGGTGCGGCGCGCGATCTCGTTGGTCCCCAGTTCCGCGCGCGCCTTTGCAAGCTCGTCGATTATTGCGATCGCCCGCTGGACAGCTGCGACCTGACGAGTAGCTGGCTGACCTGTTCTTGCCAAGGTACGATTATCCCAACTTCGGAAATACTATTGCCTATATGGCAATAGTAGCGGCCGAGGGAAGGCTTGCCATCAGCCGGAGGGCGATTGCCATGACTTCCATCCCAGCCAGCAGCCGTTACGTGATCGTCGGTGCCGGAATTCACGGGCTCTCCACGGCCTGGCATCTCGCACGCGAGCTCAGGGCGCGCGGCCTCAGCGGCGACGACATCATCGTGCTGGACAAGCGCGCAGTTGGCGCCGGTGCGTCGGGCATCGCGTGCGGCGTCATCAGGAACAACTACTTCCAGCCCGCCATGCGTGAACTGATGGCGCACTCGGTATCGGTCTGGGAGTCCGATCCAGCGGCGTTCGCTTACCATCCGGTCGGCTATCTGCAGATCTCGCCCGAAGCAATGCACGATAACGTCGCGCAGATATTCGCCGAGCAGCAAGCGATCGGCTATCCGTCGCAGCTGATCGAGGGTGAGCGTGACTGCCGGGGCTACATGCTCGAGATGTTCGATGACTGGCAGGCGTCCGGCATTACGGCGATCCTGCATGAGCACAGGGGCGGCTACGCGAACAACGTCAGGTCGCTGCATGGCCTGGCGGACAAAGCTGCGGCCGACGGCGTAAGGATCCTGACCGGCGTCGCGGTGACCGGGATAGCCGAGAGCGGCGGCGCGGTGACCGGGGTGGCAACCAACCACGGCCACATCGCCTGCGACCAGCTGGTCATCGCGGCCGGCCCGTGGATCCGCGACCTGTGGGCGATGCTGGACCTGCCGGAACGGATCGCTGTGACAGATCGCGATGGCACCATCCACCCCGGAAGACCGATGTGGACCTACTGGGCGCTGCAGGAGGGGACGCTGGCTGTCGACCCGAAGGAGTTCACCGACAACCGCGGCTCGTTCCCGCCTGTTCTCCATGTAGATTCCAGCGCGCCGCTGTATGACGACGTCACCGGGGACCTCGTCACCGAGGAGATGTGGGGAATCTACTACAAGCCCGACTTCTACTTTGGCGGCGTGCAGGGCGGGACATCGCCCTATGTCGTGCCAGCGCCCGCCGGGCAGGTCGCCGTCGACCCGTACGGACCGGAAAGCCCCGAGTACACGGTGACGGCGGATTTCGTCAGGATGTGGACCTCGGCGCTCGCCCACTGTCACAAGCGCTTCGAGGGCAAGCGTGGCCTCTACCGTCACGAGCCGACTGGCGGGATCGGTGCGTTCACCCCGGACAGCTTCCCGGTCTTCGACACGTTCCGGCAGAACGCGTACGTGATAGCCGACTCCAATCACGGGTACAAGATGATCGGCGTCGGGGCATTGGTCGCGAAGGAACTGCTCGGCGAGCAGCAGGCGTTGCTGGCGCCGTTCCGGTTCAGCCGGTACAGCACTGGTGACTTGCACCCGACGAGCAACTCGCCGTTTCCTTGGAGTTAGGCCAGGACAGCGATCACCGCGACGCGGTCCCGGTCAGCGGTCTGCCTGGTCGCAGGGCCTGAAGCGTTAGCTCGCCGGGACCACGTCCTGCTCTTGCCGCAGCAGCGCCATCTGCTCGGCCGTCGGCTCGGCGGGCACCTGTTCGCGGAAGGTGATCCTTGCCTTGTCCTGCACCAGGCGCCGGAAGAAGAAAAGCAGCACCGAGGCGACGAGCACGCCCACCCCGATGAACATGTCTGTGGTCGTCCCGTAACCAGTCAGCGTCGGATTCGCGACGCCGAATCCGATCAGGACGGCGTTGAACACTGCGAGTACCACCGCGATCGCGACCCAGACCGGCCCCACCTTGATCGGGCGCGGCCAGTTCGGCCGGTCGCGGCGAAGCAGCAGGAAGCCGGTGAGGGCAAAGAAGTGCGCCAGCACGTAGCCGATGTTGCTCATGTACAGGATCGCGAGGTTGCTGGAGATGAACAGCACCAGCAGGACGTTGACCACCAGGTCGACGGTCATCGCGCGCGCCGGGACGTGGAAGCGGTTGAGGTGATAGAGCTGCTTCACCGTCATGTCGTCACGTGCGATCCCGTACAGCGCCCGCGACCCGTCGGCCGTCGAGGAGATCATCGACAGGAACAAGCTGCCGATCAGCAGCACGAGCATGAATCCGGCTGCGCCGCTGCCTACGACCTTCGCGAAGGCCGGCACGTAGAACTCGCCCTCCGCGGTTGTGGTGCCCGGCGCACCGGTCACGCCGCCGAGGCCCAGCGGGAACAGCAGGAAGACCAGGAGCGTGAACACCGCGGCCGAACGTAGCGCGATCGTGGTATCCCGCCTGGTGTCGTGGTACTCGGGCGCGAAGGTGGCGCACACCTCGGCGGCGTAGGCCGACCAGCCCATCAAGAACAGGTAGACCATCGCGAGCTTGAAACCGCCGAAGCCGTGCAATGCCCAGGTCATGTTGGTGCTGTGCCAGTTCCCGCTGAAGTAAGGCACGATGATGAAGATCACGAGCGGCACCATCAGCCCGACGCCCGTGACGTACGAGATCCACACGGCCGGCCGGATTCCGAAGACATTCAGCAGCCAGACCAGGACGATGCAGGCGATCGCGATGAAGTCCGAAAGCCCGAGGTGCACGGCACCGTCGAACACCGACCAGGTCGCCGTCGGGAACCACTGGGCTGTGATCAGGTCGCCGATGACCTTGCCGAAGATCGACAGCACCACCGACCAGCCGATCCAGTAGCCGAACGCGCCAATCGGGCCGACGAGCGAGAACCGGCCGCGCCAGCCCTCATGCGCGTACAACGAGATCCCGCCGGGCTTGTCAGGGAACATCGACGCGGTCTCGGCGTAGATCCAGGTCTGCAACATGCCGACGCCCGCCGAGATCGCCCACAGCAGTACAGCGCCCCAGGTGCCGAGCGCGCCCATGGAGAACCCGAGCGATGCGATCAGGAAGCCCGGGTTGCAGAGAGCGATGACGAACCCGTCCCACCAGCGGAGCGCTTTGAGCAGGTGCCGCTCCTCAACGAACGCCTCAGCCATGCGGGCGCACCTCCGTTCACCCCAGGTAAACGTTGTGTAGCACGCGCCAGTCCGTTGTGTCTATACACGATCTGAGTTAACTCTCGTTTCGGCTCGCGCACTGGCGCCAAAACCGGTGCGACGAATGGCGGGCGGAGCGGTCGTCGTCAGACCTGTTCGCGGCCCTGCGAAGCACCTACAATGCGGTCATGCGCGGTGCCCTCATCACCGTTCGCTGCGACTGCGGCGAGACCGGCCACGTTCCGCATGGCGAGCGGTGGCGGTGCGGGAAGTGCCGGCGCTCCTTCGACACCAGCCAGATCCCAGCGGACGAGTACTGGGAAATCATGCGGGACATGCGCCGGATGCGCCTGTCCGTGATCGGTACCGCGCTGGTACTGGTGCTTCCCATCGCCGCTCTGGCGCCGTTCGCAGGGATACGGATCCTGCTGCTGCTGCCCGTCGTGATGAGCTTCTGGTACATGTTCTACATGCCCAGGTGGCGCCGCCAGGTCCGGGAACGCGCCAGAAACCTGCGCAGGTGGAAGCTCCACCCAGAGTGACATGGCGGCCCTGCAGCGCCAGACACCGCGCCCGGCGGCACTGGATCGCCAGGGCGGTCGTCCGATCCTGCTTGGCACGCTCGATACCCCCTTTGACCGCGACGCGGTGACCTTCGCCGTGGACTCGGCGGTGGAACTCGGGCAGCGGCTCATCATTGCCAACTTTGTCGAGCGACCGCCGCTGCCGCTCTCCGCGATGCTCGGCTACGACGACCTTCCCTACACCCCGGAGATGGCCGAATCCCTCGAGCAGCCCGCGCGTCTTGCTCGCTCGCTCGGGGTCGAGGTGACCAGGCTGCGCGTGAAAAGCTTCCATCCCGTCCAGGCCATGCTCGAGGTCATTTCAGAGCAGGGCGCCGGGCTTTTCGTATTCGGTCCTGACCGGCGCAAGATTCGGCGGCTGAAATACAATCGGGCTGCGCGAGCTATTCGGTCCAGGGCAACGTCCTTGGTGTGGCTGGCCCAGTGAGCGCGGTGGCGTAATCAACCATCTGATTAAACGTCGTTTCCTCTCAGTGGATGCGTCGATCAAATAGGAGCTGACGCGGGATGGAGAGCTTGCGCGGACAGGTCGCTGTCGTGACCGGTGCTGCGCGCGGCGTCGGGCTTGGCATTGCCACCGTGCTGCGCGACGAGGGCGCGAATGTCGTTCTGGCTGACCTGAACGAGCCGGCCGCGCGCCTGGCCGCATCGCAGTTGTCCAGCTCGGGCGAGCACGCGATCGGCGTCGGTGTCGATGTCACTGCCCCGCCCGACATGGCGCGAATGGCGGCAGAGGCCGTTGGCCGCTGGGGCCGGATCGACATCCTGGCGGCCAACGCGGGCATCTACCCGCACATCCCGCTTG